>Ga0214923_10001942_pt1 | contig 28461 bp, 23 predicted proteins | sample LL1510_MetaG_FD_177993 | JGI IMG/M metagenome (GOLD analysis project Ga0214923, IMG submission 177993) | Freshwater microbial communities from Lake Lanier, Atlanta, Georgia, United States - LL-1510 | ecosystem: Environmental > Aquatic > Freshwater > Lake | place: USA: Georgia | collected...
CATGGAATAGGTTCAGGTATGCCGATGCGTCGGATTCGCTGAATAATTCCTGGTTTGTGCGGAGCGGATTCCAGTTCACACCAGCCTGGGACCGATTTAAAGGAGATAGTCGACTCAAAACAATCCGCTACCGAATGGGTTTGCGGTTCCAAAAAGGGCCGGTAGCCATCATGGGCGAATCCATCGATGAATTTGGCCTGAGTCTCGGGATGGGAATCCCTGTGCGCCGAATCCTATCTCAGCCCATGCTGCATGCATCCCTCGAATTGGCCCAAAGAGGCACGCTCAACCAAGGCTTGGTTCGGGAACAAATGATTCGTCTCAGTTTGGGTCTTACCCTCAACGATACCTGGTTCATTAAGCGTAGATACGATTGATTATGTCCGAAAAATCGGATATTTGCGGCCGAATCGCTCAATCAACTAAAGTTTGGCGGGAAATTTGCTCAAAACAACATAGACCATACAGCGTTCACTTAATGATTCATCAACAATCTATTCCAAAAGCCACCATGAAAACGTCACACACACTGTTACTTCTATGCATTTTCACCCTCGGTTTATCTTCTTCTTGGGCCCAGACCAACCCATGTGCTCAGAAGTTCGGAGCGGACAGCGTCAAGGCCATCCAAAGCATCTCGGTCTATCGCGAGTTTTTTAAACAAAAAAATTATGCATCTGCTGTAGAATCTTGGATGTACGTCTTCGACAAAGCACCTTGTGCGCGTGAACAAACACACATTGATGGTGTCATCATGTACAAAGCCTTTTTGGCTGAGAATTCATCCGCTGCCCGTAAAGAGCAACTGATCGATACCATTTTTAAAATATATGATGCACGTATTTTGGCCTTTCCCAAATCTGCAGCCTCCACAACAGCAAGAAAGGGCGTTGACTTATTAGCACTCCGTCCGGAGCCTAATGCAGAGGTTATGAATACCTTCAAAAAAGTATTGGATTTGGGTGGAAATGAGGTGGAATCATACGTATTAACCAACTACTTCAAAACTGTCTTGAAAGAGGTTGCCGCAGGAAAGTTTGATCAATCAGTGGCGGTGGATGTCTACAACCAGCTCAACCAAATTGCGGACTATAACATTTTGAATTCAAAGGATAGTACGGGTAAGGAGGCAGAGAAGTTTTCACAGGCCAAGCAAGTGCTTGATGCCGATTTAGCAGGAAATTTAGTGAAAGATTGTCAAGACATCATACAGAATTTCGGTTCTCGATATGAAGCCAATCCTGGCGACAAAAAGTTACGCGATTTGGTTTATGGAATGTTGGTTGGTAAGGGATGTACCCAAGAGCCGATATTTCTTAAGGTGGCTGAAAGCCGGTTAGAGGACACTGGTGAAGAGCGATTGGCCTTGTTGTTGGCGCGTATGTATAAGCAGAAAGATCAGATGGAGAAAGCGATGGGCTATTATCAGAAGGCTGTTGCTGCTGCACAAAGCGACTCAACTAAAGCCCAATACTGTTACGAGATGGCCGCGATCTATAGCGACCAGGATCAACACAGCAAGGCGCGGCAGATGGCCCAGGAGGCCCTAAAATACAGGTCAGATTGGGGGAAGCCCTATATCTTTATCGGCGATTTGTATGCATCGAGCGCTGGACGGTGCGGTGAAGGAATTGCTTCTCAATCTGTATATTGGGCTGCCGTGGATAAATACAAAAAAGCTCGTGAGGTGGATCCGTCGAGTGCTGATGAGGCCACCCAAAGAATCAACAAATACACCGGATATTTTCCGGATAAGGAAGCCTTGTTCTTTCAAAGCATTTCCCCTGGAAGTAGCTATTCTGTGGGTTGCTGGATCAATGAAGGCACAACAGTAAGGGCCCGGAATTGATTGTTGGGTGTTCTGTGAAGGTTTGAGGTTACGGATAACACCCCCAGTGCTTTGTATCGGGGCGCTTTGGTTAACGGCATTGTCGTGTACCAAAAAAGACCGACAAGTACCCAAAACACCAGAGGTTGGGGTTGAAATTGCCCGTGATGTGGAATTAATTTTTTCGGATTCTGGACGGGTACAGGTCGTGCTTCAGGCACCCATGGTAGTTCGTCGACAGGGAAATGATCCCGTCGTGGAAATGACTCGGGGCATTAAGGCCACCTTCTATGACCAAAATGGCCGGATCAATAGCTACCTTACCGCTCGCGAGGCTTACCGATTTCCGCGTAAGAGATTGATGCAGGCTCGCGGAAATGTAGTGGTGACCAACAGCGAGGGGGATACACTCTTTACCGAACGATTGCAGTGGGAAGAACAAAAAGGGCGCATCAGCAGCGATGCCTACGTACGGATTGTTCGCCCAGATGAGGTTTTGTATGGGGATGGACTAGAATCCGACGATCGTTTTGAAAATTACAGAATCCTGAACACGCGTGGGTCATTCAAAATGAAGCCATAGCGGCGTTTGGCATAGAATGTTGAACGCTTACGTATTTTTGCGAAAATGGATCTGATTATCATTGTTTTGGCCTTAGCTTTTTCCGCCTTTTTCTCAGGGATGGAAATTGCCTACTTTTCTGCCAATCGATTTAGGATTGAATTAAAAAACAAACAAGGCCAGCTCGGGGGGCGGATCATGTCGGCTTTTGTACACCGACCGGCTGAATTTCTGGGGCTTATATTGGTTGGAAATAATTTTGCATTGGTTGTTTATGGTTCAGTGATGTCTACCATGCTACAAGAGCCGGTTCGTGCATGGTTGGGTGCCACATACGCCACCCCTTCTCTTGAGTTACTGGCGCAAAGTGTTTTGTCGACCTTGGTGGTTTTGATTTTCGGTGAGTTTTTGCCAAAAAGTTTGTTCTCCATGGCAGCCGACCGCCTGCTGTTGTCGCTCGCTGTACCCATTCAGGTCTGTTATTTTCTCTTCTACCCCCTTGTGAAGGGCGTAGTTTGGATTAGTCGCGCGTTGCTCGGCCTTTTTGGTTTGAGCAAGGATGATGATCGTTTGATTTTTGGTAAACAGGATTTAGACCATTTATTGCAGGATAAATCGGGCCATGCTGAAGGAAGCGTGGGTGAAAGTGCTGCGGAACTAGGGTATCTCCAGAATGCCCTTTCGTTTACCGAAGTCAAAGTGCGAACCTGTATGGTGCCGCGTACAGAATTGGTCGCCGTTTCGATCACGGAGTCGCCTGATCGGTTGCGTAATTTGTTTGCAGAATCGGAGCATTCGAAGATTTTGGTTTATGAGGGCACCATCGATCACATCACGGGATACGTTCATTTTCAATCCATGTTGGGTGTAGCCCATGATATCGCGTCTGTTACACTTCCGATTCCCATTGTGCCAGAAACCAAGCCAGCAATGGAATTATTGCGAGAGTTCAATGTGCATCGAAAGAGTATCGCTTTGGTTGTGGATGAATTCGGTGTAACGAGCGGCATCGTAACGGTGGAAGATCTGATTGAAGAAATATTTGGTGAAATCGAAGATGAACATGATTCTGAAGACCTCGTTGAGCAGTTGGTGGGGGAGGGTGAATACCTTTTTTCGGCTCGTTTGGAGGTGGATTACCTCAATGAACAATATGCGCTTCATCTTCCAGTGGGTGACTACACCACACTAGGTGGGCTTATTCTGGAGCAGGATCCAGACATCCCGGAGGAGAATCAAGAAATTCAGCTTCCCGGGTATCGGTGCATTGTCCTCAAAGTTAATCGGACCCGTATCGATTTGGTCCGATTGATTCGGCTCGAAGCAGAATAGGAAAAGTGCACGATTGGTAATCCCGCTATGTTTCTTGTTTTTTGTCGTAATTCCCTTATTTTTGCACACTTTTTAATATTTTTAGAATGTCAATTATAACGCAGATTAGAAACAAGGCCGGTTTGATGGTCATCTTGATTGGTTTGGCCTTGGTTTCGTTCTTATTGATGGATGTTTTCTCACAAAACAGCTTATTCAACCAGAGCAACTCCAACGTAATTGGAGAAATTGATGGGGAGGAAGTGACCGCACCGATGTTTGAGGCGCGTGTAGCGGAGGCGGTTGAAAATTACAAAGCCAACTCTAAAACCGATAAAGTCGATGAGGCGACGCTATCATCGCTGCGCGACCAGGTTTGGAATGAGATGGTGCGTGAGCGGATCATGAAAAACGCCACATCGGAATTGGGGCTAGCCGTATCCCGTGAAGAATTGTTTGATATGGTGCAGGGGTCGCAGATTCACCCTACAGTAAAACAAGCGTTTACTGATCCCAATACGGGTAATTTCGACCGTAGTCAGGTTTTAAAATTTCTTCGGGATATCGACCAACAGCCTGAGGAGATGCAAAACAAATGGAACGCATTTGAAAAATATTTGGTTTCCGATCGTGAGAATGAAAAATACAATACCCTCATCACCAAAGGCTTGTATGTCACAAATTTCGCGGCACAGTCCTACATGAAGCAGGTATTTGAAACAGCGACCGGTAGGTTCTTACGTGTTGATTACACGACAATCGCCGACAGCAGCATTGAAGCACCTGAGGCGGAACTGCGTAAGTGGTACCAGGAACACGCTTGGGAGTTTAGGAGTAAGGAAGAGCAAAGAAATTTGGATTATGTGGTTTTTGAAGTGAAGCCATCGGCAGAGGATCGCGATGCCTTGCTCAAGAAAATGAATGAAATTCGTCAATCTTGGTTTTCTTCAGATGATGACTCTATGTTTGTTGTGATGAATTCTGAACAGCCAGGAGACGATCGTTACTATGCCCAGTCCGACTTGACCGATGAAACCCGTAATAAGTTGTTTGGCGATACCATCGGTGCATTAAGTGAGGTATATCAGGATGGGAATATGTTCAAGCTGACCCGTTTGGCGAAAAGAATGGTGCGCCCAGATTCTGTTAAGGCGCGACACATTTTGGTGAAGGTGAAGGAAACGGAAACGGAGGAAGCGGCAAAGAAGCGCGCAGATAGTTTGATGCAATTGGTAAAAAATGGAGGGAATTTTGCCGCATTGGCTCAAGCCAATAGTGAGGACCCGGGATCTGGGATGAACGGTGGAGATTTAGGTTTTTTTGCAGAGGGCGCTATGGTTAAACCATTCAATGATGCTTGTTTTGAAGGTAAAAAAGGTGATCAGATATTGGTTAAATCAGATTTTGGTTTTCACATCATTGAAATTACGGATCAAAAGGGTGGTCGAACCATGGCACGGTTCGCCACCGTTTCTTATGAGTTAAGTGCTGGAACGGAGACCTATAGAATGGCCTATGATTCAGCATCAGCCTTTGTGTCTAGGATAAAGGATCAGGACAGCTTTGAGCAAGAAGCTAAAAAATCTGGAATTGAAAAGCGGACCGCAGAGGGACTTAAAACAACCGATCGTGGCTTAGCGGGATTGGAAAACACACGTGAGGTTGTACGTTGGGCCTTTCGTTCCGAGGATGGTGAAGTGAGCCCCGTCTTCGAATCGCAACAGCAGTTTGTTGTCGCTATTCTGACCGTGAGTATACCTAAGGGGATCAAACCTTTTGAGGCTGTGCGGAGCGTTGTAGAAAGCAGATATATACGTGACAAAAAAGCGGAGCAAATTTCTGCTAAACTAGAGGAAATCCGTAAAAAAGAGGGCAACAATGTGGAGCGCATGGCCATTGGTATGGGAACGGTAGCCCAAACTTTTGCATCAGTGAATTTTGGTTCTGGTTTTCTCAATAATATTGGAATGGAGCCAAAGGTGTCGGGATTCATTTTTGGAAGCAAGAAAAAAATATTAAGCAAGCCTATACATGGCAACAATGGCGTATTTGTTGTGGTGGTTGATTCTCTCACACCCATGCCCAAAGAGGCAGAGCAAGGACCAACGCATGGGAATTTGCGCAATCAGTTGAAGTCGCGCGTGGCTGGAGAAGGGCTGTCAGCGCGCAAAGAACTAATCTCCATCAAGGACGAGCGGCATCTTTTTTATTAGACACATTGAACCAACGGCGGTATTTCTGCGTTGGTATTCTTTTGTGATATGAGTCTCACCAACCGGGTTGCAGCTAGCGGTTTGCTAGTGATTGATCCACAAAAGTGGATTGAAGTACAGGTTTGTGCTGTTTTTGATGTAGCACTGGGTTTGGAACGTGGAATGTTGTTAAGGGAGAAGGAATTTCGGGGGTTTTTGATGAACACTGATTGGTCGGCCTTCTCCAATCAGGATGTAGCCCTTTTTTGTAGTACTCCGGCACTGTTGCCGGCATGGACTTATCTATTGGTGGGTCGATATTTAGTGGAGGTTTGTGCTCGCCCGTTTTTGGGGACAGAACATGAATTACGGATCCAATTAGCTATAAGCCAAATGAGGTCCGAAGAGTTTTCAGCTTATCGTGGTCAGCGTATCGTATTGAAAGGTTGTGGTGGGGAGCATTCGGGCCGTTTGACTCTTGCCCTTTTGGAGCGACTACAACCTATTGCCCGTTCGATAATGTTTGGAGAGCCTTGTTCTACCGTTCCCATTTATAAAAAGGGTGCATGAGTCAGTTTTTTCATAACAAGCGTTTGAAGCAAGGATTTTTGCTTGTGGTCCTGCTTGGTCTGTTGTTTAAGTTAACCACGTCCAGCCGTAATTCGGAGGAAGCCCGTTTGTTGGATGAGTTCTGGAGTCGGTATTCTGTTCATGCCGTGCCCATCCCGGATGACATGGAATTCGCAGGCGAGAAGGTGCCTTTGGAGGATTTAGAAGTTCGGGAACGGGTCGACCGGGAGTTGCTGGTCAATACATACTTCCAATCCGCAACCGTACTCAGCATGAAACGGGCTGCCAGGTGGTTTCCGGTGATCGAGCCCATTTTAAAGCAGTATGGGGTACCAGACGACTTCAAGTATTTGGCTGTGATAGAAAGTGGACTGGCCAATGTGGTGAGTCCGTCACAGGCGGCTGGATTTTGGCAGTTTATTGGGTCGACCGGGAAGGCCTACGGACTCAAAATCGAGGAAGGGATCGACGAACGCTATGATCCAATTCGTTCAACCCACGCAGCGTGCAGATTTTTGTTGGATGCCAAACAAGAATTTGGCACCTGGGCAATGGCCGCCGCGGCCTATAATATGGGGACAAACGGCCTTCGCAAACAAGTGCAACAGCAAGGACTAAACCAGTACTATGAACTTTGGTTGAATCAAGAGACCAGTCGGTATATGCCGCGATTGATCGCCACCAAATACATCTTCGAGCACCCAAGGAGTTATGGATATCGATTATCGGCGGCCCAGAAATATGGGCCATTATCGAATCGAACCATCAAAATCGACACTGCTGTGAAAGATGTAGCTGCATGGGCACGTTCGATGGGGCATAGTTATAAGTTGCTTCGCGCCCATAATCCATGGATTCGTTCTTTTTCATTACCTGCACCTTCAGCGGGTCAACCGTACATTGTTAGAATTCCAGAGGCTGGGAGCCCATCGGACCTTCCAGAATTATCGGATCTCGGCGAGATGGGCTCGATGGTCAACACAGGAAGCCCATCAGAGTCCGAATTTTCCCCTGCCCAAACGGGTAGGGCTGTACCGACAGCCACCAAAGCAGAATATGCTACGGCAATTCAAGCCAAGAAACGCCATATTGTGCGACACACGGTTACAGCAAAACAGAAAATTGAGGATGTAGCGCGGATTTTCGGCGTTTCTGTTTCGGATTTGGTTTTGTGGAATTCATTAGAGAGTACCCGATTGGTGGGTGGCCAAACACTGAAAATTGAGCTGATTGTTGATAGCGCTCCAAACGAGGGGAACAGATGAAGGCATCGGATTCTGCTCATGGGCAACTGGAGGAAGAGGTTGACCTGAGCCATGCGAACAAACCGCCGGTGATTGCGGGATTATCTTCCGACGAGGTTCGGGTGGTAGGCGCTCGTGAACACAACTTGCGTGATATCAATGTACAATTTCAGCGGGATCGGCTGGTGGTCATCACCGGTTTGAGCGGCAGCGGTAAATCTTCACTTGCGTTTCAGACCCTCTACGCGGAAGGTCAGCGACGCTATATGGAGAGCTTTTCGGCATACGCCAGACAATTTATAGGCGCCATGGAACGACCCGACGTGGATGTCATTGAAGGGCTGAGTCCGGTGATTTCGATTGAACAAAAAACAGTCGGACGCAATCCAAGGTCTACTGTTGGAACGGTAACGGAAGTGTATGACTTCTTGCGATTATTATATGCCAGGGCTGGGGATGCGGTGTCTTACAAGACGGGCAACCTGATGCAGCGCCTTACCGAAGAAGAAATACGTCGTATTATTTGTTCGGATTATGCAGATCGAAATGTTGTATTGCTGGCGCCACTGATTCGGTCTCGTAAGGGCCACTATAAGGAATTATTCGAGCAATTGAAAAGGCAGGGATTTATGCGGGTGAGGGTAAATGGTGAATTTCGGGAGTTGAAAGCAGGGATGCAACTCGACCGCTACAAAACCCATGAAATAGAACTACAGATCGACAAATTAAAAGTGTCTGCAGGGGGAAGTAATCGGCTAACAGAATCACTGGCCCTTGCACTCAAGCAGGGAAAAGGCGTGGTGTTGTTGTGGGATGAAGAGGCCGGCACCGGGCGTTATTTCAGCCGGTTTTTGATGGATCCAGAAAGCGGGGTGGCCTATGATGAGCCCCAACCCAATACATTTAGCTTTAATTCGCCTCAGGGAGCTTGTCAGGTCTGCGATGGATTAGGGAACTTGGCTGTTGTTGATCCCGAATTGGTGATGCCTGATCCTTCCCAGAGTATTATTGGCGGTGGAATTGCCCCCCTCGGTGAGTATCGCGAAATTTGGGTCTTTAGGCTGGTGACTGCATTAGCTAAAAAATACAAAGCCAGCCTGAGTACACCGGTTGGTCAGCTCGATGAGGGCTTTAAGAAGGCCTTGCTGTATGGATCAGAGGCCCTATTGGAGCTGCCCGGACGCTATGGTGAATATGGCAACAGTATGGTTCGCTTTGAGGGGATCATTCCGATGCTTCAAAAACAGCGAGAGGATTCAGCGGGTTCATCTCTCCAGAATTGGGCTGAGGAATATGTGCAATTTCAGGTGTGTTCCGGTTGTGGCGGTGCCCGACTGAAAACTGAGTCGCTGCACTTTTTGGTAGGTGGAATGAACATTGCCCAGGTCTCAGCCATGGAGTTAACAGATCTCTCCGGGTGGCTGAAGGGACTGGAAACGGGTTTCGTCGGACAAAAAGCACTGGTTGCTGCAGAGATCTTGCGTGAAATCAGCACTAGGGTCTCTTTTCTGCTCGGAATTGGATTAGGTTATTTGTCGCTCGACCGGCCAGCGCGAAGCCTCAGTGGGGGCGAATCACAGAGAATACGATTGGCCACCCAATTGGGATCCCAACTGGTTGGGGTCATGTACATCCTCGATGAACCAAGCATTGGGCTTCATCAGCGGGATAACTTGAAGTTGATCGACTCCCTCAAAGCATTGCGAGATTCCGGAAATACGGTACTTGTAGTGGAACATGATGAAGAGATCATCAGGCAAAGTGATTATGTCATTGATCTAGGGCCAGGTGCCGGGCGCTTTGGAGGGGAGGTGGTGGCCTGTGGTCATCCCAGTGATTTTATCAAAATGGAGTCCCTCACCGCATCCTATTTAAGGGGTGAAAAGACCATGCCGTTCCGAGCAACGCGAATCCCAGGCGATAAGTGGTTGTCTCTTAAAGGGGTGAGCGGACATAACCTCAAGAAGGTGGATGTGCGCTTCCCATTGGGTAGTTTAATATGTGTTACGGGCGTTTCTGGATCAGGGAAGTCGACATTGATCCATGAAAACCTATTTCCTCTATTAAGTCAAAGACTCACTGTTAGTCGTCGACGACCCCTTGGGGTTGAATCGGCAGAAGGTTTTCAGCATATTGATAAAGTCATTGAGGTTGATCAGGCTCCTATTGGGCGTACGCCAAGGTCTAATCCGAGTACCTATACCGGCGTATTTACCGACATCCGGCAGTTGTTTGCCGAATTGCCTGAGGCCAAAATCAGGGGGTATAAACCTGGTCGGTTTTCATTTAATGTGAAAGGGGGGCGCTGCGAAACTTGTGGGGGTGCCGGTATGCGCATCGTGGAGATGAATTTTTTGCCGGATGTGGAAGTTCGATGCGAGGAATGCAACGGACGCCGCTACAACCGTGAAACGCTCGAAGTGCGCTATAAGGGCAAGTCCATTAGTGAGGTATTGGACATGAGCATTTCCGATGCATTGGCGTTTTTTGAGAAAATACCTGCAATTAATCGTAAAATTCAGACGCTACAAGAAGTCGGACTGGGGTATTTGACACTCGGACAATCCTCAACGACCCTTTCGGGGGGAGAGGCCCAAAGGGTCAAACTGGCATCGGAATTGTCACGACGCGATACGGGCAATACATTTTATATTCTGGATGAGCCCACCACAGGCCTGCATTTCGAAGACATTCGCGTGCTGATGGAGGTGCTCCACCGTTTGGTCGACCGGGGTAACACTGTTTTGATCATTGAGCACAACCTTGATGTCATCCGTTCAGCGGATTATCTCATTGATATGGGGCCGGATGGAGGTAAAGCTGGTGGACGAGTTCTCTATTCTGGCCCGCGTGATGGCCTCCGTAATGTGGCGGACAGCCACACGGCACGTTATTTGATGATTTGAGCCGTGTGGTTTTTGGTATCAACCTTGTCAATGACATCCGCGATCATGCCGTTTTCGTCGATGATGAATGTGACCCGGTCTGTGCCCATATATTTACGACCATACATGCTTTTTTCTACCCAGGTTCCGAATGCAGCATGGATGCTTTTGTCTTCATCGGAGAGTAAGTCGAAGGGCAGCTCATATTTACGAACGAATTTATCGTGCGATTTTACACCATCTGCACTCACGCCAAGAACCACGTATCCAGATGCCTGCAAGGATGCGTAATTGTCGCGTAGATTGCATGCCTCGGCCGTACATCCTGGGGTGTCATCTTTGGGATAAAAGTACAAGACAATTTTTTTGCCCAAATAGTTTTGAGAATCAATTTGTGCACCATGCTGGTTGGGGCCGCTGAATGAAGGTGCTTTCTGTCCAATTGTAGGTCTACTCATGGGATAAATACGGGGATTGTTAGGTTGGCCTCATTGCCAACAGCATCAATAACAACCAAACAGGCGATTTGATTTCCCCTTGGTGCATGTTCATCAATTCGTGCCGTTAGGGTGGCTGATTTTGCGTCCCAAATCAGTTTGTTCCAAAACTCACCCACATAAAAATGAAAGTTTTTGATGCCCGATCGGGCATCGCTGATGGAAAACTGAAGGGTACTGCCGATGTTCATGGTGTCACTTTTTAGTTTGCCCTGCATGTCGATTCGGGGAGCAATCGTATCGAGCGCCAGATAAAAAGCGCCGAGTTGACGCGTTTTGCTTTCGAACCAGTCGCCTTTCCACGTGCCAGTGTGGGCATTTTGTACACCCTTTATATTGGTGCCGATGGCCACAACTTTGCTTTTTAATTTGCTTGGGACGTGGGGGGCTCGGATGGAAAAGGGAAAATACTGATGGACCGGAATGCGTGCGTTGCCAATAGAATACTCGGGCGAGAGTGCGCCGGATGGACCCGATCGGATGCTTATGCGGGTATTCAGTGTATCGTAAATGGTCCCGGCAGGCAGTTGGAAACGAACATTTTCACGTTCAATTTTGATGGCCCGGTTGGGTTGAATGACAATTTCGGGCCGCTGGGGGGAGCCAGAGGCAGAAGCGGTTCGCCGGTCACCCGCGCCACCTGCGCCACCCGCGCCAACAGAGGATCCCATAATCGTGAAGCTGCATTCCGACTGATTTCCAGAAAAGTCGGTGGCAATCATTCTATACTGGGTGTTTTCTCCTGGTTTTGGGTACAATATACCGTTGCCTATTTCAGAATTGAGCAGTCGGAGGTGGTTACCAGGCGAACGAAACAAGCGATAGAATGTCTCGTTTTTCAGCATTTTCGCTTCATAATCCATCACAGAATTGGCGTATCGCGTTTCAGCATGGGCATAGCGATCAGCTTTGAACGAATACAGTGTGTCCAAGCCTTGAACCAGGAGTAGTTTATAGATGCCCTGGCGCAATTCATTGTCTTTGTGTTTGTCCCATACCTTCACCTGCACATGACATGCACCTTTGACTATGGTCTCTTTCTTCACGCGCCAAAAGCCAACGCTGTCTTGAACAAATTGAAGTCGGTGTGGGGAAGCCTTGCCGCCAACCATACTTCCAGGGCCAATGGGTACGATCTCCATGCAATCAAAGGTGGGTCGAACATCGTCTTTTACCGGTAGGCCGAACCATAGGGGATTGATGAGTTCCTCGGTTTCGGTGTGTCGAATTTCGAAATGTAAATGCGGTCCTCCAGATGAGCCTGTGTTGCCACTCAGAGCGACCAATTGGTCTTTTTTAACGGGTAGTTCATCTTTTTTGAGAAAGAGGTCCAGTTCATTTTCTTGTAATTCGTTGTGTCGGCGGTTGACCCATGATCGAATGGGTTCTTCAAAAGTCAACAGATGACCATAAACGGTGGTGTAGCCAATGGGATGAATGATGTAGAGACAGTTGCCGTAGCCTTGTCCCGACACCCGAATGCGTCCTACATAGCCGTCGGCAGCAGCATAAATGGGCCACCCCTCTTCCCCACCCGTTCGAAAGTCCAATCCACCATGCAGGTGATTATTGCGTAGTTCGGCAAATCCGCCCGACAATTTGAGCGGGGTGTCGATAGGGGTTGTAAAATAATCGACCGGGAAACGCGATTGGGCTATTGTTTGCTTTTGCGATATGAAGTGGAGAAGGAGGGTGAAAATAAGGGACAGATGCACTAGTATTTGCTGACATGTACGCTTCACTTCATGGAAGAAACGGAACAGCATAATTGGCATGTCGGATACGGGGAAACAAACGGGTTAAAAATTCGGGCTGAGAATGAACTTGCTGTAAAAATCCTCGATGTGTTGCACGGCTTCATCTGCTGTGTCTACCACGGCCATCAGGTCAAGATCCGCCGGGTTGATGTTGCGTTCTTGTTCGAGCATCGTGCCTTTCATCCAATCAATGAGGCCATTCCAGTAATTTGTTCCCACCAAAACCACAGGAAAACGACCTGTTTTTCGGGTTTGAATGAGGGTAAGTGCCTCAAAAAGCTCGTCCAAGGTGCCAAACCCGCCAGGCAGAACCACAAAACCCTGCGCATACTTGATGAACATCAACTTCCTAACAAAGAAATAATCGAAGTTGATCAGTTTATCACTGTCGATGTAAGGGTTACTAAACTGCTCGAAGGGCAAATCTATATTCAGACCAACGCTTTTTCCGCCAGCCAGTTTGGCGCCCTTATTGCCTGCTTCCATGATGCCCGGACCCCCGCCTGTAATGACCCCATAACCTTTTTCGGTCAGTTTTTTTCCAATTTCCTCAGCCAATAAATAATAAGGGTGGGAGGCTGCGGTACGTGCCGACCCAAAAATGGAAACACAGGGGCCAATTCTTGAGAGTTTTTCAAATCCTTCAACGAATTCGGCGATTATTTTAAAGATTTGCCAGGAAGATGAGGCTTTAATCTCGGTCCAACTTTTTTGCTCAAATACATTTCTGAATTTTTCTTGTTCTTCGGGGGTCATGAGGGTTGCTTTTTCGGGAAAGATAAGGAAATCAAATGAAGTAAGCCAAAAGTCAGGCCCCCGTTCAGGACCAGCAATTCAAATCCGAAGGCATAGCCATTGAGCCAGGATGTTGAATTCCGGTCTATTATATAACACAATATTGGCGAAATGAGTGTGATCACGGGCACCCATGAATCGCGTGGCATTCTTCGGGTGAACATGCCGAATGCGAAGAGGCCTAAAAGCGGGCCATAGGTATAACCGGCTATGCTGAACAGTTGTTTCAGCAAAGCGTCGTGGTGATAAGCCCTGAACACGAGGATTTGTATGGCCAATAGCCCAGACATCCCCAAATGAACCCACATCCGTGTCTGTTTCGACCCCTTTTGATCGTGAAAGCCCAGTATATCGACGCAAAAAGAGGTGGTGAGGGCAGTGAGGGCAGAATCGGCACTGGAATACGCTGCGGCGATGAGGCCAATGGTGAACACAATCGCTACAGCCGGGCCAAAGGTGTTCAAGGCAAGTTGGGGAAATAGCTGATCAGATTTTGCCGGTATACTCATTTGTTCTTGGGCGCAATACATATAGAGTAGTGCACCGAGCATCAGAAACAGTAGGTTAACACCCACCAACACGAGGCTGAACCAGCGCATGTTTTTCTGCGCTTCGGGGAGGCTACGGCAACTGAGGTTTTTCTGCATCATGTCTTGGTCGAGACCGGTCATTACAATCGTGATGAACGCACCCGAAACAAACATTTTCAGAAAATAATCGGGATGGCGCCAATCTGTTTCCCATATTTCAGAAAATGGACTCATGCCAATCCGACCAGGGATGTCGTGCCAAGAAATGTTCAGTGAATCACCTATCAAAGCAATACTCATGACAACAGCCAGCAGTAGGAAGGCAGTTTGAAGGGTGTCCGTCCAAATAATGGTTCTGATCCCACTTTGAAATGTATACAACCAGATCAGGCAAATGGTCGCGATAGTGGTGAGCCAAAAAGGAACCCCAAGAGGGGCAAGAATCCATGCGTCTAAAACCATGGCCACCAGATAGAGGCGCAGGGAAGAACCGAGGCTGCGCGAGATTAAAAACAAAACAGAGCCCGTGCGGTGACTATTAACTCCAAACCGTTCACCTAAATAAGTGTATATGCTGGTTAAGTTTCGCCGGTAATACAGTGGAAGCAAGAGCTGGCTCACTACCCAATAGCCAGCCAAATATCCCATAACCATTTGCAGATAATGAAAGCCGCTCTTGCCCACCATGCCGGGAACTGAGATGAAAGTGACGCCCGAAATGCTTGAACCAATCATGCCAAAGGCCACCACATACCATGCAGAACTGCGCCCTGCCAGAAAAAATGAGCTGTTGTCGCTGTGCCCTCTATGGAAGTGGGAGATGCCGATAAGCAGGAAGAAGTAGCCCGCGATGATGGCGGCAAGGAACAATGGATCCATGGTAATAGAAAACGGATGATGGCCGTAAGGTAGTATTTTTGGTCCGTGGAATATCCTTCGAAATTGCTGGAAGAAGCTGTGTTGGCGTTATCCCGACTTCCAGGAATTGGTCGCAAGTCGGCATTGCGGCTGGCCTTGTTTTTGTTGCGCAGCGATGCCGATTTGTCGCGCGATTTGTCGGTTTCGGTAGGTCGACTACGGTCGGAGATGAAGTACTGTGCTCGTTGCAGCAACATGAGCGACGAAGAACTTTGTCGCATTTGCTCGAGTCCAGCACGTCGGCAAGGCCTTATTTGTGTGGTGGCTGATTTTCGTGATGTGATGGCCATCGAACAGACGCGGCAGTTTACCGGTACATATCATGTTTTGGGCGGGTTGATTTCGCCTATGGATGGCATCGGCCCGGAGAAATTACGTATTGAAGAGTTAGAAAATAGAATTTTGGAGGAGCATGTCCATGAGATTCTGCTGGCGTTGTCGGCTACCATGGAGGGTGATACAACGGCATTTTACCTGGCGAAGCGATTGGCGCCTCATCAACTCACCATCAGCACGATTTCACGCGGTATTTCGATTGGGGGCGAACTTGAATACGCGGACGAACTTACCCTGGCACGCTCTATTCAGCATAGGGTACCATTTGGGTCGCAGGGCTATTAAACCACTTGTAATTCAACTACTCTGTTTCTCCCCAGAGCTCGAACAATCGATTGAGGAAAAGATTTTCTTCTGGAGAAACGAGGTTGTCAACCTTCACCAGGTCCATGGCTTGTTGCAAAAATCTGGTACGTTCCTCGGGTGAAGACTGTTTGTAGAACTGATTCATGGCGTCGCGAAACTCCAACATCAAATCGTCCTTTTGAAGACTCTCTAGTCTGATTTGCTCGGAATGAATCGCCGCTTCGAGAAACTCTGGGTCGAAATAGTCGCCCAGGAAATTGATGATCTGTTTCTTTTCTGACCCTAAATGGGTGCCATCCGCTATGGCCAGAATCATCAGCATTTTGTAGCCTGCGGTCGATTTGTTGAGGGTGCTCATTTACTCTTCTTCAAATATTTCAATTGACTTATGTTTCTTAATCAGGTGCGTAAACCGTCCTTCGTAACGGGTCGCGCGCACCATGTGGTTATCGATCCAATGGTAGTTGCCGCCACGCGGTTTGCCCATGATCATGCCATGGTACTTGAATCCGTGTTGTGCCAGCCAGGTTTCTGTGATCTGTCTGAGGTCTTCAGTACGGGATGTGAAAAAGTATATCCGATGGCCAGACTGATGCCATTCATTCAGGGTTTTAAGTGCATCAGGAAAAGGCAGACAGTGCTTCATACGCTCCGGTTCTTCGTTGGGCACATCATCGCAGATGGTTCCATCGATGTCGATTAAAAAATTTCGGATACCAGGTGGTAGAATCGGGCTAATGGATTGACCCGCATCATCCAGTGCCTGTTTTAGCAACGGATCAGTTGGTTCGTTCATGGGAGAAAGTTCAATAGAATTCGTTACACAATTAACGAAAAAAAAGAAAAATAGCATAAACCAGCCATAAAATTTTATATTTTTTTTAACACTGGTCGAAGCAAACTCTCTCTCTCTCTCTCTTTTTTTTTTATATTTGCCCACAACAAAAAAAAATGAAATTCGACGGCTACCGGGTTTGTCCCAATTGTGGAAAAGAAGGTAAAATGTTGCCCAGAAGCAACAACAACCCGAATGCAATCATAAGATCCTACACCTGTCAGAGTTGTTACTGGAGTGGCCCAATGTTTAAGGCCATTAAAAAGCATAGTTTTTTGGAGTATTACTTCCTGTTGCTTGGGTTGGTTGCGCTGTTCATTTCGGCCATAGCGGGTTTTTTCTATTTGTTAACCCAGCTGCCGAACTAGAATTTCATCACGATCTTTGCCCAAAAGCGCCCGATTTTCTATATGTTTGTTCATAAAAAATATGACGACAGAGGTTGCCATAATTGGTTCTGGACCGGGGGGATATGTAGCTGCCATTCGTGCAGCGCAATTGGGATTAAAAACCACCATCATTGAAAAGTACCCCACATTGGGAGGAACCTGCTTGAATGTGGGCTGTATCCCATCGAAAGCCTTACTTGATTCATCAGAACACGTCCACAACGCCCGTCATCGTTTCTCTGCTCATGGAATAATATGTGGGAACGTTGCTGTCGATTTTGGGGTGATGATGGACCGTAAGTCAGATGTCGTTCGCCAGAATGTTGAGGGGATTAAATTCCTGATGAAAAAAAACAAGATTCAGGTGGTTCACGGGCACGCATCATTTCTTGATGCACACACCCTAGCTGTACATAACGAAAAAGGAGAATCGCATCAAATCGAAGCACGGCACATCATTATTGCCACTGGCTCGAAGCCCGCGGCGCCCCCGGGCATACAGATCGATAAAAAAAGGATCATCACCTCCACAGAGGCCTTATCGCTCAGGGAGATCCCCAAAAGTATGGTGGTCATCGGGGGTGGGGTTATTGGCATGGAAATGGGTTCGGTATATGCCCGTTTAGGCACCAAAATTACAGTCATCGAGTATGCAGACCGACTGATTCCGGGTATGGACGAATCAATGAGCCGCGAACTGCAAAAAGTCTTGATTCCCTTGGGGATGGAGTTCCACCTGGCCCATCAAGTAACATCGGTCACCACCAAGGGCCGTAAGACACATGTAGATTTTAATCGACTCAGTGATGGAAGTTCATCTGTAGTTGAGGCAGACTATACGCTGGTTTGTACGGGCAGGCGTCCCTATACCGATGGCTTAAACTTGGAAAAGGCGGGAATTGCGGTCGACCAGCGCGGAAGGATTCTGGTGAATGATCAACTCCAAACAGCGCAAAGCCATATCTACGCCATCGGTGATGTAGTTAGAGGCACGATGTTGGCCCATAAAGCAGAAGAAGAGGGTGTGTTTGTGGCTGAAGTCTTGGCCGGACAAAAACCACACATCCACTACCACCTCATTCCCAATGTGGTGTATACCTGGCCTGAGGTGGCATCGGTTGGATACACCGACCAAGAACTGAAGGGCCGAGATGTGCCCTTTAAAACAGGACAATTTGCCTTCAAGGCGAGTGGAAGAGCACGGGCCTCCATGGACACCGATGGTTTGGTTCGGGTTTATGCGCACAAAGAGACCGACGAAATTCTCGGAGTACATATGATTGGTCCGCGCGTGGCCGATATGATCGCAGAGGCAGTGGTGGCCATGGAATTTAGGGCGAGTGCGGAGGACATTGCCCGCATGAGTCATGCCCATCCAACCTATACCGAAGTGTTCAAAGAAGCATGTCTGGCGGCAACGGCCAACCGGGCGTTACACGCCTAAACTACGCCCTTTTACTTTTTACCCAAACAAATTGAAACGATGAAAATTGGTCCTGGAACCGTTGCCGCTATTGCCATGGAAATCATGGGAAATACCCCCGACGGTTCAGAAAAGTTATTCCAAAAGCGAGATGATGAACATCCCTTTTACTTCCTGGTCGGACAAGTGGATATGATCCCACTGCTGGAGGATGCGCTTCTCGGGTTGTCGGCAGGAGATGCTTTTGATGTGGATATAGCAATGGATCAGGCCTATGGACCGCATCGTGAGGAACAATTATCCGAATTACCCATTGAGATTTTTACCTTGCCCGATGGAGGCTTTGATTCGGCTCATGTGGCACCGGGAAAGTGGTTGAATTTAGAGGATGAGCAGGGACATAGCCACAGGGCCCGCGTTGTTACTGTTGGCGATGCCACGGTGCGTATGGATTTCAACCACCCACTGGCAGGCTACAATGTGCATTGTAGCGGTGTGGTGGTCGATGTTCGGGTTGCCACGGCCGACGAGCGTGCGCATGGCCATGTTCATGGCCCAGGTGGGGTTCATCATCACTAAAACCGACCCAATACATGTCTGTGAAGTACACTTATTCATTTAGTCTGTTTTTGATATTCAGCATACATACATATTTGGCTTGCGGTTTTGGGAGATGCGCTTTTTTTGAGGGGCAACCCAGCGAGCAACCAATGCGGTTTCAGTCGGCCGCTGCCTCGGAGCCAGTGCAGTATTGGCTCAGAATCCCCCAGCCCTCGTCGCGATACGCTGAGATTGAGATGATCATCGATTCAAAAGGTGCCGATACCATTGCACTTGGGCTTCCCGTTTGGGCGCCTGGTTCCTATATGATCCGCGAATTCTCCCGAAACCTAGATCAATTTCAGGCCAATGACGCAGAAAGTGGATCCCAGTTGATGTGGCGGAAATACCGCAAAAATGCGTGGGTGGTACGCACTCCAGGAACAATGCGCATTCGGGTTCGCTACAGGGTGTATGCCAACGAACTCAGCGTGCGCACCAGCTATATCGACCAAGATCAGGCCGCTCTGTTGGGCAGTTCCATTTTCATGTGGGTAGAAGGACAGCAAGAACGCGAACACATCCTGCGAATTTCGTTGCCCAATGGATGGAAACAAGTGGCAACCAGCCTATCTCGGATCGAAGAGGACCTACAGGGGCAGTCCTTCCAGGCGTCGCACTACGATGAATTGGTTGATTGTCCACTTCAGTTGGGTAATTTCACGGAATTCACCTTCGAGGCCGCTGGTATTCCCCATCAGGTGGTGATGCCAGGGGCGGGGAAATTTTCACGTAAAAAGCTAGAGCAGGATCTCAAGGCGATTGTTGCATCGTGCACCGACATTTTCGACCATCAGCCCAACCGAAATTATTTGTTTATCATACAGCATGTGGCCAAAGGCGGAGGCGGTTTGGAGCATGCCAACAGCACCACCCTTCAAACCCGGCCGGATGTATACGAACAACCAGAACGATATGTGGATTTCATGGGACTTGTGGCCCATGAATATTTCCATTTGTGGAATGTGAAGCGCCTTCGACCGGAGGTGTTGGGGCCATTTGACTACAATCGGGAGGTGTACACCCACCATCTTTGGTTTTCGGAAGGCATAACCAGCTATTACGACAACCTTATTTTGCGTAGAACGGGATTGATGTCGACCGAGAAATATCAAAAAACGATTTTGGATGGCTTCAACGCCGTGTTGGGCAATAGGGGCGATCGGGAGCAATCGCTCGCCGAATCGAGCTACGATGCCTGGATTAAGTTTTACCTGCGCAACGAAAACAGTGGCAACACCACAGTCTCCTATTATCGAAAGGGCGCAATGATGGGGTTTGTGCTCGATGCGGCACTTTGGCACCACAGCGGGGGAGGCTTCGGTTTGGATAGTGTGATGAAGTGGATGTATTGGCGTTACGCGATTCAAGAGAAAAGGGGCTTCACAGACTTTGAAATAAAAGATGCATTTCACATGCACCTGGGTTCTGAGGCCGACAGCATTTGGGATCAATATATTTTTGGCCGGGCCTCGATCGATTTTACGCGCTATGCGCGCTATGCAGGGCTTATTCTAAAAGACACCCAGGATTATTCGCGCAAGGCTTATTTTGGGGCAGCGGGAAGCCGAAATGCTGATGCTTGGGTGGTTACCAGCCTCTGGGAAGGTAGTTCAGCGTGGAAAATGGGACTTCAAACAGGAGATGTGCTCATGAAGTGTGCTGGAAAAGAGCCAGAATCGGATTGGATAAGCGATTATAAACCGGGTGATGTACTCAAAATTGAGGGAATGCGTGATGGAAGGAAAATAGAGTTCAGAGGACCTCTCGAAAGTGCACCCTTTCCTCGATTGATGTGGATGCGGGATCCTAACGCCACCTCCTTACAGAAAACGGTCTACGAAAGCCTGTTCCGCGAGGCGTTTTAATTTGTTTCTTTGAGCATCTAATGGTTTACCGTGTCTTTCTTCCTGCCATTACGCTCGGTTTGGCGGTGGGTAGTTTCGGATGCCCAATCGCAGCGTGTGCACAAGCGACAGGGGCTTCAACAACGACAAAGCATTTTGACGGGAAGGAGCTTCCGCAGTATGATGCGTTTATTCGCACGCTATTCGATTCATCCCTCTTGAGTGGCCAATCGTGGCCCCTTCTCACTGCATTATGTAAGGAAGTTGGTCACCGCCTCACCGGCAGCGAAGGCGCGGCCAAGGCCGTGTTGTTGACCCGTAAGCACATGCTGGGCATGGGCTATGATTCTGTATGGCTACAACCCGTTCAGGTTCCTGTCTGGAAAAGAGGAGCGCCCGAACAGGCAAAGCTCATGGTGACATCGCCTGGAATGGGACGCATCAAGAAAGAGGATCAGCTTGATCTGGCCGTTTTGGCTCTTGGGGGCTCAGTAGCCACGCCGATGGAAGGAATCAGGGCAGAGGTTATTGAGGTAAGTAGCTTGGAGGAACTCAAGAACCTGCCGAATGCACAGGTCAAGGGAAAAATAGTGTTCATTAACCAGAAAATGGATGCCCGCTACATCAATACCTTCGAATCGTATAGTCATTGTGCGTCTATTCGGGTTCAGGGCGCTGTGGAGGCCGCACAGAAAGGGGCGCTCGCCGTTCTGGTTCGCTCATTGACCTTGTCGATCGACTCCTTCCCCCATACGGGGATGATGGTGTACCGCGATAGCATTCCCCGTATTCCCGCCGCTGCAGTGAGTACCATACATGCCGATTACATGCATGTCCAGCGGCTTCAAGGCAAAAAAATAGAGGTTCATTTGCAGTTAAATTGCTCCAATCACCCTGATACGTTATCGTATAATGTAGTGGGACAAATCACCGGATCGCTTTATCCCGATCGATACCTCACCTTGGGCGGCCACCTCGATAGTTGGGACGTCGGAGAAGGGGCCCATGACGACGGAGCAGGTTGCGTGCACAGCATGGAGGCGGCTCGGTTGCTCATGGTGTGTGGCTACAAACCCCGTCACAGCATCAGGACAATCCTTTACATGAATGAAGAGAATGGTATGCGGGGTGCGCGTGAGTATGCCCGCTTGGCTCGGGTAAACCAGGAGAGTCACCTGGCTTCCATAGAATCCGACCGCGGCGGATTTTCACCCCGAGAATTCCATGTAGAGGCCGATAGCCAACGCATTGATCATTTGCAGCCGATGCTCGGCCCCCTCATGGACTACGGCATCCACCGCATACGGAAAGGAGGGAGTGGAGCGGATGTCGCTCAAATGCGCGACCAATGTGCTTTACTGATGGGATTTGTGCCTGAATCCCAGCGGTATTTCGACTACCACCATGCGCACACGGATGTGCTGGAGTCGGTGAACCGTCGCGAACTGGAACTGGGCTCCGCCGCCCTCGCCGCCCTGTTGTTTTTGTTGGACCAGGATTAAACCCTTTTGCGTTTATATTGTTGGACTACCATGGACTGGTTAGCCTGGCTTAAAGAGATCGGCATTGCCATGGCGCGGCCCGGTGAACGCCGCGAAATCCGTACCCCCATTGTGCGGAACGGGGCGGCGCTGGTTGCCACTACGGAGATCAGCGATTGCCTGCAGACACTCTACGAGCGGCAACTCATCGGGCTTGGGAACGCTGAGGAGTTTGTTCTTGAGGAACAAGAAAGCGTGTCGGGCTGGTTGTGGAAGCCGCAACAACGATTACCGGAAGAACAATTCGACCACATGCTGGATGAATGGGCACTCCGGATTCGGGAAATGGGGTACGTGGAGCAACTCAATGAGCAGTTATTGCAAGGGGTGGGGGCCGAACAGAAGATACGATACAGGCGGTATCTGAAACCCTCCCTGCGCCGTACCCATCCGGATGGGTCGGGGCGAACGAATTTCGGTAATATCCTGTTCGAAATCCAGAAAACGCGAGGCAAAACAGACCATTTCCGGGTTCAATTGACCCGCTATCCGGGACGTGATGCCGTGCAGACGGCCTCTATGGCCAGTCTAATGGAACGATTGCTCGCTTAAAAAAAAGAACCCCCGGGTGTATGCCGGGGGCTCAAAAATTTCACTAAACGAAGGCTAGGCTCAGTAACCGGGATTCTGACGAAGTTTGGGGTTGGCCACCAGATCAGAAAGAGGTAACGGATATAGCTCGAACTTCGGGTCGATGCCCTGTCCGGCCACGACACCACCTTTAAAAGGCCAAAGGTAGTCGGATTCGATAAAACGATCGAACCGAATCAGGTCGGTGCGGCGGTGGGCCTCCCAATACAATTCACGACCCCGTTCGTCGCAGATCTCGTTGAGGCTGGGAAGAGCGGACACATTTTGAGAAGCATTACCAAAGGCACGCTCGCGGACCTTATTAAAGGCTTCAATGGCGCGGGCAGTGTTGCCGCCGCCACGAACGACAGCTTCTGTGTGCATCAAGTACACATCGGCCAAACGAAACATTGGAAAATCAATGTCCATGAAATTCTTCTGCGGATCCGATCCAAAATCACCATTCCGCGTTTTGTTGTTGAATTTGGATACGAGGTAACCCTGACCAAACTCTGACCATACCAACATGTCGCGGGTCATGCCCACGGAGTCCAACAAATTCCGCGAATCGCCTGGACTGAACAAATCGAACAACACTGGTGTGGCACGGTTACCACCCCAACCGCCATCCGTACCTCTTTTGGCACGATAGGCGCTGTCAGGTGCTGCCGGAGTAGAACTCTTCACCAAAAAAGTGGTTCCTCCGTAGTTTTGTGAGCGAAGTCCATCAAAATTCACGGCAAAAATGACCTCGTCGCGACACAGATGATTGTCGGCCAGGAAGAGCCACTGATAATTATCCTCCAATTTGTAGCCCGCATCCATGATTTTTTCACAGTAGGTGATGCAATCTGCATATCGGGGGGAGCCAATGTACTCCTCTGCATTGAGATACAGTTTAGCCAGAACCATCCAAGCTGCGGCACGATCTGCGCGACCATACTCATTGGCACGGGGCTGGGGGAGTAGATTTTCCAGTTCCTTCATCTCTCGTTCCACATAGTTGAATAATTCCGTACGCGAAGCTTGGTCGGGAACTCCGGAACCCGGGCGGTCTTCTTCGGTCACGAGGGGCACATTTCCAAACAGGTCGATGGCGTGGTAATACGATAAAGCACGGATGAAACGAGCCTCTGATTTGTACCCTCGAATGCGTTGCTGATCGGTTTCAGAGAAACCCTTCTCATTCATCCAGTCGTCCGAACAATAGTAAATAAACTCGTTGCATAAAGGAGCTTGATAAAAAATACGGGCATACATCATGTTCACAAACGAGCTCTGGGAGTTCCAGTCGGCCTCATTCAGGTCGCGAATGGATGCATCATTGGCCCAGGCGCAAACAGCCTCCTCTGTGGGCAATTCCTGAAGGTTCCACAGCACCCGAAGATACTGTGAAAAACCCTCGTCGCCCGATACATCGCCTTGGCCGGCTGGCCCAGCATTTCCGGTAAGCGACAAGCCACCATAGATTTTGGCTAAAACGTTGATGTAATTGGCTGGATCGGCATAAACTTTGAGGGCGTTCAGGCCGTATTTGGGTTGAAGGTTGAGCGCATCAAAACAGGATGTGGTTGTGCCCAGGGAGAGGGCAATAACAAGCACCCAACGGAAAGGAAAGCGGATGTTTTTCATAGCGGTATACGTTGATAATGAGAGGTAGAAGTATTAGAATTTGACATTTAGTCCCAAGCTATACACCCGGGCTCTTGGGTAGATGTTGTTGTCGATGCCCCCGAAAATCTCAGGATCGATACCGGAATATTTGCTGAGTACAAACACATTCTGCACCGAGGCGGTGGCGCGCAGGGCGAGGTTGTTGCCGAACGGACGACCAAAATCATAGCCAATGAAAATATTGTCGAGCCTCAGGAAATCCGCTTTTTCGAGGTAGTAGTCCGACTTCAACTGCGCCAATCGGAAGTTCGTATTGAGGTAATCGACCGGTACATTATTAATAAATCCCAGGCTACCCCCAGTGGCGGCCAGATTTGCACCGTTTGAATTGACATTGTTGTAGACATATCGTCCCAACTCGGCACGCATTGAAAAGCCAGCGGTCCACTTTTTCATACGAAGATTGGAAAAGAAGCCGAGGTATGTGGCGGGGATCGGGTTTTTGCCTTTTTGTAGGTGTTTGGCGGTGGGGCTGCTGATCGTGTCTGTGCCGTTTGGCGCCCAATATTTCCCTTCAAGCGGCTTGCCATCCTCTCCATAAATTTGGCGGTACATGTAGAACGTATAGGGAGCGAATCCAACACTATGGATTTGTATGGTATTGCCTACACCTCCAGCAATACCACCCACCAAAATACCCTGGCTTGATGAGTCGGGCACCCGAGTCAATTTCGTGATCTCAGTGCGGTTCCATGTAGCGTTGAGTCCGAATTCCAGATTCGTATTCTTCTGGTCGATGGCCACAAGATTTAAGTTCATTTCAACACCTTCATTTTCAAGGTCACCGACATTGGTCAGCAATAAATCAGAAAAATTGGTACCGGCAATGGTCGGAATGACTGCCAGTAGGTCATAGGTTTTCTTTTTGTAGTAGTCGATCGCACCATTCACCCTATTGTTCCAGAAACCGAAATCAAGCCCTACGTTGGTGCTGGCAGTTTCCTCCCACTTCAGGTTGGCATCATAGCCTTGTGGCCGAAGCATCGAGAAGAATGACTCGCCGAACTGGTATTGGGCGGAAGGGGTGCTCTCTGTGTAGGCCGCAACATAACCATAATCACCAATGCCATCTTGTTGACCGGTGCGGCCCCAGCCCACACGAAGTTTTAAGTTCGAAATGGTGTTAGAACCCACAAATGGGGCCATTTCACTAATTCTCCAGGCGGCGGCCACTGAGGGGAATAAACCCCAGCGGGTTTCTGGGCTAAAACGTGAAGAGCCATCGGAGCGCAGGGTCGCGGTCACGAGTAATTTTTCGCCAATATTCACATTCATTCGGCCGTAGAAGGACATCAGGGCATTTTCGGTTTCGAAATCATTCGGCGCAGCCTGTTGGATGGTGTCCCCTTTCTGGTTCAGGTCGGGAAAGGCCGGACTAAACGTGTTCCATTTCTGAAAACTGTAGCCCCCCGTCAGGTCCGCGCTGTTATTGCCCGCGAATTTCTTTTTGTAGTTGAAATAGGCCTCGAGCAGCTGGTTGGATTTTTCCATTTTGTACTGGTTGTTGACCCCTTTGCGCACCCAGGCAGAGGCGGCGGAGGAGTCGATGAAAATGGTGCCCGAACTATTGGAGAAGTCCCCCCCCAGATTCAGAAACAGATGCAGGTCTTTCAATCCGGGCATCTCGTAGTCGAGGAGCACGTTACCCAGGGCTCGGTTCACCCCGCTGCGGTCGTCTTTTTGGTTGAGCAGCCCCACAGGATTACGGGGTGATAGGTCGAGGGGGCGGGCAGCATTGGCCCATTCGAAATAGCCGTTGTAGGCGGTGGTGTCGCGAAGAACAGGACGGGTTGGGTCAAATACCACGGCCGAGCCAATGGCACCACCATCCGCAAACCTATTTTTTATGTGGTAGTATTTGGCATTAAGGTCGACTTTCAAACGGTTGTTGAGCAATTTGGGGGTAAGGTTAATGTTCACGCCCGAACGCTCCAGCTTGCCCGTCCTCAGGTTGCCTTGTTCATCGTAGCGCTCCAGGCCCACCCGATAAGGAAGTGCCTTACTTCCTCCAGAAAGCGTGAGGTTCACGTCGTTGATGAGCGCCATTTGATAAATTTCGCTCTGCCAGTCGGTGGAATTGTTGGCCGTCGGCTCATTGATCAGGGTTTTTTGGCGGTTGCTGCCCAAACGTCGGATGACGTCTTTCAGTTGTGCTGTGTCGAGCACGTCGATGGTGCGGACGATTTGTTTGGCCGAGGTATTGGTACTGAGTTCGATCGAAAACCTCCCGGATGCGGCGCGCTTGGTGGTGATGAGGATGACACCATTGGCGGCTCGTGAACCATAGATTGCGGCGGCTGAGGCGTCTTTTAATACAGTAAAACTCTCGATGTCTTCTGGGTTGATGAGTGCCAGCGGGTTGGCAGCACCTGCAATTCCACCGTTATCTACGGGCACGCCATCAATGACAATCAACGGGTCGTTGCTGGCGTTGAGCGAGGAACCGCCGCGAATGCGGATGACGCTGCCCCCGCCGGGCAAACCGCTGTTTTGGGTAATGCGTACGCCGGGCGTTTTACCTACAACCATTTGTTCGGGCGTAGCAAAGTTGCCTTGTTGAAAATTCTTGGATGGAATGGCGCTCACGGCCCCGGTGAGGTCGCGCGACTGGGTGGTGCCATAGCCTACTACTACAGCCTCGCCTAGCATTTTAACATCTTCTGTTAAAACAAAATTTAATACAATTCGGGCGCCTGCCGTAATTTTGGTGGATGAGGTGGCGGTGACGTAACCCAGGAAAGAGGCCTGAACCGTAGTGGTGCCAGGGGCAATTCCAGAAATGGTGTAACGCCCTGATGCGTCGGTTACCGAGCCTGTGGTGGTGCCCTTGAGGGTCACCGCGGCACCCGGAATGGGCATTTGGGATGCATCGAGCACTTGTCCGGTTAAACTACCCGTGCTTTGGGCCATAGTGCCCGCCGAAAACAGGGAAAGGCAAATGCCCAACAGCACAATTAATTTTGGGTATTGATTCAATTGCATAAAAAGTGGAGTTATTGTTTGGATAAAAGAAACGGCATTTGAAATGAACCCGACATGGTATGAAAAACGAGTCGGAATTTGACATAAAATAGGAATATTGATCTAAAACGAGGCGAAATATAAGCACAACAAATATTTAATAAAATTTTTACTCAAAATTTTTTTTTTATTTTCTTTTCCCTTAATTTAGGCCTTCAATTTTAAAATTTTCACGAAACCCAAAATTTATCTTATGCGTGTATTTTCCAAATTCCTTGCGCTGGTGATGTTAGTGTTGCTGCTGGGTGGCAGTAATGCTTCTGCCCAGCTTAGGTACGTCAATGAAATGTTCAATGACGCACAACTGACGATCACCAGCAACGTTCAATATGGTGAGAATCATCATTTTTTCCCACCCACGACCACTTACCCGGTGCTGCCTCTGCGCATGAGGGTTTATCAGCCCGACCAAACAGTGGATGCCCGCACAGACCGTCCGGTGATTGTGTACATCCACACGGGTAACTTCCTCCCACCCGTCATTAATGGCGGTATCGGCGGTTCGATCGATGACAGCGCTGCGGTTAATTTGTGTAAGCAGTGGGCCAAGCGCGGTTATGTCGTTATTGCTCCCGCCTATCGTGTTGGCTGGAATCCACTGGCCGGCACTGAACTGGAGCGTCGTGCTCAGCTGTTGAATGCGGTGTACCGTGCCATCAACGACATCAAATGTGCCGTTCGCTTTATGCGCAAAACGGTGGCCGAGAATGGCAACCCCTACAAGATCGACCCCAACGATATCGTATTGTATGGACAGGGTTCAGGAGGCTACGTGTCGCTTGCCTACGTAACGATGGACAAGCACTCCGAAATTGCCATGCAATACGATA
>Ga0214923_10001943_pt1 | contig 28454 bp, 28 predicted proteins | sample LL1510_MetaG_FD_177993 | JGI IMG/M metagenome (GOLD analysis project Ga0214923, IMG submission 177993) | Freshwater microbial communities from Lake Lanier, Atlanta, Georgia, United States - LL-1510 | ecosystem: Environmental > Aquatic > Freshwater > Lake | place: USA: Georgia | collected...
AAGCGCATTTGTCTTCTTTCTGGTGTAAGAAGACAAATGCGCTTCTAGCTGCGATTCATCTATTCAAGTGGGAAAAAGCACAAGGGCGCTTATTAGAATATTCTGAGCAGAATCAGGTATTTGCGCAACGTATTGTAGGAAGAACATGTCATGGGACTAGACCTGTCAAGGTAGATATTGATTCATTAAGAGATGCTATGGATGGAAAGTGGGTTTCTTCTATTTCTTCAAGTTCTACTGTAATTGTTCAAGATACATTTCATCTAAATGGAGACTTGATTACTAGACTGAGTAATAAATTCCCAAGTGTAAGGCTCATTGATTCTTTAGCAGATGCGACAACCTGGGCTAAGACACTTTCTGGTTGTTCTCAGATTATATTATCTTCTTCATTAAAAAATATTAAAGATCCTTCATGGGCTTGGCTATGGTTAGCACCTATTGGTTGTAAAATTCTTGAATTACAAGAAGAACGAGAACCTTCTGATTCGCTAGTTAACTTGGCGGCGGCGGCTTCTCTAGACTGGACTTTACTCCAGTATCCCCGTTCAACTCCTGAAGGATTCAAGAAAATTGTAGAAAAAGAAGTTGATAAATGGATTCTAGCAAATACACCTACCCCTGTTAAATCTGAACCAGATTTAATTGTAGATGTTGTTGATACAATACCTTCAATAATTGAGACTGGCCCTCTACAATTTATTCCAACAATCTACACCCCTATGAAATCTATGAAACATGGATTCTTTGGGCATAAGGGAGATTCGTTTAGAGAGATGATTGATCTCTGGTCAGAAAAAGGGTTTATAGAGCGTAAGGAAGATGCCTCTTTAACACATTGTTGGCTAGGCGCATTAGGAAATATTCTTTTATATGACAGACCTACATGGCAATGGTTAGATGAGGCACCAGAGGAAGAGAAAGACTATCGTATATGTTTGGCAGGCAATCCAAGTCCTTCAGAGAAGGAAGCAAAGCCATGGATCTTTTGGCCAAGACATCCTAGATTAGTTGAGGAGTTTTCTATGGTTCCACAGAAATCCTATGATGATCGTAAGGATACTATGGTCTTTTTTGGTAAAATAGAAAATGATACTCAGGGCTCATATAGGCAAGATATTTCTGGTTGGGAATCTGCGTGTGTAAAATTCTCTATGAAAGGAAAGGGAGAGCCATATGATCTAAATCCTAGAGAATACTTGGAAGCTCTAGGAAATGCCAAGTATGGTCTATGTCTAAGAGGATATGGTCCCAAGTGCAATAGAGAAATTGAGCTTCTAGCTATGGGAACTGTGCCTGTAGTAGTACCTGATGTTGATATTTCTAATTACATGGAACCTTTAGTAGATGGAACTCATGTTCTTCTAGTGAAGAATCACATAGAGGCTATTGAACGTATTTCTAAAATGAATTCTACTATGTGGTCTGAGATGTCAAAAGCAGGATTTGAATGGTGGAAGAGGAATTGTTCAGTTGAAGGATCTTGGCAAAGAACTGCGGTCATAATGGATATCTAAGAGATTTATTTAAAAATAAAGTATAATGGATCTCGCTATTTGTATTACGGTAAAAAATCGCTCAAATCTTGTTGTATGTCAAGAAGATCCGAACGAAACGTATAAACACATTTTATCTAAGATTCAAGATTCCCCCTGCTTTGAACATTTTCCTCCCACCTTGAATCGTGATGCCACAGTTACTCTGAATCTTTTGCCTAAACTCTTAATGAGTCTAAGGATGATTAAGACAGGGAATGATACTTGGACTATTATAATAGTTGATTATGAAAGCACTGATGTTAATGTTCAGGCAATAGCACATCAAATCTTAGATGGACATATTCGCTACATAGTCCACACGGAAAAAGGGCAATTTAGTAGAGGTTCTGGACTTCACATAGCAGCTACTTTAGCCAAAGAAAGAGGGTATAATTCTCTGTTTTTCTGCGATGCAGACATGTATTTTACAAAACATTATGTATTTGATCAGGCTAAACAGATCTTAGAACAAAATAAAGTCTATTATCCAATATGTTTTAGTTTTACTCAACCAGATCACATGTTTGGATTCTGGAGAGATACCGGATATGGAATGATGTTTTGTAAAACAGAAACATATTTTTCTATTAAACCATGGGAACATAATATTGGTTGGGGCGAAGAAGATAATCTAATGTTACAGAATTTTCAATGTGAACAAATTATAAGAACCAAAGGAATTGGTTTTTTTCATCAATGGCATCCTAATTCCATTGTCTTTAAAAATTCAGAATATACTGTTAAAAAATTAGATATCTAATAAAATCTCTGTTTTTAATTTAAAACGCATGTTTTCAGAAATTAGAATTTCAGAAAACATCTGATTTCAATAAAAATTGAAAGCCTATTTATATTTAAGGGAATTAACAAAAGATCATTTAGATAATATCTGAATACCCAGTCTTTGCTGCCCCCATTCAATTGTTTTTTTTATTTTATTCGCATCCATGGCTTGCTTATATCCACGGACATCAAAAAGACTACCCTTGAATAATTCGGGTTTATTCTCATATAGAGATGAATCTGACATCCAATTGTTTTTTCCAAAATAGTTATTACTTGTAATTGCGGTCTGAGGCATATGTGTTCCTTCCTTTTCTGCCATCTTTATGCCATTTATCCAAATCTGAAGTGCCGGTCTAACTGCGTCACTAGAGGCAGTGGTTATACAACAATGTGTCCATTTTCTTAACTTAAACGCTTTTACAACATTTACATGTTCCATGCGTAATTTACCACTCCAGACTTCCCAAATTAATGTGGCATATTCTGCTTGAGCATCAGGAACAGAATTATCTTTTACAAAAGGTTTCAGAGTAGGTAAGTCCCGTGGTTGAGCATTGCTCTTATAAATATATTCATCCACATTCGCAGTAGATAACATAAGTTCTTGTGGTGACATATCTGGCACGGGTTGAGGGCCTGATGGTTTATCAGGTAAGACATTATTAAAATCTGAATTTTCACAAGGGTTTTTTCTAATTAGAGAACCATCTGCGATAGAAGGATCTCCTCGGCCAACAATTCCTAAGAATACATTATCTATTCCAGCACCATTTCCAAAATCTATGATGTGGGCATTATTAGTAAATTCATCAAAGTAGACCCAGAAACAAAGTGCTTTCATAACAGGTAGAGCAATAATAGAACCAAAAGACATGTCTCGAGAATCTCCTAGTCTAATAAATTGATTTACACCATTAAATTTCAAACCTCTTGTAATTTGAGCACGTTCTTCTAAATTTGTAGTATCTTCCTTTTTTAATTGTAATAATTGAGAGGGAAGAATCTTTACATTAGCTTCATCTATTGTCATATTTCCTGAAGTAAATGTTAGTAAATTTTCCGCATAGTCTTTCATGTCATCTATAAAACGAAACCAAAACATAATTCCTTCGTAAAAATATAAGATATCTGCGATATCTTCTGGAGGATTAGTATCTATAAATTCTTTTGTATCAAATGATGTATTAAGAGCCCTATAACATTGAGCTTGAAACAGATTATCAGATATCTTAACTATTGCGCAATAATCTGTCCTTCCATCATTATCTGCGTCACGCATATAATCATCTCTACTTGTCATAAATCCATCTTTTACAGAAGGAGTTCTGAAACTAGTAGATGATAAATTTTCTGTTCCTGCTAAAGCACAGGCAAAAAACATATTTTCTTCCGACTTGCCTTTAGGAACAATCATTCGACAAAAGTCATGATTAACACCAAGACGTTGAACATCTACATAACCCATAACATGACGATTATCTTGTTCATATGTGGTGTCATCAGTGCCAAAAGAAATATCACCCCGACGAGGAAAATATAACATCATGAATTGATTGCTACCGGGACCGACCGCAAATCCTTCTTTAAAATATGAAAATGGATTTACAATGTCAATACATAAAACTAAAGCCAGGAGTATGACTGCTATAAATAAAAGTGTCTCCCACGACATCTATTTCCATCTTAGTATTTTCATTTGGCCAAATAACGTTAGTATTAATCGGTCTAGAAAAAGATCATAGTCTAGTTTAGATGTTAGGAGGAAGAATTCTTGGACAAGGGACCTATGGTTGTATTTTTCAACCTGTTCTAAAATGTCGTAGTAAAAAAGGAAAAAAAGGACAAGATTCATCAATGGTTGGTAAGATAACATCAAAGGCTGATGCTGAAAATGAAATAAATATTGCTAAGATGTTAAATAATTTACCCGATTATTCCAAATATGTAATTATATCAACTGGTGAAATCTGTATTCCCAAGAAAAAACAAGATGAAAAAGATCTAAATCAATGTAAATTCTCCTCTCAAGTACCAATTCAAGAATCACGACAAATTATAATGCCATGGGGTGGATATCCTCTAAGTCGCATTAATCTAGATCCTTATGTTTTTAATTTCTACACATTCATGGAAGATATACTAGCATGTGGAACATTTTTAGTCTTAAATGATATATGTCATTTTGATATTTATGGACAAAATATGCTCTTTGATTCTAAAAATACACCTAAATTAATTGATTTTGGATTCTCGTTTCAACCAAGTAAACTTACACTTGATGATCTACCAAGTCGTTGGAGACAACTTGGTCTAGATTATGATACTGAATCTCCAGAAATATCATTAATATTAGCAGCACATTTAAAATATAATCCTAATGATATTATTTATAAACTTGGTAAAGTAAACCCAGTTGTTCATCGTCTTATGGTTCTCTGTAATGTAGATATTGATTCTTGGAAAGCTGGACTTTCACAGTGGGCTACGGAATCAAATAGTTTTAAAAATCATGACTGGCTTACTTGCTGGAAAGTGTATTGGCCGGGATTTGATGCTTGGGCCATAGGTGCTGTCATTCTTCAAGTTCTTGAAATTCAGTCTTCCTTACCAGTATTCTTAGAAACCAATACCTGGAAGGAAAAGGGTTCTAAGATTAAATCTATTATTGTTGGTCTATGTAAATCACATCCTGCGCAACGCTTAGATTGCGCAGAAGCACTTAGTCTTCTAACTAACGGCGTTCACCCCTTGATTTCCTCCGAGTCTGACGATAAGCGTGGCGCAATCTGGGTTTCTGAAAAGTTAAAAAGTCGCCCACAACTTTAGAACCTCCTTCCATTCTAGGATGCGACATAAGATACATTGGCTTTCCACGAGGAACACAATAGTATCCGCAGAATTTTGTATACCGCAATGGATCTTTATGATTATTATAAACAAATAATGCTTGGTCTGGTCTTATAATAGGTCGGCCCGAGGCATCTTCCGTTGTTACTTCCATCGCACCTGGTTTATGAGACCAATAGCCATCTGAATCTTGTCTAACAAAATGATAATCCCGCTTTGGATCTACAATTAAGGCAATCTTACTGGTTCCTTGATGACATGGTTCATGGAATTTAATTGGTCTAACATCGGGGTTATCTCCCCACAATCTAGAAACCATGTTAGAACATCCTTTCTCGTTTTTGTCTGAGAATTGCCCATATCCTGAGGCATAACCAGGTTGATGAAATCCCACATCACAGTCTTCTGTCTCATTACATTGTGATATCATTTTATCATCGATAGCATTCATCGCATAGGAAAAACAATTATGACTCCCTTTCAACCCAGAATTCTTATTCCACGCTTCTAAATTCTTCTTCGGTTCCGCTCCACTGAGTGGACTCATCTGACACCGTGACGAGCGTGTTTTCTGGTATTGTTTTCTTATTTCGCCGTGTTGTTGACACCAAGGTTGTTTTAATAATGGGTAACGTTGGCAGCCTGGATGACACTGACATCGAGGTTTCAGAGGAAGATCCTGAAATCCCGGGAGATACCTGCCCCCCATCTACACTATTCAATAAATTACGGTTTCTAGGCTGTAATCCTAACATTCCTGAATTCATGTCGCCTACCCAGCTTTCTAAGACATTCTTTTGCTCTTCTGGAAGAGTTTTCAATTGCCCTTGTTTTTCTAAAGGCGTCTGTGTTATCAATAATGGTTTCTGATTTGTGGCATTACCTACTCCAGAAGTATCTGTAAATTTCCAGTATTCTTCTTCCACTTGCCGCATCTTGATTTTTTCCGCTATGTGAAAAAAAACAAGAAATTGGTTCTCATGTGTTGCTGGAACTAATGCGTCTTTTCCTGAATACCTACCACTCAAACCAATATATTGCCATCCCTCTGAATGTAACATTTCAAGAGTTGTACTAATAAAAAAATATTTCTTATCTAATTTAAAAAGAGTCATAAATCCATTTGTTATTGTAACTAATAAGGATAAACACCAGGTAGCCCAGTAAATTCGTGTTTGTTCATTTGATCCCTGAATGGATAAAAATGCCGGAACTAAAATACTGCCAACAGTCATAATTACACGGCTAGTATAAAACATAAATTCTAGATTTTCAGCTCTTTGATGAAAATTTAATAAAACAGTTAAATATCTTTCCTGTAAAATAGTTTTCTTATATTGTTCAATGTTAAGGGTCTGAAAGATATCAAAAAGCAATTGTTCCGGCGTTTTTTTCCTTTTACATAGACGCATACCACTAATTCTATCTTAGACTAGAGAGATGAAAGATCTCACCGATACTAGTATATACTTAATAAATTTGGATGCCCGACAAGATAGATTAAAACAATTTCAAGCTCAAGAAGCCTTACTTTCCATGCCTCCTGTGCAAAGAATTTCTGCGGTTCATGGTCTTTCGGTAAATATTAAAGAAGATAAACGAGTTGGAATTAATACGAGAGTTCATGTAATTACTGAATATAGACGCTCTCACTATGAAATCCATTCTCGTGGTGCTATTGGTGCTTCTTTATCACACTTGAAAGTTTGGCAGGCATTTCTAAAATCTAAGGCCAAGTATGCTTTAATCTTAGAGGATGATGTACAACTTCCTCCCACTTTTTCTATGATGGTTAAGGACTGTGCTAAAGATTTACCTAGTAAATGGGATGTTTGGATATTAGGATGGAATCATACTCCTGTTGACACTGGAAAAGACGTAAATCCTTTTAAACGTATTCTCCATTTTGTTGGAGCGCATTGTTATATTCTTTCTAAAAAGGCCGCCAAGATATTCGCAGATGAAGCATTGCCAATTGAATCTCATGTAGAGCATTTCATGAATAATGTGGCATTTCTTAGAGGTCTAACAATTGTTCGTGATATTAGATTACATCTTCCTCAAGTGGATCGCATTTTAAATATCTCAGATGTCAGAAAACCTGAAGGTTGTACTGCGTGTGCGTTAGATGACAAAGATGATGCCATGGAAGCTAGAAGAGCTAATCTACAACATTAAATGTCCTTATGGGCAAAAAATTGAAAATCTAACTTTGCCAATGTTTACTACACAATGCCAAAGGTATATTCTTATAATTTTACTTCTGCGGGTGAGGGACCCTGGTGGGGTATTAGATGTTCAAAGCAATTCTATATGGAAATGGTCCGTCAATTAGATGACGCTACTCGTTGCTTTGTTTATTTAATAAATTTTGAGGGAGAGTCTGTAACAGTTGCGGTAGAAGGACCACATAATGAGGATATTGAAGATACTATCTTTGGTCCATCATGGCTTCTTGAGAGACTTGGTATATCTGATGGTGATGAAGTAATGATGGATTCACTTTCTGAGACCTTACCTAAGGGAACTTCTGTAAGTGTTCGGCCCGTAACAGGGACTAGTGTTGAAGGCCCTATCTTTCTAGAGGGTCTAACGGAGGCTCTAAATCAACTAGGAGTTATTCAAGAGGGCCGTCTATTTGCGGTAGTTGATCCATCTACTGATATTCTTCATGAATTTATGATTGAAGAGTTGAGGCCAGAGCCAGTATGCCTAGCAGATGGTGAACTCACTGTAAATCTTGAGAGGGCTATGGATAGACCTCCTACACCTTTACCTTTGCCTGAGAAAAGACCAGATACCCCTCAGCCTCCTTCACCGTTTGATTCTATGTTGCCCCCTTCGATTCCAGGTAAACCAGCTGTGTTTGTTCCCTTTTCAGGAAAGGGTCATCGCCTTGGTGGAAACTAAATGAAGTAAAAAAGTTGAATAGTATACTATTTTTTTATAAAGCATAATGAATACAGAGTTTACCCTTGATTCAAGATTTGAATCTGATCCAAGTGCTAAAACTTCTTTTGATGAAATTTGTAAGAAATTAAAGATAAAACCACAAAGACTAAATCAACTCTTGCCCGTCAGAAGATTTCTAAGAGAGTCGGGATATGTTCTTGGTATTAAACTCAAAGATACCCCAAAGGTTACTTACAATGAATGCCCAGTTGTTCCAATTAATTTATTGGAATTAGAACAAGAACAAGAACAAGAAGTGCCAGAGAAACAACTTATTATTGCCTCTGAACCAGAACAGAGTCTTTATGAATTAAAGGAAGTTGGAAGACTAGCAAATAATAAGATAGCAGAGAAATACAAGAGTCTTAGTTCTCAACAACAAAATAAAAAGAAAGAAGTCTTCCCTGATTGGTTCAAGTCTCGTCTTTGGCGAAAATTTAATGCTCTAGAAAAAGTTTCTTGTCCAATTTGTTCAGATTCTATAATTGGCCCTGATTCATTTAGCGCAGGCCATATCTTACCAGAGTCAAAGGGTGGTATGATGTGTTTAGAAAACATCATGCCAATCTGTTCTGAGTGTAATTCTCAGATGGGTGCCAGGCATCTATATTGGTTTGCTTGGCATTATTATGGGAAAGTTATGTGGTCTGTATATTAATTGAAGATGAAATACTGGACAACTCCAGCATCTGTTCTACTACTAGAAACAATCTTAAATGTTCCATCTGCCATATTTTCCGCACTTAGAAACCCAGGATTATTTAGCCCAGAATATGTTAACAAAATTCTAGAAGTAGATTTACAATTTGTAACACCAGTTACAGTTCGTTTTCTATAAACACCATCATCAACCCCCGTTGTCATATCAGCACTACCTGAATTTCCAGTATTCATAATTAGACGAGCATTCACTGTGGCATTACCATCTAAGGTAGTGGCGCCAGTGACCCTGAGAGTTCCAGTTAAATCACTATTACCAGTGACATTTAGATTCTCGCGAACATTCACTGAACCATTTGTCAGTGTAGGAGCGCTCTTGTCCGTTAAACCACCAACAGGATCTACCGCATCCTTAAGATAATTAGGACGATCTCCATTGTAAACCGCAAATATAGGCGCATTTACATCAATGAATCCATTTAGACCAGACTGATTATCAAAGACACCCACCATTACAGTGGAAGGAGGAAAGGTTGTAATGATACCATTTACCGTATTAACGGGGTGAGCACCAGGGAAAAGCTTCTTACCATTCTCACGAAGAATGCGACCAGCGGGGCAAGTTCCAGCTGTGGCACCAGCTACCTTAGATAAGTCACCAGATCTTACAAAAGTTAAAGGAGCCATTGTTACCGTATAGGTGAAGAAGTTAAGATGGAATGGCGCCGTAGCAATATATGAACGCGCTGAAACTTCCTTAGAATTGCGGGAAACCGTAGACATTTATACTTTAAGCCAATAAAATATAATCAAGCTATTCTAGAATTTAAGCATACTGCATTCTAGACATTTCACGAAATGCGGTTCCATCAGAAACAAGAGTTATAGAAAATGCCTTGCCATTTGTTAAAGTAGCAGACGCAGATGTAATAACAGTTGTTCCATCACCCACAAACGCTCTACCACCACCATTACTAATCATAACATATAATACGGCACCTGGGACTCCCACTTGAGCAACTGCTAATGTAACAGCACCCGTTAATGTTGTAGTTAACTTAAATACCTGGCCTACTGCTGGATCTAAAGTAAGTGTTCCAGTGCTTGTTGTAATAACTGAAACAGTAGTAGAACGAATTTGATCAGCCGCAGTAACTTGGCCAGCAGTTGATATATCTCCAGAAGAAGCAACTTGTCCCAGAGTTAGAACAGAAGGTCCTAAATTTTTTGTAGTAAAATCACCTGTATATAAAGAATCATCTTGATAATTGGGGCGATCTGTATTATAAGGAGCAAACATAGGATCATTGGGATTAATAAATCCGTTTAAGAATGAATAAGAATCATAGACTCCAACCATATATGTTCTTACGCCATTGTGGGCATTAGGGAACAATTTCTTACCATTCTCACGTAAAACACGACCAGCCGGGCAATTTGAAGACGTAGCACCAAGAACTGCTGTTAAAGTACCAGTGCGAACAAAAGCAGGACCTCTACCTGTTGTAACGGTATAAGTAAAAAAATTATTATTGAACACGTCAGTTGATATATAAGACAAAGAGCCAATTTCTTTTGTCTGACGATTCATTATATACTATATTAATATTTTTATCCATGAAAATTGAACAATATCTAATAAATATATCGGCATATTTAATGGATACTAAACCAAGTCGTCCTAAGAAGAGTGCTGTGCCAAAGAATACTATGGTTTCTGTAAGTGAAGATAAGCCAGAGCTTATAACGCAAGTTAAAACGCAAGTTAAAGCACAGTGTGGAATCTGCGTTGAGCCTTACAATAAAATCGCAAATACAGAAGTAAAATGCTTATTTTGTGAAAAACCCGCATGTCGCCGTTGTATTCAAACATTCTTAACTAGCAGCACAAACGACCCTCATTGTATGTTTTGTTCGAAAGCCTGGGACAGAGATTTTATTGATGATAATCTCACGATGACATATCGAATGGGCGATTATAAGAAACACCGTGAGAATATTCTTCTTGAACGGGAGGTTGCTCTTATGCCAGCTACTCAGCATCGTGCTGAGCAGATTCGTGCCGCAGAGGCTCTAGAAAAGGAAATTATGCCTCCTATAAATGCAAGGCTCCGTGAACTCTATGATACTCAAGCCAAGATTAATCTAGAAATAAATCAGACATATGTAACTAGATCTGATGCCTTATATAAGATTAGAGAGTTGAGAACAGGTTCAGGAAAAAAGGCAGCTTCCGAAGTTACTTTCATTAGGAAGTGCCCTGATTCTGAATGCCGTGGTTTTCTCAGCACTGCGTGGAAATGCGGCCTATGCTCTAAATGGGCCTGTCCTGAGTGTCATGAGTTGAAGGGACTTAATCGGGATTCTGAACATACCTGTAATCCAAATAATGTTGCTACCGCAAAACTGTTGGCTAAAGATAGTCGCCCTTGCCCTGGCTGTGCCACTATTATCACAAAGATTGATGGATGTGATCAAATGTGGTGTTCTCAGTGTCACACACCATTCTCATGGAGAACAGGACAGAAGGAAACGGGAGTTGTTCATAATCCCCATTTCTATGAGTGGCAAAGAAAGCAAAATAATGGAGTTGCGCCAAGAGTTCAAGGTGATGTAGGACCATGTGGAGGAATCCCCGCATATCACGAATTAAGAGGAAGATTGATTGGGCTTCAGCCCAAAGATATAGAGACAATTCTAAACTTTCATCGTATTCTTCAACATAATCAAATGGTAGAACTACAACGTTATCATAATGTGTTTAATGAGATGGATAATCAAGATCTGCGTATTGAATATTTGCTAGGAAATAGGTCTGCGGATGAATTAAAAGTAGAGGTTCAAAAGCGTGAGAAGCGTAGAGAAAAAGAAAGATCTGTTCGTAGAGCTATTGAAGTTCTAGTTCAGGCGGGAACTGATCTTCTACGGCGCTTAATGGCTGAAGTAGATATTATGAAAAAGAGAAGTATCTTGGATGAAATAGATTCTCTGCGTATTTATATTAATGAGTTGTTAGCAAAAGTCCACGAGCGCCTTAAGTTATCTGTTCCACAATACATGTCATCGTGGAATATTTCTCACCCCTTTAGTGCGTCTTCAAAAGCTAAAGAGAAGGCCAAAAAGAGAACACCTACAAATACCTAATTATATATATTTTCTATTTCTTTATTAGAATGGATCGAGCAGCAGCTCTACGAAATATAGCAGCAAGAAGAAGGGCTGAACAAATGGCTGCACAGCAGGCTGCATTTGCTCGTCAACGAGCAGTAGTGGCCCAAGCAATTCAACAAGGCAGAAATAATCAACTAAGACTTGCGGAACTAACTCCGGAACAAAGAGCAAGGTTTGAAGCAAATTTAAGAAGAAGAAGAGGAGCTACAGTAGTAGCTAGACCAGTAGCTAGAACAGTAGTTAGAACAGCTAGAAATGCACGTAATCTTCAAGTGACGCCTCAAAGAGGTGTTCTAAATATGGTAGGTGATTGCTGGGGAGGAGTATGTCGTGGAGCTTCTGCGATAAGAAATTATACATCAAGAATGCTTAGAGGTTCTCAAAGGAATGCGTCACCTTTAGCAGAAGCTGCAACAATGGAAGCTATGGGTGCTGCAGCTAATGCTGAAATTGCAGGAAATAAAGTTAAAATAGCAGAATTGCAAGCAGAAATTAATCGAACAATGGCACAAATAGATAGAACAGGTGCCGCTATGGCTACGAGTTTACAACCTGGAGCAAATGCTGAGCTTGACGCCTTACTATCTGGATTACCACCTGTTCAACCTCTTGAAGAAACTCCAGAATTTAGAGCTTTATTTGCTAATATGCCACCTGTTGAAGCTGGAAGTTTGACTGCAGAAGAAGAAGCTAATGTTCAAGCTGAACTTCAAGCTTTATTAGGAACATCTGCTACTGGTAATAGTAAAAATAAAAATAAAAAGACTAAAGGTGGTAAACGAACCAAAAGACGTAAGTATAATAGAAAATAAATTTTTTCAGTATATTCAATATTAGATAAATAGAGATTTATAAATTTCCATTTATCAAATAATCTAAAACTATTTCCTTCGTGTAACATTTTTCTTAGTCTTGAAACGTTTTCCACCTTTTTTTCCTTTTGATGGTGTAGGTGCTGTAGGTGCTGTTGTTACTGAAAGGGGTTTAGAAGCCCAGATTTGTGCTGATGCCGCTGCTGTTTTTCTTGAAGTTCTAGTTCTACGTTGCCCTCTAGTATTTAATTCAGTATAACAACCCTTTTGATCCCAGAGAATTTCCATTCCCTCTTTTGAACGATAATTTTTATTATTAGAATAACACCCTGGGCAAGCCATAGCACAAGCACGACCTGCTAATTTCATAATTGCTTTAAGTTTTTCAGGACCATATTGAGCAGGTTTAAATGTATTTATTGTTAATAATTCTTCAACAACACTATTTAATTTTTCATCTTCAGCTGGAACGGCAGGATTATAACAATATCCCTGAATTATATGATTTGGAGGTAATTTATTGCCAACCCAGATAACAGCAAATCCACGTATATCATCCCAAGTTTTTCCTAAGTCATTATATACATAGGAAAAAAGTTTAGATTCAGTACATGTGCTACCATTATTACATTCAACCTTCTGTTTTTCAGAATCATATTTTTTAAAAGGAGGAAATGATTTTCCTTCATTAAGACGAATTCTTAAATAATTTAAACTATTTATAATATTTACATTAAATGGCATGGCCCAAAGTTCATTATCATAATTCATTCCTGATCTAGAACCTCCTTCTTCAGTTACTAATAAATCGGGCTCATAATTAGAAAATTTAGAAGGATCTAATATTCCAGGAAGAGGTGTTACATTGTCATATTTTCTCCAGCTGGATTTATGTTTTAAATTCTGACTATGAATATTACGAATTATTGTATGTGTCCTAGGGCTTATTTCCATACGATCTTCTGGAAATGTAAACTTAATATTACAAGCAGAAAGTATATCAAGCATTGCTTGTTCTTTGTAATTAAATACTTCATCTTCTATTCGTGTTCCAAATCTAGGAGCCTCAGAAACTGTCATATATATTTGTCCATCATCCATTTCAATCATTCCGCACATAAAAGATACATGATTTTCTATTTTTAATTTTTTATCACCTGTAGCAGGATTTGTAAATAAATCTCTAGATGATTTTAATATAGAATCATTATTTAAAAAACACAAATTTCTAATATAATTCTCATGATATATTTTCAAGATTATAGTTACTAGATTATCTGTTGGTTTACCAAATAAAAACATATCACCTGTTTGTTTCAAAGATTCACGTAATCTAGAAAAAGCAGAAGAATCATCTATAGCAAATCCTTCAAAACTGTCTATTATTCTACTAGAAGTATTAGCATTATTTTTATGTAAATTTTCTATTCTTGTTTTTTCTCTGGCCATCTATTACTCCCTCTCTAATTTAATTCCAAGAATTCGATGAAGTTTCTGAAGTTGTGGACCAGTCGGACATAGTTTTCCAGACTCCCAACCATTACAGGAATTTGTTGGAAATTGCCCATTCATATCTAACTGTTTCTGAGTCCAGCCTTTAGAAACACGAATTTGAGCCATCTCAGATCTAGACTTACCTGTAAGCATCTGAGGTTTTGTTGAAATTGGAGTTTCCTCGAGTTTTCGAATTGCTTGGACTCCTGCGGAAATATTCTTTATAGCACTAGAATGACCTTTTGACTTTACGCCAGATCTTGCGCTAGTGCTTGCGCTAGAGCAAATAACAACCGGATCCCAGTCTTGGTGTTGCATTTATCTAATTACTGTTATTTAGCTACCGAGTTCAATTTTTTATGCTGGTTTACAATAGATGAGCCCTAGATCTAATATTCCTCCGGGTCCTGTTATCAAGGGAGGTTCAAAAACAAAACGAAAGAGAGCAAATAGAACAAGAAAGAATCGTAAGTAACCATATAAACTACAAGACATTAATTCTTTAAAGAATGAATTGCCTTGTAATTGTCCGTGTTGGAGAACCAAGCATCTGGTTAACATTAAAATCAACCGGTCGTTGGTCTAGTCCTGAGAACCATTCACAAGTTGTGCGTAATCTAATTGTAGAGGGTTATACTGTTATTGCTCTCTTTGTTGGAAGAGGAGATATACCACTTGCCGCAGCTAAGGTAACAAATGTTAGACAGAGACTTGTTGAAGATAGTATTTTTCCTCCGCAATCAGATTTAGGTCCTCTTAGAACATTCATGGAATTTAATCCTTTAACTTTAATGAATCTCGAACATGGGTTGACAGTAACTTATGATTCTGCCTTAAACTATGTTAAATATAAGATTGGATCTCAGATTCATATTCCATTTAATGATGCCAGAGATTTCTTGAATTATTTTTTTACTATGACTACAGAACCATATAGAGGAAATTTTACTTATGTTGTTCCTAATTCAATAAATTTTATCATCTAATACTAAGAATGAAGACCCGTCGTCTAAGACGTAAAGTGCCTGTAGCACCGCCAAAAGGTGTAAACTGGCCCAAGGGATCTATTGTCTACATTTGTGGAGAATGTCCTCTACAATTTGGACCCTCCGATAGAGACCTTGGTGGATCTGAACAAGCTGTTGTTCAACTCTCTAAGGCCTGGGTTAACCAAGGATACCCTGTAGTTGTCTATGGAAATGTCAAAGAATGTAAGAGTAATGGAGTTGAATACCGTGATATTGGTGAATTAAATATGGCTGATACATTTGATATAGCAATCTTTTGGCGTTCTTATGGAATTCGTCTATTCCCTTTAATAAAAGCCCGTGTAAGACTAATTGATCTCCATGACAGTTGGGATCCCAAAGCCTACGTGTCTCCTAAGCAGCTTTTGGAAGCTGATTATTTCATGGTAAAATCTAAGTATCATAGATCCCTATATCCCTATGTTCCTGATTCTAAGATTAAGATTCTAATGAATGGAGTTCAAGTTTCTCTTTTTGAAAAAATTCTAGACAAAATTCCAGAAGAAAAAAGAGATCCCCATAGATTCATCTATGCCTCAACATATGAGCGGGGTCTAGAACCAATTCTACGTTATACATGGCCAAAAATTAAGAAAGCAATACCTGATGCCTCTTTTCATATTTTCTACGGAATGAATCGTTTAGCCGAGACACCTCTTGGTCAAAGGCTTGTTCAACTATTCAAGCAACCTGGTGTAGAAGAACATGGACGTGTAGACTTGGCTGAAATAGCAAGACAGAAGGCAATGGCTGGATTTCACTTATATATCAGTAATTCTGAGACTGAGATAGATTGTATTAGTGTTCGTGAATCTTTACTATGTGGCTCTATTCCAATTTTAGGAAATGATTATGTCTTTTCTGAACGAGATGGAATTCACGTTACCGGCCGAACCGATGATTCTTCAACTTATAAGAAAGCAGCTTCCATAATTATTGGTTACTTGAAAAAACCAAATGTCTTGGAAAAAAAACGAATTGAATTGAAAAAATCTGACACAATTATTTCGTGGGAAGATATTGCAAAGAAATGGATAACTTTATTTTAAAATACGGCAGTTATGTCTGCGTTTCAGATATAAGACAAATCCGGCACCAATATAGAATGTCATCGTGGATTATTATGAAGAATAAGCAACAAAAGAAGAAGGTTACGATAACAAAGTATCATGATACATCATCATCTGAGGATGTATTTAATACATACTTAGGGCTTTTAAGCTATTATGCTTATTCTCAGAAAATGGGTGAGACATGTAATGTCTGGGACCCTTCGGGTCTAGTAAAGAATACATTAAAGGTAAACCCCCAAGTCAAAGTTTTAAAAGAGAAGCCTGAGATAAATCCCTTAGGTTTATCTGAGTATACTTCTCTTGTTTCTCCTATAGTCTTCAAGGATATTCAGAAGATGGCTTCTTCCTTGATTTCCTATGACCAAGGTCTAAATCAGACAGTTCTCCGGTTTCTAGAAAAGTCCGGTATTAAGAGTATGTTTGATATTGGAATTCATCTTCTTAAAGATCCAGCTGGGCCTGATATTTCTCTAATGAAACAATATGCTGCCTTAATTAAAAACTATCAGATCAAAGCAAAAAAAGATACACTCAGCGTCTATGTAATGTCTGATAATTACTCAGTTGTTCAGCATTTTCAGACATATTGTGAACCTTCATGGAAAATTACTTCTCTAAGCAAGACTCCTCTAAAGGTGACAGATGATGCTTTTATTCAGGCAATGGCAGAGGTTCAGATTATGACCGCACTACCTGCTCTAATCCTAGATTTTGATAGAACTGTGGACAGATTCATTTATCTGATGCAAAGGAATCCTAAACTCTTGTATTTCACAGAACTCAATGGGCAAGTCTGGAAGCTTTAAGCTTTTTAAAAAAAGCTAGCAAAAAATAAAAAAAGCTAGCAAAAATAAAAAAAATAAAATAAAAACAAAAAGTTTTTTTGCCGGCTTTTTTTCTAAAAAAGCCAATAGATGGATGAAATCCTCGAAGCTATGAATCCAAATCATGTAATCTTGAATTCCAATTCAGAATTACAGTATTTCGTTTACACCTTTACGGCCGGCTACACTCTATTACTCATTTATCTGGTATCCAAGAATTGTTTTTGATTCTGTAAATTATGAATCATAGAATACAATTCTTCTTGATTTACTAAGACACTGTATAAATCCCATTAGTATTGCTAAGATTACTACAAGAGTATTATAGTTAAATTAACTTAAACAATTAAATCGCACTAATTAATATGTTAGAAGCCGAAGTAATCAGTGATACACATCTAAATATATCAAAGCCATCTGATGAAGAACTTCTGAAACTTCTTTCCTTTCAGACACCCAATCTTATTCTTGCTGGAGACATTGGTGATCCAGATGAACCAACACTTTACAAATTCTTAGATATAGCCAGACAGCGTTATAAAAGAGTAATCTATGTTCCAGGAAATCATGAATTCTATGAAAGAGAACCTGGTTCTAAGAAAAATCCTGCTTCTGTCCTAAATTGGTTTCAACGTCTTGATGATAAATGGTCAAATTTCCATTTCTTCTATAGACGTAACGAAGTTATAGATGGTGTTAGAATTATAGGAGCCACAGGATGGTCTATTGAACCTAGTGGATCAGACTGGGCCAAGTTAATTAGTGAAGAAGGTAAAAAAGACATTAAATTTCTAGAAGAAAGTTTAGCAAATTCTAAAGAACCAGTCTTAGTGGTAACCCATTATCCCTCAACTCTCCAAGTGGTTCAGGATAACTTTAAAGGAAAGTTATCCCAATTCAATTACGGTCAGGATTTGGAAAGACTCTATAGACCACCACTTCATACCTGGATTTTTGGTCATGTTCATCAACTTCATGATTTTTCTATACCTTATTCATCTATGATGTATGGAAATGGATTTGTCCGAATTCTATGTAATCCCCATGGATATCCTGGACAAGAAGGAGCACAGAAGACTCTGGCATTCAAAGTGCCTTCGAAGTTAGTTGAGGCAAAATCTCTCTATGGTACAACTTATCGAACTCTATAAGAGAATCTCTGAAATTTGGAGATGGTCTGAAAGCTATCGGGCGAATATTTTGTATATAGGTAATTGCCTGCTGCCAATTGTAACCTCTTATTGTAATCAAATACATTGCTACTAAGGCAGCGGATCTCTGCATTCCCGCTGCGCAATGAATCAAAAGATTATTACCTGCATTATGCTCTTTCATTATTTTGTAGACGGCCTCCTGAGACCACAGTGTCATATTTCTGATTTCCTCTGGCTGTAAATTATCATCCACAGGAATTCTATATTGTTTGTTTATTGACGGAGAAAATGGAATATCTTTCGTGGCATTAAAGACCACTGTTATTTCCTTCTCCTTCATCCATTTCGCATTCTCTGATGCTCTTTTATTTCCTAACCAGATACCTGGAACTATCTCATGGGCATCTGGAATGGCTGCCATACTAATACATTGTATGAGTAAAAATGAAATTCCCTGACGAATGAATTGAGGACACCAATGATGAAACCATTTGAACACGGATTGAAAGGACTCAGCAAACATCTCTATCGTATAGATGAGGTACTATCTTCTTTAAGATGGTCAATTATTAGTCATAATATAACGGAAACTGCCTTCTGGACAATTGAACTTTACCAGAGTAATCTTTCTCAAGAATGCCTAGAACTTCTCGAAACTATCTGGGTTTACCATATTGGATTTGGATCTTGGTTTCTTCTCAGACTTATCTTTAAGATATATGAAGAAGGGGATATAACACAAGAAGATTTAGTATCGATTGCTTGTGCTTTTGCTAAACGAAGATTATGTGATTCTACTGTGTTTCATCTCTTACTCCGGGGTAGTATTTCAGATTCAGTAAAACCTTTTCCTCATTCCAAAGATTACTTGACTGCCCAGGAGGCTATTCATGATTGTTTATCTAGAGGTAAACTACAAGAGGCTTGGTATTTATCAAAGTATATGACTGAGAAAGAACTCTGGCAAACTCTTGAACCTATAGCTACTTCACTTCAAAGACAAGATGCCTTTGAAAATATCAAAGGCTTGAGAACTTGTCGTCGTGAATCTCTTGCCCTAGCATTTACTTTGGTTTCTCTTGATGAGATATCTTGGATAGCGTCTCAGGAGGCAATTGAGAATTGTATTCCTATTGAAATTTCTCAAGCCATTGATCAGTGGAATTCTGAGACTAATATTCGAAAACGCCGTGCTATAAAGCCTAAAATAGAAGCACTCTTATATTTGACAAGACGTAGTGAGCAGACACCCTATATTTCTTCTGAGCCAGACATTCAACATGGGCTTCTTGAAACCTTAGTAAATTCCGAATATTGGTCGGGAATTCTTCACGAATTTATGACAGAAAACAAATGGAAATCTGAGAGACATAAGGAAGTCTTCTATGAGACTTACTTTCCCCAGGATATTCCTGATGAATGGTCTTTGGCTGACAGAGAGAAATCTCACGGCCGTGGCTTAGGTAAGTCTAAAGAGCAGGCCCGTATTCGATTTATTCAACTCACACTTCAATACTCAAAGAGTCTTGAACTATGGAATTCTACATTTCCTTCTAGCCTAGATTGTTCCATGGATTGGGACACATTATATTCAGTAAAACCCTTTAGTCCTATGAAATCTCTTAAAAAGACATTTATAATTAATTAGATCGTGTAGATTTTAGATAAAGTTCTCCAATCTTATCAACAACATCATCGCCCAGAGGCTCATACGTTGTTACACAGAAACGTATAACATTTTCTTTTTCTCTGGATGTCACAGAGCAGACTACCTTTCCTGATAATCTATCACGCACAAATTGTATAACAGAATCATCACTTCCAACAAAGGTTAAACAGTGCTCATGTGGGCTATAGCAAAATTTAATTGATAACGTTCGTTGAGCAGTATTCTTTGCCAGATCAACTGTGGTAATTACAAACCCAGATGTTCCATCTGTAAATTTCGCAGTATCCATGGAAAAAGAAGGAAGAGTGCTGAGACTATCAGGGCGAATAATTGTCTTAACTTCCTTTGGCTCCAACTTAGATTCTGCTAGACCCATTATGCTTTAAAAGATATATTGTGGTTTAGGTATAAATTATAATATTAGATAAATCTCATTTAATAATTTCTCACTATTTACTTGATTTTTTACAAGTAAATCATTATTTTTTAATTCTTTTGCTATATAATATTCTCTAGTGTTCTTTATCCATTTTTGAATTAAAGGATGACTAGGCTCACTGTCGTATTTTATACTAAAACTATATAATTTATAGGTAGGTAGATCTACCATTTCTGCCTCTGAAACAAAGAAATCAATCACTGTTTCTCTTATTATTTCCTTAGACTTTTTGAAAAAAACATTAATTGCCTCCAGATTTAACTTTTGTGAATTGAATACAGAAAATGTTTTAAGATTACCACCATGAATCTTCAATTCATCTAAGACCCAAGAATATTCACCATATTTCTTACATTGTTTTATAATAGAAATAAGTTGTCCATAGGTCAAAGGCTCATTTGTCAAAAGATTCACTGGCTCTAAAGGTTCTGCAAACATATAATCTGAAAATAATAGACGATTTTCAATTGTTTTTCTTACTGTTTTTGCATCATAGACAAATGACATGCGTTTATTAATATCTAAGAGATATACAGGGTTTTTTGGAATTTCCATTGTCACTGGATCTTCTACATTCTTAATATTTTTCATAGTCGCTCTTATTTTCCAATTAAAAATAAGAGATTTCATAAAATCTTTAAATTTAAATAATTTTTGATAAATTCCTCCTACTGCTCTCCATTGATTCTCTTGTTTGGAATAATAAGAAAGAATAAGAGATTTTATACATGCTGGAATTTCAAAATGTTCATTTGTTTTTGGAACTTTGAATTTAATATTCAAAATAGAACTTTTAATAGAACTTACAATTGTTCTATACGAATAAATATTACTAAGAGACATAAATTTATGTTTGACAAAGGATGATGATTTAATTCCAGAAGGTATCTGCCAACCCACTTGTTTGTTCAGAGATATCTTCAATACTTTGGTATTAACATGCGGTATTTCATTATATTTTGAATATGTCTTGAATTTTTTATTCTTATTTATATTTTTATTCTTATTTTTTTTAGGAACAAATTTTCCCATTGAAAATACTAGAGAAGCCATACTATAAATAATAAAAACTAGTTTAAGCTATTAGATTTGTAAAGCTATTACATTTGCAAGGCTATTACATTTGCAAAATATTCAGATTCGCAGTAATTGTTGTATTAGCAGACATAGCAGGCACCGAAGAAGCCCAGATTCTATAGTAGAATGTCCCTGCTCCAGGTTGATCTATTGCGGTTCCATTCAAATTAGCAGACTTACCTGATATAGTTGCTGTAGTTGCCATAAAATACACAGACGAAGAGGAATATGGTATGCTAATTCCAGTTGTATTAGATGGCACATTAGTTGACTGGGCAGCTGTGGCACCTGTAGCTGTATACCGACCAACCGTTATCTGGATTGAGTTGGCAGCAGCCGCTATTAAAGAAAGACTGGCAGTAATGAGAAGTTTTGAAGAAGCAGATGTTGTAATAGGGCCAACTTCATACATAGCAGTTCCACCATTAGCATTTGTAATTGATGTTGATAATAAAGTATTCGTATAAGGATAACTTCCAGCAATTCTAGAGCCATTTAAGACTGCTGTCCATCCTGAAGCAACTGGGCTTGCTGAACGATATGGGTGTCCAGCAACTAAACTTGCCTGTAGACCCCATTTCCATGCTAGATAACCTTCTACTTGCTGGCGCTGTGAATTTGTCAGATTTGTATTGAAAACAAGAACTTCATAATATATGGCATCTATCGCAGTACCAAGATTTGCACGTGTTCCTAGATAAAAAAAAGTTCCAAGATCTGAAGCAGTCCAGGGTGGTGAACCAACTCCTCTCAGTGGAACTGATATTGAAGTTCCATTTGTATATCGGGCTACAGTTGAATTTATTTGATTCACATTTAAAAATAACATTGATGTATTTGTATTGTAAAAAGTTGAGGTATAATGTACAGCACCATTTGGGCCTACTATAAGAAAAGTATCCTGTATTTCAACTGGATTGGCAAAACTAGAACCAACAAAACTACGTGAAAATAATGAATCTGAACGAACTGAATTTACTGATTTATATACCATAAATACTGACAGGCCATTAATCAATGTTCCTGCTGGTATAGGAGAACTATAATAAACTCTAGCAGGGTTATCTGCCGCTGTATTTGCTACTCTAATACCTGGCAATGAATTTTGAGAATTTGTTATAACAGGAGGGCTTCCTGCGCCAGTGGCATTATAACCATTCACAGATTTATCTACCCATGTTGTTATAATAGAACCATTGGTAGGCACTGAGCCATTGCCAGAAGGATCATTAGCATCTAGCCATAGCTGGAGTCCAGGAATACTATTTAACATAAATGTGGTAGCTGAATTTATACTAGAGTAATACTTGGACATCTGACCAGATACTATATTTATAAAATAAGAGTCATCTGCTGCTGATGCTGGAAGTGTAGAACCATTTGTAATAAGAGTTCCTAAATTAGAAACAAGAGACCAAGAGCTAGATAAAGTTATATATGTATATAAATTTTTAGTGGTGGTATTTAAGAAATAATCACCTAAATTTCCTGATAGAGTCCCTGGTCCTGTTGTAGCATATGTAAGAGTAGTTCCACCTAGTTTTATAATCGAATTCCATGAAGAAGAATATCTGTGAAGTTGGGTTGATGTTGTGTTAATATAGAGAGACCCAAGTTTTGCTGCTGAAGAAGGATTGCTTGAACCACTTGTAATTGTTGGGACTGCCATATTTGATACTAGATTCCAGCCATTTGAATATTCATAGAATTGCTGTGTTGTTATGTTAAAAAAATAGTCACCATTTGCTGGACTAGCAGGAAAAGATGTTGCTGAAACTATTGCTGTTCCGTTTGCTCCTACAGTCCCAGTAGAACCAGTTGGGCCAGTAAAACTAGTGCCTGTTGTTCCCGTTGTTCCCATTGTTCCAGTTTTTCCTGTAAAACCTCCTGTAAACCCTGTTCTACCAGTAATTCCAGTCCATCCTGTGGTTCCCATATAACCTGTAATACCTGTTGCTCCGCTAGGACCAATAGGACCAGCAGCTCCTGTATATCCTGTTGTACCTTGTGGACCAGTTGTACCAACTACTGTATTTGAAGAACCTGTAATTGTTATATATCTATTCTGGACCGGATATACCGTTGGTAATTGTAGAGGATTTCTACTAATATTTGGTATAGGATATTTACGTTCAGGTTGTACCTTATTCGGGACATAGCGATTCATTCTATATATTTCATATAATATATTGACGAGTTTACAATAAAATTATATATTTAGAAATATAATTTTATTTTTAATTTAACAAATTACATCTGTAATACATTGAGGCTTGCAGTAATTGTTGAATTTGCTGACATAGCAGGAACAGAACTTGCGTAAAGCATATAATAAAATGTTCCTGCTCCAGGAGTATCTATTATATTTCCAGTTACACTAGCAGGTTGACCAGATACAGTGGTAGTAGCCGCCATGAAATAAGCCGGTGAACTACTACTAATTGGCAAAGGAATTCCAGATACACCTGATGCCACATTTGTTAAATCAGTAAATGGAGCCTCATTTGTAGTTGTGCGACCAACTGTTAATTGTATATTATTTGCGGCATTCGCAATAAAAGAAAGAGACGTTGTAATGAGAAGTTTAGAAGATGCCGTTGTTGTAATAGGGCCAACTCGATATAAGGCAGTTCCACCAGAATTATTTGTAATTGTTGTTGATAGTAAACTTCCAGATGGAACATAAGAAGAACCTACAATTCTTGATCCACCCAACACTATATTCCATTGTGTTGTATATTGGAATATTTGCCCAGTATTTATATTAATATAGTAAGTCCCATTTGTTGCTGGATCTACTGGTTGATATGTGCCACTTGTAATAAGGCTTCCTAAGGAAGTAATTGGTGTAAAATCTCCTGTATTCTGATATATAGTTCCCGTACTAGTATTGATAAAATAATCATTAATTCTGGCTGTTAATGGTCCTGTTCCAGATACATCTGATGTCAGAGTATTTCCAGCCACGTTTATTATAGAATTCCATTGAGAAGAATATGTATAGAGTTGTCCTGATACAGTATCAATATAAACAGAACCTTCATTTGCTAGAAGATCTGGTTCAGTTGTTCCTGTTGTAATTGATGGAACTTTCATATTGACAAGAACATTCCATTCAGTTGAATATTGATAGATTTGATTTGTCGTAGTATTAAACACATATTGACCTAGAGAAGGAACTTCAGGTAAAGCTGATACTGATGTCATTGTTGCTCCCCGTAAACCGGTTGGTCCAGTAAACCCAGTTGGTCCAGTATTTGTAAAACCAGTATCTCCTGTTTGCCCTGTAGTCCCAGTTGCTCCTGTGGTTCCTGTCCATCCTGTAAAACCAGTTCTACCGGTAAAACCAGTACTACCTGTAAATCCTGTAGGTCCACTTGTTCCTGTTACTCCTGTCCATTCCGATGTTGGTCCAGTATCTCCTGTGTTTCCTGGTGTACCAAATCCACCATTAGGGCCACTCTGAATTCCTCCATTAAACGAGTAATTATACTGAATAGGAAATACAGCTGGTTTAGCCAATGGAGGAGCAGGACTTCGAATTAGAATAGGTAAAGGAGGACCGTCATATTCTTCAGGCCCATCATCACAAGGGCAATTAGCATGTTTTACAGTTGTAGCTATAGGCTTAGGCGCAGCTATAGGTACAAGCGCAGCCATAGAGCCAGTATTACTTGTATGATGATTTTTCGTCGGGATGTAGCGATTCATTCTAATTACAAATGTTATATTTCAATTACATCTGAACTATATTTAGACTCGCAGTAAGTGTTGAATTTGCCGTATTATCTGCTGAAGCAGAAGCCCAGATTCTATAATAAAATGTTCCTGCTCCTGGTTGATCTGTTGCTGTCCCACTCAGATTTACAGCCTGTTCAAGAGCAGATGTATTCACAGAAGCCATAAAATACGAAGCTCCAGATCCAGATGTATATGGCATAATAATTTCCTCTTGATTTGCTATAATATTTGTTGATGAACCTGCTGTTGCGCCTGTAGCCGTAAAACGACCAACTAACATTTGATACGTATTTGCTGAAGCAGTTCCAGTAAATAAAGAAAGATTAGCAACAATGAGAAGTTTTGAAGAAGCAGATGTTACAACTGGGCCAACCTCATAGATGGCTGTAGCACCCGTTCCAATAGTATCTGTTATTAATGTATTTGTATAAGATGACCCTACAATTCGTGAGCCACCTAGTAGAACATTCCATTGTGATGATTCCGTTGAATATTGGAATATTTGTCCGGTTGATGTATTAATATAATAAGCACCATTTGCTACTGGCGCTATAGTAGGAATTACAGAACCACTTGTAACTAAATAACCTAAGGACGTCACGAGTGTCCAAGTAGAAATGTTCGTCTTTTTATACAATTCTTGTGTTGTTGTATTTAAAAAATAATCACCTACTTTGCCTGTTAAGCCTGGCCCAGATGTACCATTTAGTATAGCATTGCCATACAGATTAATTATTGAATTCCATCCAGAAGAATATGTATATAGTTGCCCTGATACCGTATTAATAAATGCTGATCCAGAATATGTTGGGGCTACACTAGGATTTGTTAGACCATTTGCTATTAATTCTGTTGGTATATCTGTAATAAGATTCCATTGATTTGATGTATATTGATACAATTTCTCAGTCTCCGTATTAAAAAAATATTGATTTGATGAAGGAGTAGGGTAACTTGTTCCTGTCACTATATTTACGCCTACTTGACTAGAAGCCCCTGTCTGGCCAGTAATACCAGTGGCTCCTCTACCTGTCCATCCAGTTGCGCCTTTTTGTCCCGTTGATCCTCTTATTCCCGTAAAACCTGTAGGGCCCATTGGGCCTGTCCACCCAGTTGTTCCTGATCTTCCTGTTTGTCCTATATAGCCAGTATAGCCCATGTAACCAGTTGAACCTGTCCATCCTGTTAAACCAGGAGGACCAGTTGAACCAATTGGCCCCTGTTGATTTTGTCGTGTAAATATATAATTATATTGAACCGGATACACATTTGCTGGAGCAGGTGTTGGAGCAGGTGAACGAATAATTACTGGTGGTGTTGGAGGATAATATTGCTCGGGTGCTTCTATACCATCATCATCTGAATCACATGCGCAATGGTTTTGTCCTTGTTGCCCTTGTGGCACTTGTGGCACTTGCGTTTTCTTAACAATTCTCGTTGGTATATAGCGGTTCATTCTATATTATGCTCTTAATAAATTCAAGTATCAATCTCGAACAATGTTATTGTAGAACCTTTTAGTATACCGCATTTCTCACCACCCAGAGTATAGACTGTATTGCCATTTAGTAAATAAGGAACTTCTAGACCTTCAATCCGCCGAACTTTTGTTAGACCTCGTGGAACATCCATAGCATAACGCTCATGTAATTGACAGAAACTAGGAGATGGCTTTAGAGAAGGACATCTACATCTCATAAATGTAGCGCCATTAAGTTGAAGTGCCTGACACTGATATGTATGATCATCATCGGGTAAAATAGTAAATTTCCCCTTTTCTTTTACATTTAAACTTGCTAATAAAGGTTTTACAGGAACACCTAGTTCTTGTGCGATTTCCTTTGCTAGAGCCTGACCCTTTGTAAAGAGAACTGCCTCCAGGCTCTCCCATAGTGTTTGAGGAATTGAATATGTCATTGTATGCGTTAATTTTCCCTTCAACAATTTCATTTTTTTAAGTAACTAATGGTATCACCAGGAGAATGGGGACCAGGTGCTTGGCAACTCTTACATGGCATAAGTGAACGTATAGGTAATCAATCTCACATATCATTAATACGTGATGAGCGAAATGAATTAAAGCTAACTCTACGGCATTTCTGGTGTCTCTTACCTTGTCTAAAATGTCAGAAACATTACAAGGAATGGATCCAAGGAAATCCTCCAGAAAAATGGATTGATACTCCATTTGGCATTGATTTGAAGGAATCTATGCGGGAATGGGTGTATAGATTACATGAGAATGTAAATAACTCTCGTGAAATCGATTCAAAAATAACACTGGATATGGTATCTGAATTGTATTCGTCAGTCTCTTTACGAGAAAAGGCAAATGATCTGAAAGCATTCTATCAAAGAGGTCTAGATTCTAGAACTCTCAAAGCAGATTCTTGGAAAGTAGCATGGAAACATCTAGATATGTTGATACGAATTTTAAATTAATTGTTAGTCTGTTGTACACACAATAGGATTAGATGCTCCCGCAGAACTAGGTAAGAGTTGTGAAAGAACTCCAAATAAATCCGTAGATCTAGCACCACATTGTTTAGAAAAATCATATGTTGTATATCCTAATAAAGAGGCTATGAAAGCAGAAACATAACTAATAATTAATCCCAGGGCTCCTAGTCCATCACATCCTCTCATAAACCATAGACGAGTAGCAAATATAATTAAAAAGAATACAGAAATATTTATCGCAATAAACATGGAATGGCTGTGTCTTCTTTCTTTATTTACATCACTAGCACCATCTGAAGATGGGTGTTTGAACATATCGACTATATTAGATGCGGCATATCCAAAAAAGAATCCAAGTGATGTTATCCAATAACTGGGAGTTGCTATACTATCCGATTTTGTAAATTGGTCTAATGTGATTTTTTTATCTCTTAATGCCCCTACTAGATCACATGTATCTCCTGTAGCACGTTTCCAGGAAATAGTATCTGTTGAAATAAGAGGTACAAGAAAACTAAAAATAGTTTGTAACATAAACGTGTATAAAGGCATGAGAACAGAAAGTCCAAGAAATAGATTTAAGTGTGCTATGGAACCAGTTGTAACTGTGAAAAGTAAAGAAGTAGATGCTAAGACAATAGGTAATTGTTGCATTCCACGGTATATATATTCTTTCATTCCTGTTATAATACCAGATGCTGATGTCAGCGACATTCTACTTTACTGGAT
>Ga0214923_10001944_pt1 | contig 28438 bp, 38 predicted proteins | sample LL1510_MetaG_FD_177993 | JGI IMG/M metagenome (GOLD analysis project Ga0214923, IMG submission 177993) | Freshwater microbial communities from Lake Lanier, Atlanta, Georgia, United States - LL-1510 | ecosystem: Environmental > Aquatic > Freshwater > Lake | place: USA: Georgia | collected...
CCATTTCTACTTTACATTCGTCACATAACTTTTTCATATCATTTAACATCGTTCATGTGTAAAATTACATCATCCACATCATCTGAACCGTTGAATAGAAAATCCCAGACAAATCCTTCATTGTCCTTAGTTTTAAGGGATTTACAAAGCTTCTCGTAAATTTCGATTTGTTGGTTTTCTAAGAAAGCAATTTCTTCTTTAGATTTTGTCAACGATTCTTTGTTATTTATTTTAGGCATATGTATTTGAGTTCTTCTTTTGTAATCTTTTGTTTAACTGACTCCCAGATGTCTGCTTTTTTAATCTTTAGTGATTCTCTCTTTTGTTTTGATTCTAATTTTTTACGTTCTTTATCCGAGATGAATTTGGTCACTTCTTTATTGAATTCATCTTCAAAATCTTCCCACAACCATCTTGTAGGAAATGAGTTGTCACAGTCGTAAGGTTCTGGTAAAAAACAATATTCCCCGCCGACGATGATCTCTTCTTTGTATTCAGACGGATCAAAACGCCCGGCGGACTCGTCACTGTCATATCGACAATTACCGTAATCAAACCACCCCCTTTTTCTCACATTGGGGCTCATGGTCAAGACTATTTCGGAGAATCTATCGTTTATTTTATCAATTATTACATCATATCTATGTTTCGTTATTTTTGGGTTATAAAGAGATAGGAATTCCTCCTTTGTTATTTTATGTTTATTCATACGTTTCTTCAAAATGTGTATATCCGGCCTTTTTTAGAGTTGATATTGCCTCTTCTATCTTTTTTTCGTTACTAAGTTTTTTTGAAGAATGGTATTCGTATGTGCTTTCCATACATCCGTGGAAACCCTCGGGAATAAAATTTTGGAAGTTTTTTACTTTTGAATTATAATAGAAATCAAGAAACTTTCCCTTCTTAACAATTCCTAAAGTAAATTGTGGACCATATTCTCCACCCCTTGTGTATTGGACCCCAAATATCAATCCACTTTTCTTGATAAGAGAGTTTATTGATAGTAAATTGACTGTTTTGTGATAATCTTCCACGTCTTTATGTCTTCTTTCGACCTCTTCTAAAAGTTTTTCAATTGGTATTTTTGATAAGTCTTTCATACTTCGTAAATTTTACCATCCAACATCGTTTTAACTCCCAGTTTTGCGCTCACGACACGAATCTTGATGTGGGATTCAAAAATCATTAAATCGCTTCTCTGTCCGCTCGTTTCCCACTTTTCACGACCAATCCCCAGTGATATCCCGTGTTCCCATTCTTCATGAAGAACGATCTCTGATATTCCCGACTGAATTATAGCTCGGGTACAATCACTACAAGGAAGTCCCTGTGTATAGAGAGTAGTTCCCAACGTGGAGATTCCGTTTCTTGCACAATGATAGATGCTGTTCCTCTCAGCGTGCTCTGCCCAAAAATATTTCTCCGGACGTTCGTGTCTTTCTGGAAATGTATCTATTACGCCTCTACAAAATCCATTATATCCTTCGCTTATGACTGCTTTGTTTTTAACAATCACTGCTCCAATCTTAGTCATCTTATCTTTGCTTTTAGATGCGATAAGATAGACGTGTCTTAGAAAAAGTTCGTCCCAATTTGGGATCTTCCAGTCAGAATGGACCGTGGTTGTCATATGTTTCGCCGTTTTCCCACCACTCCATATTGTTTGATTTTTGGTTATTATAAAACAAATCCTCCAAATCCATTTTTAGAGACGTTACATTCCCAATCACGTCAGTTGTGAAACCGTGCTTATCAATAAGATCGAGCACTTCGTTTATCAATTTGTCTGTAGAGTTCATGTTAGAATAGTAATTCCGATATGGTGTTTCGGTCAACTTTTTTCATTTACGTGATGGTCAACTTCCTTAATCTGTTTCTTTTCCATTATATTCTTAATGTCATCAAATGAATATGGTGCCAAATTACCGTCCCACCCAACATCAAGAATTTTTCCGACCTTAAAGTCTGCTCGAGTATTTGGAAAACTATAATGGCTGTGTCCACAAAGCATGAATGCGCCCTCTTTCATAAAGTTCCAGATGTTTATAGGGTAATGCATCATAATCAAAATTTGCCCATCGAGCAATAATTCTTGATAGTCTCCCAAAAAAATTACATTCCTATAACGGAACGGGTAAACCTTAATTCCCTCGACGGCAAAAGCGGCAGAGACAGATCTTCTATAAACCGATTCAATCGGGTTGTTGTGGTTTCCCCACAACATATAAATGTTTTGGCACTGTATTCTCGATATATATTCGTTAAATCTTGTTTCATTTGTATTGAGACAGAAATCTCCCAAGAAAAAGAGTTTGTCTTGGGGAAGAACCTTTTCATTTAAGGTATCTATAATATAGTTCGTGCATTCCTCTACGTTATTGTGACCTCTTTTCTCCCAAACAAACGGTCTATTGTGTCCGAGGTGAAAATCGCTACTAAACCAGACCTTGGAATTCTCTTCGGTCTTCATTTTCATCATGTGTGATATGTTTGACATTTTCTCATCCTACATCACAAACATCGAATCGTCAAGGATATTATAAATCGACAATCTAAACAAACAGTTTAATATTTGTTTGATGTTTAGTCCCGAATTTATAAAACTCAAGAGAGATGTGGAACAGTTTAAAAAACTCCGTGAACAATGGTGTGGGATTGTTGTCCCCGCTCCACCACGTCAAGTGAAAAATAATCATCGCCCGGTCACACAACGATTTGATGGGTCTTTTCATAAATTCGGTCCAGAAATTAAAAAACTTCTTACCAAATATCCTATTCAAAACAACATATGGTCCGTTATGGGGGAGGAGTTTATCACATCGTATGTTTTAGTGAAATCGGATGAACAACTTTTAGACCCGTGGGGCCGCCCGTTTAAAGACGATATGATCGAGAAGATGATAACTATTGAACTTCCGGAAAAACACATAAAAGTTCCTGCCACGGTCGAAGGTGTCCTGTACATGTGCAATGTATATGTTCGTGTTTTAAATTCAGTGGAGGTTGATTGTAATGAATGTATGGGGAGAAACGAATGTGTGGAGTGTAATAAAAGAGGGCGAAAAATTGTTGTCTTTCCCTCCTTTAATTAAATAATTATTCACATGAATGACTTTTTTAAATGTGTTTTAGTTGTGTTAATATCCGTTTTCATTTCGATGCAAATAGGAAACACTGTGTATGAAAGATCTAAAATAAGTCCTTATGATAGAAAAATTGAAATTTTTAACAACCACCATCACCATTCTCCGTCGTTGACCAATTTTATAACCGTCACGAATTTTATAACCGTCACGAATTTTATAACCGTCACGAATTTTGTGACATATACAAATATTGTGGAATCAACACAATCTGTGCCGTTGTTCCCGGAGATCTCTGCTGGCCTCCCTTTACCCTTAAATACACAATCAGTTGTTTCTGTCGAAATCCCTCCAGCCAACGACTCAGAAATCCGACTCAGAAACATTGCTAAGGAATTGACTAACTTGTTGGAGGAAATTAACAAATCTAAAAAATGATAAAATTGAAAAACATAGCGGAAATGGTCTTGAAGGAGGGTGGGAAACTTTTTGGTTCTCGTGCGCAGAGAGTTTCTACCGAAGAAATGAATTCGGTATTTTCAGAACTCTCAAATATTCTAAAACCGAGTTTTGAAAGAATGGAATTGTCTCGTGCGCTTAAAACGAAAAAAGATCACGGAGACGTGGACATTGTTCTCTTTAACAAATCAAAATTAGACCTTTCTCAATTTTTAAAGAAATCTTTGGGCGAAAGTGTTGTCGATTTTAGTAAAAACGGAAACATTTATAGTGTATTATACTCTTCTCGCTCAATCGGAAAGACTGTCCATATAGATTTCTTATCAACCACAAGTCAGACCGATTTTGATTCACAGTGGGAATATTTGAGTTATAACGATTTCAGCGGAATACTTGGAGTGTTTGCCAGAAGAATGCATTTTGTATATGGAACTAAAGGATTTTTGAAAATTTATGTCGATAAAAAAGGAACGCATCATCACATATTCATAACTCACGATTTAAGAAAAGGACTTAAAATACTGGGTTATACAGATATGCGCAAATATGATAATATAGAAAGTGTCGACGACATAGTTTCGTTTATTATAGAATCTCCACTTTTCTCAAGCGAGGATTACGTTGGACAGACCATGAATCATAGTGATAGAAAACGGGTCCGTGCTGGCAGACCGACTGCTGACTATATTCGTAGTCGTTTAATAGAGATCAACAAGAAACGTGAGATCAACGACGAGGATTATTTTTTTAAAAAACTCTACCCGAACGAATATCAGGATTATTTGAAAAAATGTGAAGAGATAGAGTCTACGGTAATACCTAAGAGTAAATATAATGGTGGGTGGCTGATGACCAATTTCCCTGAAGTAAAACCAGGTCCCTTTGTGGGCAAAGTCTTAAAGTTCTGGTTTGACAAGTTTGGTTCCGATCTAGACAATGTTCCTGAAGACGAGTTAAAATCCGCTACTTCGGATTTCCTTTCCAAGAATAGGTGAACAAATAACGTCGGTATTCTTTGGGTGACTATATTTATAAGGAGATATAGATATGGCAAACGTAAAAATCTCCAATTTATCCACGACCTGGACATCTTCTCTGGCAGAACATACCGCCATACGGATGGATGTGACGGATAGTGCTTCATCTGGTTCAAGTAAACTCATAGATTTACTATTAGGTGGGGCGAGTAAATTCTCTGTTAGAAAAGACAGTGTAGTTTCTGCCACATCGTTTATCGGTGGTCACACGGGATCACTGTTGGGAACCGCGAGCTTAGCGACTACATCAAGTTTTTCTCAACAGAGTTCTAATTCTACGACTTCAAGTTATGCACTGTCTGTAACCACCGCCAGTTATTCGACGAACAGTGGCCAGAGTTTAACGACTTTAAGTGCTAGTCAAGCATCTTATTCAAATAGTTCAAGTTACTCTCAACAGAGTTCCAATTCTGTGACGTCCAGCCATTCTTTGACAGGAATTTCTTCAAGTTATGCATTCAGCAGCGGACAAAGTTCTACGTCGTTAAGTGCGAGTCAATCTACGTGGTCATTGACTGCAAGTTTTGCGTTAAATGGTGGAGGATCTTCTTTACAATCGGGCAGTTCTTACAACATAACCTCCTCTTGGGCAGTATCCGCAAGTTATGCAGCAAATTCATCTGGTGGAGGGGGCACAACGTTGGGAAGTGGAAGTTCTTACAACATAACATCGTCCTGGGCCAACACAGCAAGTCTCGCATTGAACCTACCAACCGGAAGTTTGTTTAACATAACTGCAAGTAGATCTATAACGTCCAGCTACACCGTTTCATCGAGTTATTCTGTCACCGCGAGTTACATAGTTTCTGCTAGTTATGCTAACACCGCCAGTTATGCTGAACGATATGCACCTTACTGGCCAAATAATGTAGAAATAACTGGCTCTGGTCTAGTCCCCAACGACAACAGCACGGTTTGGTACGTTACTACGACTGGATCATTTACGCTTATCGCTAGTGCATTAGGTTCACAACCCCAATATTACAAGTGGTATATAAATTCGTCCTCTTTGATTCAATCCGGAAGTTCAAACAGTTTGTTAAAAACAAGTGCAACGAAAATTTCAAGCAGCGGGTATTATACGTGTCAAGTTACAAATAGTTATGGGTCTTCTACCTCAAGAAACTTTTTGGTTCAAGTTCTCGATCCTGCTATAATAACATCGGAAACAATACCTGGAGCCACCCCTCCAGAAAATTCTTTGGTTTCGTTCCAATTAAGTGTTACAGGAGATAACGTGGGAACTAGGTGGAAAAAGAGATCGAGTTCGATTCCTAACATATCAACTTACGTGGTTGATGGGACGCCCAGCATATTAAATGTGGGACACGACACAACAAATTTAACTATACAAGCAATAAATCCGGAATCGGAGGGAACGTATTTCTGTGAAGTATCCAATAGCATAAGTTATGTAACTTCATCCAATATGTTGATATATGTGACGGCTCCAACTATTGTTACACAACCTGCCGACTTGAACAGTGCAGGAGTAACTAGCATTGTAGCTACTGGGTCAGCTATAAGTTATTCTTGGGAATATAATGGATTGCCGATTACAGGACAAACCGATTCAACTCTAAATTTGGACACAGCGGTTCAAGGTGGATATGTAACTCAAACCATGTTAGACCAGGGAGGCACCTTCAAATGTAAAGTTTACAATGGTATAGGATATGTTCGTTCAAACGCATTTAATATAAAACCATTCAAGAAATCAGGAACATCTGTTACAGGTGTAGGTTCTTCATATCGAGCGTATTCTTCTTTAGTGGTGGCAGATTGTTCAAATCAAATAATTGCTCCGGTAGAGTCGGTATATAACTGGTATAGAAACGGAAGTCCTGTAGGCGCTGATTTGGGTGCATTCGGACAGACTTTGCCTACGCTCACACTCGATAATGTACAGTCATCTGATGCAGGTACTTATGAGTGTCATTGCACATATAATGGGCTGACTGTAGTAAGTGACGGAGTTTCTTTCACCGTCCTCGCAAACGACAACAGCCACACGGGATGTCCGGCAGCAATTTCACTTTTCTCGGATGAGACATACACTTTAAATGCGGATTACGTTCACAATTTTATTGCATTCGGAGGAACACCCGTTCCTCCTGGTGGATACAGAATAGATACTGCCTGGAGAAGTCCTAGTTACGGGTCTGCATCTTATGGACAGGTCACTGATTCTCAAACGGTGTCTTGCATGGGATCCTACACCTTCCCCGATATAAAGAGTTATGGTGTCGGTTCACATGCAGTGTTAGGATCGACCATAACGGGAGACAGTCAAGTGTGGAAATACCAACTGGTTTATAGTAATTATAATGCCTCGTGTCCAACTACATCATCAACTGTGTCTCCGATAGGCGACCCATATCCATATATTTCATTGGTGGGCGCGGGATCCCAACCCTTCGGACCACCAACACAATCTATAAGCGTGACTTTTTCAGATGTATATACTGCTACGCTCACCAAGTTAACACTTCCAAGCATCTCTGTTCAACCCGTATCAGTCCAATCAGCAAGCTTAGGTGGGTCCGTCTCGATCTCAGTGACCGCTGCGGGGAGCAACCTACAATACAGGTGGTATAAAAATGGTGTTTTAAGACCTGACTATAACACTAACGTTTATTCCATTAGTTCAGCCGGAATGGAAGACACCGGTTCTTATTATTGTAAAGTTGGCAACAAGTCATCGAATTCATATAGAACCGTTACGTCAAATACCTCGGTTTTATACGTGTCATAACACTATATATTGTCATATGAGATATTTCACAGGCATGGTACCCCTCCAACCAATCGGAGGACTTGTCACAAACAATCCTGCAACAACTGTTCAGGAACAGTCTGATAAACAAAAACAAGAATCTGCTATAAAAGAAGCAATGCGACAGACACAGTTGGAGAAGGATGCTCGAAAAAAGGGTAAGTAAATGATAGGCGATCCTTCATACGGGTGCTTGATGGCATACATAGATCCGAGTTCCGCTTCAAAAATAATAGGAGCGGGAAATAAAATTATAACGGATGATATACTGTTCAATGTTCCTGGTGAGGAATATGGGAGAGAGACTGAACCCCACGTCACAATTAAATATGGTTTTTCAAAAGATTTGACTGATGATGAAGTTAAGAAAATCATCGGAGAGACAAAACCTTTTACCGTTGTTGCCACCGGTTTAAGCACGTTTGATGGAAAAGAGTTCCAAGTTGTAAAATTTGACATTCGGAAAGATGAACCTTTATTGAGGATGCGTAAATTATGTGATGTGCTCCCAAATAAAGATGAACATCCAGATTTCCATCCACACATGACTTTGGCATACACGAAGAAAAACTCTTTTCCTCATAAAAAAACCGGTCTATCTCTCACATTTAAGGTTAACAAATTGGTTTATTCTCCTATAACGGGAGAAAAACGAAACTATAATCTACGTTAACGGATTTCTTAAATAGGTGTGCATCAATGAGATAAAAACTTTACTTCGATTGGGTTTGGTTTAGTATTTATTGAAGATGAGTGATACTACAAAGTTTTATGTAGAAAGTGGTAATTGGCGTGGAGTCATTTCTTTGCCTGTAAAGAAAAATGAAGTATCAAATTACGATTACATAGAAGCTGCAACGCGTGCAATGGAGTGTGTATTCGATGAAAGAAAAGAAATCGGCAAAGAATTTGACATAATTCAATTATTTGATAAGTCCGGTAAGGATTATTTTGATTCTGAATACGGAGGACAATTGAGCGATGTGCCAGAGTGTTTGTTCGGATTACTGACTGCCTGTTTTCTTGAAAAAGACATCGATAATCAGGAGAATTGGTGGTATTTCCTTACCAGTAAGATATTTGCAAATGCGGGACAACATAGAAACGTCCACCTTGCTACAGAGGTTGAGAAGAAGTATTCAAAAGAAGTGAATGAGTTTAAATTAAGAGAAGAAGAACTCATAGAACTGGATAAACGGGGAGAATTAGAAACGAGGATAGAATCAGCGAAGAAGAAAATGAAAAAGAAGACTCCTCCGAAAAAAGATAAAGACGATGGTGTAAAATGAATCTCATAATTAGTTGTGAATTGACTGCCCCTCCCAGTGAGATAGGAGCTTTCCGAAGTCTCACTCAATATGCAACTATATTCAAGAAAATGGATTGTCTTGTTGAAGCAAATCCTGATGAAATAGACTTTTACTATAAGTGGCTTAAGCGAAATTATGCCCACGATTTTGTTAAACAGTTTGTCAAAAAGAAAGAGGTGTCGGGAATTAGATTAAATTACGACCGAATAGAACGGCTTACATTTAACAACTTGAACGATATGATTTTTGTGGTTAGTATGGCAAAATGAAAAAACAAAAAATCCATCTCTACAACATTAAAGAAAGATCGGATGGGAATTTCAATCTATGCCCGCTTTGTGACTCCAAGTTAGATTCTTGTCATATTGGAGTATTCTGTTCAAATGAACCGTGTCCTTATGTGGATGGTGTGGCATTTCTGAACGAAACTGAATATAAAAAATTCAAAGATAAGGTTGAATAGAAAACTATTTATAGGAATGACTATATTTGGTGACACATTTGAAAAAACTTTTAATAGACACAAATCTCTTTTGAACGAATCTTTGGATTGGAAAGATGTTCCGGAGGAAATCAAGGATAGTGTTTATAAGAAAGTTTCTGAACATAACTCCAAAACGGATCCCGCAATCAAAGGGTGTTATGGTATAGACGTCACTGGGAAATATCAAGCATACTACACCTTTTGGAGAATGAAAGACATAGACCCACGATTTGCTGGGTTTATTAAAAACCCTGTCTATATGGGAAATCTCTCCACAGATTTAATGGGTGCGGTAAACAGAGCTATCCAACGCGCTCCAAATGTTAAAATAGAAATCTGGGACGATGCCACTAAACACAATTTGATAGGAAAAACCAAGGATACCCCCACATTCACCTTCGGTAAATACAGAGGGAGAACTTTTCCTGATGTATTTTCGGAAAATCCTGGATATTTTGCATTTTTGGCTAAAAATGCAGATCCCAAATATGCTGCGACAAAATCATCTGTTGCAATCCAATATTTTGCTGATCTTTATTTTGAAGAAATGACCAAGAAGAATATAGAAACTTCTACAAGCAAATTTGTGGGGAATGTAGGCGGAAAATATCAAGGAGAACTTGAAGTCTACAACATAAAGGAATACAAAGATCAGGTTAATTCTTTCACCGGCGAAAAACGTGACGTCTATTTGTATAAATTAAAGGATGCCAATGAAAACAAATTTATGTGTTATGACCTTGAGAAGAAGTTTTCTGGGGTAAAGGTTGGAGATAAATTGAAGGTTTCGGCTAAGATCAAAAATCATAAAGAGGTGGTGGGAATTAAATTCACCCTATTAAATTACGTCAAACCGCTTTAATTTTGATGTTTTTTAAAATTCGTTAATATGTATTGGATAATGAACGTAGAATCGTATATACTGTCACCGTCTGTGTGGGCACCAGTTGCCCTCGGGAGTGCTGTATTATCAGCCCCTCTCGGGTAACCTTTCTAACGGCAAAGACTTTTATAGAAACCGTTGGAAAGACTTCCAACGGTTTTTGACGTTTTAGGGGTCGAAAAGAAAGTGGTTGACGGATTTGAAAATAAGTGTAAGATAGTAACAGTTGAATTTAGAAAATAAGACGTTCGGTTGAAATTCCGAACCGTAGAGGCAGAGTCTAATAGAGACAGAGCCGGTCGGGTCTGATAAACCCGGTCACCAACGCAGGTCAAGCGGAGTTGCTCCCCGAATAGAAAAGAGCCAATGCGGGTATGATGTAATGGTAGCCTATAACTTTGCCAAAGTTGATGCAAGGGTTCGATTCCCTTTACCCGCTCCAATGATTTTAATACGGAATTGTTGTAATGGTAGCGATTCTGATTTACACTCAGACAGCGGGGGTTCGATTCCCTCATTCCGTACCATTTTCAAAAAAGTAAAGGTTCGATTCCTTTGTTCGTCAATGGCCGCTAAATGAAAATAGCCAGTGTAGTTTATGGAGAACGTTTTGAATTAAGGCAAAGTATCCTTTAATCCTTAACCGCACGTAGAGCGGGGATGGAAACTTGACAGCTGGAGAGAAAGCACCAATTTTTACAATGGTCGGCGTATGATGTGCACGGGGGATTTAGCGATTTCTGGCCACAAATAATTACGAGGTATCCCGGCCGCCAATTTGTGGGGAGGTTATTTAATTAGGGCGAATTTCGCCTATTCCCCGCCAATTTAAACCACGGAAGTTAGGGTTCGAGGTCCTTGGGCCGACTTGTAGGGAAGGCACTTAATGTAAACGGCAGCATAACGTGGTTTGAAAATTTAGGTGTGTTAAGCCAACATACAACAATCGGTTGTCTCTAAATCCGATGTATTTCGGAATGGTTATAGGAGAATACGTGGATTGTAATTTTACGGGGTATGTGGCAACATGGCTGTTGCACTTGCTTTGCAAGCAGGTTAAACTCGGCGTTCGACTCGCCCATGCTCCACGGATTTAGATGGAAAACGTAGAAGATATTATCCAGACTTTTTCTTGGAAGACTATAATGTTTATCTCGATCCGAAAAATAAGTATTTGATTGAGAAGGATAGATTCAAAATAACCCAAGCTCAGAAAGAGAATGGAATAAACGTTATATTTGGATTGCAGAACGATGTGATAAAATCGTTAGAAACTTTGTTGGTTAATCGGTCCGTAGGATAATGGCTATTCCGCCTGGTTTGGGTCCAGGATATTGAGCGTTCGAGTCGCTCCGGGCCGACCGTGTTAGTAGTATAAATAAAACAGTCATAAGTGTTTCGGTAGCATGCAAGTTCTGGAAACTTGGGGGATCCGTTCGACTCGGATATGGCTGACAGCGTAGCGTCGGGTTGGGTATTGCTCCAATGGTGATGTGTTAGTGTTAACACCCGGCGGTCACGTATTGTTCAAGTGATGTAATTGGAAAACATCCGGGTTTCAAAAACCCGGTTTTGTGGGTTCAACTCCCACCTTGAGCACCTAAGTTCGGAAAGTAGAGGTTTTGGATTGACTTGGTGAAAAACAATAACCAACGGCTGTGTTTTCCTAATAATCTGTCTATTAATATTTAGATAAAACTGTCAATCACCTGGTTTTACACGAAATGTAACTGTGTAATGCGGAAATGCATAAGCATAACACATTTTGGCTCGGAAGAAATGAACGAGACTACACGTTGAAAGTTTACACCGAGTAAATATGTAGTGAAATTGTGGTGTAAGGTTTTCTCCACCATACGGAGAGTTTATGGTCACGTAGCCCAATTGGCAGGAGGCGCAACGTTGAGGACGTTGACAGTATGAGTTCAAATCTCATCGTGACTACCATATCAGCGTGTAATGTCAAAAGTAGACGGCCGAGCCTGGAACTCGGAGGTTGAGATTGCGAAATTCTCCACGCTGACCGTATTTGGTGAGGTAGTCTAAATGGTTGAAAGCGGAAGTCTGTAAAACTTCTACCCTCGTTGGTAAACATTGTGGGTTCGACTCCCACCCTCACCACCAAACATCAAGCTCACCCAAGTATTGCACAGCCTCTAGCTAGGGCCTTATAAAATGGTGCATTAACCGATTGGCTCGGACGTGCCTCTGATGTCTTTGACATTAAACAGACTAGCGTTTGCGGCTAGCCTGGTGAAACGAGATAGATTTCTGGAGTAGGGCACGAAACAGAAGAACATAGGTGAAATCCTCGGGAAACCATTTCCGTAAGTATAATGGCCCTGTGACTTAATTGCGAATTTGGCACAGCATACAGACTTAAAATCTGGAGTTTTACGAGTTCAAGTCTCGTCAGGGCTACCATCGAGTGTATATGACACAACGAATGACGTCTATTTGTGTCAAAATGTGGAATGGATTGGGCACGAAACTTCTAATTGCACTGACCAATCACACTCGAATTTTGAATCTACGTTGGGACGCAGCAGTTAGTCTCCGATGTAAGTAGAGGTCGCGGGTGGTGCCCTCGGATGGGTTCAAGTCCCAGACCACCGAATTTAGAATTTCTAAACGAAATATACGATTCGCTGTGTAGGCTGAATCGTTCGTGCAGAAAAACAAAAAAATATATGAATACATTAGTAAAATACAACGGCGTAACCTCAGACCTGTCAGACATCGTGGACAGATTTCACGATTGTTTTTGGTCGGATCCCGTGTTTCAGTTAAATAGAAACTGGCGTCCAACCGATGTGTCAGAGACAGACAAATCTGTGGTTGTTGAAGTGGAACTTCCACGTTTTAAACGAGAAGATATAAAAGTGGAAGTTTCCAATGGAAAATTGTCAATCATAGCAAAAAATCAAAAATCCTCTTACATACGAGAGTTTAGTTACACTGGGTTGGATTTTGATTTGGCTGACGTAAAACTTCAAGACGGTGTTCTGAGAATTGAAATCCCAAAAATTTCTTCCGAGAAGACGAAGAAATATCTTGAAGTTAAATAACAATAACGGGACCGGTCTTTCCGGTCCTAATGGGAATGTAACTCAACGGTAGAGTGCCGAGGTGACAACTCGGAAGTAGTTGGTCCGACTCCAACCGTTCCCACCAGATTGAAGAAAATGGTGCTAGATTTGAGGGGTAAACGTGACCCGCTCTTCCCCAATAGGGAAAAATTTCAAATCACTTCAATACTTTGTAGATGTAGCGGTGGAGAGGTGCCACTAGAGCATCAGTAGTGCGTAAATAGGTGTGTGATGTCCCGGCAGTGGAAAAAACGGTAACGACTTACTTGTAAGTGCAGCCGCCACGACAGTTGAAGATACGCCATGGAGGTTCAATCCTCCCCATCTACAATCAATTTTGTTGAGCCCGTAAAGGGAGGTAGGTGCGGGGGTATGTTGGAAAATCCACCGATCAAGGTGTGTCGCAAGACGGAACCCCTCGCCGCTTGACAAATCAACGGTCACGTAGCCCAATTGGCAGGAGGCGTTAGTCTTAGAAACTAAACAGTGTCGGTTCAAATCCGACCGTGACTACCTTTGAAAACGTGTGCGTGACAAAACGCAATGGGAACTAGACCACAACGAACCGGGAAGAAATGAAAGGTCGATAAACTATAGTTCTCATGTCGATTGAGGCGGTGCGATAATCCGATGGCGGGTGTACACCCGTTGTAGTTGTAAAACTATACTGTGGGGAACTAAGCGGTGTCATGACACAAGGCACCCACAGCGCAGGGCCAGTCTTAGACATATGCGGGTCCAAATCCCGTCGTTTTCATTAAATATCCATCCGTCGACTAACCGATTTGGCACATATTAATTTTACAGGGTGGTGGCTCGACCGGCAAGGCATCCGTCTCCAAAGCGGCATACGGTAATCATTCCGTCATGTGGGTTCAATTCCCACTCACCCTGCCACGGTGTCAATGACGATACATTGACTAGCACGTTCTCAATTACAGTTCTGACGAACGGCAATTAAAATGAACTGTCACAGTCTCCATGTGCTATAGAACTTTCGGTGAGGAAATGGAGAATAAACCGAACTAACAACTAACAATTAACTGGAGTAAGACAATATGACACAGCTAAACGCACGACTGATAAAAATTGGGTAAAACTTCTTCCGAAGAAATTCTCTCAGAAGTTTGAAGATGATTGGATGTATTTGATGAAATACACAGAAAAGGAAGTAAGACACTATCTTCCTATGTGTTATTATCAATTTGACAAAGATGGTATAGATCCTAAATCTGGATACTATATGTTTGATACACATGGTAAAGAGGTTTTAAAACATTTCAAATGTTCCGACCCAATCACCGTTCAGAGAATAATTTGGGGAAAAAGTTTAGTCAATCTTACGATAAAGATGTGGTCAGAAGACATAAAAAGTGAAATGTTGTTAAAGAACGAGATAGAATCCGTTTTAACAGAATCCCCTCAATGGGTCAGAGATTCACTAGATAATCAAATTAAACGCAGTTAGGGCAAAGATACGAGCCGCCACGGCTGGACTGTGGAGGGATGATGTGGGACGAGATTTGACGCTGGAATCTATCATCGTTAACAGGTTTAAGTCCTGTAGCTGCGACCTTCGTTAGTTGAGTATCCGAAAAATTAAAAACTCAATCGCATGATTAATTGGATTTAGAGCGAAAACGTAAATCTAGGTCGTGGTGCTCACCTAAACCAGCCACGGGGTGTCTATTTCCTCTAAAAATAGTACAGTTTAACACGGTCGATCTATAGCTGGTGTATAAATTACACTGGAGGAAGTTCGCGACACAGAAGAAGCTGATTGGGAGAATGTGTTCACTTTAAACAGTGATAAAATAGACGGTGTATGATCGGAGTGAAAGTCTCTGAGGGATGGTTGGTAACAAAATAATCCAATACACGGCCGTTAGTTCCAACCACATATTCGTTAATACCACATAGTATGTGCAAGCCAAACAGAACCGAGGGTAGTTCTTCCCGTTATGGTAGGTTCGGGTTGGTGCATTAGACAAATTATAGAATAAAACAGAATCGCGGCTACATGATATGTTAAACTTCAATTTTGTTTGACATACGAGAAGTTATGATATATGAATTTTAAATGAAAAAACTATATCCTATGTTTCTTGTTTTGGGTGACTGGTCCCATGATGGCCACGGTCAAACAGACAAGGTTCTTCTAGAATCAAATTTTCCTGTTGAGGTTGTCCGAGAAGCTTATATTGATTCGTGTAGGCTGACGGGAGTTCAATTTAACAATAATGAAGATTTTACTAAAGTAAAACGAGGTTGGGAAGAAGCTTTGGATATGCAAATTTTAACGGAATATGACTCCCCAAACATAACTTTAAAACAGTTTAAGGTGTTGTATGAACACGGATTGAAAGTTGAAATGTTGGCCGAATGGAACAACGAAAATCCAATAGATTATTCGGAAGAATCTGAAAAAGGTTATTTCATTTCAAAAGAAGCGTTTATCCAGTTATGGATTTGGTTTGTGTGTTTGTCAAACAAAGATTTAGTGTTGATTGAATCTCAACAACACGAAACAATACCATGTATTAACGGTCATGGGGAAAAAACTCTCATTTCTGGTTTTGGATATGGAATTTACTATTAATGGTCACGTAGCCCAATTGGAAGGAGGCAACAGTTTCAAAAACTGTACAGTGTCGGTTCAAATCCGACCGTGACTACCACAGCCCAAAGGCCATTCTTCCTTCGTTTTACACGAATAGAATCTTTGGTGTGCTTTACAAAGAAAATGAAATGTGTGGCAGGCATGAGTAGGTTGCGCCAGGACCGAAGAAAAGTAGGAACCAATTGTTGAGAAACTTCTACTCACCATCTTTTCTTTGTATATGCGGATGTAGCTCAATTGGCAGAGCGCTTGCCTTCCAAGCAGGCTGTTGTGGGTTCAACTCCCATCATCCGCTCCATGAATACTAACCAAAAACGAATTAAGCACGAGGAGGAATACATAAAATTTCTCGAAAAACGCTTGGGTAGTATGAACTTTAGAAGAAACTCTTCTCCAGAAGAGATAGAGAAAACAGAAGCTAAACTCAAGAAGGCAAAGTTGGTTTTAAGAGTTTAATGAAATAAAATGGACGGTTATCCCGTAGGGGTAGCGGTACGCGCTGTAAAAATAATCATGTAGTTCGACTACCTCTCTTATACTTATAAGCATATGAAAAAGATATGTTTGTGCTGTGAAAATGAATTTGAATCAAAATACGCAAAAAACAACCGAGGAAAATTCTGTAGTTTAAGTTGTTCGTCTAAATATAATAACAAATTAAGGCCACCAAAATCAGATGAAACTAAACAAAAAATTAAGGAGAGTTTACGTAGATTTTACGAAAGTCATCCAGAACAAAATAATTTCAACAAGAAAGTTGCATCCAATTTCACATACGGAAAACATGGAGGAAGAGGAATAAAATCAATTTTAGATGTAAGTAAACGAACTGCGGCCAAAATTTTAAAAAGGTTAAATCTTGGATGTTGTATATGTGGATGGAAAGAAGCTAGCTGTGACATCCACCATATAAACGGTAGGAAAGTGCCGGACGCAAATTCACACTGGAATTTAACGTGTGTATGTCCAAATCACCATAGAGTGTATCACAACCACAAAATCCGAAAAGAAGATTTTATTCCACTGGACAAATATTTTCCTGAAAATTGGAGGGATATGTATTATGGATAACGATATCTTATCAAATTATTATGAAAAAAATAAATCATATAAAAGAGCCAAAAAAGGATAAAACAAAGGTCAGAGTTCCTCAATGGACTTTAGCTCTGATGTCCGCCGGAGTTATAAGTCGTGAATCCGTCGTTGCATCTATAAAGAAGTCGATGTAACTCTTTCTCCAAGTAATGACTATTTATAGTTATGAAAAGGTTTAAGTTTTTTTCAATATTATTACCAATACTTGTAGTTTTATTAACGACTGCATCTTTTACTGGATGCGAAAGGAGTTCAGCTCAAAGTGTTTCTAAACTACCATCTGCACCAACCAGAGTTTATACTGCGGAGGATATGCAGTCGGTAATGTCAAGAAACGGTATAAATACTGGAACATTTATCACACCCGATTCCAATTATGTCTTAACTACAAGGGAGTGGATACAAATCGAATTTTCTGCTGGGTTGTCCGCTTTCCAGTTTCAAATGGGAATAAATAATTGGGAACCAGAAACTAATGATTGTGACAAATTTGCTTCCGCAACTACATTTTATGCGAAATGGTTAAATCATTCGACTCCTAACCGAAAAGTCAAAGCGTCGCTTGCTTGTGGAGAAATATATTATCTCCGCCAGAAAGATAATCGTGGACATGCTATAAATTTTTTCGTTATTAATCAATCGGGCGAACTAAAGATATTATTCTATGAACCCCAGACGAGACAATTTGTGTCTCTGACTCAATCCGAAATTTTTAGCATCTACTTTTGGAAACTATGAAGAACCTCATTTTAATAATTCTTACCGTCATTACATTTCAGGGTTGCGTAACCCGTAAAGAGAACATGACCCCTACAATTCCAAAACCCCCTGTTGTGTTTTCTAGTATTGACAAATAATCAATCCGAAGTATATTTGAATTTGTAAAAGAAATGGACCTATAGTGAAATTGGCTATCACAGGAATTTCCTAAATTCTTAGTCCGGGTTCAAATCCCGGTAGGTCTACCAAAGTTATGAATTTGGGTAAAATATTAGATTCGGGAGATTACACTCTCGACGAAGAGTTATTTATAGCAAATAACTGTTCTATTGAATTGTGTGAATTGTGTGGAAACTATTTCGCGATTCACCCCGATTACTGTTATGTTGGAAGAGACAATTTTGTAGAATTAACCCTTAACGGACAATTCTATTGTCAGAAGTGTAAATAATTGGATGATAAAACCGATAGGTTCGGTCGCTGCCTCGAAAACAGCTGGGCGCCTTAACAAGCGCTGAGTTTCGAGTACTCTGTCATCCGCAGAAAACATCATTGACTTTTTATAGAAATCCAATTACTATTAAACAATGAATGTAAGAGATCATTTGAAGGATTTAAGTGTAGATGCAATCAAGAACTATTGTTCAGAAAATTGTATTGATGCCGCGGTTGCAATGATGCACACTGAGGGAGATTTTAACCTCTCTAATGTATTTCGCACGACGAACTTCTTTGGAATTCGAGAGGCTTATTATATTGCAGGTCAGAAGCAGTGGGATAGACGTGGAGCGGTTGGTGTCCATCATTATACACCGGTTAATTACTGTAAGACGGTGGAGAATTTTTGGGAAATAATCACAGAAAAGGGTTATACTCCTGTAGCAATCGAGAACAACATCGACTTTGATTGTCAAAACATTTTTGATTACACTTGGCCAAAAAAGCCAGTCATTATTTTGGGAGAAGAACGGACGGGGATTCCCAACGAAGTCTTGGTTAAGTGTAAGAGTGTGATAACAATCCCATCATACGGTTCGGTCCGCTCTCTAAACGTCGGTAGTGCAGCGGCGATTGCTATTGCATTATATAGAAATCAAATTGGAGCGTAAAACTCTTAGGTAGAGTCAGTGATTGGAAATCACTTGGGCGTCTAAACAACGCTGAGTTTCGAGTACTCTGCGCTCCGCGTAAAACGAAATTGAGAACGTTTTTAAATTTCCATAAATAGTTATTATTGTGGAAGATAAGGACATCAATCAGTTAGGTGTATATCTCGACTTATGTGGAGAACGGGAGTTTCTTCTAAGTGCTGTTTGGTTATCTTTTAAATACAAGGAAACTCATCCGGAGTGGAACGTAAATCAGTGTTTTGAACAAGCTATTTGGGATGTTATGGTTAGTGAAGCTAAACGTGAAACGAAGCTCAACCTTAAATCGACGGTAGATAAAATAAACCAAATTCAAAACTTGTGTTCCGCGAAAAAGTAGATTGACAGTTAGTATAACTACACGTATGATGTTTACATGCAAACATTTTTACCATACTCCGATTTTGAAAAATCGGCAAACTGTTTAGACGACCGCCGGCTTGGGAAACAAAGAGTAGAGGGTTATCAAATTCTAAAATCGCTTAGCATTGGTCCATATCAACGTTTTCACAAAGATGTTTGGGTAAGTTGTGACAAAAATACATACGATTCTCTAAAGTCATTAAAAATCAAGGGGTTGGTCAGAAAAACTCCTTGGTATAATCATCCTGCGGTGAAAATGTGGAGAGGGTATGAAAAAATGCTTGCCACCTACACAGTAACAATTTGTTATGAATGGAGAGATAGGGGATTTCAGGATTCCGTTCTAGCAAAGCTGCCGCACCATTTCTTGCAGGGTTACGAGAACAAACCACCGTGGTTAGGAGACTCAGACTTTCATGCTGCACATCGTTCTAATTTGTTAAGAAAGAACAAAGAATGGTATTCTAAGTTTAATTGGAAAGAATCAGACAATCTACCTTATGTCTGGCCGAAGTGAGAATCCAAAAGAAAAAGCTTGTCGAAACTTAGTTGGATGGTATAGTTATTTCAAGGTTAGTTGAAGTTCGTAAACCTAAAAATTAAAAACTCAACCGGTGATTAGAATTGTTCACTCAATAACAATCCGCTATCCAAGCGAAACTGGACTATGTTTTGTAGGTTTTAAGAGACGAAAACTTACACGATTTTTAATGGTTCCGTAGCCAAGATGAAATAAGGCGCTTGTTCCGCAAGAACAGGAAATCGGTGGTTAAATTCCATCCGGGACCTCAGTTGGGCAGGTCTTCTAACTGCTAGGATAGTCGTCGATATGGCGACCGATGGAGGTTCAAATCCTCCCCTGCCCACCAGTCATTTCGGGACGTTTAATTGTGAGTAGCAATCGGTAGAAGTCCGAATTGGACGCCTAACGTAATAGTAGGGATGAAAGATTGAAGTTCCGGTTACGAACAAGCGAAGGCCGATTTGACTAACTATTTATGAAAACAAAACTGTAGAATTGTAAAGAAGTCGTGTTTCACTTCAACAGGGGTCATCTGGCCAATCCAGAAATCCCAATGTGGGTGTTAAAAACAAAAGGCGAAAGCTATTATGTTAATCACGTCACCGCAAGTTGTTCTTGGACAACCAAGGAAACTCCGGATAATCCTACAACCAAAGGATCTTTGAAGTTTAAGAATGTTGATGTCGAAATCAACGAAGATAAAGAAGCAATAATTTCTGCGTCTATAGTTTAATTGGTTAGAACGACAATCTCTAAAATTGTTTGTGTGGGTTCGACTCCCACTAGAGGCACCATGTTTAATAAAATTAATGAACTATTTAGTGCTTTGGAGAAAGAGTTTTTTTATTCGTCAATGGGTCCGGACTTCAGAGGCGGACATTCTATCACTCGTGATAATGCCGGAGTTATTGTAGTATCGGTGTGGTGGGATGGGCAGGTCTATCCGATAGGTATAGAATCCAATGATTTTGAAGATATTAATAATCTTGTCATCGAGATTCGTAGATTGATAACCGACTGGAAAAAATCTGGTTGACGGAATTGAAATGTCTGATATAGTTATTTCAAGGTTAGTTGAGTGTAAGCGAAAGTCCTTAAATTAAAAACTCAACAGCTAATGCAGGAGTGCTAGAATTCTCCTCAGTTGCCGGAACACTAAAGGGTCCGTAGGGAATATGCTTCGCCTGATTTTATAGAAGTGCTCATTTGGATTTGAGCGATTTAATCCAACGCTTTGTAGATTGTTCTTTGTAAGTAGAATTTGGGTGGTCTGACACCCTTCAAGATAAACCACCGTAAGGTGGCTAAAGCAGAAACTCCCTAACGAGACTGCGCCGCAGAAATACGGACACTCAGACAACAGACAAGATCGTTGTCTTTCACTCAAAAGGTGGAAGTATATCTGAAGCTGGACTGGGAAATGGTGATTGAGGGTAACACTGTAGATCACTTACTAACGGAACCGCCGAGCTCTACCAGTTCTGTAATAGGAACAGTCAAGAATAAGATCTAAGTCAAAGGTGTAGATGTAAGCCCGCAAGCAAACGTTTATACTTAGAATGATAGAAAGTGGCCAGGGTAACCAGGACATAATCTTGAAATTCGGTGAAGTATCCGCAAGAGAAACACAAATGGTGTGTGGTATATTGGTTCCCAAAAGGAATTGATGTCACAAGCAACGCACGTCATTGTTAGGTGCATATTATATCCTTGGTAGATATTACATATATACAAAACGCAAAGTCGTTGCTTGTGTTCGTCGAAAAGAACGTAACTCTGGAACCGAAAGGTAATTCAGACAACGAAGCGCTCGCAAGGTGTTAGTTGTTGATCCGAGTTTGGACGTGGTCCGCAAGACCTAATTGCTCGCAAGGCAACCGTTTGAACGGAGGTTGATTAGATGAACATTAAAGATGAAAAGCCTCATCTCTAAAAAGGCCGTTCTGTCAAATACAGACATAAACCGAATGGTTGTGGATGTGGATATGTTGGGAAAGCGACCCGCAAGGTTGTAATAATCCAACTAAAGGTTGACACGAAACACTGTAGTCTCAGGTTTCATTTTGGATGTAGTCCGGTTGGTCGAGGAAACTGTCTTGAAAACAGCTGGGGCCTAAAAACCCTCACAGGTTCGACTCCTGTTGCATCCGCGGATAAAATTGGAAGTTAGCTAGATATTGGTTTGCTAGAACTGTTTGCTAAACAGTCCCGGTGTAAAAGCCGGTGAGAGTTCGATTCCCTCAACTTCCGCAGTCCCATAACAGCTATTCTCCGATAACGTAATTGTTATCGGATGATTTTTCGTGTCCAAATCCATTTAAAGACTATTGATTGATATTTATTCTTCATGGAACACGACTTGAAAGAAATTGTGAAAGAATTTGGGGCTTTTATAGTAAAGAAGCTGAACATTAAAAACCCATTCAAAATCCAACTCACCACCAATCGTGAAGGGATGAAGACATACGCTTATTATAACCCGAGTTCTGGACTTATTAAAGTATGTGTAAAGGGACGTTCTACAGGAGATATTTTGAGAAGCATGGCACACGAATTCATTCACCACCTCCAAAATCAACGTGGTGAACTTGTAAACGACCCAAAAAATCCTATACCAGATATTGGTGGGAAAATTGAAGACGAGGCCAATGCTGTCGCTGGACAACTCATAAAAGAGTTCGGTTATTCTTTCAGAGATAAAAATGGAAAAACTATCTATGAACAGTAATTTTGAAAATTTCAAAAAGAAATCTGAAGAATTTCATGGAAACAAATATGATTATACCCCATCTTTGGATTACAGTGGAATGAGACAAAAGGTTTCTATAAAGTGTAATAAATGTAATAGAATATTTAAACAAAGAGCTTACTGTCATATAAAAGGTCAGGGGTGTCCAATTTGTGCCAATAATCAAGTTCTTTCTACTGATAAGTTCATTGAGAAATCAAAAAAAGTTCATCCAGACAAATACGATTATTCTGATACACTTTACACGAAAACCTCTGGAAAAGTTAAAATAAAATGTTTGAGGTGTAATTCGACATTTTTACAAAGAGCCAATGACCATTTAAACGGCAGTGGATGTGGGTTTTGTAACAAACGGATGGGACAGTCTTTTAAAAAACTCACTACATCTATCTTTATAAATCGTTCAAATTTAGTTCACGGAAATTTGTATAATTATGACGATGTGGATTATAAAATGTGTCAATTCAAGGTGAAGATAAACTGTAATACCTGTAAATCACAGTTTTTACAATCTCCGCTTCATCACATGAATGGTCATGGATGTCCAATTTGTGCCAAGACACGGTATACTTCAAAAATGGAAAATGAGTTTTTAACTTATCTAAAAATTCCAGATAGTAAATCTACAAGACAAGTCTGTTTAGGAAATTTTGTAGTAGATGCGTTGGTTGGGAATGTAGTTTATGAATTTTTAGGAGATTTTTGGCACGGCAATCCAAAAAAGTATAAATCAGACGATATCAATGTAGTCGTGGGCAAAAAATTCGGCGAATTATTCGAGGAAACCAACAATAGATTGACTTTTATAAAAGATAAAGGATTTTTAGTGAACTATATATGGGAATCAGATTGGAAAAAATCTAAATCAGAAAATTGTTCCCCCGAAATAAAAATTTTTGATAAAGAATCTTTCAAATTGTATGATTAAGTTGAAGGGGCAACTTTTATTAGAATCTTTGTTGATGGAAAAGAGATTCATAGAAATTCCAAGAAGAACGACAGGAATATAACTCACAGATTTCAGATGTATAGGTTGAACAATGAATCTATACCAGACGTAAGCAAATTCTTAAAGAAAGTCTAACTGTATTGGTTAGATATTCCGTCTGACGTCCACTTTGGAAGTTTCTTTGAGATACTTCCATGCTTTGCTTTTTAACTTACTATCAGTCAAGTTTCCGTAAGGATCTCTGATTCTCACATAAATCGGTTTTCCATGAATTTCAAAACAAACTTCGTGGGTTGTAATTTTTTTGAAATCTGGGTAATAATCCATGATATTGTAAACGTTGTTTGACATGCGAACATATTAAACCAAACTAGAAGATTGTCAACTTGACATAACCCTCACTTTAGTCTAAGATGTTTTCATGCGAATCGATACCTCTAAAATTTTAACTTGGTCCAAAGCATCTAAAACTAAACCCGTAAAAGCAAAACCTCTTGTAACCCTTCTTGTTGACAAGACCGTTGTAAATAAATTCCTTGTAGCTACATTGGAAGGGAATGAACCTCTCGGAGACGGTGTGGTTATTTGTATAGGTAAATCGGGAGACGTTTGGCAGCAAACCCCCAAGAAACTTCTTCAAAAATACAACGTAACATCAATTGACAATGACGGGTGGATGGTATGTGAACCAAAGCCAGACAACGTGGTGAACTGTATTCAAGTAAAAAATGCTTTAACCTTATCCTTTGCTGCCGAGGCTCCCGACGAAGCAATGTATAAGGCACACGACTTTTATATACACGGATTATGGGGAGCAACCGTTCCGGGATTCGGAGACAATATTCAGTGGGGAGATAACGGAGACTATGTGTGCCAAAATCAAACCGACACGTCTGACGTTTGGATTGTAAAACAGAAAATTTTTGAAAACACATATAAAATTTTATGAATGTAGTCTATTCTGATCAACCTATTCATGGAGTGGCTTTAACGACTCCTAGTGTTTTTCTGGCAGGACCCACTCCCAGAGATTCTGTTACAAAATCTTGGCGTCCACGAGCAATTGAACTGTTTTCACAACATCCTCTTTCAAAGGACATAAGTATTTTTGTTCCAGAACGCAGTTCCCAAGAATATCGCAATAATTATTATGACCAAGTTGAGTGGGAAAAGAAAGGGTTAACTTACGCAAATGTGATTTTCTTCTGGGTTCCTAGAAAATTAGATACAATGCCGGCTTTCACCACTAACGTAGAATTTGGTTTTTATCTGGCTAGAAAGCCGGATGAGGTTCTTTACGGAAGGCCAGATGGCTCGGAAAAAAATAGGTATTTGGATTGGTTATATACCTCGGAAACCAAAAGAGAACCAATAAAAACTTTGGAAGAACTGGTTTCTTCTACAATGGATAACTTTATAAAAAGATTTAAAAATGAATAAATGGATCACAGCCGATTGGCACCTGGGAGAAGACCGTTTTAATTTGATGCAACGTCCATTCACTGATGTTCAAAAACATTGTGACCGAATCATTGAAAACTTCAACTCTGTCGTTGGCCCAGACGACTTAACGTATGTTTTAGGTGACGTGTTGTATCAAAAAGCTGACCCGGTTAGGTTTCTCCCACTAATCGGAAAAATGAATGGAAAGAAAATTCTTGTTCGGGGAAACCACGATGCCCCATTCTCCGATGAACAGTTTCAACCATATTTTCAAGAAATCCATAACGACGGTTCCGGTATCCAGTTAGATATAAACGGAACACCATGTTATCTCACTCATTATCCTTCTACGGGAATGAGACAACGGTTCAATCTGGTTGGACACGTTCACGGCGCATGGAAGGTTCAGTTAAATTGTTTGAACGTTGGGGTTGATGCACATTATCTCTACCCAATGTCTATGACAAACGTAACGTTTTACTTGGAAGCAATAACGAAACATTATGATGACGACGTGTTCGCAGCATATCTCGGAGTTAACTCTGCGTTTAGAGAGACTCGGGGGAAGAAATCGAGTTATTCTGACAAACTAAAGAAATGAAAACCGAAAACAGTTGGGAAGAACACACGCCATCCCGTAATTTGGATAAACACGATGTAGAAAAACGTGGATATTCTCCAAAATACGATGCTTACTACAATTTTAAGACCGGCGAGTGGTTGGAAAAAACGTGTGGACACGAAGACTGTGAATTTTGTAAAGATAGGCCCGAAAAGTATATAAAGCCTAAGGCTTGACACTTTTGAAAGAGTGACATATAGTTATTACAGATGGTTGATGTCTGATTTTGATAAGAACTCAATCGTCGGAAAACATAACAGATTAAGATAAGATTATGAAAGAGAAACGAGCAGATGCTACCGCGTGTGGCGTAATTGTCGCCAGATTTCAGTTACACGAACTCCACGATGCCCATCGTGATTTAATCAAAAGCGTTGTTGATAGACACGAAAGAATAATTATATTCTTGGGCCTCTCCCCCCTAAAAAACACCGTTAATAATCCTTTAGAATTCAAGCAACGTAAGGCGATGATTGATGAGGAATTTAAGGATTGTGCAAAAAATATCGAAATTCATTATATTGACGATAATCGGGATGACCATGTTTGGTCGAAGAATCTTGATAAACAGCTTGCCAAGTGGTTGAACCCAGGCCAAAGCGCAACGCTTTATGGCAGTCGGGACAGTTTTTTAAAATGTTATCATGGAAAGTATCCGGTGTGTGAACTTGAATCGGATTATTTCGTTTCGGCCACCGATATTCGTCGAAAGATAATAAACAACTACCCTCCAACTAAGGATTTTCGTGCAGGACTTATTGCTGCTACAGGGCTTAAATATCCCACCGCGTTTCAAACGGTTGATGTAGCCGTAGTCAACGATAAAGGGGAGGTTCTTCTGGTTAAAAAACCAGGCGAAATTCAGTGGAGATTTATTGGTGGATTTAGCGATCCTAAAAGTCAAAGTTTGGAAGAAGATGTTCGTCGTGAAATTCATGAAGAAACCGGAGTTGCTACAGGAGACCCAGTTTACCTTGGAAGCACTCTGATAGACGATTGGAGATATAGACGAGAAACCGATAAAATCAAAACTGCTTTCTTTGTCGTTAAATATCTCTACGGAGCGCCTCAGGGTGCAGATGATGTAGAGGTCGCCGGTTGGGTCAGTTTAAATGACTTAATAAAGGACCAAAACATTGTTCCGGAACACGTAGTTTTGCTCAAGATGTTAATTGAGAAATACTTGGGCAATGCTGAACTGTATAAGAAATTCAACGAACGTCTGGCTGATGGAATGATGCCTTGACTTTCGGTGTGATAGTGATAACATAAATGTGACCTGATTTAGATGGGTCTATAAACTAAACAACAAAAATAGAAAGATTAAGATAACTCTATGAAACAGAAAATTAATACATTATTGATGTGCGATGCTTACAAATACACGCACTGGTTCCAACTCCCAAAAGGCACAACTTTTATGAGAGCTTATGGTGAAAGTCGAGGAACAAAACTCGCAATCCCTTACACCGTTCAATTCGGAATTCAAGGATTCATTCGGGACTATCTCGAAGGTGTCGTTATCGAAGAATGGATGATTGAAGAGGCGAAGGAACTTCTCGGCGAGGTTTTCGGAACCAACGAGTATTTCAACGAAAAAGGATTCCGCCGGATGCTCGAAAAACACGGAGGACGAATTCCTGTTAAGATCAAGGCGCTTGAGGAAGGACGTAAGGTAGTTCTCCGAAATGCACTTTTCACAATCGAGAATACCGATCCAGAGTTCCCTTGGGTAACTCAGTGGCTGGAGACTATGCTTCTTCGAGCAGTCTGGTATCCAAAAGGGGTGGCAACTATTAGCGCTGCTGTTCGTGACCTTGAACGAAAATATGCGGAGATCTGTGGTTGTGGTCTGAATCCATTTTTCCTTAACGATTTCGGAGCCCGTGGCGTAAGTTCTCACGAAAGTGCGGAAATTGGTGGGGCTGCACACCTGGTCAATTATCCCGGAACTGATACCGTTGAAGGAATTCGTTGGGCCAAATATAATTATGGCAAAGTCGCTACCGGTCACTCGGTCTTCGCTACCGAACACAGCACTACGACGATTTATCGTAAAATTAACGAGTTGCTTGCTTACAGCACGTTTTTGAACGTCGCTCCTACAGATAAACTGGTATCGATTGTCATCGATTCTTATGACACTGAAAACGCCGTGAAGAATCTTCTTGGAGGCACTCTCAAGGATACGATTCTTGCTCGCCAAGCACCAACCGTGTTTCGTCCCGATTCGGGCGATCCTGTTGAAATGTCGTTGAAAGTCATCAACTGGTTATGGGAAATTTTCGGTGGAAATGTGAATGACAAAGGATTCAAGGTGTTGAACCCAAAGGTCCGTGTTATTTACGGAGACGGAATCAATCTCCGAACAATCGAAGACATCCTTATTAATCTCGTAAACAACAAATTTAGCATCGAGAACATTGTATTCGGTATGGGCGGAAAGCTTCTCCAAAGTTCGGTTGACCGTGACACGTTCATGGACGCTTGTAAGGTGTGTCATGCCACGGTCGAAGGAATCGATATGGATATATACAAAGATCCGATTACTGACACCGGGAAAAAATCGAAGAGGGGTAAGTTAAAGGTCATTTTCCGAAATGGCGTCCACGAGACAGTTCAGGAAAATGAATATCCCGATTTTCCTGACCAACTTCGGGTTGTTTTCGAGAATGGTGTGATGTATAACAAAATCACATTTGATGTGGTTCGTGCCAACGTCAATCTTTAATAAAAATATGAAATGGATTACCGCTGAAGAAGCAAGGAAGGTGAGTGACACTGTTAAAATCACCGTATCTTCAAAAATTGTGGGCGAAATTTGTTCTGATATTTCCTCCAAAGCATCCTTGGGATATCTTAACACGACGTATCCTATAAATAATTCAAAAATTGACGGTCAAGTCTTATGTGAAATTGTCAAAAAATTGAAAGAACTCGGATACAAAGTCGAACACAGTAGCGGACACGACGAACGGGAAGGGGATTGTTGGAATAACCTTTACATCGCTTGGTGAATTATGACTAATCACTGGAAAGAAACCAAAATAATCAGTTCTTCCGACCAAAATGTGAAGAAGTATGT
>Ga0214923_10001946_pt1 | contig 28432 bp, 17 predicted proteins | sample LL1510_MetaG_FD_177993 | JGI IMG/M metagenome (GOLD analysis project Ga0214923, IMG submission 177993) | Freshwater microbial communities from Lake Lanier, Atlanta, Georgia, United States - LL-1510 | ecosystem: Environmental > Aquatic > Freshwater > Lake | place: USA: Georgia | collected...
AAGGTTGGTACCTTTAGTTTGCAAGGGCATGGGGAGGCAAGCGTGATAGCCTCTGGCCACGAACTGCGCACGTACGATCTGCGCGCCTATGGCCCGTGGAGCAGGTACTTGCTCTTGGTTGACCGTCAAAGCAATGCCCTGAGCACCGTACCTGGGGTAAATATTCTAACGCGCCCTACGCATGTAGCACAGCGTCACGAAGCGGTAGTTGGTTGGGGCGTCCACTGGCAGAACAAGGCATGGCAGCTGGCCGCTGGCCATAGCATTAACATGCGTTCCGCTGAGCGCTTGGCTTTGTACACTCAACTACCGCGGGGCATCTTTGTTGCAGGGCATCTGGCGCCAGCGGCACCGCAAAATCCAAATGCTGTATTTATTACGACTACGCCGCTTGCTATCAACCAGCATATCGCCGTCGGCGATGTGGGCGGGGCTGACCCACAGGTGCCAGTCGACGCTGATCCGTACCAGCTTGATAACAACGCGCTGGACGTCGCTTCTGCCGCCATGCCATCCTACCTTTCCAATCAGCTATCTCTGCACGCTAGCTATCAAGGCTCATGGCGTGGCCACGATTGCAACCTAGTACTGGGCACCAGCTACGAGCTGATGCGTGGCGTGCATCGAAGTGATCTGTTCTCGCTGTTTGGTATGCTTTCGATTAAGGTTTAGGGATGAACATGATGATTAGACGTTGGTGGACGCGCCCTCAAAAACCGCTCGTCCTGCCGCCTACGCTCGCCCTTGTCCTGAGCAGAGTCGAAGGATTGCAGGGTTTATTCCAGCTACGGCGCCCAGAGAGCAAGATCGAAGGAGCGTGCTGGTTTTTGTCCAGGAGTCTACTGCTCGCGTCGCTCATTATGGCGCCCGCCCGCGCCACTTCCATGACTACCCAAATTACTGCTGACCTTGCATTGCCCGAAGCTACCTGCAGCGACGTGTTTGATAAAATTACCGCGCTTAAGCTTGACTTGGCCTCAGGTCGCGCCGGGGCGCAGGCTGGAACCATTTCAAGCGCGATCAGCTCCCTTGAGCGAACGTTGCGCGGGGCGGTGCTACAAAGTGAGATTGACGCTTATCGGGCAGTTGTTAACGCAGCCATAGCTGCACTAAACCCAGCACTTCCTCCAGTGCCAGGTGCTGCACCTGCGATACCTGCTTTGCCAGCGCCTGTGTGGCCCGCAGCGCCAGTGGGGGTCAACCTGCAAGACATCACGGCAACGCTTAATTTGCCGCAAAACACTATGGATACTATTTACACCAAGCTGCAAGCGCTATATACCATCCGGTCTAGCGGCCGTGCAAAGACACAAGCACAACCCGTGGCTGACAAAATTGCTGAACTGGAAGCACTGATCCGTGGTGGCTTGCTGCGTATTCAAGCACAACAGCAGTATCAACTCATCCGCGATGCTTACGATGCTGCGGTTGCTGTGCTTGTTCGCTTTGCCCCGGCAGGACCACCTCCTGCAGTGCCAGGTGTACCACCGCCAGTACCGCCTATTGATCCTGCAGCTGCTTTGGCGCGTGATCAAGCCCGCAACATAGCTGATACCTGGAGCAACTTGCATAATGCTTTAGATAAAATTAGGCAACTGCTGAGCGATGCGGTTAGCAAAAAGGCCGGGAAAGACCCTAATCAAATGCAGAACATTCAAAATGCCAGCCGAGACGTTGTAGAGCAATATAGGTTAATTCATGCCCAGGTAGGCGATCCAAAGACGGAAGCATTATGCCAACAGGCTGCTCGTGCTGCTTGTACTGCCACCACGCAAAGCTTAACAATAAAGAGAAACTACAGGATGTTAACGCTTTCCCCGGCAACCAAAAGCGAGTTGGTACGTTATTGTTATGCGTTAATCCTGGCGCAGTATGTTTTCTTATACTGGATTAAAGTTGAGCAAATGGGTGGTGGTGCCTTGGTAGGACTAGGGGCTATCAATGTAAATCTTCCTCTTGCAACCACCGCAAATGCTGAAAGCGCAGTGCGTGGCTACTATCTAAGAGGTGATGGTAGCAAGCTGAGTGATGCTCGGAACGTGGTAAACACACGCGGCAGCGATTTTCAGACCTTTTGGAACGGCATCCCACTTGTTGATCGCAACCAGATAGAAGCAGGACGTCCATGGGTTCCTCAGGTCGTGCGGGCCGTTACAGAAGGAGTGTAGCGTCTGAAAATATCATGGGCATTGTGAAGGTTGCGTTGTTTTATAACAAGGAAACGTAGATGAAGTTCTTCCTAAATTATGTAAAAGCTGCCGCGATGTTGGCAATGCTTCTTGCACGCGCCACCCAGGCGCAAACCATTACCGGTCGTTCTTTTTATCAACCTCGTACCATCAACCAGCAGCCTGAGCTGCTCTTTGGCACGAGCGACTTTTCATCACGCCTGCCGTATGGCAAGCGCGGCTTTGCGTTTAGCAGCACCGCGTTCTACCAGGCATCTACCGGTGGGAATACCTTTGCTCGCTATTTCCTGCCCAACGGCAAAAACAACCTGGTGGTCAAAGGCGCCAATGCTGTTGGCCCATGCGACATTTCTGCTACCTGGCTACAAGTGGTTGGCCAGAATTCGCTTAACTCATTAGGGTTTGGAGCCGATGATGAGCAATTGATCAAAAATCAGTACACCAGCACCATTAGCATCAAGCCGTCGTTTGAAATGGCTGGGGCCACGTTGCTTGCAGCTTATCAAAGCAACCTTGGCTCTCTGGGCTGGCGCCTTGCAGTTGGCTTGCCCGTGGGTGAAGCGCGCAGCAATATGCACCTACGCGAGTTCAATATCAGCCATGCGGTCGCAAATCGAGCTGCGGTTAATATCTTGAATTTAGGGGGTGTATGGATCCAACACGTCAGCCCCCAGTACTCACTTTCTGTCGTGGAAGCGCTCAACAATCCTAATCGCCTCTACGGAAAAATAAAAGAGGGCAGTTTGCGGGCCAGCGGGGTGGGTGATTGCTTTGTGGATGCAAGTGTAATGTTGAACCAAAGCTCGGCGTTTGGCGTCCGGCTGCAAATACCAACTGCAGAAAAGAGTTCGCCTGAATATCTGTTCGCGCCAGCGCTTGGTAGCAATGGTCACACAGCTTTGGATGCGTACCTATCGTTGCAGTGGCCAATGCTGGCGTGGAAAGACTTTACCTGCAGCTTTAAAAGCCATGCTTCTTACGGTATCCAGTTTTCTGGCAGTCAGCTGCGCACGTTTGATCTTCGCGAGGCGGGACCCTGGAGCCGTTATTTATTGGTGGTTGATATTGCGCGCAATCCGCATAATGTTGTGCCAGCAGCAAATTTTCTGACCCAGCGGGCGTATATCAACCAGCTGCAGAGCGGGCAGCTAGGGCTCGGGGCTGAGGCGTCCTATAAAAATGCGGCTTCAATAGGATTGAATTGGAAGGTGTTTGGTCGGGAAGCAGAAAAGGTCAAAATACGTGGGGGATTGTTGCCTGAGCAACTTTTTGTAGCTAAAGAAATCTTTGTCGCAGGAACAAATGACGTCTACGTTGGCTCTAAGAATGGTGATATTTCGCAAGCAATCGGCATTAATAATGGTGCTGGTTTGGATCCGGCTACTCATGAGGCCCTTGCGTTGAGCATGCAAGATTTGGATCTAGATTCGGTTGCTACGCCAGCATACCTTACTAATCAATTGTCTGCTGCGGTTAGCATTAAGGGCTCTTCTCAAGGGCATCAATGGCACGCAACGGTTGGTTCCAGTTATGAATGGATGCAGTATCGCAATATTTACAACATGTATTCGCTGTTTGGGCAGCTAAGCATACGCTTTTAGGGATAAAATTGGGGAGGAAATATGTTCCATGTTAGTTTTTTCATAGGCTTGTATTGTGCCTTAGGCGCTGTTTTTTGTGCTGCACCGCCTAATTTTTCTTTACCTGATATTGACAAAATCCAGACCGCTCTCAGAAGCACAACACTGTCTGCAAAGGAGTTACAAGACTACCTCGATCAGCTGAATCGACAAGGGGCGAAAGTTGGTGCGAAAGAAAAAAGATCTTTCGATGCTCTCGTAAACGGCACAAGGAATCGCATAATCGCTGCCCAGTCAACTGAAAGCCTGGTTCAAAAACGCGAATCAGAGGAAAAAGACGCGCAAGCAGAGGTTACGCGTCTTGCGACTGCCGCTGGAACCATAGCCAATAATATTGACACTGCGGCGGGAACCACGAATGATGCAGAACGCATGAACTTCTTGAAAGATACCACTTCCTCTACAGACTTTCGCATATGGTTGATTGGTAATCAGGCAAGGCAAGACCAGTTGGTTGCTTTTATGACCTGGGTTGATACAGATGCAGAGCTTGATGCTGCCAGTGCAGACACTGTTTTGTTGAGGGCAAAGACTAAAGATGCGAACAGTGCGCTTGCTGCTTACCCAACGGCTCGGAGTGTTGCTGACAAAAAGGGAAAATACCGCGGGGAGGTGAACAATTGGGTTGCCTGGGCTACGCCTATCAAACAGGCCCGGGAATTGTGCGAGCAGTACAAGGGAGACAAGATTAAACCAGCGCCAGCCCCCAACTCTGTTGCGGCGTGGTGGAACGCGCAGCTCGATGATTTTATTGTGCGGATTAATGCCGCACTTGGTGTGGTGCCGTACGTGCCGGGTGATCTTACCAATATTTTAAACGCAATTGGTATTGAATATGTTCAGAAGAAAGAAAAGTACGAGGATGGTCTGCTGGGAGAAGCGCTGATCGAGAAATATCGGAGGAATCCTTCAGTTTTGCTTAAAAATGGAAGAACTAAATTAACGGTTAAGGCAGACTCCACAGATGGCGAGATTTTTGACGAAGCTCGGTATGTGCTCATTGAATGGTTTGATGGACTTGGGCGTGATGTCATTGAACAAAAAAGTAAGACGGTTATAACCGCTCGCTTTAGCGAATTTTTTAAAGTCCTATCCGATGAGCGAAGCAAGCTTGCCAAGGCGTTAGCAGAACAGAAAGAAGCTATAGCAAAAATAGCTGCCGCCAACAATGCAGCGATGGCCGCAGCTTTGCAGGAAACGAACGCAAAACTAGCAAGTACCCAAGAGGAGCTTACGCAGACAGGTGCCTCCAAACAGGCGGTGGAAGAGGGCAAGAGGCGAGTTGAGGAGTTGACTCACCTGTTAGCTACGTTGGCAGCGTCAGGGCAGGTAAGAGGTGCTGGGAACGTCCAACAAGTGGCAGGTGCAGGAGGTGTTAACAGTCAAGAGGTGACAGGCAATCAAGGGGGCGTGGTAGGGGTAGATCCAACGCTGGCAGCCCGTGCGCGTGCGATAGAAATGGCTGAGCAGCAGGAAAAAGAAGCAAAAGAGGCTAAAGAAAAAGCGGCTGCGGCAAAGAAAGCAGCTGAGGAAGCGCAAAAAGCTGCAATGATCGCTTTGATTGGAAAATCAAAAGCCGAAAACATCGTTGATGCAGCAACGCTGGTGCAGACAATGCAGGATTTTACGAGCAAGTTTTTGAGCGTGACCAAGCAAGAAAAGGCATCAGCGGATGATCTCAAGTCACTGTTTGCGCCAGGTGGTGGGAAAGGTGTGCAGGGAAAGAAAAAGGCTACCTCTGCCGACGACCCTTGGGTTAAAGATCCATACATGGTGTTTCCTGAAGCTGCTACCTTTAAAGAAACGCAGGGAAATACTCCTAAGAAGCTCTTTTCGGTGCATTTGTTGGTACGGTCGCTTTACAAAATGATATTTGAAAATCACTTGCAAAATAGGATTCAAGAGACGCTAGCTGACCTTGCCAGCGATGACACACATAGGCTATGTGAATGTGTAAAAGAAGCGATTGAGCAGGATAATCTTGCTAAAGTGATGAAAGAAGATAGCGCCCCACTCCGGGAAGTTATTGAAAGACTGAAGATCACTGCTCAAGGAATTCAGAGGAATGATTTAGCAGACCAATCAGAGAACGTTCTTAACTGGGTAGTTGGTTTATATCACCAGCTAGAAGGGTTTGTGGAGGCTCTTCATAATTCTTGCATGGACGTTTTTGTCAAAAACGCTTCTAAGGAGCAAGAATTTACTAAGAGGTACAAACAGCTTTACGTTCGCGGTGGAAAATTTCACAAGGGGTGGCAGAAGATATTGCAAACGGGGAACCAATTCCTAGAGGAGCCTGGGGCTGATGAGCCGGCGCAGATAAGTTTGGTGGATATGTGGTGTGCGCAGGTCAACGGCCAACGGCAGGGGCTTGCTGTTGCGGCTGATAATCAAGATGTGCGCAATGGGTTGACGCGGTTTGCTCAGGTGGTGGTGAGCGCCAGCATCAAACCACTCTATGATCGCATTTTACTAGAAACGATCAAGTCCTCTTCGAGTGAATGGAGCCGTGCTTATGCCACCGGGGTCTGGCATTTACATAAGCTGTTGCAAGACCTGAAGGACAAGAGCTTGAATTCTTTTGGGGCCTGTGCTGAGCGTTTTTTGGACCTTGCTCTTCATCCCTACATTCCTAGTGCAGAAGCGCTGCTAGGCACCAAGGATCAGCCTGGCATTGTTCGTTTGCTAGCAAATGTTGAAAGCGTCAATCAAAAAACTTATCTAGCAATGGCTGAGCAGATAAAAATGGTAGTGGTTGACAGTCCTTCCCGTGCTGGGAGGGCAATTGCTGACGATCAAAAGAGTTTCAATGACATAGCCGCTGATCAGGAGAAGCCTGACCCCGTGCTTCCGCAACTAAGAGGCGATTCAAAAACTAAATACAGTGACATAACGGATGACCTTGCCCAGCGTGTTGCAAAGCGCATCCAAGCCTTAGCAAAGCCCCTTAATGCTCGTGCTGAGTTGAGGCGCATCTTAGAGGCGCAAGATGAAACGACGGGGCGGGTGTTGATTGAGTCGATGTCTTTTCAGGAAGCCGCTCAATATGTAGTGAGGGAAATTGATAACATTTTGAATCAGTCGATTGCATCAAATATAGTGCTGCCAAAAACTGATCAAGGTAGATTAATGCCAACAGTACCGCAAGAAAGGGGTGGTAGCAAGCTGAGCAACAGGCAGATATTGGAAAAGATGAGGTGGCATTTTGAAAAAATAGCAAAAGCTGCTGATGAGCCTGAATTTACTGGCGCATGGCAGGGATATATTAAGGGGTTAGGAAGTGATTATGCCCCTCTCTTTGCACGCAAGGCAGAAGCATTATTGCAAGAACGCGCGGTGGCACCGACAGAAGCAAAGCAACTAATTGAACAAATAGCAGGTAATCTAGAGCGTTTTGAGGAGAAAAAGCTGCCTGTTCGTGCTGGGATTACCAGGCTCTTGGCTGAAAATTTCAAGCCCTATTTAGTAAAGGCCTTGCAATCCCTTGACGTAAAAGCAGGCAATGCTGAGGGACTTTTATTTACCCTTGAATGCAGAAATTTATTGGGCTGCGGGAAACAAGGGTGGCCAGAGTTTGTCGCCGATCAGAAGGAGTTGTTGCCAGATCTTGAGTCGCTGAGAGCAATGGAGGTTGATGTTCCCGTGCAGATGGCTTCCTTAGCTATGGTTGCAGATTTGTCTGATGTTATTAAATCGTCCCGGTATGACCAGGTGTTTGGGCAAGAAAATGGGGATACTTTGGCTAAGAACTTAGTGAATAAAGTTAAGAATTCCTACCGAACTGCCCTAGGAAATGCTCAAAACGGTGATGGCAACCCGTATCCAGACTTCATTCCAGCGATTGCACAGTGTTTGCGTGATAGAGATCTCAAGAAGGCATATGGCTATATTGTTGCTGCCGCTGTTCATATAGCAGACCCTTTGTATGCTTTGGATAAGTTTCCTGCTGCTAGTGAAAAGTGCAAGGTCATGGGTAAAGAGCTGGTCGAGGCAGCGACTGACAGCGTACCAGATTCTTTAAGCTTGCCTGACATTGATAAAGCCGCTACAGGAACTGGAGCAACTAGGGTGCCCGCTGTAGTAAGCGACGTGACCCAATTGCGCAATCTGATGAAAAAGCCCGACAATTGTTATCTTGGCACTATGGAGGACTGCCTGAAAGGCGTTTTGCTTGCCACTTGGAAAGAGAAGCGTGTGCCTAACTTTATAAAAGGGGCTTTTGCTGCTAGTAGGCTTGGTCTAATCGACGAATTGCTGTCAACAGCACCATACGACAAAACTACAGTTGATGGAAACCTAGATGCCTTGATAACTGCCTATGAAGCCGTCAAACAAAACGTGATTGCTGATCAAAGCTACCAGGAACTAGTTAGGAAATTTGATAAGATATCCGATTTTTACTCGCAGGCAAAGGGGGTTGCCGGCACTTTAGTTACTGCTCTTGTGAAGGCCCAGATAAAGCAATACACCTTGGAGCAATGCGCTTTCTTCCTGTTATTTTATTACTCTACTCTTTTTGAGCAGGGCGCTCTTGATAAAAAAGTCATCGGGGCGGGCCCTATGGATGGGGCGGCTATGCGGAATAAGATTCCGGATGCGTTGATGATGTTTATCATTCGGCATGTAATTTTGCAAAAGCCGATGCCCGACCCTGTAGGGCCGCGTACGTTGGGCGGGGGTGATCAGATTAGTGGGGCGAACGCGGATATTTTAAAGCTGCTTGCAAACCAGTTCGCTAGCAAGGCTCACGAAGCTGGCTGGAAGGATGCCGAACTTGGAGCTTTGGAAGGGGATGAAGTTGTCGGTGATTCTCTAACGCCTCTTTTTCCTAGGATGTTTGATCTGGTATTGCGCGTGTTGAGCCCTGCCGGAACAGGCAATGAAGGTGGGGATGGTAGCGCTTTATACAGTTATGCCGTCCAGCATCTTGATTACTATACCGCCTTACAAAAAGCCGTAGCAAAAGATCAAACAAGAAAATTGGCAAACTGCCTGGAGAATCGGGTGAGGAACTATGGCGCCTGGCTAAAAAACTGGCGGGTGCAGGTTTGCGGAAAATATCTGGAGCAGATGCACAAAATAAGAGAAGGTGGCCTGAAAGGAACGGTGCTGAAGCTTGCAGACCTCCTTGGGGAAGATGAATGGCAAGGGATGAACAGGTCAAGCCCTGTCGTTTTGCAGAAGATAGCCAACCACCTTTTTGGGCTTGATTTCCAGGATTTGATGATTGATGAATTATCTGGTCAACTGATGAGGAGGGCCTCGCCGACCAATCTACCGGTGACTGCTGATGATTCTTGCTTAGCGTTTTTGCGTGAAATAGTTGGCAAACCTGTGAATGAACAGCTGTTTGAAGATGATGACGGTTCTTCAATAACCTATAAAAATGAGCAGGTACGAGAGGAAGTTGCCTCGTGCATGCAAAAGTACTTCCTGCAGCCGTTGGAAGACATGGTGGCGCTGAATAATCTCAAACCAGCTCAGGCATACGAGCTTGTTGCCCAGGAGGCAGAAGTGGTTTGCAGGCCTGATCTTGCAGCACGATCTGCATGGTTGAATCAGCGTTTCGAAAAGTTCAAGCAACAGGTGGAATCCCTGCGCGCAAATGGCGACTGGACGTCAGGACGAGGGCCTTCGAGCGATGCAAAAGTCACTAGTACTGCTACAAAGGGCTTGCAGCGGACTGCCCGATCTCAGACGGCACAAATGTTACGGGTAGCACCAGGTCAGGGAGTTTTGCTTAAGGCACTGGACGACGAGCAAATGCAGGCCAGGGCAGCACTGTCAGAAAAGGCTGTTACTGCTTGGCAGAATGTGTCACTGAAGGCAGTATCAGAGCTTCAGCAGGTGATAACAGATCTGACTAGCAAAGGGGAGCTTGCTCACAGGGCGGGCGGTGGTGGAGTAAGCCCCTTTATCAAAGCGTTTCAGGAGGTGAAGACAAGGGCTGCAATGATGCAGACTATCACTAACGCTAAAGAAGGCGAAATCAGTGCGTTTGATGCCATGGCAATCCTATCAGCTATCCTGAAGCAGGATGACACAAACGCTGGGGTTGTTGATGGTTTGTTGCAAAAATTCATAGATGAAGGCAAGGTTCCCTACCCAATCGATCAGCTTATTAACCGATTTGGTCAGTTTACAGATGAGCTCCGTCGTATTCCTTCGCTCTTACAGACTGCATTATCTAATCCTAGGGTTGATAGTTCAGTTATATCTGTTCTGGTGGAGCGAGGTCTGGAGCCGGGTCAGGATATACAGGTGTATAGTAATGCAACGAACGAAGATTTTGGCACCCTGTTAGCTGGAACTGCGCAATCGCGCGAACGAGATTTTGGGATTGTTCGTGCACTTTGCCAAGCCGAGAGCGTCAACCACAAGATGGTGGAGGGATGGATCAAACAGGCATTAATGGCCTTGCCGCAGGATAGCAAAACACTGAACGGTCAAAAAATTGGCGGTGGGAACTACAACAGCGGCGCGCTTGAAGCCGCCCTCTGGCACCTCTACAAAACAGGGGGAGCAAACTCTGTGGAAAGCTTGCTGAACTCAAAGCCTGATGGGTCGGCTCAAACATGCCAAGGGCTTATTGAGGGCCTTGCAAGAGAAGCAAGCGATGCTTTTGGCCAGCTCAAGGTATTGGCAGAGGCACTGCGCAACAGATCCCAGACGTATGATTTGCAACTAGGTCAAGTTCCTGCTGGCTATACACTGCCAGTCGCCGCGAGTGATGATGGTCGCACGTCGCCTATTGGCACTAATCCTTCACCGGCGTCGTCTGCTACGGCAAGTCCGGTTGTAACACCACGAGCACGCTCGGCGGTTAAACAGTTTGTCGATGCCGTGCTAGAGAATACGGAGAAGCCAAGTAAATTGCTTGCACTCTTCCAGGCGGCAGAAAAAGAGGGCAACGACCAGCTTGCGAAGGCATTACAATCTATACCTGACGGCTATCAGGTTTCTCTTATTGATGTTATTGAGCGGAATCTTAAACCCCAACCTGGGGCTCAAGTATTCGATCTGGCGGAGGATAATGCAAATAAAGCCTTGCTCAAGGCAATTCGCCGTTTGGGACCTGCTCCTGGAGCTCGGCCTGTTGACGGCGCAGAAATAATTTAGGATACGATTGTGAAGTGGGGGCTGCAGAGATTATTCTGTGGTCCCTGCTGTTCTGAGCTAGCGCTAAGGGCAAGCGCAGGTATGGCCTGAGATACGAAGCCTTAGCCAAGCAGGGAAAGCCCAGCCTTCGCCGTTCCGGGCTACGGCGGGCAACCTACGCCTACAAATTGCTTGTGTAAGTTTTATTCATTTCCAAAGCGGCGCAGCCTACCGGAATCCCGCAGGGCGTAGGTTGGTGCAAGAGGGGGGACTCGAACCCCCATCCTCTTTCGAGGGCTGGCTCCTAAGGCCAGTGCGTCTACCAGTTTCGCCACTCTTGCAATGATTTTTTTTGAATTCGTTCTTAAGACCCTTCGACAAGCTCAGGGCGAACGGCTTATTGAGTTTCAATGGACACTAAACTTTTTTTGCTGTGAAGCAAGGCCATATGATGCCGTTAGCAATACCCCCTCAACTTTGTCTCATCCTACACCAAGGCCACGGATGACACCGCGGGATGAGCGGGAGGCGGAAGGCCCAGCCTTTAGAAATTGGCCGTGCCAGTCGTAGCCCCGTGAGAGCGAAGACTGGTGGGTCGCCAGGGACTCGAACCCTGAACCTGCAGATTAAGAGTCTGTTGCTCTACCAATTGAGCTAGCAACCCATACCAAAGCGTGTCCTGTATGCCAAAGAACATGCCCACGAGTCTACCAGATTTGTGCCAGAAGAAAAGGGTTGTCTGTAAACAAAGAAAAAGCCCCCTGCCGAAGCGGGGGGCTGTGATCTTACGCCTCCAGGTCCTGGCCATCCTGAGCAGCGAAATCATCTTGTTGTTCTGCAACATCCACCGGCGGTGGTGGTGGGGTAGGGCGTACGGCCCTAGTAGCCATAGCAGGAGCGGGCGCCTGTTGAGTCATGCGTGCAGGGACGGTTCCTTGGGACGCCGGTTGTTGTGGTCGGCCAGCCAGAAGGCCTTTAGCGGCTGCTTTTTTTGCAGCAGGACTCTTTCTTGTGCCTATAGCGCGCCTGATAGCTGGTTTTTTGCGGCGTGCTCGCTTTCTAATCTCGCTTCGACTGATGGCACGCTTTGCTGCTCGCTTGCCGGTGGCCTGTGCGGCAGCAGCGTCTTCAGCACGAATTTGAGCAATGATCATCCTCATTTGCTCTTCCGTCAGTTTTGGCTCTTGAGCATCTTGTTCGTCGTCTGGCGTTGCATCGTCCTGGACCGGTGGTCGGGGCGCCGCAGGGCGGGCAGCTTTTCTGGTTGCACCAGATTTACCCACTTTCAGGCTCTTATTTCTGATGTCTTCGCGCGGTTGTACTGCAGGCGTTGGTGTGTCGTCGTTGGCTTGGACAACGGGGTTGCCGGCCCCAGCAGATTTTTTAGTGCCACTTTTCTTCGTTTTACTACGGGCTTTTTGTATGGCCTGTTCGCCTTGTCGTTGTTGATCGACGCGCTTTTGGCCCTTTTCAAGGAGCATCCCCTCAGTTCTATCCGCATCCGCGGCCTGCACATTGCCTTTGCCGCTGGTGACTGTGATGTTGCTGAAGGAGATTGGGACATCCCACGTGCTCAGCCCGATCCACTTAAGGCCGGTGAGTGGGTATGGGTCTTTCCATGCAATTGGTTTGCCTCCCTCAGTCTGCACACTGATGATGCCGTCTTTGTAGCTCACGGTGTAACGCTGACGTTTGTAGGTGTTGAGCATTGCTTGCGGGAAGTCTTTTTTATTGAAGGTTGCTACCGAATCGCCCAGGCTTTGAAGACGAATCGCGGTTTTAGTGTTGTTCCAGCCGCCGATGCATACTTCGTACATTTCTTTGTTGGTGTTGCGCATGCGGTCAGGCTCTTGGGCAAAGCCGACAAACACATCGTGCTGGCCCTCCGCTTCAAAGGTGACGGTCAAATCGTCCTGACCGCTGATGTCGAACGGCAGCCAGATGTATTCGCCGTAGCATGCGTTCAGGCGGATGGACTTAGTTTGCAGCAAGATAAGTTGTGCTAGCTTGTTGATCCAGGAGTACCACAACTCACGCTTTGCAGCATCGGTTTGCGCATTCACCAGGTACCCGTTGTTGATTGCCGTCAGTAGCAAATTGATCAGGTTGTTGATGATGCGTACATTTAGGTCAGCACCGTACAACGCAGGAAAGGCGTTGAAGAGTTCTTCCATTTTATCGATGAACTTCTTCTTGCTGAAGTCTTCCATCACGTAGTAGTGCGTTACCATGTATTCAACGTCTTGCAGCATCGAGAGCAGGCGCTCAAAGCCTTGTTGTGAGTTGAGTGGAATCATGCTTGTGGCCGTCATGATGTCCGTTACCTTCTTGCGATTAGCAATTGCGTCTGGTGGCACTTGCGCATCGCCCAGGGCTGGCCGCTGCGGTGCGTCGACGTAGACATACGCTTTGGCGCTCTTGAAGGCGAACTGCGCATTACCCGAAAGGAGCTTAGCGCGGAAGTTGAGTTCTTCTGCTTGCATCTGGTTGTTCAGCGTTTGGCGTTGGACTACGGCTGCGGCTTTGGCGCCATCAAGGTCTTTGCTTGCAGCATCAGCCATGCGTGCCGCGGCCGAACTGGCAACAGCGATGCCGCCAGCAGCGATGGCAGAGCCCATGCCGATTGCTGTAAGCGCAATGGCAGGGCTTTGACTGAATGCACCAGCACTGGCGATTCCCGTGCCAGCAGAAACGGCAACGTTTGCTGCTTGGAACATGCCTTGTGCGGCAGCGCGGTCTTTATCGCCTTGGGCAACAGCTAGTGCCTTGATCAGGTCACTTTGCTTAGACAGAATGTCGGTTTTAGCGCGGGCCAGGTCAGCGCTTGCCGCCGTGGTCACAATTTCGCGGTTGATGGCAACTTGGAGTGGATTGTCCGGATCTTTGGATGGCGCCATTTGCAGAAAGCCATCGTCCTTGATTAATCCCATGAAGTAGTACAGCGCACCTTGCTGGGGCATGCCGGCAATGAAGTAGCTTTGGCTGTTGATGTGATCGTCAACTTTGAGCGAAGCGCCAACCTGATAGACTTTGTAATCGAAAGGGAGAATGACGGTGATAGGTCCTTGGTATGGTGCGCTCTTGGTCGCGATTTGATCGTAGTCTTCCAGGGGAATAGCAACGCCCAGGGTGACCGGGGGCGCTATGCTCAGGTTGCGGATGGACGCGCCGTCTTTGCCAAAGGCCCCAAACCCGGTGAATTGAATTCTTTCCGGATACGCGATGTCTTGGTAAACAAAAGCAGCGTTTGGATAGAAGTTTGGATCTTCATTAGAATTTACTACATCGCCAGTGCCGATGACAAAAACGCCATCATCAAAGCTTACCCACACCTTGTTCCAATCATCTGGCTTTAGGTCTAGGCCTTTGTAGCCCTTGTTTGGCATGAGCGCCAGGCGCGTATAGGTTTTTTTCGCTTCGTTCCAGCGTTTGAGTGACAAGCCTTCGTTGTTGCCTTCGCCAAAGGTAATTAAATAGCTTGGTTGCCCCTTGGTATTGGTGCCCAGTGCAAGGACTACTTGCTCTGTCCCTTTTACTTCAAATGATACGGTGCCGTTGCCAGGTACGCGGAACGGCATAGTCGACCAGGAAATGCTGCCTGGTGCGGGCGACAGGCTTTGCTCGCTTTCCGCCGTGGCATAGAGACGGCTTATGTTCATAGGGACGACCGGATCAAGCATCTGAATGTCAGCATATTTGACCGGTTTACTGTTGGAGCAAAAGCCAACACGGTTGACCAGCGCTGGTGGATTATCGGTCCGGTAGGCCATGAAAACGTTGTTGCCTGGTTGTCCCATGCCGACCATGATCAAGCCATTATCGTACGTTGCCCAGTACGGGGTGTAGGTGCCAGGGGTAGCATAGGCAAGGTTATTTTCTTTTACATCCAAACCAAAGACTTCTTCATCAATGTAGCCGGTAGGACTGTCATCACTATCGTCAATCGAGCGTCTGATGATTGAAGCACGGCTATTTTTCTGCCCGCCGATAATCACTTTGAATAAGTAGCTATCAGAAATCTGGCTGCCAAAAACAACTTGAATATCACCGGCATCTTGCGGCTGGGCCATGAAGGCTACCGTGCCGCGGTTTGCTGTGCTAAAGGCGCGCTCAGGCCACGCAGCCCCTTTGCTCTTGAGTGGCTGCACGGTCATCTCGGCGCCAGCCTTTAGATCCAGTTTTGTCTGTGCAAAACCGGTGACGGTTGGATTTTGTTGCGCCGGTAGCTCCATGTCGATGGTTGCTTGTGGCTTGATGTTGCCCTTCATGCCCAGCTCAAGAATTTCAATGTCCAGTTTGGCATCAGGACTTGGCTCAAAAGGTTTTCCATCGACGGGGGACTTTGTCATCATTTGCTGTACGTCCACCTGCTCAGTATGGACAATGATTTTATGCGTGATGCCACTGCCCACTGCGATGCGTTTGAGCTTTTGATCCAGCTTTTGCCAAGAGCTGCCGTTCCATAAGAATGGGGTACCATCTAAGCTAGTGAAATACACTTCTTTGTCGGTACGCACAGCAAGGCTGGTGAAGTATGGTTTTTCTGCTGGGGGGTTAACCATTTGCCAGGTTTTATTGTCGACTAAATGCCACAACTGGCGCCAGCCAACAATTGCCCACACAGAGCCATCATCACAGCACGCAACACCGGTAACATTGCTGTCGCCCAGAGCAGCTTGTTTGACGTTGTTTTGGTCGCAATCCGTTTTGTACAGGGCGCCATCCTGGCCGATGTACCACACAATTTGCTTGGTTTGAACGGCCAGTGAGTTGGTGCGTTTACGCAAGTAAAAGAACTCTTCCAGGTTTGTTGGTGGAATAGGTTCGACAACAAAGTCGCCATAACTTACCTGAACATCGCGTGAAGAAAACTGGTAGGGGGCTTGTGAAAGGCTAAAGTTGCCGTACCAATTGTGTGCTGCGCGTTTACCGTTCAGATAGATGGTGAGCAGCCCATCATTTGCTCCTGAAGGTGCTACAGCAACCTGAATTGGATCGCTTGATGAAGGTACCGGGCAGTATTCCCATGCATACTTGTCACCGATTTGCCCTTCACTCATAGAGTTAGAAAAAGTATTGTCTCCCCTTCGGTTACGGGCGCAGCATTCAACATAGTAGTTACCGAACTTGAAGAGAGCGTCTCTTTGCAGAAGCATTTGGAAGTAGAGGATGCTCTTGCTGTCGGGAAAGACCCAAGCGGGATCTTTGACGGTCTCAAACTTTTCGCCTTCGCCTTTAGATACCATCCATTTAATTGCTGGGCGTAAACCGCGTGGTGTTGCAACCGTCTTTTGCTCCCAGCCGTCCCCCTTGCGCTCCCACAGTTTTCCCTCATCAGAAATAGCGAAGACGTCGCCGGCTGAACTGACCGCGATGTTTACAAAATTTTGTGCGGTTGGGATGTTTTTCCATGATGAACCATCCCACTGCCAAACGCGATAGTCAGCGCTCAGTCCCCATGCTTCATTGTCGTTGCGCACGGCAACATCAACCAAGTTAGCATCACCTACGGCTTGCCATGAGCCATCTGCCTGACGGGCACGCACGCTGCTTTCGTGTACAACAGGGAAAGTGCCGTCTTGATCGTATATTTTGAATTTTTTCCAGCGACGGAAGTTTGCATGCCGCAAATCTTTTTCAGCAATAAGGCCATCGCCGTTAATCGGATTACCCGGCCAACCCGCTGAGCAATCGCCTGCTTCCCAATAACGATCCTTATGTTTTGCTGCATTCCAGAGCGGGTGGAAGATTACCACATTACCGTATTTGATTGGCATTTTAGTTGGAGCAACTTCGCGTGGACGGGGGGTGTCTACTTCAAACATGATTTTGAAGTGACAAATGTCATCATTCAAATTAGTGATGGTTTTTCTACCAATTTTACCCAGCCAGGGGGAGCCTATTTCCAGATCGTTGTTTGAGTTTAGGCACACCGGCGCATTGTTATTAACGAGGGATTGTAAAATGATGTTTTCACCGTGGCATACCAAGCTGCCGTCAGCTTTACCGCCGGGGCCAACGATGCGGAACTTGCATTGATCAGGGATGCTGAGGCTACCTTTGAGCATATCATCTGAAGAGCTTGCAATCGGAAATTGTCGCAACTGTATGCTTGCTGGGTCTGCTGGATTTGCCATAGCACCGACCCAGGAGGAGTTGCAACTTTGAATGGTGATCACATCGCCATAGCGGATAAAGCTGTCTTTTTGTTCAAGCCCCCAGGTCGCTTTTTCAACACTGATGATGTCTTCCCGTCCCGTCTCGACCGTTTTAGTGCCTTTGTAGAAGGTAAGCATGCCACCCAGGCGATTGGAGAGGTAGCAATCATTAATGGTAGTGCCAAGAATTTCCCAGTGGGCTTTGCGATCGCTCGTGTCATCCATAAATGCTTGGTCTGCAAAGCCGATGGTGCCGTCGTCGGTTGCCTGCATCGTATTTTCGCTTGCAGGCAAGGATGCAAAGCCGATCCAATCTTTCAACTTTGGCACGGAAGAAATGTGGCGGTCGACCACAAACTGCGCAGCTTTGTCGTCGGTCGTATCTGCATCGGGGCGGATGACCCATTGTTTCTTGCCACCGAGCACCACTTGGCGGGCGGCAAGGTATTTGCCTGAGGCTTTGTGTTTAAATGCTGCGACCGTATCGATAGGCAATTCATCGTGGATGGTCTTTTCAAACTCGAGGCCCGCGTTCCAGTTCGTCATGTTGCGGATAGCAGTGATGACGGCGTAGCCATTTTTCGGTAAGCCCTCGAACTCTGATTTTACATCCGCGATGACGGCATCTTTGTTGTTTTGCGTGACTTCAAATTGGTCGGCCGCGTTAAGCAAAACAAAAAGTGTTGGGACAAGATACCCCAACACCCACCAGGTGCGCTGTAGCAGGGTTTTTTTATCCATGAAGACTCCTAATAAAATAGCGATAAAGATATGAGCCGTTCGTGGCGTCGCCTGCGCTCGCCCTGAGCTTGTCGAAGGGTCTGCCCGAGCTGTGGCACCCAGAGAGCAGCGTGGGAGAGGGGGACCATGAACGACCTGTGCACGCCAGTCTAGAAAGCGCCTGCAATCGAATGCAATAGTATGGTATCCTGATGGATAGGGCTGCGTTGGTGCAGCCGTACAGGTGAGTTGGTTGCGTTCGTGGTTGCAAACTACGCTGGCTGAGGAGCATGAAGCATGGATATTATTTCACCCATCGAATTATTGCAGCTGCAAGAGGCGCCAGAAGATAAAGTCACCACCTTTGAACCAACCACATTTGATGACTATCTGGGGCAAGCGGTAATTAAAGAAAAACTGCGTGTGTATGTGCGTGCAGCAAAGATGCGCGAGGAAGCGCTCGATCATCTGCTACTTTTTGGGCCGCCGGGGCTAGGAAAGACCACCTTAGCACGTGTTATGGCGCGTGAAATGGGAGTAAACCTAAAAATTACGAGTGCGCCCGTTTTGGAACGCACAGGTGATTTGGTTGCCATTTTGTCTGGTGTTGGTCCGAATGAAATTTTGTTCATCGACGAAATTCACCGCCTGCCAAAAAATGTGGAAGAAATTTTATACAGTGCCATGGAAAACTTCTGTGTTGACGTGATTATTGGGCAGGGAGCCGGTGCTAAGTCGATTCGTTTGCCGCTTAACCGCTTTACGTTGATTGGTGCAACAACCAAAACATCGCTTGTTTCCGCTCCCTTGCAGACCAGATTTGGCATTGTGGAGCGCCTAGATTACTACGCCCCTGAGGATCTGACACAAATTGTGCTACAAAATGCGCAGTTTCTGCAGTTGCCGATTGAACAGGATGCTGCACTGCTGATTGGCAGCAGGGCGCGAGGCACCCCCCGTATTGTCAAACGCATTTTGCGGCGTGTGCGCGATTTTGCGCAAGTGCATGAGCACCAGACGGTCAACCAAGCCGTTGTTGATACAGCCCTGCATTTTTTGGGCATTGACGACGACGGGCTGAACAAGCTTGACCGGGATGTATTGACGCATATCGTACGCGACTTTGATGGCGGCCCAGTGGGCATTGAAACGCTTGCCGCATTGACGGGCGAGGATAAAGAGACGCTTGAAGATGTGGTGGAGCCGTTCCTTCTACGGATGGGCCTGTTGCAAAAGACGCCCCGTGGTCGTGCTATTCCGCCTAAAAAAATACCCCTCTTGCGTCGCAAGCTGTTGGGGGAGGCTATGCCAGCAGCGCAAGGCACGCTCTTTGAGGAATAAAGACGATATCCTCGTGATGCTTGAGCAAACTCCTCATGTCCCTTTATGCTGAAATGCAGGGACATATATCAAAAGGGTAGGGGGGAGTTTTCTGATGCTTTACCAAAAAGTGCCTTGGGCTTTGCTTGTTTTGCTCTTGCCAACCGTACAACCCGTTGCCGGGGCTACCCTGTGCAAGCGGTTGTACCAGTTTTTCAGTGGGCGCACGCCGGCCCTTGAAGCCATGATGGCACGGCATGCAGATCGTGAGATGCCCGCATTCAAAGGGCAGCATAAACCCTGGGGTGCCTTCACGGCCAAGGAGCAGCAAGAAATAGAAGAAAGTTTACTGAAGAAATGCTTTGAGGAACGTGTTGTGGTCCCTGTCGAGCATGTAACCAGTTGGAATGAGCGCGACCAAATTCGGTATGATCTTGCTATGGAACGGTTGCGTCACTTGGCTGCTATTGAAGAAGAGATGCATGCACTCATTCGTAAGGGCCATGTCGTCAAAGAAAAAGCGCTCAAGTTTTTGGCTCAACGTGCGGCAGCGCGTGGCCTGGTCTATGATCCTGCAAGCCACGACACGACCATGTATTACAAGCCTGCCCGCGCGCATCTTGAGCGGCACAAGGAAAAATATCACGCAGCGGCAGCAGAGCAACGCGGGATGGCAGCTACCAGCATTAAGCTGTTTGGGAAGGATGGATTTGAGCACAGCTATGATGAGCTTAAGGCCGCATACTACGATGCAGCAGCGGCCTGTTTGCAGGAAAAACTTGATAACTTCCAAAATGAAATTGCGCCCTAGCCTAGAGCATTCGCTTAATTGCTTGTGCAATTACGTCGCGATGTTCTACCACTGCTTGTTCAATTGCCCCGCACAGGGTTTCAAATTCATTTTCCGAATAGCTAAATTTCAGCGTTGAAAAAGCATTGTGGTTAGGGACGTGGATGACCAGCGGCACGGTTGGATCATTCTGGTCCGCCCATATGCTGAGGGGAGCGGTGGCAAGAACGTTGTAATCGAAGGAGGGAAAGGTGAGGTTGTGCTGGCGCGCGTACGCCTCAACTTCGTGCATGTCAGTCCCTGCCGGCGAATTTGCGTCAGACCCTGCATCGCAAATAATGTAAATCTTCGTGTTGCGACGAAGCAGCGGAACGCACGGGATATTGGTAGCCATGCCTGCATCAACGAGTGAAAGAGTGCTGTAGGTGTTTAGCGGGGTGTTGGCAAGTTGGTAGCAAAAGTTAGGCAGAGAGGGTGAGGCTACGCGATCAGTCGACCATGGCAGCAGCGTGCTGATCCATGAATTCAGGCCTAGGGGAATGGCAAGACCATAGTCTGCCTGGGCATTCTCAGCCACTAGTTGAATGACATCTACCAGGCCGCCCGCGTACGCCGAGCTGCAAATACCAAGCACATAACTCATGTGCTCTTCAGGATTCAAATCATAGCTAATGCCGTTGACAAAGGTTTTACCAATTGCCTCGGCAGGAATCCATGCCTTCAAAAATGTGCTTCCCATCTCAAAGGGAGAATACTCCATCCACTCGTATGACGGGCTTGTCTGTCCAATGACGGAGGTGAAGATTGGCACGGGAACGCTTCCTTGTGCTGTTTGATCCGCAAAGTCTGCAAGGTCGGTTGCTAATCCGGATGTGCCTTCCTTAGCAAGAAACGTTGATGCGATCAGACAACCGTAAATATCATTGATGCCGAGCGAGCGGCCGATAAGGTATTTGTTGACCAAGGCTTTAGCTATAGCCATCGTGGGGATATTTTTGCGACCAAATGGATTGACCAGGCGCTTTTTCAGGGTTGCTCGCAGTTGTTGGATGCTGCCGCCTTGCTGCAGCCAGCTGCTTGCCGTCCAGGTAGAGCCCGAAAGGCTTGCCAAATATGTTATCGCATCCAGCAGGCCTATTTTTTCAAGCCCGCTCAATAGGCCCAGGGTAGCAATAGCAGCGCGCATGCCGCCCCCGCTGCACGCCACCCCAATGGCAGGGACGGTGGTAGGTGTGGTTGGCAGCTGTAAAAATTGTGCCAGTGCTTGTTGATTGATGCCTTGTCGCGCTTGGCAGGCTGCAAGCTCCTGGGGACACAGCTCTGTTCCCTGACGGACGCGTGCGGTAGGCGTGGTTGAGGCTGTTTGCCAAAAGCTTTTTGCTGGGGGCGTTGATTGCTGCGTAGCAACGAGGGGAGCGGTTGTTAGTGCAAGCAGTAACAAGAGGGCCGGCTTGATCATGAAAATCTCCTTTTTTTCTAACCGTAGGGATACAGTCCTGGGGGTGAGAAGAAAAAGGAGAAAAAGTCTTTTTTGTTAGGATGCTGCAAAATTATTGTTCTGTGACTTCTTTGCCTATGGGCAGGACGCGGCACAGATCTTGTCAGCTTTGGGTAAAACGGCTAGATTAGCTGTTATTCTAACCTTTTCCGATTCATCTAGCTGCAGGAGTTTTTCCATGTCAGGTCATTCCAAGTGGTCGACCATAAAGCATAAAAAGGCTAAAGAAGACAACAAGCGGGGTAAAATTTTCACCAAGCTGGTGCGTGAAATCACCGTTGCTGCCAAAGAAGGCGGGGGTGATCCGGCTGGCAATCCTCGTTTGCGCCTGATTTTGGAAAAAGCCAAAGAAGTGAACATGCCGCAAGAAAACATTACACGGGCTATAAAAAAAGGCACCGGCGAGTTGAATGACGGGGCGATGTACGAAGCCTTTACTTACGAGGGTTACGGTCCTCACGGCGTTGCGGTGATGGTAGAAACCCTGAGCGACAATAAAAACCGCACCGTGGCCGACTTGCGTCACCAGTTTTCTAAAGCCGGTGGCAACTTGGCAGAAAGCGGTGCTGTTGCCTGGATGTTTGAAAGTAAAGGCGTGGCGCGTGCGACTACCAGCATGACGGAAGACGAGCTGCTTGAAAAACTCATGGATGCGCCTTTGGATGATGTGCATGTGCACGACGGGTCGGCCATGTTGACGTGCAAGCCGCATGACTTAGACAGTGTGAAAAAGGCGGCTGAAGGAGCTGGTCTTAAGATCGAGCAAGCTGGGGTGGAATGGGTGGCAAAAAATCCGCTTGCGCTGACTGAAAAAGAGCAAGAAGAAGCAGTGTTTCATTTGCTTGAAGCATTGGATGATCTTGACGACGTGCAGAACGTTTTTGCCAACTTGGGCAGCTAGGGAAATAGCTCACGCTCATTGAGTGCGCGGTAGTCATATAAAAATGCCGTAGGAAAAGGAATTATGTGCTTATAAGCATGACTGGGTATTGTAGTAAAAACCTGCAAATAACGCTGCCAAACGCAGGGACCATGCAAGCAGCAATTGAAATCAAAACGCTGAATGGCCGCTTTTTTGAGGTCGTGAGCAAGCTTCCCAGCAGCTTAAGCCGCTTAGAGCTTATCTTCAATGCGTTACTGCAAGAAAAGCTGGTGCGGGGTCGCGTATACCTGAGCATTCGCCAGCAAAGTGTTACCGGCAAGCTGGCACAGGTAAACCCTTCCTGGGCGGTTATTGAGCAATATGTCCAGGCGGCAAAGGCCATGCAACAGAAATATGGCCTGACGGGTGAGCTGAGCGTGGTCGATGTGATGCGCATGCCCGAAGCGCTCTTGGCTGATGAAAGCGTCATGACCGAGCAGGATGAGCAAGCATTGCTTGCTGCGCTGAGCAGCGTGGTTGACAGCGTGGTTGCTATGCGCCGTGAAGAGGGCGCTCGCTTAGAAAAAGATTTTCAAGCAATTTTTGTCCGCTGTGCTGAGCGTCTTGCCGCCATTAAAGCTGCATTTGCCGACGAGGTTGCCAAGGCAAAAGCTGAACTAAACGATCTTATGCAGCAACATGCGGCGGCTGGCAACGAGCAGCGTCCGGAAGTGGACGAGATGCAAAGTGCTTTGCGCAAAATGGACATTCATGAAGAGATTGTTCGCTTTGCTAGCCACTTGGACAGTGTAAAGCCTCTGTTGGACAAGGCGACCTTGGAAAAAGGAAAGCGCCTGGATTTTATCTTGCAAGAGCTGCTGCGTGAAACGAATACCATGATGGCAAAATGCCTTTCATATGCGGTGAGTGCAGCGTGCATTGATATCAAGGTAGATTTGGAAAAGGCACGGGAGCAGGTACAAAACATTTTGTAAGGAAATAGGAGTGTATGAAGACCCCGTTGATTCCTGCCGACGTGCTGGCAAGAGCAGATAAGATTCTGCTGGTCGGTCACTTTGCGCTTGGCGATTTTACGTACATGCAAAATTATATCCGAGCCCTTGCACGAGAGTACCCCCACATCAAAGTGCACATCTGGGTTGATGAGCTGCGGCGCACCTGGAAATTCTGGCAGTGGCGCTTTTTAAAGAAGTACGCCCTGTACGACTGGCTAGAGGCGTGTCCGTTTATTGAGAAAGTCTATAAACACACGTATTCGCCTATCGGGCTGCGCCACGATATCAAGCGTGCTCAAGCTGAGCATTACCCGGTGGTGGTTAGCCTGGGGTCGCTTCGTCCATTCCGGTATATTCGCTTGGCGCGTCGCCTTGGCGGAAGGGATGCATTCGTTGTCGGGCTATCGTATCCTGTACAATGGTACCAACTCATCCGCCGCTGGTCGTACGCTAAAGCGAATGCTCTGGAGCCGGTTAACGCAGGTGCCGCGCCGGGGCACCATATTTCTGATCGGTATGCGTTGTGGTTTGAGCATCTTGCTGGTGTGCATGTGCCTCAAAAAGACCGGTTTCCATTTATCAATATGCCCACCGAGTGGATCACCTACGCCAAACTTTTATTTTTGAAATGGGGGATTGATAAGCAGAGCAAACAGTTCGGACGGGTGATTTTCATCAACCCGTTTGCTAAGAGCGGTAAGCGCTCATGGCCGCTGGAGCATGTGCTGGCGCTGATTGTCTCACTGCGGCGCAAGGATGAATATGGCGATGTGAGCTTTGTCATTAACGTCGTGCCCGAAGCGTTGAAGGGCGCCAAAGCTTTTTTCAGCAAACATTCGCTCAATAACACCTTCTTATTTTCGGCAGAAAACAATTTTTTTCAGCTCCCTGCCGTCTTAAGCCTATGCGACTTTGTTATTTCTGTTGAAACTTCCATCATGCATTTTGCCAGCGCGCTGCATGTGCCGGTGGTGGCGCTAATGCGACAGAAAAACCCTGAGTGGGCTCCCATAGACGCTGGCAACGCTATTGTCATTACCACCAAGACGCGGGAAGGTGTAGGAGACATTCCAGTGGCTGAGGTGCTGCATGCGCTTGAACAGGTCAAGCCAGCGCGGCTTACCACCATGGACGACGCTCAAAAGACTTGTACCAGTGAGGTTTTGCTATGATGAAGAAGTTGATGGTGCTGCTATGCGTCCTGGCCTGGACATCTGACGTTGTGTCAGCCGCTGATCGCCGTAAGGTTTCCCGCGAGCAGCCGCTGTTGAGGGCTGATTTTGTTCAAGCGCATTCCCAAGTGTGCCAACTGATAGATGGCTGGGTAAAGCCAGTGGCTGGCTTCTTAGAAGTTGGAACCCTGATTGCCTTCTTGCGTGAAACGTTGGATGACACGACTTTCAATGTTTTGATGACAGGTGGTGCAATATATTTCTTGTATGCCTACGCCCGCGGGCGAGCACAGCAAGAACAAGATGCTTTGTTAGAATAAAAAAGAGGCTGGTAACACCAGCCTCTTTTTGTTCGATTGGTTACTCGTTTGTGGCAGCGGCTTTGCGGGCTGTGGCGAGAGCTCTTTTTAATTTTTTCAATTCCATTGAGATTTTCTTTCTGGCATCTCCAGTTGCGCTATGTAGATTCTCTTCCAACTTCTTGATTTCCTGAAATAACCTGCTTACTTCATTTACTTGTTCTTTGTCAGGTCTCTTCTCAACGGAGAATTTATCATAAGCCTGTAGTCTTCTGGATGGGGTCTTGGCGCATACCGGACAGAACCGGCGGTGCTTGTCGCCTTGTTTCTGGTGCAACACATGAAGTTCGGCGTCGTTGATGCGATGTTCATGGCAGGTTGAACAGTTGTTCTCGCGCTTAAGAAACCTATCCACCCAGCCCTTTATACTTGTTGTTACTGAGGGGCTAGCAACGCGGTCTGGTGATGCTGGGGCTTCTTTCTGAGTAGCGCCAGGAATGTCATCATCTTCAACATATGCATCCGCAGCCTGCAGACCCTGTGCAAAACCCAAGCTAGCGATAAGTGCAAGGCGCGTTAAAGTACGAAGTTTCATGAAATCCTCCATTTTTCTGATCATTTTTTAACCTCTAGTTTTACCATAGCTGAAAAAGTGCTGTTAAAACAAGGGTTTTATTCACTTGCTGCCCAGCGCCTTGTCCCCACGCTGCGCCACTTGGTTAGCTTCTTGAAGAGCTTCTCCAAAGCTGCCTGCTGAGTGGTGTGCGGTGACCGCTCATCTTTCCTGCTGTCTGCGGCTAAGCGTCGATGCAATGCAATTCCCAACGCCAATTGCGAGGCTAGTTGGTTGGCCAGGGCTACCGTCTTATTGTTCCATTGGGTTTTTAGGGAATGCTTGTTTGTTTCCATCTGCTTTTTGAATTCTTCTACTTGAGGTATAGCTTTAACCATGCCTTCTATGGCTGCGTCCGGCAGGAATGCAACAATGTAACTATATTGTGTGAGGCGTTGCTCTTCTAATGACATGCTATCTTTGATACCTAGCGCTCGCGATAGGGTAGGTCTAACTTCGCGTCCCCATGGTCCAGGCAGTTCTGCCAGAGCAAGTGCTAGTACGCCAACTTCCTGTGCCCGATCAATGTAACTGTTCTCTGGATCAGTGCTATCTAAGGATTGGATGGCACAAAGCAGTTTCCAGTGAGTCTGAGCAGCAGATGCCACCTGGTAGTATTCGTTCTTATTAAGGTCTTTTGCTTCTTTCTCGAACCACCACCGCGCCCACTCTTTTTGGCACCTTACTAAAGAAGGTTTTTCTGGTTCAGGCTTTTGATTGAATATTCTGCTCAGCAGGGTAGCTGATTCAGCTTCTTGTAGGCAGAAAACTGCGGCAAAAGCGAATGCTAGGAGCTTGTGCAGGCGCGAAAAAGAAAATAATTGCATGATATCCTCCATCTATACGATCCATTTACTATTAGAATACGTTAAAGACCTCTTAGAATCAATGGTTTTGCTCTGTAGCCGCTCTCTGCGCGTTGACAGATGGGGATTTTACGGGCAATATGCCTTGGTATGAATTGCATAACGCTGTTACCTAACATCTTATCTTCACTGCGTATAATTCTTTCTCCCGTATTTGCCGTCCTTTTTTTGCACCCATGCTATAAATGGCAGCTGCTCGGAGTAATTGTTTTTACGCTCGCTGCTTTGACTGATACCTGCGATGGGTATTTGGCAAGGCGCTTTGGGGCCATGACCCGCTGGGGGGCCTTTTTAGATCCGCTGGCGGATAAATTATTGGTAACTGCCGGCTTGGGATGCTTATGGTGGTACGGCGCCATTGCGTGGTGGTTTTTAGCAGCGATCATTGCGCGTGACCTTTTTGTTACGGTTATGCGCATGCATGTTGTGCAAGGGGGGCGCGTTTTTACTACCAGCTGGCTTGCAAAGCTGAAGACCGTTGTGCAATTTGGGTCTATGTACGTAGGATTTTATGCAGTGCTCTGGCCGGGAGCTGCTGTGCATGGCCTTCTACAGGTTATTATGCCAACGGTTGCGCTCTTTACGCTCTATACCGGCCTTGATTATTGGCGACGGGTGACAGGGAGACGTTAAAATGGTTGTTGTGCTTGCACAATTGCTGGCTTCACTTGGGGGCGTTGGTTTTTTTCCGGCCATGCCCGGCACGCTAGCGACGTTGGTTGCCGCGGTTCTCGCCTGGTTCCTACCGACTGCCCAACCAGTGGCTATGGGGGCCTGGGCGTTGGGCGCGCTCGGTTTTGGCCTTATTGTTGCGCAGCTGGCCACGCGTGGCCATGGTGACCCATCGTGGGTGGTGATTGATGAATTGGCTGGTCTGTGGGTAGCGCTCGTAGGCATGCCGCATCATCCCTTCGTTTTTGTTATGACAATAATTCTCTTCCGCTTTTTCGATATTAAAAAGCCCTTGGGTATTGCCTTGCTGCAACGCATGCCCGGCGCATGGGGGGTTATGTTTGATGATATTGCGGCTGGTCTGATGACCGGTATTTTGATGCGCGTCTTGCTTCACATTGTGCCGTTCTAATCGGCATTTTGAGCGGTCTTTCCTTGCAAGATCGACTTAAAATCGGTATCCTTATAGCCTATACAACTAAACTAAGGTTGTGACCTTAGTCATTGGAGAAAAGCATTCCGTAGGCCGTTTAACCTGCCGCCTATGCCCTCCGCTACCCAAATCCTCTGGAGCTGCAACAAGCGCAAGAGGACTATCCTGCACCTCTGCTGTGCACCGCTCAGGCAGAGCGGCGTCTAGGGGTGGTGCTTAGGAATTGGATGTGAGGGATGGATCGAAAGGGCGGCTCTGTTTGACAGGATCACTACGAACGTATTGAGGGATTAGCATGGCAGTCACCGAAATAGCGAATCAGGACAGACCTTCCGTTCCAGGGGTGTCATCATTGTCCATTGAAAAGGAACTGAAAACGGCCTTCCTTGACTATGCGATGTCGGTCATTGTGAGCCGTGCGTTACCAGACGTGCGTGATGGCCTCAAGCCAGTACATCGACGCATTTTGTACGCAATGCATCGTCTTGGTTTGTACCACGAGCGAGCATACCGTAAATCTGCTGCGGTGATCGGGGAAGTAATTTCTAATTTCCACCCCCATGGCGACAGTCCCATCTACCAAGCCATGGTTGGCTTGGCGCAGCCTTTTGCTAAGCGCTATCCGCTGCTTGATGGCCAAGGAAACTGGGGCTCGGTTGATGGCGACAACGCAGCTGCGTTTCGATACACTGAAGTGCGAATGCAGCGTATTGCGCGCGATCTACTTGCTGACATTGAAAAAAATACTGTACTCTTCACGCCTAACTTTGACGAATCCACCGAAGAGCCAACCGTTCTGCCAAGCAAAATTCCAAGCCTGCTGATTAACGGCTCAACGGGGATTGCCGTAGGCATGGCAACGTCGGTGCCGCCGCACAACCTGGGCGAAGTAGTTGCCGCGTGCATCGCCGTGCTGCAGGATCCAACGTTAAGCGAAGAGCGTTTGTTTGAGCTTATTCCTGCTCCCGATTTTCCAACCGGCGGCATCATTTGTGGCCGTGCTGGCATTTTGAAGGCATATCGCACAGGGCATGGACAAGTGATCGTGCGTGGTGTAGTTTAGGTAGAAGAAAATAAGCGACACAA
>Ga0214923_10001947_pt1 | contig 28428 bp, 31 predicted proteins | sample LL1510_MetaG_FD_177993 | JGI IMG/M metagenome (GOLD analysis project Ga0214923, IMG submission 177993) | Freshwater microbial communities from Lake Lanier, Atlanta, Georgia, United States - LL-1510 | ecosystem: Environmental > Aquatic > Freshwater > Lake | place: USA: Georgia | collected...
ACTGCCAAACCAACAGCAACAACCACGGGTTCAACATCATCAATCGCCGCTACCGGCGGGCGGATTCCTTTTCCCTCGATCAGATGGAAATCACTCTGGCTGTGGGGCGGAGGCAATTTGATTTTGCCGAGGCCCTCGGGAGCCTCCGCCGTACTCTGAAAAGCCGCTATGCCTGGCTCACGCGAGGTGGAAGGGAAACCATCGGACTAACCCCACGGGAAACTTGCTACTGCGCGCCGCTTGAGCGCAATATTGTGGATACCGTGGGGGCTGGCGACGCGTTTTGCGCCTTGGCGACTCTTGCTGCATCGGAAGGACTGCCGATTGAAGCGGCCACTTTTCTTGGGCAACTGGCGGGGGCTCAGGCGGTGAGTGTTCCGGGCAACGCCGAGCCCGTGAAAAAAAGCGATCTTTTGAAAAGTGGAATCAGCCTGTTGACGTTCTAACCAAGGAGAAAAAAATGAAAATACTACTGACTGGCGGATGCGGATATGTGGGAACCCCGTTGGCCCAACGATTGATCGAGCTGGGCCATGAACTGACGGTGGTGGATGTGCAGTGGTTCGGCAATTATCTTAAGCCAGCCAAGGGCCTGAAGGTCATCCAGGCTGACATCCGGGAAGTCGACAGCATTCCCTTCGACGGAATAGATGCGGTTTTGCATCTTGCCAATGTGGCGAACGATCCCTGTGCAGATCTGAATTCAAAGCTCAACTGGGAGGTGAACACCCTCGCCACCATGTTTTTGGTCGAAAAGGCCATCCGCCACGGAGTGAAGCAGTTTGTGTATGCGAGTTCTGGGAGTGTTTACGGGGTGAAAGAGGAGCCGGAAGTGACCGAGGAGCTGTCCCTTGTTCCCATTTCGGATTACAACAAAACCAAAATGGTCAGTGAGAGGGTTCTGTTGAGTTATTCGGACAAAATCCGCACCACCATCATCCGCCCAGCCACCATTTGTGGCTATTCTCCACGCATGCGGTTGGATTTGTCCGTTAACATGCTGACGATGCAGGCACTGACGAAGGGCAAGATCACGGTCTTCGGAGGAAATCAGACGCGCCCGAACATCCATCTCCAGGACATGATCCGGGTCTACGAGCATTTTCTTGCCAAGCCGGAATTGACCGGAATCTACAATGCTGGATTTGATAACATATCCATTCTGGAAATTGCCCAAATGGCCAAAGCTCGGATTCCGGCGGAGATCATTGTGACCGAGTCGAATGACCCCCGGTCCTACAGGCTTTCCTCTAAAAAACTTCTCGCAACAGGGTTTAGCCCGAAGTTCGGGGTGAAGGACGGAATCCAAGAGGTGATGGAGGCCTATAAGGCTGGGAAGCTCAAGGATCAGGAAGACTGGTACAATATTCGTACGATGAAGGGCCTCGCCGCTGCCGGGAAATTGTGAAGACCCGCGCCGCCATTCTTCATCAGACTGGGGCCGACCTCGTTGTCGATGATGTGGAAATCCCTAGCTTGGGATACGGGCAGGCCCTTGTCCGAATTCTGACAACGCGGATTTGCGGTTCGCAGATCGGGGAGATTGATGCGGCGAAAGGCCCCGACCGGTATTTGCCACATCTCATCGGGCATGAGGCCACAGCGGAGATTTTGGAATTGGGATCGGGCATCAAACATTTGAAGACAGGGGACCGAGCCGTGGCGCATTGGCGGCCGGGAGAGGGAGTGGATGCGGGGGGAAGCCGGTATCGCTGGAAGGGAGCGGAGTGCAATGCTGGGCCAATCACCACGTTTCAGGAAATTGCTGTCATTTCCGCGAACCGGCTTACACGGGTCCCCCACGACACGGATCCAGAGTTGGGAGCCCTGCTGGCCGACACACTGACGACGGGCTTTGGGGTTATTCATCATGAGGCCCGGGTCAAAATTGGGGAAGCCGTGGTGATCATCGGTTGCGGCGGGATCGGCTCGGGGGCGGTGCTGGGAGCCGTTTTGGCAGGAGCCCATCCGGTCATTGCCGTGGATCTGCACGACTCCAAGCTGGCGTTGGCAAAGAAGTTAGGAGCGACTGAAACCTTTTCAGCTCGGGATCCTGCCTGGTCGGAAGAAGTCCGGGCTTTTCTCGGTCATCCGGCGGATGTGGTGATTGATGGGACCGGGCAACCGGCTGTCCTCGAGCAAGCCTACGAGCTATGCGGGCCGAAGGGGCGGTGTATTGGAATCGGGGTGATGCGACACGATCGGAAGCTTTCGATCAACACATTGCCGCTTCATCTGGGAAGGGTACTGACCGGATCGGAGGGAGGGTCCAGCCAACCCCACCGAGAAATTCCCAAGTATTTGCGAATTCTTGCGGACCGGAAAATTTCCACGAAAGATTGGGTCACCCACCGGTGCACGTTGGCGGAGATCAATCAGGGCATCCGGTGGATGCGCTCTGGGGAGCCGATTCACGTCATGGTCCGACCGGTATGAGTACCGACTTGGCGGCCACGGCTAGGGAGTTGCGGTACCGCATTATCCAGATGTCCCATGCTGCCGAGGCACCGCATCTGGCCTCGGCCCTTTCGTGTGTTGATCTTTTGACGGCATACTTTTTTGGAAAAAACTCGCCAGATCCTGCGAAGGTCAAGGACCCAGGTCGCGACCGCTTTATTTTGAGCAAAGGCCACGCGGCGATCGGTTTGTATGCGACCCTTGCAAAACGCGGATATTTTCCTTTGGAATGGCTCGAACGATTTGCCCAGGAGGGAGCCGAGCTGGCGGAACAGCCTGCTCCCGGTTGTGCACCGGGAGTGGAGTTGGCCACCGGATCACTTGGGCACGGGCTACCCGTCGGAATCGGGCTAGCCCTGGGGGCGCGGCTACAAAAAAAATCCGCAAAGGTCGTGGTTTTGATGAGCGATGGGGAGTGTCAGGAGGGCTCCGTTTGGGAAGCGGCCATGTTTGCTCCAGCCCAACGGCTTTCCCATTTGACGGTTTGGGTCGACTACAACAAGTGGCAAGCCACGGGGCGGAGTCCTGAAGTCATGGCCATGAATCCTTTTGTCGACAAGTGGAAGGCGTTTGGCTGGAGGGCCCGGGAGATCGACGGTCACGATATTCAGGCGGTGGCCCAAGCCATGAGCGAGTCTTCGGATCCGGAGGGGCGGCCCACCGCATGGGTGGCTCATACCGTCAAAGGCAAAGGCGTCTCATTCATGGAGAATGATAACAACTGGCACTACCGGATTCCCACAGCGGAGGAAGTTGCCAAGGCCGGAAAAGAATTGGGGCAAGCGTGAGAAATTATTTTGCCAAACGAATCACGGAGTGGGCACAAAAGGACGAAAAAATCGTTCTGTTGAGCGGGGATATCGGAAACCGGCTTTTTGACAAATTCAAGGAGAGTTGTCCGGGGCGGTTTTATAATTGCGGGGTTGCCGAGGCCAACATGGTAGGAGTGGCGGCAGGAATGGCGATGCAGGGACTAAGACCGGTCTGTTACACCATTGCTCCTTTTCTCACATATCGTGCGATGGAGCAGATCCGGGTCGACTTAGGGTATCACCATCTTCCGGTGATTTTGGTCGGAACAGGGGGCGGTCTATCGTACGCCTCTCTTGGGGGAACCCACCACTCCTGTGAGGAGTTGGGAATGCTGCGCCTGATTCCGGGGATGAATGTGGCCGCACCCGGTGATGATCGCGAACTGGAAATGATTTTGAGCCACTCCCTCGCGTCTTCTTCACCGACTTACATTCGCATCGGGAAAAAAGGGGAGCCACAAATCCATCCATCCCCCCTCGAGGCGACCCCCGGGCAACCTCTGCGCCTTCGGAGCGGTAAGGATGTTGCCCTCGTGGCATGCGGCACCATTTTGCCCGAGGTTGTCGCGGCCGCTGAACAGCTGGAAAAAAAAGGCATCTCGACGGCGGTTTTTTCCCAGCCCTATCTGAAACCTTTTGCCGACCAAGAGTGGAACAAAGTCTTTCAGGAGCACCGGCTGGTGGTCAGCGTCGAAGAGCACAGCCGGCTTGGCGGGCTGGGAGCAGCACTGGCGGAGTGGAAAGCGGACAAGCCGAAGACTTCCCCCTTGGGGCGATTGGGAAGCGGGGATGAATTTTTGCACCGTACAACGGATCAGGAAGGGGCGAGAAAGTATTTCCAGCTGGATGCGGAAGGAATATGCAAATCAGTCCAAAACTTTTTGAGGGCTTAAAAGATGGCTTATCTCGACTTCATCTCCTTAGTGCACAAATCGACTACACGCGACTATCTGGCACGGGTTAACGATCCGGAATTCCCTAAAGCGAAGGCGGCCGGCTTGGCCAAACAGTGGGATAAGGATTATTGGGACGGAGACCGCCGGACCGGGTACGGAGGGATGAAGTATGACGGGCGCTGGCGTAAGGTGGCGGATGCCATGGTGAAGCATTACCAGTTGAAAGCCGGACATAAGGTGCTGGATGTAGGCTGCGGCAAAGGGTTTCTAATGTACGACCTGATGGAATCGGTTCCGGGGCTGGAAGTGACCGGCTTGGACGTATCCGGATATGCAAAAAAGAACGCCAAGCCTGAAATTCAGAACCGGATTCACGAAGGGCATGCCAAAAAACTTCCTTTTCAGGATGGTGAGTTTGACCTCGTGATCTCGATCAACACGCTCCACAACCTCGAATGTTTCGATCTGGACCCCGCGCTCCGGGAAATCGAGAGGGTCGGAAGAAAAAACAGATACCTCTGTGTCGAGTCCTGGAGGAACGAGGAGGAAAAGGCGAATCTGCTCTATTGGCAGTTTACCTGTGAAAGCTTTTACACCCCCCAAGGGTGGGAGTGGTGGTTCCAAAAGACGGGCTATTCGGGGGATCACAGCTTCATTTATTTTGAATGACCTCCCGCGGCGGTAGAACCATCGGCCTGGATTTTGACAATACGATCGTTTCCTACGAAAAGGTTTACCGTTATTTGGTGGATAAACACGGGGCAGAAATCGTGCCGGGCCAGTCCTCCAAAAACATGCTCAGGGACCATTTTCACCGAAAGGGGGAAGCGGATATTTTTACTCGGATCCAGGGAGAGGTCTACGGACCCGGTCTTGCCGGTGCAGAGGCCTATCCGGGATTCTCATCCTGTCTGGAGCAGTTGACGGCAGACGGATGGAAGGTGGTGGTCATCAGTCACCGCACAAAAAATCCGTTAGCCGGCCCGGCACACGACCTCCATCAGGCCGGCCGAAAATTTTTGGAAACATCCGGTTGGCTGGGGGAAAAGATTCGGGAAGCCTATTTCGAGGAAACCAAGGAGGCCAAATTGATGAGAATCGCCCGTTGTGGGTGCAACTTCTTTGTGGATGACCTGCCGGAGATTCTGGCTCACCCCGCATTTCCCGCGGATTGCCAACCCCTTTTGTTCGACCCTTCAGGACATCCTGAAAAAGGCACTCCTCCAAAGCGGGTTCGACATTGGAAAGAATTGCCAGCCCTTTTGAAGAGGGGAGTTCAATGAAGGGCAAGGAGGAACTTCAGCCCTCCGAGAAGGTACTGTCCCGGCTTTTGACGGAATCTCCCAAAGAAATCCGATCCGTTTCTGGAGGAGCCAACAACCGGGTTTGGGAGGTGAAGACGCTTCAAGGGAAATATCTCCTCAAACAGTATTTCCGTTCCCCCGAGGATTCGCGGGATCGCTTTGCGTCCGAAAAAGCTTTTTACACGCTCGCCCAAAATAAGGTGAAGGGGAAAGTTCCCCAAGTGCAGGCCTGGGATCCGGAAGGGGAGGCGGGGCTCTTTTTCTGGGTGGAAGGCCGAAAACTGACGGAACCAGAAGTGACGGGGGCACGGGTTCAGGAGGCTTTGGAGTTTTTTGCTGCGTTGAATCGGCTTCCTCTCCCGACCCTATCGGATCTTCCCTCCGCGGCTGAAGCGGCTTGGACGATGTGTGAGCATTTGGATCTGGTGAACCGGAGAATCGAGCGGCTGCAACAGATTTGCGGGGAAGATTCTGAAGCGAAGGAGGCTCGCCATCTTGTTCGTGAAAGGGTGATTCCCGCTTGGGAGAGGATCTTTAGAAAGGCCAATCAGGAGTGGCCAGAAAAAGGCCGGGGAACCCATCGTGCAACGGCCTGCGTCTCTCCCTCGGACTTTGGATTCCATAATTCCCTTTTGGGTGGGGATGGCCGTCTTCGATTTTTTGACTTTGAATACGCCGGGTGGGACGATCCTGCGAAAATGGCGGCCGACTTCTTTTGCCAACCCCGCGTTCCCGCACCCGCCCCCGAGTTCCCTCGGGTCGCGGCTCTTTTGACGGAACTGTTTCCGCAAGACGCCGAAGTGGCGGAGCGTGCAACCAGCTTGTGGCCCGTGTATCGGATGAAATGGATTTGCATCATGCTGAATGAATTTCTTCCCGCAGGAAAAACTCGGAGGGGATTTTCGCTGGGAGAGGAAGCACAAATCGAACTGCGAAGGCAACGCCTTCTGGCCGTCCGTGATTCCCTTGAAAAACTTAATTCGATCCAATGAGAGACTTGCCGCGAAAACCACGGGTGCTGGTGGTGGGAGGGGGAACCCTGGCCCGGGCCTTGGAGAAGTCGTTTTCACCCAGCGGAATCCCGACTTTTCGGGCCGGACGGAATGTGGGCTGCTGGCATTTGGACCTGTCCCGGGATCCGGGCTGTTGGAACGTGCCGGGCGACTTGGACTGGGTTTTTGTGTGTGCGGGGATGACTTCCCGTGCGGAATGTGAAAAGAAGCCCCACCTTTCCCGGTGGATCAATGTGGGGGGAAGCGTGCAGCTGGCCCGGCACTTTTTATCACGGGGAGCGAAAGTGGTTTTTTTTGGAACCGATCTTTCCCCCGAAGCGGGGGAGTATGCGAAACAAAAGGAGGAGCTGAGAAGACAGTTGGCGCAGCTGGCCGGAAGCGTTTGGATCCGGTTGGGAAAAGTGGTGCATCCACGCCTGCCGGTTTTGCAAAGCTGGAAAGAATCGTTGGCTCAGGGAGCCCCGATCGAAGCCTTTGATTCCGTCCGGATTTCCCCACTTTCACCGGAAGCCGTTGCGGAGGGGTGCCGGCACTTGGTCTCCTCGCGGCAGCGACCGGCAACGGAGCTAGTCTGGCAGACTCCCAAGAGCATGACCTATGTTGAGCTGGCTCGGAAATGGGGAAATTTCCTTGGATATCCGGCTTCGCGGATCCGCATTCTGGAGAAAAAAAGTCCGCCGGAGGCGTGGGCCTTATATCCTGTCTTTCCCTCGAAAGAATACGAAGCCATCTTGGGGTGTGTGGATAGGCACGCATGGTGGAACGTATGAAAAGAACAAAATGCCACAACTGCGGCGGAGCCTTGCGGGAGTTTTCTCTTTTTGGGAAATTGGCCCGCGTGACTTCCGATTGCCGGCCATGGCCTTCCGGGGGAAGAATAGGTGTCTGCTCGGTTTGCGATCTGGTCCAAGCGATCCTTTCGCCATCTTGGGGAGCGGAATGCCGCAAAATCTATTCGACGTATCATATCTACCGGCAATCCGGCGGGGCCGAGCAGGCCGTGTTCAGGGGGGGGCAGGGGACGCCCCGGTCGCAAAAGATCGTGGACTGGCTCAAGCGGCAGGCACGGTTGCCGATGAGGGGGCAGGTGCTGGATGTCGGGTGTGGGAACGGAGGTTTTTTACGGGCTTTGCGGGGTGAGTTTTCCCGATGGGGGCTTTCTGGGACTGAGTTTGACCGGCGGAATGAAAAAGCCCTGAACAAAATCCGTGGCTTCCGCAAGCTCTATGACAGCAAGGGTACTCCTCCGGCAGCAAGTTATGACCTGATTTCTCTCGTGCATGTACTGGAGCACATGGCGGCGCCTTCGGAATATTTGGCGGGTCTACGTCCCTTGGCCCGTCCGGGGGCACGGTTGCTGATTCAGGTTCCTGATGCGGAAAGAAATCCCTTCATTCTGCCCGTGGCGGATCACGCGTCCCACTTCAGCCGGAAATCCTTGAGGCAGGTGGCGGAGAGGGCAGGAATTCGGGTGAAGTCTGTTCGGCACGACGTGGTGGCGCGTGAACTCACCCTTCTGGGGGAATGGAGCGGAAAACAAAAGGCGAGGGGATACAGGTCCGGGAAACGCGGGGGAATGAAATGGGCCGAGAAAAATCTTAGCTTATTGAAACGGATGTCAGACGAGGCACAACGGGCCGCCAAAAAGGAAAAGCTGGTGGTCTTTGGCTCTTCCTTGGGGGCAGCGTGGATTCATGGGATCACCCGGGGAGGGGTTGTAACTTTTTTGGATGAGGATCAGGCGAGGCATGGCCGGAAACACCTCGGAGTTCCGATTGTTCGGCCAGGGATGGGACATGGGCGAGGGGTGCTCGTTCCGTTGGCCGGGAAAACCCGGCGGTCTGTGGAAAAAATGCTGAGGTCTAAAGGGTGGCGAATTCTGCAGGGCATAAACCGATGACCTTTGCCTCGCTGGGATACCTGACATTTCTTCTGTTTCTGTTGCCGGCTTATCGATGGACCCCGGTCAAACAGCGGTGGATTCTTTTTTTGGCCGCCAGCTACTATTTTTACGGCTGTTGGAATATCAAGTACTCCCTTCTCATGCTGGCCAGCACCGTGTTCAGCTTCTGGGGAGCCCCTTGGGTGGCTCCCGATAGACTTGCGTGGGGCAGACCCGCTGATTCGAGAGCTTGTTTCTACAAGATGCCACGCCATTCGATTTTTACCCAACGATCGATACCAAGACGGAGCCGACCTTGAGTTATTCTGGCAGAAAGAGGATAGTCATTGGGCGATTCACGGAATGGAGGAATGTGCAAATGAGGTTGCCAAGTTACTGCCGGAATGAAGACTAGTTCAGTGGAAGGAAGACTATAACAACACCGAGAGTAATTTATGAAATGCGTGATTTTAGCGGGAGGATTGGGAACTCGTATTTCTGAAGAGTCGCATCTTAAGCCCAAGCCCATGGTCGAACTCGGCGGGAAACCCATCCTTTGGCATGTGATGAAGATTTATTCCGCCCACGGCATCAACGACTTCATTATTTGCTGCGGATACAAGGGCTATGTCATCAAAGAGTACTTTGCCAACTACTTTCTCCACATGTCAGACGTCACTTTCGACATGGCCCATAACCGGATGGAGGTTCACCAGCAAAAGGCTGAACCATGGCGGGTCACACTCGTCGACACAGGGGAAGAGACCTTGACGGGGGGGCGCTTAAAGCGGGTTTCGAAGTATCTTCAGGGGGAGGCAGATTTCTGTTTTACTTATGGAGATGGAGTCGCCGATATCGATATTTCTGGTCAGATTGCTTTCCACAAAAAACACGGGAAGAAGGCCACCATCACGGCGGTGCAACCGGCGGGGCGATATGGGGCTCTTCGGATGGAGGGGAGTCAGGTTGTTGGCTTTACCGAAAAACCTTTGGGGGATGGCGGGGCGGTCAATGGAGGGTTTTTCGTCCTGACCTCCTCGTGTCTGAATAATATCAATGGGGATCGTAGCAGTTGGGAGGCAGAGTCTCTTCCCGAAATTGCCAACGAAGGGGAATTACGAGCTTTTGAGCACAAAGGTTTCTGGCAGCCGATGGATACTCTGCGGGACAAAAACCATCTGGAAAGTCTCTGGAGTAGTGGCAAGGCGCCGTGGAAGACTTGGAAGTAGTGGGACATTCGAGACAATTTTGGCGCGGCAAGCGAGTTCTTGTTACAGGAGACTCCGGCTTTAAGGGAAGCTGGCTGGCCCTTTGGCTGAATGTGTTGGGCGCGGAGATCCACGGTCTCAGCCTTCCGCCAGATCAGCGACCCAATCTCTATTCGTTGGCAAAAGTTGGGAAAATTTCAAAAACGCTTTTTATCGATATACGGAAAGCTAGCCAGGTAAGGAAGGCGGTTGGAAAAATCAAACCCCAGATTATCTTTCATTTGGCGGCCCAGCCCATTGTCCGGATGGGCTACTCTCAGGCGAAGGAAACCTGGGATACGAATCTCACCGGCACGATTCATCTTCTCGAGGCCGCGCGAAAACTTCCTACACTAAAAGTCATTGTCGTAGTCACCACGGACAAAGTGTACCGAAACCCTGAAAAAGGGGCTTCCTTTGTGGAGAGCGACCCGCTCGGAGGAAAAGATCCCTACAGCGCAAGCAAGGCGGCAGCGGATCTCGCCGCAGCCAGTTATCACCAGGTTTTCTTTCAAAAAATGGGGGTTGGGGTGGCCACTGCCCGCGCTGGGAACGTAATCGGAGGAGGAGATTGGGCCAAGGATCGAATTATTCCTGACGCCATCCGCGCCTGGGGGAAGGGCAAATCCTTGTTGGTGCGAAATCCAGCCTCCATTCGGCCGTGGCAACATGTGCTGGATTCTTTAGGGGGATATCTGATTTTGGCTGAAAAGCTTTGGAAAAACCCACGTCTTTCAGGAGCTTATAATTTTGGACCGGAATCATCCGACAGGAAAACCGTTCGGGAGCTAATCCAACAAGCGAGCGGCTTTTCCCCAAAGGGAAAGGTCGTCTGGGGATCTTCAAGGACAGGCCCTGCAGAAGCTAGGGTTCTTGCTTTGAACAACTCGAAAGCCAAAAAGCTTCTTGGGTTTCATCCGGTTTGGGGATTTCGAGCGGCTGTCGCGCGAACCTTCGATTGGTATGCCAGCCAATCCAAAGGAGGGGAGGCAAGAAGGCTTTGTCTGGAAGATATACAGGCCTATGAAAAGCAGGCCCTTCGATGAGCTATTTTCAAGTTGAGGAGACTTCCCTCCAAGGATTGAAAGTGATCCAGCGCCATCCTCGGAGGGATTTGCGCGGGCAATTTACACGGGCTTACTGTTCTGAAGAGCTATCGGCAGCGGGCTGGACAACCCCGGTGAAGCAAATCAATCATTCGATAACCCATGCGGTCGGATCAATTCGGGGTTTGCACTTTCAGAAACCACCCAAAGCCGAAAAGAAAATGGTCCTATGCCTGCGGGGAAGGGTATGGGATGTGGCAGTGGATCTTCGGTCGAGCTCCGCAACGTTTCTCTCCTGGCATGCGGAAGAACTATCAGCGGACAATAGTAGGGCACTGCTGATCCCCGAGGGTTTTGCTCATGGCTTTCAGGTTTTGGAGAAGGAATCGGAGCTACTTTATCTTCATTCCGAACAGTATTCGCCAGAACACGAGGATGGGCTTTCGCCTCTGGATCCGAGGCTTTCGATTCCGTGGCCGTTGGCGATCGGGGAGATGTCGGAGCGCGATCGGGGGTTCCCGTTTTTGTCGGACAAAACCAAGGGAGTTGCACTTTGAAGTGCCGACATTGCACGCAGGAGTTGAAGGAAAAGTTCCTCGATCTGGGAGTCATGCCCCCGTCCAATGCTTATCTTTCCAAAGAAGATCTAGAAAAGCCGGAACCCAAGTATCCATTAAGACTTTTGGTGTGCACGAACTGCTGGTTGGTGCAGACGGAGGACTTTGTGGGACGAGATGAACTATTCACCTCCGACTATGCCTATTTCTCATCGACATCGAAGAGCTGGTTGGAGCATGCAGCCAAATATTGTGAGAAAATCATTCCGCAGTTGGGTCTCGGCCCCAAGAGTCTTGTGGTGGAGATTGCCTCGAACGACGGATATCTGCTGAAAAACATCTTGGGTGCCGGAATCCCGTGTCTGGGCATCGAGCCAACGGCAAGCACGGCAGCAGCAGCCGAAGCTCTGGGCATTCCGGTCATGCGAGAATTTTTTGGTGAAAAACTGGGGCGTGCATTGGCGGCAGAGGGTAAGCAGGCGGATCTAATTATAGGAAACAATGTTTTTGCCCATGTGCCCGATATCAATGATTTTGCAAACGGGCTGAAGTCTTTACTTAAGCCCAAAGGAACGATCACTTTGGAGTTTCCGCACCTGATGAAAATGATTGAGCTGAGTCAGTTTGACACGGCTTATCATGAGCATTTCTCTTATCTCTCTTTTCGAACCGCAAAAAGCATTCTTGAAAAAGCTGGATTAAGTATTTGGGACGTGCACGAGTTGCCGACCCACGGTGGAAGCCTGAGAATATTCGCGGGACATTCGAATGACTCGAAGGGAAAAACTCCTGCCGTTTCAGCACTGTTGGACGAGGAGACACGTCGGGGTATGAGGGAGCCTCATTTATATCGAACTTTTCAAGCGAGTGCAGATCGTATTCGTGACGAGTTTCGGACTTTTTTGGAGGCACAAAGGGCTTCGGGCCAAAAAGTGGTGGCTTATGGGGCTGCTGCCAAGGGATGCACGCTGCTGAATTATGCTGGCATTAAAACCGATCTCCTGCCTTTTGTGTGTGATGCTGCCTTGGCCAAACAAGGGAAACTCATCCCGGGCAGTCGTATTCCAATCGTCCCGCCGTCCACACTCCAAAAACAGCCCCCGGATTGTCTCGTGATTCTTCCCTGGAATATTGCTGAGGAGATTAAGAAGCAGAATAGTGCACTTGCCAAACTGGGAACACGATTTGTAACAGTCGTGCCGAAACTAGAGATTTTATGAAGCCCCGTATTTATTACACCAAACCATCCATTACAGATCTAGAGGTTCGCTACGCGACAGACGCAGCGACTCATGGATGGGGGCCGCGTTGCTACGAATATATCGACCGAATGGAGGAGCTTTTCAGGCAACACCTCGGAATAAAGCATGCGATTGCAACCTCGAGCTGTACCGGCGCACTCCACATGGGCATGGCTGCATTGGGGATAGGACCTGGGGACGAGGTAATTTTAGCCGACACCAACTGGATTGCCACGGCGGCACCCATCGTGCACCTGGGGGCCAAGCCCGTTTTTGTGGATATTTTGCCGGACAGTTGGTGCATTGATCCGTCCTTGGCCAAGGCAGCGATTACCCCCCGCACCAAAGCTATCGTGGCAACACACCTTTACGGGAATTTATGCGAAATGGAGGAGCTGCTGGATCTAGGTCAGCGCCATGGGATTCCGATTTTGGAGGATGCTGCCGAGGCGGTGGGGTCGATCTACCACGGCAAAAGAGCAGGTTCGATGGGGAAGTTTGGCAGTTTTTCCTTTCACGGAAGTAAGACTATTACCACCGGGGAGGGGGGTATGTTTGTCACAAACGATTCTGATCTTTACGAAAAAGTTCTGACGTTGAGCAATCACGGTCGGGCTCGTGGAGAAGTCAGACAATTCTGGGCGGATGTAGTCGGGTACAAATACAAAATGTCCAACATTCAGGCGGCCCTAGGCTGTGGTCAAATGGAACGAATCTCCGAACTAGTGCAACGTAAGCAGCAGATCTTTTCCGATTATAAAAAGAAACTGGCGGGGCTGAAGGGCCTCTCCATGAATCCGGAGCCAGCCCATACCGTCCATGGGGCCTGGATGCCGACGGTGGTGTTGGATGCACCCACGGGGATTTCGAGGGAAAAACTACAAAAAGCCTTCCAAGAAGAGAATATCGATGCTCGGGTGTTCTTTCATCCACTCTCCGGGCTCCGAATGTTTTCCCCGCAAAAGCAAAATCGGCACTCTTGGGACATCCCCAAACGAGCAATCAACTTACCCAGCTATCATGAGATGACCGCAGTGGAACAAGATCGGGTGGTGACCGTGATCAAAAAATGTTATGAATATTGAAGGCATGAATTTCATCCTATGGGGAAGTGCTGGACATGCCAAAGTTCTGGCGGATCTCATCTGGGTAAGGCGGGGGCGAGTAAGCGCGCTTTTTGACAATCTTTCAACGGCCGAACCCTCCTTGCCGGATGTCCCGATATTTCGTGGTGCAAGCGGGTTTGGAGTTTGGCTCCAACAGCAGACATCCGTGGATGGCATTTCCGCGGCCATTGCGATCGGGGGGAACAAGGGGGCAGACCGTCAGGAGATCATGTCACGATTCAAGGCGGCTGGTTTGAAGCTTCCCGGATTGATTCATCCGACTGCCGCTGTGGCGGGATCCGCGCGTATGGGCGAAGGCTGCCAAATTCTTGCCCAATCAGTCGTAGGGCCTGATGTTTCTATGGGCAATGTTTGCATCATTAATCACGGGGCGTCTGTGGATCATGAGTGCCACTTGGGAAGCGGTGTGCACATAGCGCCAGGTGCGGTTTTATGTGGCTGTGTGGAGGTGGGGGAAAACACAATGATCGGTGCTGGAGCTGTTGTTTTGCCAAGAATCTCGATCGGGAAAAGGGCAATGGTGGGAGCAGGCTCAATTGTAACACGGAATGTTCCTGACGGGACGGTCGTGCTTGGCAACCCAGCACAAATAATGAGGGAAGTAGTATGAATGAGAGTGATAAATTTAAAGAACAATGTCGTTCCGAAGTTGAATCTCAGGGAAAGGATAAAACGCTTCTTTCCTTAACCCAGAAATGGGTCAATAGCGCTAATTCAAAAAAGTACTCGTATCATTACGAGTGGCTTGGTCGCCCGATTATCCAATATCCGCAAGATATGGTTGCGATGCAGGAGCTTGTCTGGCGAATAAAACCGGATCTAATCATTGAAACGGGAATCGCGCATGGCGGCTCACTTATCATGAGTGCTTCCATGCTGGCCCTACTTGATCTGTGTGATGGAATTGAGTCGAGCTCAACGATCGACCCGAACAAATCCAAGCGCAAGGTTTTAGGAGTCGACATAGATATTCGTCCTCACAACCGAGCCGCTATTGAAGCCCACCCCATGGCCTCCCGTATCCAGATGATTCAAGGTTCAAGCATTGATCCGGAGATCATTGCAAAAGTGCAAGCATTGGCTTCCAGCTATTCACGAGTCCTGGTTTGTCTCGACTCAAATCATACTCACGAGCACGTGCTGGCAGAACTGAACGCCTACGCTCCGCTGACGAGTGTCGGAAGTTACTGCGTAGTATTCGATACAATCATTGAAGATATGCCCGCCGAGATGTTTCCTGATCGGCCTTGGGCCCCTGGCAATAATCCAAAGACAGCTGTCTGGGAATATGTAAAAACTCATCCGGAGTTTGAGATCGATAAGAGTATTCAGCATAAGTTGCTCATTACGGTCGCGCCAGATGGCTGGCTTAAAAGAATACAATGATAGCCAATCTGTTTAAAAAAGAATCGTCACGCCAGAATCAGCATCTATGCGCAAAGTTGTCTTACATCATTCTTTCGAAAGATCGAAGGGCTCTACTTAAGAGCAAGCTGGATTCTCTTCGTCGAAGACAAGGAGCAAAAGAGGAGCAGATATTTATTGGTGAGGATAATCAAGAAACTATTTCCAAGCTCGTTAAAAACCATCTGATAGTCCGTGAAGTAAGTCCGCTCGAAAGATTAAGAACTTTAATGCAGTCAATATCAACCGGCTATTGCGTTCTCACAGCAGATGACGACACGATTATAACAAAGGATATAAGTAGACATATCAAGTTCTTAGATGAAAATTCGGACTACGTTGCCAGCCAAGGACTTTTTTATAGCAAAATGTATACCGCGAGTCGTAATGAGTCATACCGACCCAGTCTGCAAGGAGAAAGTGCGGAACAAAGGATTCTTGAGCTAATAAAAAACTATGGGCATTTCAACTACGCTGTTATCAGAACCTCTGTGTTGCAAAAGATATGCACGGTATCTAAGAGTCTAAAAAGTAAAAACTCTCTAAACTTTCAGGAGGTAATTTGGAATATTGTCTTGGCTGCAGCTGGCAAGATAAATGTTGTCCATGAGCCTTTCGTTCTTCGCGACCCCACGCAGACTAAAGGATGGTGGCAAGACTTCATGGTGGGTAATTTAGCAGAACATCTGAATGAAGACGGGAGAATGGTTAGTAAAGCGATCATGAAGATGACTCCCTCTTTCAAGACTGATACCTTAGTTGAACTGATTCTCTATTTTATCTTCAAAGATTCGACCTGTCTTTCTCAAGAAACACTAAAAAATATGACCGAAAGCAAAGAACGAGTAAATGACAGCAATAAGCTGCCCGAAAAACTAAAAACTCTTTGTACAAAAGAATGGGAATAAATGATTTACGACTTCCGAATTCTTCCTTTTGCTCTGGGAGATGTTGTTATTTCAATGATTCATGGGACAATAGATTTAAATGGTAAAACTTCGAAATTCCCATTTTACTACTTTAGAAATGACTTAGAAAAAGCTCATCCAATTCAAAGATTCATTAACAAGCAAAACGCAAAAAAACATTTAGGGGACCTTAATGAAGCTTTGCTTTTTAATCCACTTCAACTTCCAATTAAAGAAATAAGGAAAAAACCAGATAATGCTGGTTGTGAAACATCGCATGAATTAATGATTAGGGATTTCTATCAAAATTACAAAAACACAAATCAGGTAAAAGAGTATCATAATTATTTTAATTCGAATATAGCTTCACATAAGTTTTTAAATCAGTGGAGTCAGGAAAAGAATCAGATCCCACAATTAAACGCGTCTAAAGATCTAATTCTCACGACAAAGAAGCTAATTAAGAAATATACAGGCAAAAACAAATGGATTTGCGTTCACCTCCGATTCCGAGGTATAGAAAAAGATGCAGACCTTGCCGATATTAAAAGAAACGCAGATCCCGGGTTCTGGTACGGAATTCTATCAAATATTGCTCAAGAGTATAAAAATGACCATGCAGTCCTTTTGCTTGGACCAAAGGGAAGTTATCCTTTAAGCTTTTATGGAATTCCTAATCTATACGCGGTTTCAGCCATGGGTGGAACGTTAAAGAACAGTATTGCAGCGATCTTATCTGCATCCGCCTTTATTGGCAGCTCCTCCGGTTTTGCTAACTGCGCAACATTTTCTAAAACACCTTATTTAATCTTCGACGTCAGCGAAAATGGATACGAAAACTATTGTATTGAATATAATTCACCCCGTCTTCCATTTGCTAAAGAACAGCAACATTTGTCATCACAATCAGACTCTCCGAAAATGGTTGCAGAGAAACTACGGGGCATTCTTCCGCGCTTAAATGATATAAGTCAACCACTCCCAGATGATTCCGAAATTAAAATAGCTAAAACAAAATACAAAACTATTAGAGCGTTTTCGTATGTCGTCTCAAAAAGGATAAATAAATTAAGCGACAAGCCAGACAAAAGTCTTTTCTCAGAAATCTGCTTTTTAGAAAAAGTGGTCCCTGAACTGAAAGAAGACGCGATTTTAAAATGGGTCAAAAGCCAATCTCTTTTTGGTCTTTATGAAGACCAAGCAAGGGCTGAGGAATACTTTGCCAAAATAAAAGAGCTTAAACGAAAGTCAGGTGATGCAATGATAAGACAAATCCTGCAAAATCCCAAAATCCAAATAGAGGACGCGATTTTGGTATATCATAAAAACTGTCCTACTTTCCAGTGGGACATAGATTCTCGAGCAATACGCAATCTTCTTGGCAGATTATATTCCTTGGGGCTTAAAACAGTAGGGCGAGAGACCTTAATAGTCATATTCTTTTTCTGGAAATACTGGTACAGATTGTTTTATAAGCCATTTGCAAGATTTCGTTTTTGAACTTTGAAGATAAAGTAGATATTTGACTGCTAACACAACCGAGAAACTAAAAAAGGTGGAAATCTATATATCAATGGTTGTCTGGGGGAAAACATTCCGAGATCTATTTTGCGATTGGGTGCTTCCTTCTCAACTATCTCCCAATAACATTCTACAGTTACAAGACTCATTTTCAACTTCTTATCACATTTATACTACAAAAGAGGACAGATCATTTATGGAGAAACATTCTTCTATCATTTCTTTAAAAGAGAAAATGCCTGTTGTTTTTCACGAAATCGAAGATGGAGTTGAGACTGAAGTTGAAAGAGGGGTTAGAAAATACGACCGATATTCTAAATACCTTCGTGATACTGTAATTTATGCAAATTCTAAAGGTGCCGCGATATTGAATTTATGCCCGGATGCCTTTTTCAGTGATTCCACCTTTAAAACTTTGATTAACCATATTAGTCGTGGGAAGCGGCTGGTCTGCATGCCTGGAGTACGTATTAAAAAAGAAAAAGCACTCGAATTTCTTGCCAATATAAAAAACAGTAGAAAAGGGTGTCGGGATTCTGAAATAATAGACGCTGCTTTAAAAATTCTACATCCCATTACAGAATCTTTGATATGGGGTAATAAGGCTTTTAGTTGGGAGTGGCCCTCTCATATCATTCATCGTCTTGAAGCCGGCCTTCTCATATATCCATTTCATACGCACCCCCTCTACTTGAACTCCAGAAACAAAGGGCTATCGCCAGTCAGCACTCTGGATGATGATTATATTGATTCCGCTTTTCACGAAGCAGACGAAACGGCATACTTGTTTGATTCAGATGAGGGTTTTTGTTTCGAGCTAAGTGAAGAAGGCAATCCAATAATTAAAGAAAATATGGTACCGACGAATCCTGTTCAACACATTGCAAACTGGACAAACCGGCATTGTAATAAAAGACATCTTATTAATTTCAATTCACCGTATCTATTGCAAAGCAAAGAGATTAGTGATCAGGACAAAAATGTTATTCGAGATGCCAAGGAACTTGCAGAAAATATTATGAATCGCCGAGGTTCTAAAAAGAAAGGTTTATTCAGTTTCTTCAAATAAAGCATATGAAAAAAACACATGGATCAAGGATGAAAGAGCCCCAGTACCAGTTTTTATTGAAACTGCGCGAAAAAGAAGGGCTAAGGCAGTTAGGATTAATGACTAGCCAGCTTTATAGGGATGATCCGAAGCATCTCGTCTTTCAGCTATCTCGGTACAAATTCGCCGCAAAAATGCTTAGTGGGCTAAAGAATGTTCTTGAGGTGGGGTGCGGAGACGGATTTTCAACAAAGTTAATCCGGCAGGAAGTTTCTCGTGTAACGGGTATCGATTTCGACCCAGTGTTTATTGAAGCGGCGAGAGCTTTACACGGGACGGAGAGGGGAATGGAGTTTTTTGTTTGGGACATTTGCAAAGATGGTCCAAGAAAAGAAAAGTATAATGGAATCTTCTCATGTGACGTAATTGAGCATATACCTAAAAAACAGGAAAACCGTTTTCTAAGGAATATTGTTTTATCCCTTGCCCTAGAAGGGGTCTTTTTATGTGGGACTCCAACTCTTGCGTCCCAAGCATACGCCTCCCTCCCAAGTCGGCAGGGACACGTCAATTGTAAGGATGCACCTGCGCTAAAAAAACTCATGCTTAGGCATTTCCGAAATGTCTTTATATTTTCAATGAATGACGAGGTAGTGCACACAGGCTTTTACTCTATGGCTCACTATCTTTTTGCCCTTTGCTGTGGACCCAAAAAATAGATTGAGCGCATGATATCGGCTAATACTTCGAATAATTACTTTAGACCTTGAAAGTTATCCAGGGTGAAGATTACTTTTTTTGCCCCCGTGCGGAACGATTGGACTCATGCGGAGCGCTTGCTTGCTTCGATAAGGAGAACTTTTCGCTGGATGCCTTGGGAAATGATCTTTGTGGATGATGCCAGTAAACCAGAACAGATATTAATGGCAAACAAGCTCAAGCAGGAATTTGGTTTTCGCGTAATTTTCAATCCAGAGCATCGAGGCATCGTGTCCTGTCTAAATCAACTCGTGAAAGAATTGCCGCCAGGAATTGCAATTCCAGTTTCTGCCGACATGGAGCTCTGTAATAGTTTCTTTCCATTGGTGCTTCAATATGCATTCGTATTAAAGAAAGCTGATTTTGTATTCGCTAAGTGTCGGCATAATCATATTTCTTCTCAGAAGTGCGCGGGAGTTACGGGTTGGGCTACTCAGAAAGGAATTCAGAAAGTTTCAAACTCAAAAGAAGAATTCGTAACGGGGAAAACACGACCCTCTGGCTATGCGGTCGCACTTCGCTCCTGTTTCGTTAAACAGTATGGCTATGATCAAGCTCTTGGGCCACTATGCGATTTCTATCTTAACAACTTAATGATCCTTAAGCACAAAGCGTTTTATTATGGAAAAGTAGTCAGCAATACACTCCAACGAAAAGCTTCGTATTCAGGCTCATTCAATCAAGCGGATTCATTGGCACTGGTTGAAAAAACAATTACTAAATTTGAATCTGATGGAGTCATTTTGACAAATGCACAGAAGAGCAGATATCGCGAATTTGAAAGAAGCCAGTGGCCACATTGAGGGCACGGAGTGGAGCTCCCTCAGGTGCTGGTGGGCTGAAGCGGTTTGTAAACCACCTGCGCTGTAGGATCATCGTAGAGGCAAGAAGAGCAGGAAGTAAGCTCAATATCCCAATTCGTGGGCCTGTTGGGCTTGATCGAGATTCCAGCAAGATTTTGAAGGAGGTGGATCGGGAGCGGGAGGTTCTCTGTTCCCCTGCTCCCCAGTTTGCCTTCGAAGCGCATCCACTATTTACGAGAACATCGATAATGTTCCAGAAAACATGGGTCAGGGAACTTGAGAAGTGCATCGTTTTTGGCCCGACCGTAGGGGTGGTGAGTTCGGACAACTTCTTGATTCCAGAGGTTTCAATCGAATGGTCATGCCCGCCAGAATTGCACTGGACCTTTAGAAAACTTAAATTGCCAACTCCAACTCCACTGTCCGGACGCTCTCTAATTTTAGGCAGTACAGGGGGAGATTCCTACTTCCATTGGATGACAGATGTTCTGCCTAGAGTTCGATTAGTCAAAGAAGCCGGTTATGAAATGAATTCTTTCGACCACTTTATCATCAACAAGCTGGAGGCCGGTTATCAAAGAGAAACGTTAAATTATTTAAAAATACCTTCAAAAAAGATCCGGGAGATAGGAACTAAGCCCAGTGGGTATCTTTGCGAACACGCAGTTTTACCGAGTTTGCCTTCTTTCCCTGGCGCGGTTCCCCCTGAAACCATTCAGTATGTAAGGGCCATCATCCCTGAGACGACTCTTAATAAACCTGTAAAACTTTATATCGGGCGGGGCAAATCGAAGCGCCGAAGAATACCTGAAGAAGGTCGAATTATAGATTGGTTAAAAACGCAAGGCTTCGAGATTATAGATTGCGGAGAGATGAGCGTAAAAGATCAAGCAGCTGCCTTTGCCCATGCTGAGCTGATCGTTGCTCCACATGGAGGGGCGTTAACGAATCTAATCTTTTGTCGCCCGGGCACAAAAGTAGTTGAACTGTTAAGCTCGAGCTACCCAAATCCATGCTATAGGAATTTGTGTGGGGTAGCGAAGCTTCCTTATATTGGGATCATCGGTAATAGTCAAAAATCTGAAACTACAAGTGACTTAAGCGACTCCTCGGGAGCCATCGAGACTAGGCTTGAGGATATTAAAAAAGCCTTGGATCAACTTTTGGCGTGTTAGCCAGAGGGTCGCAAATTTCAAACTATATGAAGCAAAGTGAAATCAGTGTGATTAAAGCACCCGTTGCGATCTTTATCTATAAACGCCCCGAGTTAGTTAAAGGCTTGATCCAAGCGATAAGCGCTTATCAACCTAGCAAGCTATACATTGTAGCAGATGGACCCAAGCCGGAGGGTGGGCAGCCCGAGTCCCAGTTATGCGCAGAAGCCCGCCGTGTGGCTGAAGTTGGCGTAAACTGGCCGTGTGAGGTGAAAAGAGTGTATGCCACTAGCAATATGGGTTTGAGAGTTCGCTTGGAAAGTGGTTTGGATGAGGTCTTCTCTAATCAAAATGAGGCTATTCTTCTTGAAGAGGATTGCCATCCCATGCCGGATTTCTTTCCTTTTTGTCAGGAAATGCTGGCCCGTTATCGTGAAAATCCCAGGATTGCGGGAATTGCGGGAAATTGTTTTCTACCCATTCAAGCTCCTATCTCCTCCAGTTATTTTTACTCCCGGTTTTTGCACATTTGGGGCTGGGCGACTTGGCGTAGGGTATGGAATGAGTATGATCGTTCCAAGTGGGAGTGGCCGACAGAGGGAGTCAGGAGGTATTTCCCCAACAGCCGTCCTGATGAAATGCGCTACTGGAACCTTGTCTACTCGCGAGTGGCATCCGGGCAAATTGATACTTGGGACTACCGGTGGACTTCCCACCTTTGGTCCCGGGGTCTCTTGGCCGTCGTTCCCTCGCAAAATCTTATCTGGAATCGGGGATTCGGCGCCTCCGCCACTAACACACGGGACGAAGACATGGAAGTGGGGATTGAAAGGGAGTTGCCCTTGCCACCCCCTTACACAGGATCAGGCCCGATCCAAGCCGATGAGGAGCTGGACCGAATGGTTTTTGAGAACCATTTTTTACGGACAGAGGGTAAAAAGAACCTGTGGGGGAAGCTGATGGCTAGATTGCGCAAAAACCCATTCCGGTTAGGCAGACAATGATCCGGTTGATTCCTGCCAATTTGATGCAGGCCGTGACTGCTCCCAGTCCGCTGACCGGTTCCCCAAGCACTCCAGTCCATGGCATTTCCTGTAAGGACTTGATCCAGGTCTATGCCCAGCACTTGCAGGTAAATATCCGGCCTTATCTGGGGGATCTGCAGGAAATCCAACTTCGCCGGTGTCCCGAAAGTGGCTTCCGTTTTTATTTTCCTCAGAAGGTGGTGGGCGACGATGGCTTCTACCGCGCGCTGGCTGTTCACAGCTGGTATTACCAGGAAGAAAAGTGGGAGTTTGCGGAGGCCCTTCGCTTTTTGCCTTCCCGGGGAGAGATTCTGGAAGTGGGGCCCGGGAAGGGGGGGTTTATGCGAACTTGTCTTACGGTTCGCCCGGCACTCAAGGTTACGGGGCTGGAGTTGAACCAGGAGGCTGCTGAGGCCGCCAAAAACCTAGGGCTTGATGTCAGGCAGGAAACCTTGGAGCAACACGCAAAGGCACAAGGGAAAAGCTATGATGCGGTATGCGCTTTCCAGGTTTTGGAGCATATTCCGGAACCATTATCATTCCTCCGCGACTGCTTGCGGGTGTTGAAGCCCCGAGGCCTTCTGATGGTGGCGGTGCCTGACAGCTCTGAACGTCAACCGCCTTCTCCCTTGGCCGTGCCGGAAGATCCACTCAATATGCCTCCACACCATCAAGGTCTTTGGGATGTACCTTCATTAGTGTTTCTCTCAAGAATCCTTCCGCTGCGCTTGTGTCACTTGGGGTGGGAAAAAGTGGAGAAAGAGGGTCAGATCGACAATTACTCAAGATATGTTCGCACTGGCCTAAAGAGCCACTTTGGCGGAATTCTTGGCCGATTGCTGCACACACTAGGCCGCCCTTATTTGCGCGTATGTCTTCGATCCTTGGCTCCTTTTCTGCCCGGGCACTCCCTTTTTGCTGTCTTTCAGCGCGTGGAAGACGGCAAGGGATGAACCTATGAGAATTCTGTTTCTGCAGGACCATTTCGAAGTTGGAGGAGCCGCTCGAGCGGCAGGCCGTTGCCGTGCCTTGGCCAGAACTTTGGGGCACACCACGGCGGTGGCGTGTGGGGACGGCACGGTTTCATCGGAGATTTTTTGTCTCCAGGGCAAAATGCCCCATGGAGTTGGAAGAATTTTGCAGCTAAGCCTCCCGCGGCGGTTGCGATACCAATGGATGCAAGCAAGGGTTGCCGCGGCATGGAGAAAATGCATCGATCGTTTCCGCCCGGATTGCATCTGGGTTCACAACCTCCACGGTGCCTTTAAGTGGGGCTGGAGCTTTGATCTTCTGGCGCCGCGGCGACTCCGGATCCCCACAATCTGGACTTTGCATGACATGGCGCTTTTGGGCGACGGGGAGTCCTACTGGCCAGAATCTGAATGGCCGACCCGTGCTGCGAACGGTCCGTTTCGGACAATCTTTGCGGATATTCCTGGTAACCATTTGATACTGACTGCCCCATCTGCCTGGATGGCTAAGTTGGCTTCCCGCTGCACAGGAAGGTCCTGCCAAGTCCTTTCCAACCCCATCGACCTGAAGATCTTCAACCCCGGAGACAGGAAGGCGGCTAAGGAAAAACTCGGCCTGCCGCTGAACACCCCCCTTTTCTTAGCTGGCGCTGAGAGGGTGGATGATCCCCGCAAGGGATTGAATTTATTAGAGGGGCTGCGAGAAGCCTTCCAGCAGGCCGGCATTACACTAGCTATTTTCGGCCGGAACGGCCGTCCACAACCTGGTCAAAACTATCTGGGAATATTGCGGGATGAAAACGCCGTTGCGGAAGCCTATCGAGCCGCCGATCTCTATCTGCATCTAGCTCATCAAGAAAATGCGCCCTGTCAGATTCAGGAAGCGTTGGCTTGCGGAACTCCGACCCTGGCTTTCTCTGTGGGGGGTATCCCCGAAATGATCCGAGAGGGGGAGACGGGATTTCTGGTCCCTTGGCAGGAGCGGGCCAATATCGGCGGATTTTTCAAGGAAAGAATTTTGCCCTGTTTGGAAGATTTGCCCAAGATGAGGGCATCGTGCCGTGGGGACGCAGTAAGCAGGTTTTCGGAGGAAATTCTTGGCCAAAAAATGCAGGAGGTTCTTGGCCTTTTGCACGCCTAGGGAGGCGAAGTTTTATTCTCCTGGGAGCTTGTTCCTTTTCGTAAGCCGCCATTTTGTAAGTCCAAAAAACCAGCGTCGCTGAGTCACAGGCCTTTGAGGTTGTCGAAAAATCCGATCAAAAAAAGCGAGTAACGTGTTCACGTCGTATGCCGAATTAGGAACATTCTTAAAGAAGGGTGAGGCTTGAATGTATTTGGCGTAGAGTTCTGGGGTGTCGTCTACATGCAGGACGTACTCAGCAAGTTCATGGTCGGAGGAGAAATCGTCCCGGCAGATAAAACTTTCCGGGTTGAAGAAATCCTTCACCCGAGGATCACCCCAGTAGATTGGAATGGTGTTCACATGGAGAGGATCGACCAGTTTTTCCGTGCACCAACCCGCCCGGCGAGTGTTTTCGAAGGCGAGGTTGAAGCGGTATCCGGCGAGCCAATCAACCTTCACCTGGTAGCGGTCACCAGGCGGCAGTCGGTACCCAGTGTTGTTCAGGGCTCGGCCGGCTGAATCGACTTTGCGAAGTCGGTTGAGAGCGTGAAAAAACTGCTCGCGCCGACGAACGGTTCGGTCGACATAGGCGCAGAGCAGGGAGCAGAAGTGGGGTTTGGACGCCCGGGTGGCCACGGGATCAGGGACGGAAGTCCGAACTAGCTTTTCCGGCCGGCCGTCGAAGGCGTAGATGGGCAGGTAGGCGGAGCGGGGGTCGTCGAGCAAGACGGAGACGGCCGCATAGTCGCACTCCTTCCAGTTGGGCCAATACTTCTCCTGCGTGTGGAAAATCTTGGTGCAGTTGTAGAGGCGGTGGCGGTGTCCAATATGAGAGTAGAAAAGAAAATCCGGAGTGTCGTCAAAAGTGAAGTCGTAGTGGGGGGAAAGAAGGTCCAGAAAAAAAGCCCGACTCTGGGCGGGGAAATCGATGAAGTTAAGGGATACCTTTGGGTTCATTTAGCAAAAAACCTTTTCGCGCAGGCTGTAAGATCCATCAAAGGGCGCCGAAAAGCCAGATGTTCCGCCAAAGTTGCCTGAGTCTGGGCTAGAGATTGCATATGGAGGGGATCTTTGAGAAGGGCCTCAATCTTTTTATGGGCTGATGCCAGATCTGCAACAATCAGATCTGGAAGGAGAACCCCGGGCATGGCGAGCGAGTCCGCTCGGCCCAAGAAAAGGTTGCCAGCCTGAGTCGCTTCAAGCGCCCAATTTCCCCAGCGGGTCTTTGGATCCGTTCGGATAGCAAACTCGCTCGTGGACATCAGCCGGATGTAGGCGGCGGCATCCCCGGATAAGGGGGTCATGAAAGTGGGTTTTTCCCCGGCATGGGATTGCCAGGTGGCTCGGTCGACGACAGCGCCCCCGCGATTTGCATCTCCACCTACCGTCTCTTTGGCCAAATGTTTCCATGAAGCTGCCGACTGGAAGGTGAAGGGGAATTCCAACACATGGTTTTTGTTGCAAGGCCGTGCACGGTAACGGCGGAAACAGTGATTTAGGTACAGATGATATCCCTGAATGGGATCCACAAGGGACCTTTTATGAAGGGAGCCACCGGCTTCGACGGAGTAGTAGGCCCACATCGTCCTTTTTGATTTGGAAACAATTCGAGTCGGAATAGGAATATCCAGACCGACCACAAGGTCGTAATCATCCCACCGTATCTGACCGCAATTTACTACGCCCATCGTTTCTTGCCTCTCTTGCCATGCTTCGATCCGACGAAATGCAGTCTCGGGGTTAGGATCCCCAGCAAACTTTTCTTTCCAAAGATAGGTTTCCGGATCAGGCGTTTGGCGTACGACAAAATAGTCGGCATTGAGATCAGCCAAAAAAGACATGGGTCCAAGGTGAGCCTGGGCTGTCAGGATCATTTGCATCCAGTTTCTTCCTGCTCCTGGAAGGTAAGCCCCTTGGTAGGCAGTTTGTTTGACTAGGGCGACTTTCCGCGAGCTCCAGAAATCTAGGCACGTCTTGATTTCGGTATTTGATATGAGTTTTGGAGCGGCATGAATTTCAGCCCAATTCAAAATCGATCTGGGCAGCATCAGGCCAAGCTTTTCCCAATCCTGTCCAACATGCCAAGGACCGCCATGGGACGTGGATGGATGAAGCGCCATGGGGGAACATTAACGGATCTGCCCAAAACGGCGATAGGAAGAAGACGATTCGAAGAGGATTCTGTGCTAGAAAAAGGGGCTATGAAATTGGTTCTTCGTATTATTCGCGGATGGTTGTACCGACGGTATCCCGCAATATCACGCGGCTGGTACCGCAAAAAGTTGGCGGGGTATGAGCGGAGATGGGGGCTAGAGGATCATGGTTTCACCAAAGAGGGGTTCTTTAGGGTATTTCATGAGAGATTTTTAGGGGGAAATAGGCCCGGTCGGGTATACGAGTTGGTTGCGGGAGATGGGCTCGTGGGGAGTTTGGGAGTTTGGTTTGAAGGGCTGGGCAAGGGATGGAGTGTCGAAGCTTGGGAGCATCGTCCTTCCGCTTTGTTATCACTCAAAAAAACGCGTTTTGAGGCCGAGATTCATGAAGGGCGGCTGACAAGATGGTCAGCGAATGAGAGAAAAAAAGATCTGATTGGCATCACAACTCGCAAAGCACGCGAAGGCTCCGGGGTTTGTCGGGAAATCTGCGCCGGTCAGATCCGACCTCAATGGGTCGGCCTATGGAATCCGACGATGCGACCCACCTGGTTTCATCGAATGAGAAGTGCGGGCTATCAGCTCGTGTTGGTTTATCAACGGATGGAGTTTTACGTGAGAGCAGAAACCCGACAACAGATTACGGAAGACAGATGGCGGAAATAATTTCCAGCTTTAAAGAGCTCAGGGCATATCAGGAAGCAGTGAGGCTCCAAGAGATAGTTTTTGAAGAGAGCAAGCTTTGGCCGAAAGAGGAGCTTTATGCTCTTACCAGCCAAATACGAAGATCCTCACGGGCCATCGGTGCGTCCATGGCAGAGGCATGGGCCAAGAGGAGCTATCCAGCCCACTTTCTAAGTAAAATGACCGATGCCGATGCCGAGCTTCAGGAAAGTCAGCACTGGATCGACACAGCTTACGCCTCTGGCTACTTGAGTGTGGAGTCCAAAGAGTCTTTCATCTTGCTCTCTCAAGAGATCGGAAAGTTGATTGGGGGGATGATGGCAAAACACGAGAGTTTTTGCCGTTCCTCGTCCCCAGTGGAGAAAAAATGAGTATAGCTGTATTACAAAAGCAGTACTCTGGTATCGGTCTTCTGGCCTCCGGTTCCTGAAATGAACGTAGCCTTCCATTCCAACTCCATGTCGTTACGCGGATCGGAGAACGCCCTTTGGGATTACGCGAACTTCAACGAAACAATTCTTGGGAACAATTCTGTAATTTGCCACCCGGCTGAGCTGGAAAATACGGAGAATCCGACTTTTTTGAAATGGAAAGCCAGATTTCAACTTGTTCCATATCGGACAAAGGCTGAATTAAGCTCCAAGCTTATGGAGAGAGGGGCGGATATCCTCTATCAAATCAAGCCAGGACCTTATGACGGATTTATCATACCCGGTGTAAAGAACTGCATCCACTCGATGTTTTTGAGCGATGAATTCCATGGTGATTGTTTTGCCTATGTATCTCGCTGGGCCTCGAGAGTCATGACGGGAAGGGAGGAGTCGTTCGTCCCGCATTTTGTTCCGAAGTTGGAAAGCAAGGTAGGGCTAAGGGAGAACTTAGGTATTTCGACGAAGGCGAGAGTCTTTGGGCGCCATGGAGGCTGGGATACTTTTAACATTCCCTTTGTTCGAGAAGCAGCAGTTCGACATGCCCGACAAAATCCGGAGGATCACTTTGTGTTCCTGAATACGGAATCCATTCGCGAGGCCGAAAATCTGACTAATATCCACTATCTTCCGGCCACGGTAGATCCAGTGGAAAAGGGTAAATTCCTCGCCACCTGCGATGCGATGCTTCATGCCCGCTGGCACGGAGAAACATTCGGTTTGGCCGTGGGGGAGTTCGCCGTCTTGGGAAAACCAGTGATTACATTTTCAGAATCAAGAGAGAAAGCCCATCTTGAGATGTTGGGAAATCAGGCTTTGCTATACCGAAACGCTGGAGAATTGGCAGAGATTCTGAGGGGGTTTC
>Ga0214923_10001949_pt1 | contig 28394 bp, 23 predicted proteins | sample LL1510_MetaG_FD_177993 | JGI IMG/M metagenome (GOLD analysis project Ga0214923, IMG submission 177993) | Freshwater microbial communities from Lake Lanier, Atlanta, Georgia, United States - LL-1510 | ecosystem: Environmental > Aquatic > Freshwater > Lake | place: USA: Georgia | collected...
GTGGTTTAGTCTTTTCCCAAATCTCGATCATCTCCTCAAGAGATGGTTTCTTTGCAAACTGTACAGAGCAAGAGGCGAGGTGGCCATGCTTCGTCGGTACACGGTTGCACTGAGCAGAAATTGAGATTTCAGCATTGAGGATTTTACACGGCTCTCTCTCGTTTTTTTCCTCTTCATTTTCAATGTAGGGGATCACATTGTGTAGAAACTCATCCCTTTCCTTGCCAGCTCCGCTCATCGCCTGCATGGTCGTCACCGAGATCTTTTCAATCGGGAAGTAGGGGTGAAGCACGCCAAGAGGCAGCAAGAAGGATTGGATCGAACAATTGGGCTTCGCTATCAAAGTCCCTTTCCAAGGCTGTTTTGGAATGGAGAAATTGAGTTCTGGAATGATCAGCGGAACTCGAGGGTCTAAACGGAAGGCTGAAGAGCTGGAGATGACGGTATAACCCCTCTTGACGTAAAAAAGTTCCCACTCGCGTGCCAGACTACTCGGCAGAGAGGAAAAAAGTAGGGGAGCTTCCGGCAAATCTCCCAATTTGCCCCCACCTTGTCGCGAGGCAATAAATTGCAAATCAAACCAGGGATGACCTTTCAACAAATGCCGGTAACTCTCCGCTATCTGCCCGGAGCCACCAAGAAGCCCAACTTCCACAATACCTCTTCAATTTCTTTTTCTTTCGTACAGCGCAAGAGGGGAAGGCGAGGCTCTCCCGCCGCAAAACCCATCAAATTCATCGCTGCTTTGCAAGGAATCGGGTTGCTTTCCCACCCTCCCATTTGAAAAAGAGGAAGCAGTCGATAATGCCACTGTCTTGCAATTTCAAAGTCTCCCTCCAAGCATGCCTTCACAAATGCGACCATCTCTCGCGGAATGATATTGGCAGTAGCAGCAATCGCCCCTTGCGCTCCTATGGCCATCATCGACAAAATAGCATCGTCATTGCCGCAGAGTAGATTGAGCGCCGATGCAGAAGCTTGCGCAGCATGACACTCTTTAAGTGCTACAATATTTTCTATTTTTGCCAAGCGCTCAAGTGTACAAGGTTCAATATTGACAGCGGCACGTACCGGATTGTTGTAAATGATGATCGGCAGATCTGTAGCGCCTGCAGCTGCTGCAAAATGCTGATATAAACCATCTTGTGTCGGTCTGATGTAGCATGGTGCAGAAATCATTAAGCCTTGGACATTTTTAAGACGGCTAACTCTTTCCACAACTCTTTGCGTACTCGCTTCATTGCAGCCGATGATAAGGGGAAGTGAGCTGTCCCGAGCGATTTCTAAGATGCGTTCTTGTTCAGGGCTAGAGAGTGTTTGTGCTTCTGCAGTGGTGCCGAAGAGAACCAGGCCCGAAACGCCCGCTTCTTCCTGTCTTTTGATATTGGCTATCAATCCCTCTTCATCGAGACGATTCTCTTTAAAGGGAGTGATGAGCGGTGTGTAGAGTCCTGCAAAAGTCATCGTGCCATCCTTTTTTTCCATAAAGCCATTTTGCTGCTTCTAAAGCTCCCTGAACATAGGCAGTGCGGTCCTTCGCTTCATGTGTCAATGTGATCTCCTTCCATTGGAGAGAGTGTTTGAAAATCGTTTCTTCAGTCCTGATGCTATCCCAAGGAGTATCAAAATGCGAGGAGAGTCTTTTTGCTGTACCGGAGGGAGCATCTTTTTTAGATTTGTGATGCCATTCAGTGGCTTTGTCTGGAGGACCGAAGAGTTTGGTCATTTGGAGAGCGATTTCACAGAATTTAGCTACTTCTATGGAGAAATTGGGTAGATAAAGAGCAGCGCCACGTTCGTTGAAAGCTGTTTTGATTTCTGGAGCATCCCATCCAGTTGTGCCGATTAAGAGCGTTTTATTTTTTTCAGCGAGAAGAAGCGCATTTGCTTTCACGAGACTTGCGTGAGAAAAGTCGATGTAGAGATCAGCAGAAAAGTCCTTTACATAATCGCGTGTGATGCAGACGATGGGGTATTGACATGCCTTTTCAATAAGCCGATTCATCTTTCCATAGCCGATCAATCCAATTTTCATACACCTAGAATAATAGTCGCGAAACTTCTTGCCCAGAAGAAAACAATTTCTTACACTTTTACCATGAATCCCAGACAAGCAGCAATCGCAAGAATTGACACGCGGCCGCTCAACTTCTTTGAATATACGCGCACTGTTCCAGAATTTTTCGGAGAGAATGTCTTTGATGAAGCCAAACAGAAAGAGTACTTGAGTCCAGAGAGTTTTAAAGCTCTTCAAGAAGCTATTCACTCAGGCGCAGGGCTAACAGCTAATTTTGCTGATGCGATTGCGACCAAGATGAAAGAGTGGGCAATCAAACGGGGTGCGACTCACTTTTGCCACTGGTTTCAACCCCTTACAGATCTGACTGCTGAAAAGCACGATGCTCTTTTTTCTCGATCAAAAGAGGGCAAGGGAATCGCTGTTTTTAATGGCTCGATGTTGACAAGAGGAGAGCCTGATGCGAGCAGCTTTCCAAGCGGTGGTCTGCGTGTCACTTTTGAAGCGCGCGGTTATACAGCTTGGGATCCAAGCAGCCCCGCTTTCATCTTTGGCAATACTCTAGTCGTGCCCACTATGTTTCTCAGTTGGAAGGGTGATGCGTTAGATAAAAAAACGCCGCTACTGCGCTCAATGGAGTGTCTCAATACGCAAGCACTGCGTCTTTTAAGACTTTTCGGTGATCAGACTACTAAAAGAGTCATTCCCACACTTGCTGGTGAGCAAGAGTACTTTCTCGTCGATAAGAATTTCTACCATCTAAGGCCCGATCTCATCGCTACGGGACGCACACTTTTCGGTGCTAATCCCGTAAAAGGTCAAGATCTTGAGGATCAATATTTTGGAGTCATTCCAAGGCGTGTGATGAGTGTGATGGAGGAGTTGGAGTATGAGTTGATGCGGGTTGGTGTGCCGGTGCAAACGAGGCATAATGAGGTTGCACCTGCGCAGTATGAGATAGCGATTCAGTATCAGAATGCTCCATTGGCTGCTGACTACAACATGTTTTTGATGGAACTCCTGGAAGTGGTTGCTGAGAAAAATGGGATGAGTTGTCTTTTACATGAAAAGCCATTTGCTGGGATTAATGGTTCTGGGAAGCACTGCAATTGGTCACTTGCGACAGATAGCGGCCACAATCTGTTAGAGCCTGGTGATTCGCCTCGAGACAATGCGCAATTTCTGCTCTTTTGTGCGGCTGTTGTGCGCGCTGTCTATCAGCACGCTCCACTTCTGAGAGTGAGTGTAGCATCAGCGAGCAATGATCATCGTTTGGGTATGCATGAGGCTCCTCCGGGGATTATTAGCGTCTTTTTGGGTGAGCAGCTTTTCGATATATTTGAGCAGTTGATGGACGGCAAGGAGCGGGGTTCCAAGATTGGGGGGAAGTTGAAGTTGGGTGTTTCAACGCTTCCGGAGATACCACGCCATTCTGGTGACCGCAATAGAACGAGTCCCTTTGCGTTTACTGGTAACAAGTTTGAGTTCCGTGCTGTGGGTTCGATGGCGAATCTGAGCAAACCTGCAACGATTCTGAACACAATTGTTGCGGAATCTCTCGAGTATTTTGCTGATAAGTTGGAAAAAGCTTCTGATTTTAATGCAGAGTTAGAGCGGCTTCTGGGAGAAGAGGTGAGAGCATTCTGGCCTGTTGTTTTTGAAGGAGATAACTATAGTCAGCAGTGGCATGCCGAGGCGAAAAAGAGGGGACTGCCCAACATCCGTGATACTGTAGAAGCGGCAGAGGCTTATCTCGCTCCATCAACAATCGCGCTTTTTGAGAAATTCAATGTCTATTCGAAGCGCGAGCTTGAGAGTCGTCATGAAATCATGCTGGAAAAATATGTGACACGCATCGGCATTGAGGCGCGTGCAGCTTCGCAGATTGTCCATACCCAGATTTTCCCAGCAGTGCTGGATTACGTCCGGAGGCTTGGTGAGGCGCTGAGGTTTATGCCTAAGATGGATCAATCGCTTCTGCACCAGATTGAGGATGAGATCGATGGTCTTAAAAAGAGGTTGGAGCATTTAGATGCTTTGATGCCACATAGACGACAGAGTGAGGATATCGAAGAGCAGGCGATTTTTGCGCGCGATCATGTATTGAAAGCGATGCGAGAGTTGAGGGTTCATGCCGACGCTCTGGAGCTTTTGGTCGATGACTTTTCCTGGCCTCTTCCAAAATATGACGAAATGCTCTTTATCCGGTAGGGAGGGGTCGCTCGTTGCGCGGATGACATGCCACAACCTTTGCAATTTTTTCTGCTGTGGCTTTTCCAAGTTGTGGAGGATGAGAAAGCAGTCGGCATTGCGACCAAAAGCGCTTTTTGTCCAATTGGCAGAGCCATTGATTAAAAGACGATCGTCAATGATCACAAATTTGTGATGGAAGAGTTCAGTGCCTCGGTTAATGCGCACGTGGACAGGGGAGTTTATCAGCTTATCGACCGATTTTTTATTAGCGCCATTGGTTTGAGCGCGGTCGACAACCACTTCTACACGAATGCCGCGTTTGGCAGCGTTGATGATCGATTCGGTGATTTTGGGGTGGGTCCAGGTGAACATCCCGACTCGAATCGTGTGATTGGCTTGGTCGATGAGTGAGATGAGGCGATCCAAGCCTTCTGCAGCCGTTTCGGGAAAGCTCCAGAATTCTGCCATCTGCCCGCCGATTGTGAAGTGGTGGTGGGATTTACCGGCTAAAATGGTGGCTGCCAGTTCTGGGCAGATAGCGCCGACGACTAGATTATCATGGAGTCTGAGGGAGGCTGTAGTGAAATTGGCAGAGCCGATCCAGACAATTTCTTCATCGATAATAAGAATTTTTTTGTGCATGAGACCGCGCATTTTGATAGGGGTAGTGTCGGAAAGTGTGCGTAAGCCCACCTGCTCTGTCGAGTCATCGTGAAATACTTTAACGGGGATGCCTTGATTCTCTTTTTTTTTGAGTGCATGGATGAGGCGATTATCGGAAAGGGCGTATATGTATAGGGTGATAGAGCTTGTGGCTCCATCTATCGCTTTCAAGAAGGTGCGTTGTAGGTTGTCATCGGTTTGATTGGCATAAAGGTTGGGGGTGCTACCTTCTTCAGGTAGTCTGCAGTGAAGGCCGTAATAGCTACTCCAGATGATGAGGCTAATGATGACGAGGAGGGTGACAATCCAGATTGTGGTTTTAGACCAAAACCGGCTGAGGCGATGAAGAGGTAGCTGTGCGAGAAGGGTTCTCATGAGTTTCTTATACCCAATCGACACCATTTGCAACAAATGATGTCACAAATGAAGCCCAGATAGGGCAGCAAATTTGAGAGATCCATTCTCGCTCATGTTTTTAAACCTCGGCGAGAAAGGCTCTCTCAAAGGTGCCAGCTTAATGGTCATCATTTGCCAGATTATTTGTTGCAAATGGTATGGGTTAGCTATAGCTTTTCCAACGCTCGGAAACAAGCTTTTCCGTGGCAGGATCGCACTCAACTACCGGTGGGTAAGAGGGCTTCATTCTTGCGTCGATCACAATCGGTAACTCATACGAGAGATGATGCCTAAAAACTTTCGCTCGACTCTGGATATCCGCCGCCGGCTCAAATCTCGTAAATACCGTCCACAAAAACTCTTTCAATGCAGCATCAACGTTATCTACTAGAACCACAAGCGGCCAGTCAGAAAATTTGGAGAAATCCACCTCATCTTGCACAACCAAACAACCAGGACAAAATGGCTTCGCATTCTCCGCTCTAATCGAAGTGGGTAGGTCACGTATCTTCTCACCCATCCCAAGCATAATCCCGCGTGATCCCTTATTCAGCTCAGGACCCGTATAGTCCAAAGTGTCGAGAGAGAGATTGGCAAAGATGAAAAGATCGGTTTCAGGACGGAAACGCTCTAGAATCGTTGTAAGTACAGCTCTAAAGTCCCGCACATCGACATCTTGATCAGTCAGTAGCAGAAACTTAGTTAAACTCAGCTGTCCCTCTCCCAATATCCGGAACGCTGAAGTCATGCACTCTCGATAATACCGCTCCTTCACCACCGCCGCAGAAAGCGAATGAAAACCTGTCTCCCCATAACTCCAAAGCTTTTTCACCCCAGGCATCACGATTGGAAAAATAGGGGAGAGTAAATCCTGCAAATAGTCGCCAATATAAAAATCTTCCTGCCGCGGTTTGCCCACCACTGTAGCTGGATAGATCGCATCCTTCCTGTGATAGATCTTTTTTAGATTGAAGGTCGGAAAGTCATGTTTCAAGCTGTAATAGCCATAATGGTCGCCAAAGGGTCCCTCTGGTTCCCTGACGTGGGGAGGTGCTTCTCCCACAAGCGCAAACTCGCACTCACCAATCAAAGGGTGAGTCGTCTCTCGGCATCGCACTGTATCCAGCTTCTTTCCTTGCATCAACCCCGCAATCAAGATCTCAGGAACATTCTCAGGAAGCGGAGTAATCGCGCTCAAGATCAGTGCCGGAGGCCCGCCGATAAAAATCGTCACTGGCAGTGCCCTATTTTGCTTCTCAGCTTCATGAAAATGAAAACCCCCACCCTTCTGAATCTGGAAATGGAGGCCCGTTCTATTCTTGCTATAACGCTGGATGCGGTACATCCCAAGATTGGGTGAACCACCATCAATAGGCTCAGTGTAGACCAGAGGAAGGGTCACAAAATGACCCCCATCCATCGGCCAAAGCTGCAAAAGAGGAAGCTTCTCTAAATCATCGCCACTGCACTCCATCACTGGAGCCCTAAAACGCTTCTTTGTGCCAAGACTCTTTATCTGCTTGAGAGAGTGGCGCTTCTTCCATAGTGTGGATAACTTGGGGGGAAACTCTCCCGTCATCGTCTCCACAAGATCTCTGATCACGATGTCTGGCCGATTGGCAAAAGCAATGTCGATGCGTTTTTTAGAACCAAAAAGATTGGTAACCACAGGGAAAGATGATCCTTTCACATTGTGGAAGAAAAGCGCGGGCCCATTTTCCAGGGCCACACGTCTATGAATTTCAGCGATTTCTAAATAAGGGTCAACTGGACATCGAATGTCCAAGACTTCATCCTCTTCCCTGAGGGCAGAGATAAAGTCTCTTAAGTTGATCAAACCTTATGGCCCTCAGCACGTAGCTGCTGCACAACCACGAAAAGTCCATTCTTATCAATCGTACGCAGAGCGTTTGTTGAAAGTCTCAGCTTAATGAAGCGATTCTCTTCAGCAAACCAAAGTCTCTTGCTTACAAGATTTGGCATGAAACGGCACTTCGTCTTACCCGTGATGTTAAGACCGATCCCTTTCTTCTTCTTGGCGATACCGCGGATTGCATAGACACGGCCTTTTGCAGGCTTCTTGCCTGTTACAATACATTTCTTTGACATAGCAATTGTCTCCTGATGTTCGAGGCGAGAATATATCAGTTTCTCTAAAAAATGGCACGTTTTTTGTTTCTAATTTTGTGTATGGAAGAAATTCATTGCCAATTCGCTGTCATCGGTACCGGACCGGCTGGTCAAAAAGCTGCCTTCCAGGCCGCAAAACTCGGTAAAACTGTCCTTCTCATTGAAGCTGATAAACCTGGCGGAAACTGCTTAAATTCAGGGACTATACCCTCAAAATCTTTGAGAGAGGCGATCATAGACCTCACTCGGTATAATGAAAGGGGGTTCTATGGCTCCTCTTGCATCCATGAAGTGACAATTAATGATTTGAACTATCGATTGCATGCCGTTATTGAGGGTGAGAGGGAGGTTTTACTACGGCAATTGAAGAAAAACCGGATCCGTCTACTCACCGGTTTTGCCCAATTTGTTTCGCCAGTAGAGCTTGAAGTCAAAGGGGAGGATACAATTTATCGAGTTCTCGCAGAAAAGATTTTAATCTCTACTGGATCTACTCCCCGAAATCCACTCGATATCCCATTTGATGACGAGGTGATCTTTGACTCGACGCGTTTGCTGAGGATGCCTCAATTGCCCAAAGAGATCTTGGTTTTAGGGGCTGGTGTGATTGGAGCTGAGTACGCCTCATTTTTTGCAGCTCTCGGCTGCCAGGTGAAAGTTTTAGATCGTAAAGATCGACTTTTGCCTCAACTCGATGCCGAAATCGGCACACATCTACAAGTTGGACTGAAAGAGATCGGTCTAGAATTTTTACCGCGCAGCGTACCTGCGAAGATATGGCGCGACAAAAACCGCGGCTTTGTCATGACGGAAGGGGGGCAAACCTTTGAGGCGGATGCGGTACTCTACTGCTTGGGAAGAGAGGCGAGTGTTCAAGGACTTGGCTTGGAAAAGATCAATTTGACTCTCTCTAAAAAAGGTTACATCGAAGTAAGTCCTTACTTTCAAACGAAAGTGCCGAGCGTCTACGCCGCAGGAGATGTCGTTGGTTATCCAGCATTAGCCTCAACAAGCATGGAACAGGGACGATGCGCGGCTCGTCACGCTTTTTCTGTACACACAAAACCCTTTCCCAATCTCTATCCTCTTGGCATTTACACCATCCCTGAAATCTCCGTTTGTGGACAAACGGAGGAAGAGCTCGTAGAAAAAGGAGTTTCCTTTGAGGTCGGAAGGGCGTATTATTACGAGATTGCGAAGAGTCATATCACAGGAAGTAGCAATTTGGGACTCTTCAAAATTCTTTTCGACAAGAGGAATTTGAAAATTTTGGGAGTGCATATAGTGGGAAGGAATGCGACAGAGGTGATACACATCGGTCTTCTAGCGATGCAGTTTGGCGCAACTGTAGACTTTTTCACCCAGCAGGTGTTTAACTATCCAACTTTTGCAGAAGGTTATCGCATTGCTGCATTCAATGGACTGAACAAGTTATGAAAACTTTAGTTTTAGCGCTCCTCTATTCGACTGCTTTTGCTAATGATCATTTGAGAACTATATATAACACGCTCGATCCTCATTCTGTTTCTCAATCTCTTGCTTTCTATGAGCTCTATCCCGCGTCGGAAGAGGGCAATGAAGCGCTTAAACGTAGTTGTGATCTTCTGAAGGCAAAGTCCGCTGCAGATGTAGCAAAGGTCGCCACTTTTATCAACCGCACAAAAGGCAGAGGAGAGCTGACACCTGCTGACTGTGCTACCGTCGAAAGAATGGCTGCTCATCTCAGTAATAGAAAGCTTGCTGGGTATTCGGCTGAATGTGAAGAAGATGTGTTAAAGCTCGATTCTAAAGAGATTGATCTTGGGAAAGCGCTTTTGCTTTCGCAAACAGGGGATAGCGATGAGGCGCGTAAATACTCAGCATTGTTAGATTTGATGGCGCTTCAGATTCTGGCAAAGCTTCCGGAAGAGGCTACTTTCTATGACAAAATCAAAGCGACCAATGAATTCATTTTTGAGCAGATGCACTTCCGCTTTCCCCCGCAATCGATTTATGCTGAAGCGATCGATCTCTTCACCTTCCTGCCTTCGGTGATGGATGACCATTTGGGCGTTTGCTTGGGCGTGACCGCTCTCTATTTGGCTCTTGCCCAGCGTATCGATCTGCCTCTTGATATCATCACTCCGCCGGGCCACATCTTTGTCCGCTACCACGACAGTGAGAACTTGATCAACATCGAAACCACAGCGCGTGGCATACATATTGACTCGGAGCACTATCTAGGGATCAATACTCGCAAACTTGACAAGAGAGAGTTGAAAGAGGTGATCGGCATGACACATGTCAACCAAGCTTCCGTCTTTCTCCATCAGGGCAAATTTGACCAAGCTGTCTCTGCATACAAAAAAGCTTGGCCCTATATGGAAGGAGATGCCCTTCTCTCCGAGCTTTTGGGCTATAGCCTCGTCCTGACGAATCAAGATAAAGAGGGTAGAGCTCTTCTCGAAAAGGTTAAAGACCATATTCCTGATCACGCTGTCCAGAAGAGAGTTTTGGCTGAAGACTATTTGAATGGCAAAACTGACAAAGAGGGGATCCGCGTCGTTTTCAGCCAGGTCGATGAGACAAGAGAGTCGATTCTTGCCAAGCAAGAGAAGTTGCAAGGGGTGCTGAAAAAATACCCCCATTTCCGTGATGGACTGCTGCAGTCGGCGATTTGCTATGTCCAGCTTTCTCGCTATAAAGAAGCGCTTGAGCAGCTCTTGCGCTACCATGCACTAGACCCAAATGATCCTACTGTTGAATATTACCTAGCGGCTTTGCATGGTGAGCGTCATGATTTTAAGAACTGTTGGCAGCATTTAGAAAAAGCGGAATTACTGACAAAGAGCCGCGGTAGTGATCCGCGTGTCTTGCGAGACCTCAGGCTTGAGCTTTTGAGTCAGTGTCCTTGTCAGTAGCTCTTTCTTCGTAAATCTTAACGCTAGTAGGAGATAGCGACACCATGCGTTTGCCGGCAATTGAGAAATGGGGATGGTGACAAAGCGGATGAGGGACACTTTCAGAGAAGAGATAACTCCATAAACAATCTTCCTGTGTGTCAGTGACCCATTGTGTAGTCATATGCCCTGTAGGATCACCACTGCTGTTTATTTCAGGTATCTGGAAAAAGAGATAGACCCCATTACTGCCGAGAAAATAAGCCTGACCTTGATATTCTGTACGGAAAAATTGATGGTCTATCGGATATTGCGTAAGGGTGTGGGAAGATTGAAGGATCCAAACAGAGTGGGGTGAAAGAGCAATCTGGCTGCAAATTTCACCTGGGGTAGGTAGGATCAGCCGCTGAGGTTGAACTTGTTCTTCCGCCCATAGGTAAACGCCTCGAGAGGTGAGGGCTGCTACATGAGTGTCATTAATCGCAATTTGAGAAAGTGGCTCTGGCGCATCGATTGTAAATTTTTTTTCGGAACTATGAGCTGTTAGTCTGATTTCTATGGTAGATGTTTTACTCTTAATCACAAATGCATAGCGACTTGCTACTGCTGCCACTAAACCAATTTCATCGCAAATTCTGTCAGAAGGCGTGTTTTTTCTGAAAAGTTGAATCACAGCTCTTGTTGCTGCAAGAAAGCCCCCTGGATAGCAGGATAGGGTGGTAATAGGATTCACGCCAAGAGAGATGTGGCTTATCAAATTAAAATCCCTGTCAAAGGTGACTACATCCCCGTTTTCATGTCCCAGATAGAGTGTTTCATCACCATTCGTTGCGAGTGCTGTACACGGGCTTTTAAATAGAAAAGGCAATTCTGTAGTGAGCAGGTGTGTCATAATACAGAAATTTTAGACTGAGCGATACTCATTTGCAATAAAATTTTCGTGCGTTTAAACTCTTTGTCATGGATACCAATTTTTCAGAAGCAGCAATCGCTGCTATTCAAAATGCTTTCCAAAAGGCTGAAAACTTCAGCCACACAGAAGTTACTGAAAATCATCTGCTTTCTTCGTTTTTAGAAGAGCCCAACGGTTATTTTTACACTCTTTTGCGAGAGTTGAAAACCCGTCCTGAAGAGCTTTTGCATCGCGTAAATCTCTCACTTGTGCATTTGCCTCAGTATGTCGAGGGAGGAAAGCCTCAGCCTGCTCGGAGCTTTCAGAATCGGGTGCAGGATGCGGAGAAATTCGCAAAAGAGCTGAGCGACACCTATATTTCAAGCGATCACTTCTTACTCAGCTTTTGGAAAGGAGGCGGCGAGCCCTTCGAATCGTGGAAGAAAGACTCTAGTATCGACCTCAAACAACTAAAAGCTGCCATCGAAAAACTTCGAGGAGATAGACACATGGATAGTCCTACTGCAGAAAACAATATGAAGAGCTTAGAGAAATATTGCAAAAATCTAACTGACTTAGCCAAGAGCGGAAAGCTCGATCCGGTCATCGGTCGCGATGAGGAAATCCGGCGGACGATTCAGGTGCTTTCTCGCAGAACGAAAAATAATCCGATGTTGATTGGTGAACCGGGCGTTGGTAAGACGGCTATTGCCGAGGGACTTGCGCAGCGGATCATCCAAGGAGATGTTCCTGATTCGCTAAAAGGCAAGGAGCTGGTTTCTCTCGATATGGGAGCATTAATTGCGGGCACCAAGTTTCGAGGTGAGTTTGAAGAGCGACTGAAAGCTATTTTACAGGAAATTGAAAAGAGCGAGGGTGGCATCATTATCTTCATCGATGAGGTGCATACACTGGTTGGTGCTGGCGGCTCTGAAGGAGCGATGGATGCCGCTAACCTGCTAAAACCAGCATTGGCGCGGGGCCTTCTTCACTGCGTTGGCGCCACAACGCTCAATGAGTATCAGAAATATATCGAGAAAGATGCGGCACTTGAGAGACGCTTTCAACCTGTGATGGTTGAAGAGCCAAGCTTGGAAGATGCGATTGCCATTTTGCGAGGGCTGCGCGAGCGCTATGAGATTTTTCATGGTGTACGTATTACTGAGGCCGCATTGCATGCTGCTGTGATGCTTTCTCACCGTTATATTGCGGATCGCTTCTTGCCAGATAAGGCGATTGACCTCATCGATGAGGCGGCAAGTTTGATCCGGATGCAGCTAGGGAGTCGTCCTCTCCCGATCGATATCAAGGAAAGGGAGTTGGCAAGTCTCATAGTCAAGCAAGAGGGGATGAAGCGGGAAGGCAATAGTGGCGATTTAGAGCCGAAAATTGCGGCAGTCAAGGAAGAGCTTGCTGCTTTGAAATTGCGCTGGGAGAGTGAAAAGAAGGTTTTAGATTCTGTCAAAGAGAAGAAAAATCAGCTTGAGAAGCTCCGTTTTCAGGAAGAAGAGGCGGAAAGAGTCGCTGACTATAATCGCGTAGCCCAGATCCGCTATGCTGAATTGCCTAAACTACAAGGTGAGATCGATGCCGCTCAAAAAGAGTTGGCAGGCAAGGAAAATCGCCTTTTGCAAGAAGAGGTAGATGAATTTTTGGTCGCTCAAATCGTAGCGAAATGGACTGGTATTCCTGTACATAAGATGTTGGAGAAAGATGCGGAAAAACTTCTGCATCTCGAGGAATCCCTTTCAAAACGAGTGATCGGACAGGAGAAGGCCATCATGGCTGTCAGCGATGCGATCCGCGCTTCAAGAGCGGGGCTTGCTGATCCTAATAAACCGACGGGTGTCTTCCTCTTTTTGGGTCCTACAGGTGTTGGTAAAACAGAGCTAGCTAAAGCACTTGCGGAGCAACTTTTTGACAAAGAAGAGGCGATGGTTCGTCTCGATATGTCCGAATACATGGAAAAGCATGCTGTTTCAAGATTGATCGGCGCGCCTCCAGGTTATGTAGGTTATGATGAAGGCGGGCAGCTTGCGGAAGCATTGCGTAGACGTCCTTATGCTGTTGTACTCCTCGATGAATTGGAAAAAGCGCATCCTGATGTTTACAACATTTTGCTGCAAATTTTTGATGATGGACGTCTTACGGATAGTAAAGGACGCACAGTCAATTGCAAAAATGCCCTCTTTATTATGACCTCCAATCTTGGCTCTGAGCCGGGGGTTCTTAAAAAGCATTTCCGACCAGAGTTTCTGAATAGATTAGATGAAATTTTAACTTTTGCTCCCCTTCAAGAAAAGGATATGGCCAAGATTGTCAAGATCCAATTGGAGCTTGTGGCAAAACGGATGGCAGAGCGTAATATCATTTTAGATTGGGATGAGAATTTGATGCACCATCTAGCCAAAGAAGGCTATGATCCAACTTTTGGAGCGCGTCCTCTCAAAAGACTGATCCAACATGAGGTTGTCAAACCGCTATCTAAGGAAGTGCTCGAGGGAAAGGTAAGGCCCAATACAGCTGTAAAAATTTCTTACGAACATGGAATTAAAATTAACTATTCGGTTGAAAAAAATGTAATGGCTCAAATAAAATAGTACCTATGACTTCTATTGAGCAAGCCAATAATTTTAGTGGTAGCGCGAGGTGTGAGGTTGCCTGTGGCACCATCTCTCTCGGACTAATCACCATGTTTGTCCTAGGTATCTTGGGTGCTACGAAAGTCATTCATATGGACCAAAGTGCTGTAGGGGCCTGTCTTGCGCTTCCAGTCTTTGCCATTATTGTGCCACTTATTATTTTATTGGTGATTTTTGAAAATTGCCGCCGTGATATGTCGAAAGGTCATAGATTCTAATTTTGCAAATTAAATCAAATTAAGTTATAATCATATGCAAAATAGTATAACTGTATTGCATATAAATTAATAATTTAGTTTTGAGGTGTTTTATGAGTAGTAGTATTGGAGCGTTCGATGAGTGTCAAGCTTACTGCCATTCGGTATCAACATCGTGTCGTTTGTGTTGGAAGAACGATTCTCGAGCGGCTGTAACATGTAACGATGTCGGTGCTTTAGCAGCCATTACTCTTTTAGTAGTCGCACTGATTGCGATGATTGCCTGCGGTGCTTGTGGAATCAGAAACATAATAAAGATGCAAAAATTGGCTGCTATAAGGCTTATTATCTCTCCTTCAATTTTCCTGGCAGCTATGATTGCTTTGGCTACGGCAGTCGCCTGTAATGATAAATGATCGTTCTAGTTAATGCCATTTACAACAAATAAGAGCCATCTAGCATGGCATCCTTGAGAGATTCTTTCTCACTCATGTTTAAAAACATGAGGTTCGAAGCGCTCTCTCAAATTTGCCGCCCTATCTGGCCATCATTTCTGAAATTATTTGTTGTAAATGATTCTCTAATTGGGGGCTTTCGCGCCCTCTAAATTTCCAGTTTTCAATCGAATTGCCTACGCCTCGTCTATATCATCAGTATCTCTGTTTGCATCATGAGCTGAAAGACGGGTCGGCAGTAATCCATTGTGCTCTCTATTCAAGCTTTCTATAGTAATCTTTTTGCTGTGAAGCCTTGTCAGCGCCCTGACGCCACAAAGGGCCATCAATCCTCCAACAGTTCCTATGACAGAAGCGATTGCAGTAAATTTTTTATTTCCAATCTTGTCAATAATGCGCTGGATCTGCGGAAGTTTTCGGTGGGTCAGTAGGAATGTGGCAAACGCGATCAAAAGAGCGCCTATTGCAACCCAGGTGATGACCAGTAAGAGATCACCCTTTGTTGTACCCTCTTTTTCACTCAAATAGCTCAGTGAAAAGAGCTCATAAGTTCTATAGAGAAGAGTGGGTGTGCCCAATAAAGTAAATGTGATAGGGCTGCAGATCTGGCGCGTAGCCACAAGGGCGTGGCGCTCAGGACGGCTATTCTCATACTTCCCTGTTGTCTTGAAAATAGTGACCTCATCCTCACCCGCGAAAATGCGAGCGTGGGCGACGATGAAATTTTGATCCCTAAGTGGTACAATCCGATAAACTGTGGCCCAAGGGGGAAAGTAGCCCATTGTGGAAACTAGATCGTTCCACTGACTGTAGATATGTACATCCATCCCTCTTTGTTCACCATAGCTTACATAGGCTTCGAGACCAGCGGGATTGTAGGCATGTACGTTTCCAACATGGTCACCATAAAGAGATACCATGTGGAGAGCTAAAGCGCCACCGAGACTGGCTCCTACAACAGTCACATCCCTTTGATGAACGATCCATTCTTTCAAATCTGCTGAGCGTGCAGCGATATGACCCACCGATAAGCCGGGCGTCGTGTCTGAAATCCATGTCGCTGCAAAGCCTTCATCACCAGGAAATGTCGATCCTTTGAAGATGAGCATCGGTGGCTTTTCCTCTGTGGAGAGAGCAAAGGCTTGAATAGCGCCGCCAATCGTCGCAAGATCAAATCTCTTCTCAACTCTCCACCTTTTTCCTTCAAATTCTATCTCGCTTCCAACTCGAGGAGAGGTGAAAGCAATAAGGGAAAGTAGGGGATAGGCAAAGCATTGATAGACAAGATCGTCGGTTTTATTTGTATAAGCCTCGGAAGCCGCACGGAGCAATTCGTGACGAAACTCAGTGAGATCGCTTTCCTTGGCTTTCACCATGAGTGAGGAAAAGTAGTCGGAAAGGGTAGCTTGACGAGGTCTACAATGAACAGCGGCAGGTGGGACCTTTTCCCGGCTTTTACGCCGCCCAATAAGTACATCGACACCAGCTTCTGCTGCAGAATTAGGGGCAGAACGGGCTCTTGCGATTGCCCCCTTTCCATGGTGTACCCGCTCCTGGAATAGCTTATCGATCCTTTGAAGCGTTATCATTGGGATCGTTTTGCGGTTTTTATCCCAGGTGATGTCATGAGCACGCAGGAGTTGATCAAATATTTTTTTTACTTGAGCGAGAGGTAGTTTATATCGATTAGACATATTTTGATAGAGGCCAGCACTATCAAGTATTGCCCTCGCATCAGAGGCAAATCTCCCTGCCCTTATATCACTCCAAGTCGTCGACATAGGATATATTGTAATCTAATTAATCAATTCTTTCATAGCCTCTTGCAACGGAATATGGGCAATAATTTCTTCAACGTAGGGACGGAATCTGTAGGTCCAGTTAGTGTCTAGCACCTTACCCGGTATATTAATCCGCTCTTCTGCGAGATTTTCTGAGATCAACTCTGGAAAAAGAGAGAGGTATTCTTGCAAAAGATTGATATGAAAGAGACTTGAAGAGTGGTGAGAATCATATATAATTTCTTTTAATCTTTCGTTTGTCAAAAAGGGTTTATAGTCCCATCCTTTGAATTCACAAAAAAGTTTTGCTTCTTTTGGAAAGTGGCGCCACCAAAGAAGCAAAGTGTCTGAATCGTGAGTGGAAACGGTGGTCATCGTCATCGGTTCATATTGATCAGGGGGAATGAAGTTGCCATTGGTTTCGTAATACCTTTCCCAGCGCATCATTTTTGTCCCGCAGATGCCGAGATCATAGAGAGTCTGTTTGACTGGCTTTGTGACAAGGCCTAAATCTTCACCAATTGGAAAGATAGGAGCTGCTTTCAGCATCGTTTCCATGATTTCAGAGCCTTGTGGCAGCCACTTATGCTCCTCTGGAGGATAAAAGCTCCCTTCTTTTGGCAGCTTATTTTCGGGAATTCCCCAAATACGGAAAAAGCCAACAATATGATCAACGCGGTAGATATGGTAGAGAACAGAAGCTATTTGGAGTCTTCTTTGCCACCAAAAATAGTTCTCTTTCTCAAGAGCACTCCAATCGTAGAGAGGAAAGCCCCAATGCTGACCTTCTCGCGTGTACATATCGGGTGGGGCACCAGCACTAAGATGCATCAAAAAGAGATGACGGTGGTACCAAACATCAGCACTATCGCGGCTGATTAAGATCGGAATATCTCCTTTCAGAAAGACTCCCTGCTCTTCCGCGTGCTTTTTGACCCTCCCCATCTGTTGGAAGCAAAGAAATTGCAATATTCTATGAAAATCGCAACTCTCCTCGTTTTCCTCGAGGAGCTGCTTGAAGACCTCACCTTGCGGAGTTTTATAAAGCTGAGGCCAATCTTCCCAGCTCTTCCAATAATTTTTCTCTTTCAGCGCTTTGAAAAGAACAAAAGGATCTAGCCAGTCGCTGTTTTCTTTGATAAATTTCTTATATTCAGAAGTTTCGGAGATTGTAGGTAAAACTAGCGGAACATACTCTTTGAAGAAGACGTTTTTGAGCTCACGCACAATGTGAAATTTCACACGTGGTGTGCGATTCCAGTAGATGATTTTTCCAACTTTGTCGTTGAAATTTAGAATGTTTTCTTGTTCTGGTAGTTCACGTAATGAAAGGAAGAGGGGATTCAAAGCATAAGCGGAGATCGAATCATAAGGGCTGACGCCCAAGCCAGTATCGTTCAATGGAAGAAGTTGGATCACATCAAAACCAATCGATCGACACCAATCAATCAAAGGAAGAAGGTCCATGTATTCACCAATACCGCTACTCTTTTCAGAGTGAAGCGCAGAGAGGGGGAGGCAGATTCCGTGATGGTTTTTCACCTGAATTCTCTTCCAGTGTGAGCCTGCTGCACTCTTTAAAAGTTTGGCTTCTATGCTCATATTTGCCCCAGCATTCCGCTCACACCTGTCGGAGTTTCTTCAATGCGAGGAATCTCCCCTTTAGCAAGAGCCTCTTTCCATAGGCGAGCATGGTTCACAATGCGAGTCAGTTGACTGTGTAATTTCACAGCATCGAGATTTGCCAGTTTGAAGAACTGATAGAGGATTAGGCTGTCTTTTCGATCGCTGAATGCTAAATGGCCACGAGGACTTCTGGGCAATCCATTGACTTTCATCGCTTGACGTAATGCCTGTTCCCGCTGCGTACCGGGGGGAAGAGTGCCAAGTTCACTGCCGACCAAAATGCGATCACCCTGCGTATCTAGATCGATTTGTAAAGTGACATCATCTGCGGGAAAGAAAATGCAACAAGACTGCCTTGGATCTGGTTCTAGTGGAACGCCAATCACCTCGCCGAGTTGCTTTATGAGTTCTTCGTAGGGTTGCACTCTTATTCCTCCTCCTCATCATCTTTTTCGAGCTGCTCAAGCGCTTCCATGATTGCAAGAAGCAGATCTTGTTTGTGCCGAGCGGATTTATAGAGGCGAGGCGAGAGTTTGCGAATCGCATCACGAAACTGTGATAGAATTAGAGCTTTCTCTTCATCATCTACAAGCCCCATTTTCTCAGCTTGGCGCATGATTTTTAAAACTGAAGGGTAGCGGTCTTCAACGATTTTGACAAACTCTTTAGCAAGTTTTTCAAAATTGACTTCCTTCTCATCATAGGTAAGCTCGTACTGCTCATAGAGCTTTTTCAGCATTTTCGTGCGCTCTCTGAAAAAAAGATAGACCCATACAATCGATTGCAGATTGCGCACTTCTGTCATTAATAATTGTAATTCAGCAACTTGTATCGATGGGCCTTTAGACTTGAGATCATAAGCCATGCCTTGAAGCAGGAATTCAACCAGTTTTTGCAGATCATCGAAACTGTAATCAGCAGAGAGCTGCTCGAAGAGCGCATTGTGGGGTTTGGGGTCACCAGTCACTTCTCGGTAGAGATTGCGTAGTTCGCTCGCTGTTTTAACGCCCTTTTTGGCAAAAGCTTTAGCTGCGGTATCGATATTGCGACCAGCGAGCACTTCGCGGCCCATTCTTTCCATCAAAAGGTCTCGTGCTTTTTGGATCTTAGCTTTTAAAGGACCATCGGCTGAGTGATTGAGGTAGTCAAGCGCTTCCTCAGCAAGAGTGGGGTCATCAAAGGTGTTGAGGACATGTTCCAAGATCTCTTCCGCTGTCTGTTCTCCGTTGATCGTCTCTTTGAGAGTAGTCAGTTTGCTTGCAGGTAGTTCTGGATTGCGTCTTTCGTAGTTTTGGGCGAGATCTTCTTCCGAGCGTTCCTCGACTCCTTTGATCGCAGAAGTTTCAGCGACGTTGGGTTTTTTGCGTGATTCGAGGTCGGTGAAGCGGCCTTTGCGCTCTTGCTCTTTTCTAGCAGCAGCTGGATTAAAGCCCTCTTCGACCTCCTCGATGAAACGAGCTTTTGCAGAGACTTGTAGTGCGAGAGCTTGAGTAGCGCTTTGTCTAGCTTGCTGTGCCTGAATACCAGATAAGTTGACTGGTCCTGACATATTCCCCCCTCATTTTTCTATCAAATCTGAATTCTACCAAGCGGTTGAATCCTGATCTCTGGTAGTATCTCTTGGTAGGAAACAACTGAAACTTCGGGAAATTCCGCTTCGATGAGTTTACGCGAAAAGCGGCGCACATCGATGGCGGTTAAGAGGACTGGTGGTTGTCCTCCGGGCGGCGTCGGTGTGATCACATTACGCATCGATTTAAGGATCAAATGCACGCTGTCAGGGTCGAGCGCTAAATAGGATCCTGCTGATGTCTGTTTAATCGCTCCACGAATCATCTCCTCAATTTCCGGATCAAGAAGATAGACTGACAGTGTTGATTGACCAAGAGAATACTTGTAGCTGATATAGCGCTTCAACGATGAGCGGACATATTCTGTAAGCAAGACTGTATCCTTCTCCGACTGAGCCCACTCGCTTAAAGACTCCATGATGGTGCGCAAATCCTTAATCGAAACCTGCTCTTGGATCAATCTTTTGAAAATCTCAGTCAATTTCTGTAGCGGAATGAGTCTTGTCACCTCTTTCACGAGATCGGGATAGGAGCGTTCCATAAACTCTAGCATCGAACGCATCTCTTGAATGCCCACAAACTCTTGACCATTAGTGCGGAAAAAGTGAGAAAGGTGGAGAATCACCACTTCTAGAGAGCGCCAATATTGGATTCCAGCCCTTTTCATCACCTCTTCATACTGTTCGCTCACCCAAAGAGCGGGCAGGCCCGCTGCATTTTTGTAGGTGATATAGGGGAGGTTGTAGCGTCTGAGATTCTCTTCCAACTCATTCGTCAATAGGTGGTGTTCTGGAATTTTACCGCGCACAACAGGCACCTCGTTGAGCATAATCGAATATTCATCTGGATCAAGAGAGGGCGAATCTGTCCGCACGTGAACACCTGGATAGCGAATCCCCATATCTTGGTAGAGAGCCTGACGCATCTTGGGTATGAGCTCTTCAATCAAACGGGGAGTTCCTTTTCCTTTAGTTACAATTATTTGCGAAAGGTTGCTGCCAAGTTCCAAAATGACAGGGAGTGTGAGGGCGAATTCATCGACTCCCCCTGTTATCATTGAGTGGCCAGCAGTATCGGTATCGATCGCTCCAGGAACTCCAGCTGCTACCTTGGCCTTCTCTCTTTTCTGACGGCGCATCACGGCGAGACCCGCTCCAAACATAATGATTGCAAGCAGTCCAAAGGTCCATAGAGGAAATCCTTTAAAGAAGCCCAGGCCTAATGTTGCAATGGCGGCGATGATCACAGCACGGGGTTCGCGCAAGAGCTGTTGCGAAATTTCACGGCCGAGGTTGGCATCTTTGGCGTCTGAGGTGACGCGAGTGGTCACGATACCGGCAGTCAAGGAGATCAAAAGAGAGGGAATCTGCGAGACTAGTCCATCACCAATCGATAAAAGGGTGTAGACATGCGCCGCTTGAGCAAGGGTCATCTTATGCATGAAGACACCGATGATCAGACCACCCACGATGTTGACAAAGGCGATCACCATACCAGCGATGACGTCGCCTTTGACGAACTTCATCGCACCATCCATCGCTCCGTAAAGCTCAGACTCTTTTTGAATGAGAGCGCGTTTATCGCGGGCAGTATTGGAGTCAATGACGCCCGCTCTAAGGTCGGCATCGATAGACATTTGTTTACCTGGCATCGCATCCAAGCGGAAGCGGGCTGCAACTTCCGCAACTCGTTCAGCACCTTTGGTTACCACAATGAACTGCACAATCGTAATGATCAAGAAGACGACGAAACCCACTACATAGTTTCCTCCGACAACGAAGTCTCCAAATGCTTGGATGATTTCACCAGCATAAGCGTGTAGGAGTACCTGTCTCGTTGTGGCGATGTTAACACCCAGGCGGAAGAGTGTGGTGACGAGCAACAGGGCAGGAAACATCGATAGGTGAATCGCACTTGGGATATAAAGAGCTGTCATCAAGAGACCAACAGCTGCTGTCAGGTTGAAGGTGATGAGCAGGTCAATGAGGGCAGGGGGTACTGGCAGTACGATCATGACGATAACGCCAATGATCCAAAGTGCAAGAATCAAGTCGCTTGACTTGTTGATTGCACCGAGGGCGGCATCGCCACCAAACAGGTAGCCTAGTTTATTGAGAACTCCTTTCACCTACTCTTCCTCCTCTCCTCTTTTTCCTTCTCTAGCACGCAAGCTCTCAACAAAGAGGAGAATCTCTCCGATCGCCTCGTAGGTCGATTCGGGGATAAATTTACTCACTTCACCTTCGTCAAGCAATTGGTGTGCCAGAGGAACGTTGCGCATAATGGGGATATCATACCGTTCGGCAATGCGGATAATCATTGCAGCTCGTACCCCTGATCCCATTTCAATAATCCAAGGGGCTTTATATTTTTCAGGTTCGTAGCCTATTGCGCAAGCAATATCATTGGGGTTGGTAATAACTGTGCGAGCTCTACGGACTTGACCCGCACCATCATCATAAGCAATTTCTTGCGCAAGCTGTCGTCTTTTGCCTTTGATCTCTGGGTTTCCTTCCGTATCCTTATATTCTTGTTTGACTTCGAACTTCTCCATCTTCATCTCTTTGCCGAAATTATACTTCTGATAGAGCAAGTCAGCGGTAGCGATGAGCAAGAAGTAGATTCCTATGATTACCACTACCTTATAAATGATACTTTGGAAAATCAGGTAGCCGGCAAGGGGTGGAAGGGTTGGGGTGATGACGAGATCTTTAATATGTACCCTAGCAACAAGATAGATTAATAATCCAGCTCCAAACAGTTTCAAAACAGATTTGATCAGTTCGATGAAGGTTTTCATCTTAAATTTTTGCTTGAGGTTCTCTACAACGTTGAATTTTTTGATATCGGGTTTGAGAACTTCGACAGAAAATGTAGGACCGACGACGAGAAAGCCTACGAGAATACCGACGATTGCAACAGCACCTGCAACGGGGAGGGAGGTGATCAAGATCAGATTGATTAATTCGCGGAGGAAGAAGGGGGCAGTTTTTGTGAGGTCGGTTACGGCGGCAATTTGGAAGATTTGGAGGGTAAAACCGCCAATTTTCTCATAGAGAAAATTGAGCATATACATGGTGAGGGCGACGGCGACAATGAAGGTGATAGCGCCTGGGAAGTCTTGTGCTTTGGCGACTTGTCCCTTTTTCCGCGCATCACGCAGCTTTTTGGGGGTCGCCTTTTCCGATTTTTCAGCCATTTGGCTGCATTATACAATTCCGAGATTTGAAGTCTTCGGTTATCATTGGGTAAGCACAAAGATACGAAGGCTCTAAGAGAAAAAAAAACTCCTCTTGGCCTCTGCTCCTCTTTATTGATTGAAAATTGCGATTTCTAGAAGTGTCGTAAAAGTTTTTGCATAGATTCTGATTCCAATAAACGGATTCATCGGCTAGAATTTCTTCCTATGTCTAGACTAAAAGTTGGTATCGTTGGACTGCCTAATGTGGGTAAGTCGACACTTTTCAATGCTTTGACGAAGGCGGGAGCTGCTTCGTCAAACTACCCCTTCTGCACGATCGATCCCAATGTAGGGGTTGTGGATGTGATTGACCCCAGACTTTCTGTTTTATCCAAGTTTTCTAATAGTCGGAAGATTGTCTATGCGACAATGGAGTTTGTCGACATCGCAGGTCTTGTAGAAGGAGCATCAAAAGGGGAGGGTCTAGGAAATCAGTTTCTGGCCCACATCCGCGAGACTGATGCGATCATCCATGTAGTGCGCTGCTTCGATTCGGAAGAGATTATTCATGTGAAAGGGGGAATTGACCCGCTCAAAGACGTAGAAACGATTAATATGGAGCTGATTCTTGCAGATCTGCAGCAGGCGCAAAATAGCTTCACGAAACTGGAGAAGCAGGTCAAGAGCAACCGGGATCTGCAGCCTACAGTAGATCTTTTGAAAAAAGTAGTGAATCACTTGGATGGTGGAAAAGCTGTCCGTGATCTTCAGCTGACTGTTGAGGAAAGAGAGCTGTTAAAGCCCTATCCTTTCCTGACAGACAAGAGGGTACTCTATGTTGCAAATGTGAGTGAAGATGATCTTCCCTCTATGGAGAATGGTCATGTGCGCAGGTTGCGTGAGTATGCGGGCAGCGACAATGTGATTGCGATTTGCAGCAAGCTGGAAGCTGAAATTTCAGAGCTTGATCCGCAGGATCAGCCTGGCTTTTTGGAAAGTGTAGGATTGCAAGAAACGGGGTTGAACCGTTTGATACACGCCTCTTTTGATATGCTTGGGCTCATCACCTTCTTGACCACAGGGGAGATCGAGACGCGCGCTTGGACCATTCATAAGGGAGACACAGCGGCGGAGGCAGCGGGCAAGATTCATACAGACATTCAGAAAGGGTTTATCCGGGCAGAAGTAGTCTCTTATGCAGACATTGTCGCCTACCAAGGACGAAACGGGGCGAAAGAAGCGGGCAAACTGCGCGCTGAAGGCCGCGACTACGTTGTTAAAGATGGCGATGTGATGCTTTTCTTACACAATTGATGAAGTGACTTGACAACCTGATTCAGAGCATTCGTGCACTATAGCGGGTGGCTCATCAGCTAATTCTAAGAACTCACTTAGAGTGTGGAGCAGAGCAGTTCTGTAGGGGGAAGAGTTCCAGTTAGGAACAAGTCCTCGTGCTATATAGAATGCACGTTCCAAATTATTAATAATAATATCATTACCACTCCAGTATGGAGAGCGATGGGCCAGCGTGTAAATGAGAATGGCGACGCGTTGCCTATATGTCACTGTATCTAGGGTTTCGCAAACAATATTTCTGAAGATCGCTTCAAAACTCTCATCAGTGTGAGGGATATGATCGTAAGCATGGTGCATAATAGTCGCAACGCCCTCATCGCCCTCATCACAACAGACGAATCTAGAAACTTCACATTTTACTCCCTCTCTTTCTATCGATAATACGACTTCATGGAGATTTTGTTGTGGTAGAGATTGAGATTGGGAGATAACCTCGTGCATCATCGACCGGCGATAGAGAGCTTTTAACATCTTTCTTCGCTCATCTGGAGCCGAGAGATAGATTTTCAATCGGTTAGGAGAGTTGCATGCATCATGCTCCTCATCTGTAAGCGGAATATCCCACTTATTTTTCTTTATAACGGAAGGACGATAAGTTGTTGAAACCATCTCTACATTTACAGCAGTACTCGTTATACCCACCCTATATCTGCTTTTCGCCGCTCCCAAAATTGTTGTCATGTCGACTGGGATTGCAGTTTGCATTCGGGGGCCAGAAGTTCGCGGGATTCCCCATTTTTCACCGCCGGGGATTCGTAGCGCTGCAGCCTCTGCAGAAGCGGCTCTTGCTAGATCTTTCAGAATTTCCGATAATCTCGCAGTACGAGTACTTGTAGGCTCTCCTAAACAGGCTTGAATTTTTGTTGCGGCTTTGTAAGCTGGACTTACTGATAGAGACACTCTATATCCTCTTTAATCTGAATAGCTAAAGCTTCTTTAGAAGCAAACTTTCTCTCGACACGAATGAAACGCAAAAATACGATCTCTACCATCTGGTCGTATAAATTTCCGTCAAAATCTAAAAGATGGACTTCGAGTAGTTTCTGTCTTTCTCCAAATGTAGGGGCTACTCCGAGATTGGCGATTCCCATCTGGTCATTTAATCGTACGCTATAGACCCCAAGTGGCGGCAAGCAGAGTGTGGAAACATCGATGTTGGCTGTTGGGTATAGGAAGCCACGGCCAGCTCCTCGGATCACTCTGCCCTGAATCGAGTAGGGGCGAGAAAGCAGGTGAGAGGCTGTCAGAAAATCACCCTTCTCAATCACGCTGCGTATGTAGCTGCTTGAAATGGCTCGATCTTGATAATGGACAGGTTCGATGTACTCCAAAGAAAAGCCCATCTTGCGAGAAAGTCTTTGTAGCTCCTCTTTCTGCCCCTCTCGCTTGTGCCCAAAGGCAGCGTCATGACCCAGCACTAGATGAGAAAAGTCCAGTTTGCTAAGAAATTCTTCGGGGGTCTGCTTGGAAAACTCTTCGGTGAAGGGCTCTATGATTGTTTCTACTCCAAACTTCTTCAAAAGGGCGATTTTGTGCTCGATAGTGGATAAAAGAGGTTTGGAAGTTTCGCGTAAAATCTCTGAAGGATGATTAGAAAAGGTGAAGACGGTTGGCTTTTTGGAAAGCTGCTTGAGCCTTTCCAAAATACGCTGGTGTCCTAAATGGACGCCATCAAAATTGCCGATTGTAAGAGCTCTAGACATCTGTTTTCAAATAAGGGGTGATATCAAAATCAGGGCTGTCCAAGAGTCTTCCATCAATACACTCAGCGAGTGAGTAACAGCCGCTACGAGTCCGCTGTAGCTGCGTCAGATGTGCACCCGATCCAAGCTTCTCTCCAATATCATGAGCTAGACTGCGGATATATGTACCCTTGCTACAAGAAACCAAGAGTTTCAAATAGGGATATTCATAGCTCAAAATCGTGATACAAACCTGCACCTTGCAAGGCACTCTCTCGATTTCAATGCCCTCACGCGCTAGTTTATAAAGCGGCTGGCCCTTCACCTTCTTTGCCGAGTACATAGGGGGAGTTTGCTCCAACTCACCTTGAAATTGGGACACAATTTTTTCCACTTGAGAAGGAGTCGGCTTTTTCTTGGAACGCGCTGTGATCTTACCATCACAATCATAAGTATCAGTAGTAACGCCTAAGTAGACTGTCGCAAGATACTCTTTATCAGCTAAAAGAAGTTTGTCAGCAAGTTTTGTATAGTCACGACCGAGAAGTAGAATCATCACCCCCGTGGCAAAGGGATCCAGTGTGCCTGCGTGGCCCACTTTCTTGATGCCTGTAATTTGTCGTATGCTACGGATTAAACTAAAAGAGGTCCTCCCTTGCGGCTTGTCCACAAGAAGAATCCCTTCTTTCAATTCAGTCATCGTGGGTAGCTCGACTCTCTCTCTCATTTCTAATTCCATCTATTATCGATTCGATGCGCATCTGTTTTTCTACTGTGTCGTCCAGAACAAACCTAAGCTCAGGGAAGTAGCGAAGGACTACCTCTTTCGAAGCCTTGACTGCGATAAAGCCTGCAGCTGACTGCAAAGCTTCAATTGCCTTTTTTTTATCACCCTGAATCAAGCTGACATATACCTTTGCATAGTGGAGATCATTCGTGACCTCCACCTTTGTGATCGTTACAAGTTCGGGAATATGTGGATTCTTCACCTCAAGATGTATCACGCTTGCGATAACCTCTTTCAAAAGAGAATTGATCCTTTCTATTCTACGTCCTTGCATTATAGCTCCTGTGCTAAATAGATGATTTCATAAGTCTGGATGATATCTCCTTCCTGCACCTCGCTGTAACCATCGAGAACAATACCACACTCCAGACCTTTCTTTACTTCCTTGACATCTTCTTTGATCCGCTTGAGTGAAGAAATGCTTCCCTTCCAAACCACCTGACCGTTGCGTAAAACGCGTGCGTGATGCTTTCGAGCTACTAAACCTTCAGTAACAATACAACCTGCAATTTTACCAAGCTGTGAAGACTTAAAGATTGCTTGTACAGTGGCTTCTCCGACAGATCTCTCTTCAGAAACTTTATCTAATAGACCTGTCATCAATGCTTTAACATCATCAACCGCATGGTAAATGATATCAAAGAGACGCACCTTCACGGCATATTCTTTGATCAATCCCTCAGCATGACTCTCAACCTTGGTGTGGAAGCCTAAGATGACAGCATTTGAAGCTGCGGCCAATTGGACATCGGACTCCGAGATTTCTCCTACAGCGGCAAAAATGATATCAACTTGAGCCTTCTCTGAAGCAATCTTCATGATTGAAGTTTTTAGAGCTTCGACAGAACCTTGGACATCGCCTCGAATCACTAATTTCAGAATCTTTTTAGGCTTCTTCTCGCTTGCAAGTAGGAAGGTCTCTAAAGCAGGGGATTTACGTACCTGCAGAGCTAAATGCTCGCGGCCCACTTGTCTAGATTCGATAATGTGCTGAGCTTCCTTCTCGTTTGCTACCACGATGAAAGGGTCTCCAGCTTTTGGAAGCCCAGACAGACCAGTCAGCTCAACCGGAGTCGAAGGTCCAGCTTGAGTTAGAATCTTGTTGTGTTCATCGTGCATCGTTTTGACACGACCGAAATGGCTTTCAAAGACAAGAGCATCGCCTTGCTTCAATGTTCCATTCTGCACAAGAATGGTAGCCACACAGCCAAGGCCTTTGTGTAGCTCCGATTCCAAAACTACACCACGGGCACGTGCTGTTGGATCTGCTCGCAATTCCAAAACTTCAGCTTGCAAGGCAAGCATTTCAAGTAGTGTAGAAATGCCTTCGCCTGTGACTGCAGAAGTATTGACTGTGATTGTTTGACCACCCCAGGCTTCGGGCAGAAGTTGCTTTTCTGAAAGCTGGCGGTAAACGTTATCAGCATTAAAGTTGGGCTTGTCGCACTTGTTAATGGCGACGACAATGGTCACACCAGCTTCCTTAGCATGCTGAAGAGCTTCGTTGGTCTGCTCTCGCATTCCTTCATCACCCGCAACCACGAGAACCACGATGTCTGTCACCTCAGCTCCACGCGCTCTCATTGCAAAGAAAGCTTCGTGACCTGGAGTATCTAATACTGTCAGTTCACCCACAGCTGTACGGCATTTGAAAGCGCCGATGTGCTGGGTAATCGCTCCCGCTTCTCCTGAGGCGATATTGCTCTTGCGGATCGCATCGATCAAACTTGTCTTACCATGGTCGACGTGACCCATGAAGGCGACAACTGGGGGACGTAGCTTCAGATTCTCTGGATTAACTTTCGCAATCTCTTCTCTTACAGACTCTCGCGTCACACGCAGACGTTCTTCTTCAGAGGTATCAATCTTGATTTCGCAACCAAATTCCGAACCGATGAATTGAACGGTTGTTTCATCATCGAGATAGATACCTCTGAAGAAGAACG
>Ga0214923_10001951_pt1 | contig 28391 bp, 49 predicted proteins | sample LL1510_MetaG_FD_177993 | JGI IMG/M metagenome (GOLD analysis project Ga0214923, IMG submission 177993) | Freshwater microbial communities from Lake Lanier, Atlanta, Georgia, United States - LL-1510 | ecosystem: Environmental > Aquatic > Freshwater > Lake | place: USA: Georgia | collected...
TTCTTATACAAACTTAAACAATCTATTTTGATTTGAAAAGTATTTTTAGTTGGATTAGTATTTATCCCTAAAAGTTTAGTACTTATACTATTTTTAATTTTTATTATTTAAATATATTTACGTATCTCCAATTTTTAGAAACAACAATTATATCAGGGTTCATATAAATGTGCATCAAAATACTAGCTTTATCACTATCCAAACCAATTACTTTTTCTTTTATTTCTCCATTTTTATTCTTGTATTTAAAAATTTCAACAAAATCGTGGATATATTCACTTTCTTGCAATAATTGTTGTTTTTCTTCTTCTGTATCAACATAAATTTTAATCATAATTTTATTTTTTATTTAAATATAATAACTTATTGTTGGTTTTGTTCTACAATTTCAATTAACTTATTAAGACAAGTAAGTTCTGTTTCTTCATAGGTTTCAAACAAACTTAAATTTAACCCCAACCAACTATCTACAAAATGCCAAACCATTACAGGTGGATTTTCACCATTTGCAAGTTTTTCAAAGTGTATCTCAAAAGAATATTTTGCATGAGTAAATTTTACAGAAGATTGTACATTATACCTCTCTCTAAAAAATCTAAATGCTTGTGAGAATGTTGGTGCTTTTACAACAGGAATATCTGTTGAGTTGTAAATTGAATCATATGTTATCATCAAGTGACCTGCAATATAAACTCCAAAACAAGGTCCATCATATCCAAGTGTTTTGAGTTTAACCGCCAACTCATAAGGTACAAATTCTTTTTCCATTTTATTTATTTTTTAATTTCTTATACAAACTTAAACAATTTATTTTGATTTGAAAAGTATTTTTAGTTGGATTAGTATTTATCCCTAAAAGTTTAGTACTTATACTATTTTTTTGTTTTAGTTTTGACAAATAAAAATCCCCACCTTTTGGTTCTTCTCCTCTATCAATTACTATAGTGTCTCCCTGATTAACACCAAATACTGTTGGTCCTGAATATCTAAAATAAAATGTTGTATAATGATCTTTTACAATTAAATCATTTATGTCCAACCTTTTATCAACATAAGTTTCTGCTGGTGAAGCAAATCCTGTTGTTGTGGCATTAATCTGAATTGTATTTTGGTGTCTTAACATATATTAAAATATAGTAAAAGTAAACTATAAAAAAAAGTAAAATCCCCAAATAAATGGGGATTTTTTTTATATCATTTCCTCAGCCAACTCCCAAAGTCTTGTGTTCACTTTGTTCAAGGCCATGATGTTCTGTAGACCTCTGAGTTTAGTTCTTCGTCCTTTCGGCGATGACATCTCCACCCCTCCTCTGACAAACTTCTCTTGTACTACATTTAATACTCTCCACAAATCATCCCCCTCATCTTCTGTTCTGTTTGGTGTTAATAAACCAACCATTTCTAAATCTGTTAATACTCTGTTCTGACCAAATCTTACTTCAGACGATTTACGTAAAAAATCAATCTTTTCGTCAGTTGAAAGTTCCTTCTCCATCATGCGATTTACTGACATTTCAATTTTTGGTAATTTAGATGCAAATGACTCAGTCAAACGTTTTACATCGTCAAGTTCAAATCTTTGATGTTTTACCTTGAATGATTCGGCTGTTGATGTAGGAACTGTAAGTCCATTAGAACATACTAATCGGTGTAGGCCAGCACTTACACTAAGAGTTGACATACCGTTATGTGAGTTTCTTATAATTGCTTCAACCAACGTGTCACCTACTTTTGGTAGTTCTCCGTTACGTAGTCTGATCTCGTGAACTCCGTATTGAGTTTTACCTGTTTGTCTTGCAGATGAGATGTCCCAACCTGCGTTTTGGAAGTTCTCCAAAATGTCCATCGTAGGAACAAATACATATTGGTTTGATAATGAAGGTGCCGCTTGTGTGGCAAATACTGAAGGTGCTTGTGATTTAAGTTGGTCTAATGTCATCATATGTTTATTTGGTTTATATTAATAATTTTTTTTATGTTTTTGTTTACGAGTATATTGTTTTTTACTCTTTTGGATTGATGGTCTAGTTGCTGACCATATTTCTTGTAGTGTTATTTCAATAGTTTTCATTTTATATTTTTTTTAAGGTTATTATCAATTATTGTTTAACAAAGATAATTACTTTTTTTGAATTGCACAAATATTTATTACATTATGAGAGATTTAATTAGAAGAATTTTAAAAGAAGAAGTGGTAGACATCAAAAATTTTACCATTGAGGAGGTGGATTTATCGGATTTTATTTTAAATAGATCGTTAAATGAGGGTAAAACCACAATAAGGGTTTCTGAATCTTTAATTAATGATTTAAATCAATATGTACAATCAAAATATAATTGGCCTCCAAATATAAAAAATGAGTGGTGTAGTGACATAAAAGAAAAGGTTTTACCCAAAGAAAGAATTGTTAAATATTCCTGTAATAAAAAATTTAAACTTAGAGTTTCAAAACATTGGGCAGAAAGACTTTTTAGACCAGATGAACCAGAACACCAATCAGGAGGTAAATTATCTAATTTAAAAATTTTATATCCTGAAAAATATGAAGGTTTAAATCTTTTTTTTGATTATAAAAACTCAATTAACGACTACCTTAATAGTTCCTCAGATTGGGCACCAATAGAAACAAAAAATTTTTTACTTAGTTTAGGAAATTATCATGAAATTGTATCAATCAGAAAAGAAGGTAAGGGATATTATGATGTAGAATTTATAACACAAATAAAGGGTGAAAAGTTTTTTAATACTGATGAATTAAAAAAAGCCATTCGTTTATTTTTATAACAAAAAAAAAGGACGGGTTACCGTCCTTTTTAACTTCATCTCGTTAAGTTTACGCCCATTCAGCTATGTATGGGGAAGCTCATGATCACCACATTTCTGTGTATTCCGGGGATCTCCCTTCTTTTTCAATCACCCCTCCTAACCCGTGAGTTAAGAGGTGAACTCCTTTTCTATACTTGGGAGCCCAAAAACAAGTAGTTGTTAATTCAACAATACAAAGATACAAACTTTTTTCTAATAACCAAACTTTTTCTTGTGTTTTTCTTTACGGGAATATTCTTTTTTACTTTTTTGAACGATAGGTCTCGTCGCCGCCCATATTTCTTGGATCGTTACTTCTATTTTCCTTAACTTGTTTTGTGTTGTTGTTTCCATATGCCTCGCAACTTGCTTTTGATGTTTTACAGGATGCTAAAATACAAAATAATGTTGTAATTACAAAAAGTTTTTTCATATAATTAATTTAATAAAAGGTTTGTTACCAGTTCTTTAATGTTTTGTTCGGCAAGAACCCCAACTCTAGTGTCTTTAACCTCTCCTCCGTCAAACACTTTAATTGTTGGTATACTTCTTATTCCTAAAGAACTAACAAAATCTCTATTATTGTCTATGTCCATAGTATACATCTGAACATCGGTATCATTATTTTGTGCCACTAGTTCAAATATTGGTTTCATCATTTTACAGGGTAAACACCATTCAGCATGGAATTCAACAATTATTTTATCGCCATTATTAATTTTTTCTTTTAAATTTTCAGTAGTTATTTCCATTTTAGTTTAATTTTACGTATTGTTTAAGTATGTCATGTAATTTATATGACTGTTGGTAGTAGTTAGCTTTTTTAGTTCTTTTAAGTTCCTTATCGTAGTATCCACTATCATATGCCATATTTACCATATTTTCTTCTTCCTTTTCAATATTTTTAATATGTTTTTGGATCTCAGATAATACTTCTTTAACCTCATCATTTGATGTGTAATTCTTTTTTTCTTCTAACCAAATATTAAGATTTTGACGATAAGTTTTCATAATTTTAATTATAGAAATAAATATCTAATTAGTCAAAATGAGTTTCAATAAATTCATCCAACGCATCTTTAATATATAGAAAATATCTTTTATTTAAAAAATCAATATAATCAGATAAAGTTTTAATTTTTAAAAATTCAGGTTCATAAAATATTTCTTTAAAATCACCAAAATTTCTTTCCACCATTTTAAATTGATCATTGTCATATACAACTTCTTGAAGATCTATTGGAAATATTCTATTTGCGTCCCAAACAAATGTGGCATATCCAATTGCTTCTCTAATAAATTCATCATTTGGTATATATGTAAATTGAATTGATAGTGACATATAATCAGGATATATCTGTAGTTTGGTTCCGTCATCAAAAACTTTTTTTCTATTTAAAATATCACTAGTTAACACATATTCCCAAAAATAATCATGTAACATTTGAGTATCATTAATATCAACTTTTATATGGTCTTTTAATAAAAATATTAAAATTTCGCGTGAAAGACTGGTGTATTTTCCAATGTCAATTATATCAATTCCTTCATCATACATAGATAAAACTAACTCCTTTGTTTTTTTAAGGTCGTTGTTACTTTCTTGTAACTTTTTTAATTGTTTTTCTGTTATTACTATTTTCACCAATTAAAGTTTTTTCTTGTGTTATTTTGATTATTGATTGAAACTCGTATATTATTTCCAATAATTTGTTTTGTGGCCCATTGAAGTTGTATTTCAAAATCAGATAAATCTTTATATTCTCTAATATAGTTGTAATCAACGTCAATTTTTACAAGTAAAAAAGTTTCTTCTTTAGTTGTTTGTGTTTTTACAAAAACTTTTTGGACATCTACAACTTTTATTTTTTCTACTGTTTCAACTTCATCGCAAGTATAAGAATTGATTAGACTATTTTCACAATCATCCTTCAGATCGTCAAAAGCCATATTAATAAGACTTTGCATAGAATCAAGATTTGATTCCAACAACATTTTGTACTGACTCTCTGTTATTATTATTTTCATTCTTCTATCCAAACCGTATTTACTTCAACCATTATTCCTGTCTTCTTTGTTACTTCTTCATATAAAATATCTTCAATTACTGATCTAATTTCACTTTCAACTTCCCACCATAAATCTGGATTTTCTTCAATTTTACTTAACAAATGTGTTTCCCCATCTGTCATTATTAATGTTACTTTTCCATCACTTTCAATTGGGCAATCAACATATGTTAAATTATCTTCTTCATAATCACTATGTCCTTGTACTTTAAATCTAAAATCATATCCACCCACAAAATCATAATCATTAGTGTCAAAAGTCCTATCCATTAACTCGTATGATTTTTCAACCATCTTAATCCAACCACCAAGAAAATCCCTATATAATTCGTGAGTTCTACCTATTGGTTTATAATTTATGTAATTGGCAATTTTAGGATCAAAATCAATCTGTCCTGTTGAATCAAGTTCATCTTGCCAAATTGAAAATAGTGCTTTTTTTGCACGTTCTTCTTCGTTTTCTGACTCTAAAAGTCTATTATATTGACTCTCTGTTATTATTATTTTCATTACAGTATTGATTCAACATGAATGGGAACACCATACTTTTCAAATTTAGGTTCTAAAAAACTAAAAATTTCATTTTTTAAAAAATATTCAAAATCTGATGTATCATATTCTAATTCTTCAAATTGATCCCCTAAACTCATATTAGGAACCATTTCCATTTGTTCAGTTTCTGAATTAAGCACATACCCATCAACAGTCCCATCAAATATTTGACAAGTAATATCAACAGTTCCACCAAATTCATCAACACCATAAGATTCAATACCATCTATCTTAAAGTTCATTTTAAGATTTTCATTACCTTCCAAATGAAATTTTTTATTTAAAAATTCTTCATTTATTTTTTTTATTAACTTCTCATAACCACCATTATATCTATACCATATTGGTCTTATTGATTGGTGATCTTCTCTACTATTTTTTCTAATGTCTGTAACTTGAAATATGATATCATCTAAAGATGGATCTTCACCTTGTCTTTTTTGGTTGTTCCAAAATGAATATAAAAACTCTCTAAGGTTTTCCTCAGTTAGTTGTCTATATTGTGCTTCTGTTAATATTAGTTTCATTTTTTCTTTTTTGGTTTTGGTACAACATTACCAAAAATATGATTACCTATAACCGCAGTTTTAACCCATTTAGTCGTGTCAGTACTTTTAGACCATTCAGGACTTACATAGTCCGCATAATAAAAGTTCGCACCATTGGTTATATCTTCAATTGATCCCATACTATTAACAATATCAATCGCGGTTTGCATTTGGTCGTGTTTTTTATATTTATTATAAACTTCTTGTTTTGTTATAGAACCACTGTTATATGAATTCCACATAGAAAACTGTTTATTTGCAAGTGCTTGAGCGACTACCGTGTTTCCTTTACTAAGATGATTGCTTTCCGCTCTATTTTTTAATACATTAGCAACTGCTTGCATTCCTTTTTTAGCGTCTGATTCACCACCAGCTTCACCTAAAAGAGTACAAACCAAAACTTTATTATTATCACTTAATTTATTAAACAATTCTAAAGCCTTATTAGGTTCTACTTTATCTGTTTCTTTTGTTTCTTTTTCTTTTTCAAGTTCCGAAACTGTTTTTGGTCCTATCTTTTCTCCTGAAACTACCATTGGTTTAAATAAATCAATGATTGCTTGTTTTGTCTTATCACCATAATACCCTTCAGGACTGTATTGGTCCAAAAGTTTTTTGTTTTTCAACATTTTTTGTATTTTTACAATGGCCGAGTTAGAACTATTATTACAATACCCTTTTGTTAATATTTTTCCATTTTTAACATCGTCTAAAGTTATTATATCGCTAGTCTTAGTACCGGAAGGACAAGGATTATCCGATTCCATTATTAACATTTTATATTGACTTTCTGTAATAATTATTTTCATTTACAAATTACTTTTTCTTTTTCATTATATGGGACTTTTTTTACTGTCGGTTCCAATTCATCTTGTTTTCTATATCTATAGGTTTGGATTTCGTTGACCCCCTCTTTTATCTTAAATCTAATTGATAATCTTTTTTCATCACAACCTCTTTGTCCTTTATTAGACCAATATAAATCAATATATTCAGTAGGAACTATGGTCTGATAATCATAAATAATCCCACCCATTTGTGATTTCACTTTTTCTAAGTATTTTTCAGCATCTGGATTATTTTGAATCCATTCAAATATTCTTTGGATAAGTTCATTATAAAGTCCAATGTACTCACCCTTAAACGCTATCTTTTCCGTTTCTTTAAAAATTGAAAAGAACTCTGATAAATAACTATCAATAAATGGGTCCATTTTTTTAACCTCAAAGTTTGTATTACTTGGAAATATGGTTTCACCACTACATGTTAAATCTTTTTGTGTTACAACATCAGCCTTAATATAATAGGACCCTTGTGTGAATGATTTTTGAATACATCTTGTTATTTGATCAAATGCAATATCTAATGACCTTTCTTCTGATTTAACAGATGTTAATATGTTAAATAGTGTTTCTTTTGCATCGTCTTCGCAATAGTGATTCAATCTTAAAAATGTCGCTTTTTTCTTAAAGTGTTCTCCTTCTAAACTTTGTTCATACTTTTGATGTTCTAAAGTCCTAGCGGTTTTTAATATGTCTTCAAAATTATTAGGGATTTTTTCTGTGTTTCTTTGTTTATTTAGAGCTCTTTTGGTATCTGTTTTATCGTATTTATCATCTTGGATAAAATCTGATATCAATTTCAAATAGTTTACAGTTCTACCTTCATCTTGTATTGCTAAATCAACAATCACAGGAAGCATCCCGACATTTTTATATCTAAAATAGTCATCCAAAACTTCCATCGCAACTTCCAATTCAACTTTATCGTCATCGGCAAGTTTTTCACTTAATTTGTATAAAGTACAAAATGGTTTGTTTTCTTTTTGATTAACACATAATTTATGTAAAACATTTTTATATTTTTTAGACATCTCAGAAAGAAGTTCATATTGTTTTTCAGATATTATAATGTTTAACCTTTTTGATTCTTTTATCTTATCTTTTTCTGTTTTTCCTTTATGTGGTATTTCATGCTCCTTTGGTGTAAGATCAATACCTATTTTTTTACCGAATATTATAAGGAATGGTGTTAATGGTATTGGTAATGGTATAATTGCAACAATTGTTAAAATTAAAGTCCTAACAACATCTACTGATTGACCTTTAATGAATTTTTTATCTTCTTCGTTTAAATCAAACTCTCTATCTTTTGCGTATGATTTTACAGCGTGAGTTAATATTTTAACTAATGCCTTTGTTTCTTTAATTTCAGATTGTGCCCTATCTCTTACATCTTTAAGTTTAGATAATACTTTTTTAACAATACCTTCTTCACTTTTATCTTTCACCAATAAATCACGTTTTTTAAACTCCATAATAATAAATACCAAAAAAACAAAAAAAGTCAGGAGTTTATCCTGACTTTCCAAACCTTTAGTTTAAATACTAAAGTCCGTATATTTTTGCTTTTTCACCCATTTGTGAAATCGCTTCATTAATTGCCTCGTCTTTTGTGTTAAAATTACCTTTTACCAATTTTTTTGCGTGTAATACGTTGTAAACGGTTGATTTAACATCTGCCTTTGTGAACTTATACTTTGTGTCTTTTTTTGGTTTGAACGTGTCTTTAGCATAGACATCTAAATAACCAACTTTGCAAATGTAGCGTCCCTTGTTTTTTGATTTTGTAGCCATGTTTTTTTATAAGTTTATAATTGTTAATATTGATACAAATGTAATAACTTTATTTTGAATAATCAAATAGTTGTAATATTATATAGTGGTCTTTTGTTAAATTTAAAATCATATCTAGGTCTCATAAGTACTTCATTTCTGATTCCTAACATTTGAAAAATGTCTAATAACTGCATTCCTATCTCATGCCAAACTCTACTCATAGTGTCGTAAACTTTATTTTCTTTGTCCACATCAATATATAATATTAACACCGGATCAAAATCACCAATCTTCAATTCATAACCATATAGTTTAAATTCTAATGGAACAAACTCACCAACTGACTCTGAAACTTGAGATAACATTTGAAGTGCTTGTTTTATTTTTTCAATATTATAACCAATTCTTTTTAGGCTATCTTCTTCTTTAGATTCCGATACAATGGGATGGAAAAACTCCGAATGGGACCGATTAACTATATTAGGAAATGCTCTTTCAACACCATCAGGAAAAACTGATTTTACAGACATATAACAATCAACATTATCGTTTTCTATAGGAAAATACATTGTATGAACAAACATTATATCATCAAACAAGTTTTCTTGTTCTTTATAACTGACCCTTGAATAATCTTTGAATTTTATTTTGTATTCATATACTGGTTTTTGTTTTTCAATTTTCCAATCTGTTTCCCTTAAAGATATTTCTATACCGTCACACCATTCATAATTTGATGCGTATTCATTGACATCTATTTCAACGGTTTTTTTGAATCTTTCTTCGTTTTCAAATTCTTCATTCAATTTCTTTTTTCTTCCTTGACAATGTGCTCTTTGAGAGAATCCTTTTGGATTATTACAGTTAATACTTTTTTTATATTTTTCACTCCATTTTTCTGTGACCTCTTCTTCTTTTTTATAGTTCTTCCAAAAGTTTTCAAGTTCGTCGTAATTATGTTTTTCTTTTGCTGAATCATAACCACACATATGACATAGATATGGGTGTTTATCTTCTTTTTCTATTTTCCATGAATGATCGCACTTTTCACAACTAAATTTTTTAGATGTATTTTCTCTAATTTGTTCAAGTTGTTTTTGTGTTACTATTACTTTCATCAGATGTACCCATCAAAATTATCATTTATGTTCTTTTTGGTTAAAGTCCAACTTGGGTGGTCAGGTACTCTAAAAGATAACCAATCCCTTTCACTATTATCCATCATATATGAAACAAAACCTGTATATGAACCCCAATATTGTAAACTCTGATCTGTCCACTGTCTATCTTCATTTTCACTTAAAAAGGTATAAATGTCATTATAAAAATCTTTTATTTTAATATATTCGTGTTGGATTTTTTTACCATCATACCTATCCTTTTCTTCATATTTCCATGATTTTGGTTCAAAGTATTCTGAAAGTTCACTCCAAACACTATTATATATTTCATCAGTATATGCACTGTTATATGCATTATTATGGATAGAATATAATTCACTTTTTAATTCATTAAGGTCTTTTTTTAACATTTCATTCATCGCATCTTCATCCTTAATAAGTTCCATAACGTTTTCACTATCTATTTTAAAAAACCCTTCAGTTCCTTGTTCTTCTGAAAACTGGTGAAATAATGCGTCATTATAATCTTTAAGTGGTAGTTCTTGATTTCCAATATTTTTTACAATATAATTTGCTAGGTGTTGTAAATTTTGTTCATCAAGGTCTTCAATAACATCTCTATAAATGTCATCAGTTGTGTCCCAATAAGGATCCCAAAAGTCTTCACTTAATACTTTTTCAGCAGCATCTCTTGAACTAAAGTCTCTCCCTGAATTACTAAATAAATTTGCCAGTTCTTCTCTTTCTCTTAAATAAAGATAATACCCACCTTCCATTGGATAAACGTCAGTAATTAAGTTATCACAAATATATTTTAATGTTTCTTCAGGGTATTTTTCTAACTTACGAAGTAATATTATATTTTGCCACTCATCATCAACATTTTCATAATCTAGTTCACCTTCTAAACCATTTTTTTCTAAATAATCTAAAAAAGTTTCAAAATCATTGTTGAAATAGGCACCAACCTCATCCCAATTTCCATCGTTAAATTCATCAAGTAGTTCTCTTGCCGCTTCACTCATTACTTAAAACTCTATTGGTGGTTCTTCAAACTGAACCGTGTCTTTATCTAAGATAGTATATTTACCAATCTCATTCTTAAATATATAAATATCTTCTTTATCGTTAGATGCAAATATGAAATAATCGACTGGTTTTTTGTCTAAGTTTTTAATATTATAACTTTTAACTTTATAGAATTTACCAATCCTTTCAAACTTAGTTAAAGGTTTTACTTGAAACTTTGCTAACTTTCCTGTTTTTACGTGTTCCATAACAAAATCAACCCCTTCTCTGTCTGTTTTAGAACCAGGAACTGACCTACCTTTTAATTTCCAATTTGGTAGGTTTTCTAATATTTTAGAAAGGTAGTCATATGCCTTTCTTTCATTTAATTCTCCTTGATAAAGTGATTCAATATTTTTTTCAATTAATGAGTCAAGTATTGGTCCATCTTTGAATATTTTATTTCTATTTGTGGACATCCACTTAATAAAATCTTCCAAAACATTAGTGTTATTAAGTAAATTACCGGTTTCTTTTTCATATAATCCAACAATAGTTCTTCTAACTTGTGGGTTAGTGTCAAAGTAATTAAGTATTGACCAATCACCACCTTCAGAATCGTAATCAGTCAAACCTTTTTTATTTAGTAAATCAAAAACTGTATGAATACCAACAACACCTCCACCACCACCAGGTCCTCTACTTCTATCACTACTCCAATTTGTTTTATATAAGTCTTTTAAAATAAAATAAACTTTCTCTTTAAACCTTTTTGTAAATTCATCTGAATTGATGTTTATTGGTTTTCCTTCATCTCCATCAAATAAAGAGAGTTGGTCATCATTTTCAACCAACATCAATTTTTTAATTCTATTTATATTTTCTTGTAAATTTTCCATTATACTAATTGGTATTTTTTTAATTCTACCGTTTCGCTCTCATCGTAATATTGTTCGTGATATAAACTAATTGTTCTTTCATTAAAATCTATTACAATTCTTCCGTCAGCTCCTTCATTATTTTCCCAACCACTATGATAAACATCAATTATTTCATACCCTAAATACTCAATATCTTGTGGTAGATCAACAGGTTCATCAATTTGACCACTATCTCCTCCACCATTATAAACTAATTCAAATACACCACCTTCTCCTTCATTTTTATATTTTTTAATAAATTCAGGATCCAATAGTTTTTTTAAATAAGTGAATTTTTGCCATGGATAAATAGCTTGTGTATTAGCCCACTCTTCAAAAGTTTTCATATGTTCACTTTCTTGAGAAAGTGTTAGATATCTATCAGCAAAAGTTGTAAAAATTTGTGTTTCTGAATCATAATGAACTTCAAGTCTTCCTGAACCATTGCAATTATCACAATCAAATGCGTCATATAAATCATCTTCAGAATCTTTTGCAAATTCTAATGCCATTTCATCTATTAAAATAAAACCAGGGTCTCTTTCAATTTCATTAATTTCATTTCTTCTATCCCACCCATTTTTTCCTGCGGGTAACGGTGCTTCAAATTGATCATAATATATACTTTCTTCTGAATAAACATATAAACCCCATTCAATTCCGTCACCAAAAACTGCAGTCATATAAGCGTTTGGTCTTACAAGTTTTTGTTTTTGTTCTTCAGTTAATTTAATTTTTTTCATCTTCTTTTTACTTTTTCAATTGATTCTACTCTATCTTCAGTTACTTCTGTGTCGTGATAATCAGTATCAAAATGACTTCCCTCCCAATATTCATATTCTCCACTTGATTGTAGATCGTACATTATATTTTTATCTAAAGGATAATAACTATTCATTCTTGTATTATAAAATTGAGTTTTATACTCCCTAAGAGATTCTGAATGAAGTACATCGTATGTTTCAAGTGTTGGCCTTTTGATTGGTTCTGTTTCAAAATTTGGGTTATCTTTATATAGTTTTACAAAAAATGATTTGTCAGTAAAGTCATTTAATTCTATACCAAAATAACCACAAACGTTTTCTAACATTTCCATATTTGTTGAATGAAAAGGGTCTTCATCTAAATTTGCCTCTCCATCATCAATTCTTTCTTGTATTGCTTCTAATATTCTAACCAATACTTGGTCTGGTATTTTTTCTAATTCCATAACTTAAAAATTTAATTCTGCTAATTCTACTTCATGTGAAGATTTACCATATTCATTGTGTTCCATATAAATGGTTCCTTCTTTAAAATCTACTGTTATCAATCCACTACCACCACTATCTTCTATATGATAACCTTTTTCATATATATTAATCATTAAATAACCTAAATCTTCAATTAAATTTGGAGTTACTGTAATTCCAATATTACTAGTACAACTATCATCAATATATTCATTCCAATTTGAACCTTCGTATTTTACATTAAAAATTGCTCCTTGTTCTTTCCATCTTTTTAATTGTTCTTTAACCTCTTCTTTGTCTTGTTTTGAATAGGTATCAACAATATCAGATATATATTCTATATAGTCTCTTTCTTGATTATCATAATAATCATAAGCCATTAGAATTTTCATCTTATTAAATTTTGGATATAACTCAAAATATAACCATCCTGTTTCTGTAACGTCATCATAATACATACTATCTATGTGATCCCACAATTCGTCTGTATTAATATCTTTTTTAATAACATACTCAAAAAAAGATTTTACTAATCCTTCCATATCAACACCTTGTCCTCCACCATAAAATGTTAGACTATCCCAAAATATGTCGTCTGTTAAAACAAAATCACATTCATATACCCAACTATTTGAATCAGAATATGCTTGAAGTAAAAGACAAAACTTTCTAAATTCCATCTTTACTTTATCTGTAAATTGTTTTTGTAGTCTTTCTTCTAATGAACTCATATTAATAAATACTTCTAATCTTCAAACTCTAACTTTTTAGTTTTAGTTGCCCACACAGGACGTTGTTTATTTTCAACAATCATGAACCATTCTTTAGCTGATGGTATGTATCCGTCACAATCTTCTCGGACATGCTGTTCACCCACGTATCGAGTATAAACGGTTTTCCCATCACTATTTTTAAACTCAGGACCAAACCTTTGTTCCATCTCAAATATTCCTTCTGAGTGATGTCTCCACATTCTATGATATGAATGTCCATACCATCCCTTCGTCTCATCCATCCAATTATGTAAATGGATATAATCTTCCCATTTTCCGCCAAACTTTTTGGCAGAACTTTTTGCATGTAAAATAGAATGCGCCATAATATTTTTTGATTTAATTATAAGTTTTTTTCTTCTAAAGGTAAATTTTCATATTCATCTTCAGCATAAAAAGTTAGATAAATTGATATTGGTATGTCTTGTAATTTATCTTCATAGATGTTATCTTCTAAATGTTGGATGTACCAAACATTTTCATTATATCCAATTTCTTTCCATCCAGGCAACATATCTTCACCATCAAGAGTAAATTCAGTTATAATGACATTAATAGATGCCACTGTCTTGGTTCCTTCACCTAACACTTTACCAACTTCCATGTAATATTTTAAAGTATATTCTTCATAACCTTCTTCAAGTAAATCTTCTTCTTCTTCGTCATCCCATGAAGTTACTTGATATGTTGTTTCAAACTCTTGGTTTTCAAACATACCTTTTAGTAAGTTTTTTATTTTTATATTTTCTTCTATATTCATTTTACAGGTAATACGAAATTTAAAAATGCCCTTATTGTTTTCATTGTTTTTTGTCTATTAGCATCAAAACCTTGATTTCCTCTAAAATCATCAGTATTTAATTTTTCAGCATATTCTAACATGTTAAGTAACATCCACTCCATGTCTTTTCTACTCATATAACTTGATAAACTATGTCTTGGGAAATCCACAAAATGAACTTCTTTCCAACTAAGTGGTGGTAAATCATCTTCATCTACCCAAATACCTCTTGGTAGTGTTTTTTCTTCAACAGTATGTCTTCTTAAAAGAAAGTTCATAAGTTTTCTATCAATATCTTCATGTTTTTTTGATAGGTCGTCTTTTTCTTCTTCAGTTAAAAAAATTCGTTTCATAAATTATAAGTATTTTTAGATATTAGTTTCGTTGTTTCAATATATGGTTTAAAATTTTCAATAATTCCACTTATGAACAGTTGTAAATAAAATGGTGTTAATTTTTCTAAAATTATCGTTTTAAAATTTTTACCATCATAATAATAATTCTTAACTAATGCAGAAAATTGTGTTTGATTTTTAATTTTATACAATGAAGAAATAATATCATTTGGTGAATTTTTATTAATTGCATTTGTTAATTCAAACGATATGTTTTCTATTTTTTTATAGTCACTTTGTGTTGATGGTAGTTTACTCATCGTATTAATCAAATGTATAACGCTTTCTTTTGCGGAAATATTTTCTTTTTTAAATTGTGTCATTCCTGGTCCAAATTCTACACCTGAATCAATACCATCTTGCACTTGTGGTGGTCTTCCAGCACCCATAGTTGGTTTGTTTAAATTATAAGGGCCAGTTATTTGTTCTGACATACTTATAATATTTTTTAATTGATTCTCGGTTATAATAATCTTCATAATTATAAATACTTAGTCATTCAAAAGAGGAAACTCTCCAATCATTTCATTTAACGTAAAACTTACTGGAATGTTTTCTTCGGCAATTACTCTAAAAAAGTCTTTTGATTTTTTTTCCGTTATCAAATTTACAAAAAACTTTGATAACTCTGATTGAAATTCTTTGTGGTGGTATTGAACTCCTGTGATTTCTTCAATTTTACCCCAAACTAAACTTATTTTTACTCTACCAACTCTTCCAATATCTATTGTGTTACTTCTTGTTTGTGATTCAGGAATGTCGTGGAGTATAATTTGTTTCTGTTTTGGATAATAACTTACCTCATAAAACTCTTTAACATATGTTTTAATCACATTTGATATTGACATATAAATAAATATTTCACATTTCAGTTACAACCTTAATTACACCATCTTGATATGTTACAGTTAATGGTTCTTCTCTTTCACTCAATAGATTTAAAATGTCGTTATCCAGTTCCAATTTATCGGGAGTCATTACCACTTTATGTCTTTTGGTCATTGATGTTTTTGGTTTTTGAAACAAATTAATTTGATCTTCATTTTGACATTCAACAAGTGTAGGAAATAGTTCACCTACAGTTATAATTGCTTTATCACCAACTTTTACGTCTTCGTTTATTGTAAGGTATGGTTCGTTTTGAACCACAAATATTTTAAATGTTTGTTCCACTAGTTTTTAAAATTTAATAAAGTCTCAACTTCTTGATTTTTTGTTTCAACAATCGGTCCCCACTCTCCTTTATATGTTATACCTCTTACAGGTTTATTATCGATCCACACGTATTCTTCACCATCCATACATCTTGGTTTATCGGTGATTAGATCATGAAATTTAAATCCGTGTTTCCATAACCATGAAAGCGTTACACCCTTATCTTTATATTCTCTTGCGGTAAAAAATACAATAGTGTTACCTTCATCCGCCAATTTATTAATTTGTTCTTTTGAGCCTTCGTATGGTTTAGCATCCTTATATAAATGACTGTCCTCATTTTTAATGTCGTCACACACTGTACCATCAATATCAATTAAATAAACTCTTTTTTTCATAACCTAAGATCGTTTTTAGCATTCATAGACATAATATAGTCCAATAAATTACGAACTAAAGAATCTGCATCAACTTTTTTATATAATTCAGGATAACGGTCTTCAAGTATTTTATTTTCTTCGTATTCTTTACAACTTGAAAGAATATCTGACAACATTGATTTTAACATATGTTCTTTATCATATGTATCTTCAACTTTTCTTTCTAAAACTTGTCCTTCAAGTTCTTGTGTATATTCAATAAGTTCCTGTACTTCAGGTTTGTCTAAAAGTCCAGGATTTCTACGAAAAAGTTGTTTTATGTTTTTCATAAAAACAAAAATACAAAAAAATAATGAAATAAAAAACCCCACTCTTATTAGGAATGGGGGATTTTTTTATTTTAAAAATATTATTGGGTTACTGGATTGAAAGTTATTGTCCCATAATTTTTTTCTTCAGGTATTACATTACCATCCGCAGGTGTAAGGTTTAATTTTGTACCGTCATAAACATATTTCCACTCATTATTACCTTTCCAACCAGCAACTGCTCTACCTTGTGTTTTTGAAAAAACGCTATTATCGAATGTCCAATTGTTAGAAAAAGTAAGACCGTTGTCAGAAATATTGTTAACTTGAGAAACTTCGGGAAACCCTTTTGCTGGATTAAATTTTACAGTTCCTGTTTTATTTGTATTAAAATAGTTAGAATCAAAAACTTGTGTTTCTTGTTCTAATATAACTCGTCTTACAATTCTTGTAAGATCTGATTCTGTTAGTCTAATAATTCTTTTCATAATAATCGTTATTGGTTGATTGTCCCCTTAAAAGTAAGTGTTGCACCATCTTTACCAGTCAAAACGATAGTATTACCTTCTATTTTGAATGTTCCGTTTTCACCTAATCTAGGTCCTAAGTTTGAAAAAATTGTTGGTACATTTATTGATGACTTCATTACATGTCCTTGATTGATGTTAATTGGTTCACCTTCATTAATTACACGTCTAACAATACGTGATAAATCTCTTTCTGTTAATCTATTTCTCATAGTATTTTTTTTAATATTTTATTTATTTTATTTATAAATATATAAATCAAAAAAAAAACAACATTATTTAAAATAATTTAATATTTTTTCTTTTACTCCTGATTGTTTTATACCTTCGTTTGATTTTGGTGTTAAAACAAAATTATCAATTGCCCATTCATCTTTCCACGGCTCACCAATTTTTCCCATATTAAGATCATCAATAGAAACCCAATGTGTTACTTCAGGGTGATCGTGAAGGTATTGTTTTATTTCAATTGTTCGGGTTTGTTCCGATTCCCATCGTGGTGACCATATAAAATTACTATCGTAATCTTTACAATTTTGTATGTTTGGTGTTAGAGCAATTGGTCGTTTGATAATCCCTTGACTTTCGTAGTAATCACCAAGTTCTTCTAATGTTGCGTGTAACTTCCAATCAGAACTTACTACAATTTCACAACCTGTTTCTTCTATTATTTCATTAAGTATCTTAATTGCCTTTTTATCAAAGTCATCAAAACGATATTCTACAGGAGCATCTTTTTTATCTTTACTACTGTCAGGGTTTTCACTACGATACTTTGCCCATTTTTTTAATCGCCCACCCCAATTGTTTGATAGACATATAACTGAGTCGTTATCTAAAAATAATACTTTCATATATGCAAATATAATAAAATTATTTATAAAAAACAAACCCCCAATAAAAATATTGAGGGTTCTGTATAATTTGATTCAAGAATTGAAAATGGTCAAGTTTAGAGTTTTAAGATTTAAAAAAATGACTGTTGACAATTGGAACGTTATGTTTGGGACTATTACATTATTAGTATCTTTTATCATCCATTCGGATCTTCGTAGTTGAACAAACCAATAATTTCAATCTTTCCTCAAATTATATTTCTGTGTTTGAATTAAATACATCAAGTTTATCTTGGATTTCTTCAATTCTATTTTCTAACTGTTTAATTTTATTATTTCTTTCAACAATATTCATTTCAACAGATAAAACAATTTCTGACGAACCATATCTATCTCTATTTGATTTTCCTGATGTACAATCAGTTTTTTTAAGTGCTTGAATTAATGATTTCATTTCAGCCATTAAAAAAATATCTTCTAATACAGGTCCATTTGCTCTATGGATTTTTGCTTTTAATTCTGATAATTCTTTTGTGTCTTCAACAATATTTAAAAACAACTCACTAATATTATAAGGTCTTTCATTACCTTCTTCAATTGAGTTGTATTGTTGCATCAACTTTGTGTTTTCGCTAATCCCCTTGATTAACTTGTTTTTCTGTTTAAGTGCTTGTTTTATATTCATAGTTCAATTATATAATTTTAATTTTTAATAGTCAACATCTTCTGTCAAACAAATTTCGGTTTTTGCTAAATCACTATAAACCCAAATTTCATAACCCAAACCACCAGTACCTTTAAACTTATATTCAAAATTACCATACATACCATAAACACCATAAATGTGTCCCATCCATTCGTTAAGTATTTTATTTTCTTTTGGGTGAATTGTAAATATCATTGGTTTATATCCATCATCACCTAAATCTTGTCTTGGTGTTGGATTATTTTTTACCTTTTCACCTTTTTCAATAATCCGTTCTCTCATTTTGTTTAATCTTTCAATTTCACTTTCCATAACAAAAATTTAATCATTATTTTTTATAACTTCAATAACCTTTAATGACCAAGGATCAAAAAAGTTATCAGTATCACATATTTCAATTGTGTTTGTAAGAGCATTAAAATAAATGTCTCCATTTTTAATTGGTTCCATTAATTTTTTAAGATAAGTTTTACCTTCGTATTCAACATATAGTTTTTCATCTCTATGTTCTTCACATAATGTATACACCCACCCATTAATTCTATTTTGTTCTCCTGGTTCTCCACAAACTTCGCAAGTTTTGAATGTTTCTTTTTCTGCTTCAATAACAAAATGAAATCCGTTTTCAGGTAGATTATCTAAAAATATACTCATACCTCCAAACTTTTCTTTAACGTTAACAAAACTTTTATCCCAACCAAGAGCCATTAATGTTTCAAATAATCTTTGGGCAATGCCTAACCATCCATTACCGATATTAAAATCGTTTCTTGATAGTATTGGACCCTTGTCTGGTCTATATGCTCTTTGAAGTCCTCCGATTTTTTCAAGGAAACTTTCAAACTCTTTGTCTGTTCTATGATTATTGTTCATTCTTATTCCCATTCTTTCTTTGATGTCTAACAATACTTAAAGCATTTGATAATGTCCAGTAAGAATCCCAAAACCCACCTCTATCATCAAGGAAAATATTTGCATACAACTTTCCATTAATACCATAAGGTCTATCCCATTCTTGGTGCATTTCATTTATTCCGTGAACCTCAATACCTAATGATTCAACCTGTTCTTTCGCTTTTTTTAATTGTTCTTTACTTCTTGCCGTGTTTATCAAAAAGTATATCCCTTGTTCTTGACATTCCAAAATCAAATCAACCATTTTTTTACAGTTATCTTTAATTTCTTCATTATAAGGAATGATTGTATCATCAAGGTCGCAAGCAATTATTATCTTACCGTTTTTCAACCATTCCGTGACTAGTCTATTTGTATAAAAATTTGCGTGATGTCTCATCATAAAATTTTAATTTCCAAACCCTACTTTACCTCCGCCTTTAATTGTTGGTGTTTTTTTCAACCCTTCAAGGTTTTCAATTGTTTCTTCAAAAGTTCTACCCATAACAATAACTGAAATTACAACTTCTTTTAAATGTGATAAAGACATTCCTTCAGTTTTTTTAATCCATTCTTCAATATCAATACCTTTTAAATCTTCATCATTTAATTTATGTTGGATGTATGCTCTTCTTATATCGGAGTTTGGTAGTTCTACTTTATATCTTCTGTCAAAACGAGATGGTCTATTGGTGATTCTTTCTTGTAACTTCTCAGGATAGTTTGTTGTTGCAATATAAACAACACCTTCAATTTGTTTTACACCGTCAAGTATGTTTAATAGTCTTGCCGTTTGATGTCTACCTTCACCCGCAAGTGAATCAATATCCTCTAATAAAACAATAAGTGGTCTATTAGGTTCAATTTTTCTAAATGTTCCAATAAATGATGTAAACATTTCAACATCTTCTTCATTTTTTATATTAATCACAATACCATCTTTTTCAATTAGTTGTTGTGATATGAGTTGGATAATTCCTGATTTACCGCAACCCGGTTCACCATACATCAAAATACCTCTTTTGTGAATATAGTTATATTTTTTATAGTTGTCTGCTCTATTCCAGAAATTATCAATATCTTTTAAGATGTCTGTAATTTCATATGACGGTAAACGGTACAATTCGTCAGTTTTAAATGGTTGTTTTTTTACGGTATATGTTGATAGGCTACTATTCCATCCTATTTCATATACGCCCGCAGGAACTTTTGGTACTGTTGGGTATGCCGGGGCGTATTCATTATTTTTTAAACTACTCCAACAAGAAGGTATGTCTAAATCTTTTTTTTCTTCTTCCTTATTTATTTTACCAAACCTTCCAGTAATCAAAGGTTCATCCATTCTTTCATCATTAGTATATTCTAATGTTTCTTCGATATATTCTTCACTCATATCATTTCTTTTTAATATTTCTTTTAATTCTTTTCTTCAGTTTCTTTCCATTGTTCTAATTTTTCCCAATCTTCTTTTTTAACAGAAACTCTTACACCATCAATAGTAAAAAATACTTCCTTAGTAAAAATCATAGGATCCTCTATTTTTTTAGGGTTTATTTTTATACTAGTGTAGTAAACACTTTCGTTTGCGAATCTAACAAAAACTTCAACTTTTTTCATTTTTACTTTCTTTAAATGATGAATAAAAAAAACTTAATTCTAAAAAAACTATAATAACTCTACCCCAAATATTTTCAATTAACCACCATTCTTTTGGATTCCAATTTAAATAGATTAATGAAAATATCAAGTACCAAAAAAAATTTGTTGTAATGAACTGTGTAATCTTTAACCCTAATGGTTTTTTTTCTTTATCTAAGGACATAACTATGAATTATTATAACTATTTCTTCTATTCTATTATTTTTCATAATGACAGCTCTATCATCTTTGATGATTAGATCCATCATTCCAAGTTCATTTTTCATTCTTTCGGCTTGAACTTTTATTTCTTTTTTTGCATCTGACTCTAGTTTAAAAAACCCAAAATAAGAATCACATGTCCCTGTTTTATCACATACTGCGTGAATGATTTCTCTTGCTGGTTGTATCATAATTTATTTGCTATTTGTTTAATTAATTCTTCATTTTCGTTAGATAGTCTGTGATAGGCATTCCATAACTTTTCAAGAGCCTCTTTAAATTCTTTTTCACCTAGTGAATCATTTTCATCTCTAACTAATTTTCTAATTTCTGCGTTAGGATGTGAACCTAAAACACCATCATCAAATAACCAACGGGCCATTTCTCTTTTATCGTGTCTATCCATTTCATGATAGATTTCATCTAAATCTATATCAATTCTTACGTAAGGCATATTTTAATTTTTTATAAAGTTAATAAAAAAAGGTGACTCTATCAATGAGAGTCACCAACATTATTTTTTTCACCGTATATCAAGTAGTCAGGATTTATCACTTTACTTACTTTGTTACGAACACCAGTTACAGATTTTACAACTATACCTTCATGTGGGACTTTAGTTCCTTCTATGAAGTTGTTCAAAACAAAACTATCTTGTATTTCTTTATTCCAAGTACCACTGTATAACAATTCAACTTGTGGTAGATCCATCACTTCAAAGTGTGCCTTTTCTCTCGTATATGGTTGGTATTCACCATCAACCTCAACATCAAAACCTGCAAATTTTATATCAGTTAAACCGTATTCGTAGTTTTTCTGTATACCAGCACCATATATTTCTCCATACACTATAAAACCACTTTCAAGATATTCGTAAGTGTCTTTAACGTGTTCCCACAATTTTTCTCTTATGTTGTATTTTATCGCAACTTCTTCCCATACGTTAGTGTCGTAAAAACCTTGTGAGTCGGATCCTTTCTCGACATTGTGACTACCTACTACATATTCAAATCCAGCCCATTGATCTCCAAAGAACATTCTAACTCGGTCCCATAAAGACATTTTTTTCTTTCTAACTATACCGTAACGAGCATTAGTTCCATGTAATTTACGAGTTATAACAACCATATCTTCCTCAGTGAACATATCAGGAACATTCTTTTGATTTGGAAACTTATAATATATGTGGAAGTTTGGATTTTGGTGGTACTTCATTTTACGACCACCTGAAACCAAGGTCACTGTTTTAACTGGTGGTTCAAACTTGAATATCTCTAACAATTCCATACAATCTGAACCTTCATAACGGTATTTTTCAGGAACAAAAGTTATTGGTATTAACAAACATTCAGAGTAAACTCCACGAAGTTTTACGGTTCTAACTCTTTGACCTTTACGAAGGTAATTAGTGACACCCAAACCATCAGATAATTTTTGTGGTATAACAGCATCAGTAGTTGCAACAACCACAAGATCATCAACCTTATATTCTCCTTTTTTGGTTATGGCGTTCCAACCACCAACAGTTACTAATTCTATGTTGTCAGCTCCAGGTATTTCAACAACTGAACCTATTTTTCCTACGTATGCTACGCTATTTTGATTTTCCATACAGCAAATATAATAATAATTTTTTCTATTCGTCACTATCTTCTTCAGAATATTCTTTCTTCATAGATCTTGGTTCAACAAAATCCCACTTGGTATTTTCAAACTCTTCAATCCATTCTTTCAAATCTTCTCTTGTCCATATTGGACCAAAAGATGGTCGGTACTGAAATGGTACACTATCCCTATTTTCCCATTCATCAAGTCGTTGTGTTACATCTTCAATAAAATTTTTACTCTTAATGTATTTAATCCACTCTCTATAATCATCTTCGGATTTAATATACATAACATCACCGTAGTTATAAAACTCCATTTCAGGAAATTCTAAATTTGGATTGTTAGTATAGACATCAACAATGCCGTTGTCTCCGTTGTATTCACTGCAAAGTTCTTTTAATGAATATAAACTTGATGGTTTTTCTTCCCAAACACTACCGAACTGACGAACAGAACAAATGTAGATATACCCATCTTCATATGAATGAATAAGTCCCTCAATTTTATTTCTCAGAGAAATAAGTTCGTCCATTGTTAGTTTTGATAAGTCCATATTAGTTTTCATATAATCCGTCTTTTTCGTCGTCTTTCATCATTTTAACTATCGCACCTTCTCTTTTGTATTTTCTCAAAAGATTGAAGATTTCTTTGATATCTGTAAATTCAGATGGTGGCGAGTCATTTCTTCCTGGAAGAAACATCACAGTAAACCCGTGATTTGCTTGGAAATTTTCTTTAACTCTTATACCATTGATTTCACTAATATAAACCCAAGGAAAGTTTCCTGATAGTTTTACCTCTATTCCTATTTTTTTAAGTCTTTCAATAAACACTCCGAGTTTATCTGTGCTTATTTGTGTGCTACTTTTTGTTTCCATTGTATATGTTCCAAATTTAGTTTTTACTTCCATAACATTCAAGTTTCTTATCCGTGACATTCCACAAATCTTTTTTTCCTTCCGTCATATGACAGTTGTGTTTCTTTCCGGTTCTTTTTCCAAAATCAACGATCATATCATTATGACGATTACGAATAAAGTGTGGACATTCTTTGCAAGGTTTTTTCACCCAACAAAGTTAAGAAATGTTTTTTAATAAAACAAATTATTTTTTGAAATTGTAAGATTTTTGAATTGGTCTTTTACCATACCTTTTTTCCATAAGTTTTTGGTGTAGTTCCCAATCCAATATTGATTCATTTGTTTGTTCCTTTTCATCAGGAAGAAGTGCATATATTTTTGATATTTTTTTCATAAGGTTTGTTGCAACATAATTGAATCTTTCACATTCGTCAACAAAGAAGTCCATTTCTCTATTTTGATATTTTGATACGTGATTAATAAACTTTCTTCTAACCTTTTCTTTTTCTTCACTTGGTGGTTTAACTTGTCCACCGAATAAGTTTGCCCCCATAAACCCACTAAACATTTGTGCCATTTTTTCGGTATGAGAATAAAAGAAGTTATCAAAAGTATCTACTTTGGCATTTACCAAGTTAATATAAACAAGTTCTAAAACTGATTTTATTTTTTCATCTTCATCCATACTATTAGGATCGCCACCGGCGTGCTCAATCAAGCCATCAACATCACTCATCTGTTCATGTAACTGTGAAATTAAAAAATCATATGAAAAATCCCTTATTGATTTTAATTCAGTAAATACTTGATCATTAACCATAAAATCATAAAAATCTTGTTTTTTAATTCCTTTTTGCATCATTCTTGACGCGATTTCAGTTGGTCTAACAATATTTTCTGAATGTTGTATGAAATAACTATATCTCATAAAATCACTTATTACAGGTATTCCAAATCTTAGTGATTGTGATGAGTATACATTATAGTCAGCAGTATTACCAATAAGTTCATGTGTTTGTTTTTGTCTATGAAATCTATGCATAACTTCATGTGACATTACAGAAACGTTGTGTTCTTTATCACTGTTATACTCTTTGTATAAATCTTCAGGTTCCCATCCTTCAGGAGCAATAAAATTAATATGAAGATTTAGACTACTACTTTTAGCATTGACCTGTAACATAACACCTTCATCAAAATTAAATTCATTACCAACACCCATAGATGCGATTTTTGGCGTATCAAATGGTAAATCCTCAATTTCTTGAACATTAATAGTTAAATTGACTCTATCAAATGTTACATCAGAAATTTTAAGTTCTACATCATCTATTTCAAAATCATAGTTTTCTTCTTTTAAATTGATTTGTTTTAACTCATCGGATACTATATTGTATAGTTCCTCACCTGCCTCTAATATTCCTTTAGGAACGCCAACCGCTTCCTGTAATATTTTAAATTGACTTTCTGTTAAAATGATTTTCATAATAATAAATATATTGGAGTTGTAAATTAACCTACAACTCCAACTAATCCATCAAAATGGTGATCGTCCAATATTTCAGGAGCAATACTTCTTTTATCCATAATTTTAATTATTTCATCAATACTGTATGGGTCCATTCCGTTTCCATCAACACCAACGTCCATTTTTTTACCATTACCAAATTTACGGTGTTCAGGTAGGTGCACGTGGCCATGTAAATGGATCACACCTTTACTCATACCATGCCAACTCTGTAATGGATAGTGACACAGAACAAAGTCCCTATCATTTATTCTAACTTCCAAATAATGTTGAACACTTAAAAACCGTTTTTGAACATAATCACGATTGTTATCAATATGCTGATCATGGTTTCCTAATATAAGGTGAATGTTATGACATATCAGTCTTTCAAGGAAAATACCAATATTATCAAATCCACCAAATGAAACATCACCCAACATTATTAATGTGTCGTCTTGACCAACGTGATGATTTATACCATCAATTAGTCTTTCATTCATTTGTTCTATGGTTTGAAAGTCTCTTGTTGAATCAATTGGAATTTGACCGTCTTGTGTTCTCCAATTTGTTACTCCGCGACAAATGTTTTTGTGACCAAAGTGGGTATCACTTGTTACAAATACTCTTCCTGTTGTTAATATTTTTCTAAAACTCATAATTTTATACTAAATCTATTTTTCATTTGTTCTATTTTATCTTCTGGAACTCCGTGTTGGTTGGTATTTCCATGACGATTTTCTACTATGATACTGAATACCATATATCCATGTTCTTTTGCAAGTTCAAAATATGGTTCCATTTCCCACTCCAGTGTGAAAGTATTGGATACCGCAATTTTTTTAATTCCCGATGTCATTGCATGTCCAACAAACTCTTGACATTCTTTATGAGCTTCTTTTATTTCTGACGGTACAAAATTATAATTTCCTTCATTATCATAAAAATAATGATCCGCCTCAAATACATTTGCAGTTAATTGTTTAGCGAATGTTGATTTTCCTGATCCTAACTCAAGGCACCCCCCTAACAAGATACAAAATCTTTTCGGAGGGTGCTGTATTTTTTAAAGTGTCCATATATTTATTATTAGAGGTATTCTTGATACTGAATACAAATATACTAAAAAATTATGATTATGACAAGTTTTAAAAGAAATTGCCCAAAATGTAATTGTGAAATAACTTACAAGAGTAAGTATTCGTTGGTTAATGCAAATAAAAAAAATAGTAAATGTAAAAGTTGTGGATTAAAGGAAATAATGACAGATGAAATTAAAAAAAGAATGTCTGAAAGAGTTAAAGGTGAAAATAATCCTATATTTGGTAAAACTGGTAACTTAAACCCTTTTTTTGGTAAAAAACATACAGAAGAAACCAAAAAAAGGATGATTGATGGTCGTGATTATAGTGTTTATAAAACAGAAGAATTTAGAAAAAAAATATCTAATTTATCAAAAGGTAATAATAATCCGATGTATGGTAAATCTGTTTATGATGTCTGGGTTGAAAAGTATGGGAAAGAGATTGCCGATGAAAAAATGGTAGAATATAAGAAAAAACAATCATTAAATAGTAGTGGTGAAAATAACCCTATGTATGGAAAACCGGCACCAATAAACGCCGGTAATGGAATTTGTGGTTGGTATAAAGATTGGTTTTTTAGAAGTTTATTAGAATTGAGTTATATGATATTTGTTATTGAAAGGTTTAATTTTGATTGGGAATCTGGAGAAAGTGAAAAATACAAAATAAGTTATTCTATTGATGGTAAGAATAAAAACTATTTTCCTGATTTTGTTTTAAATAAAAAATATATTATTGAATGTAAACCAAAAAAATTAACACAGACCAGTACTAACAAAATTAAATTTGAGTTCGCTAAAAAATATTGTAAGGAAAATGGTTTTATATTTAAAACAAGGGATATACCAAAAATAGAAAAAGAAAATTTAATTGAAATGATAAATAATGGGTTAGTCATATTAACTAACAAGTGGAAAAATAAAATTAAGCTTTAATCCAACTTGATTTATTTTCTGGGTTTACCTTAATTAAACCTTTTTCAATTAAATCATATGCAATACCCCAAGATTTATACGCGATAATCTTGTCTTGTCCTTTTTTATTTTTAGTCTCAAGAAGGATATAATCAAAATTCCAAACAACACCATCTTTTTCGAGTTTGTCTAAAAATAATTGTTCTCTCTTGTTAACTTCCATAATACAAATATACAACTAATTTTATAATTTAACACTATATCTAATAATATCTTCTACTTGATTATTTTTAAATTCACTTCCTGACATCATATATTTAACACCATTTTTTATAACATTTGTTGTGGTTCTTTTATAATCACAATCAACTGGTGAAATTTCTTTAACACCGTCCTCAATAACATCATTTACTAAATATGCTTGCATTTTTCCCTCAAAAACATACTTAACACCTTTTTTTATTGCCTTTATAGTATTAATTTCAAATAACGTACTGTTTAAAGTATTTTCATATATTTCTTGCACGTTTTTAACTCCGTTTTGAATGGTGTCTTCAACGACTTCACGCCATAGGAACATCTTTAATTGAGTGTTCTTTACCCCATTTTTAATTGCGTCTCCAACGAATTCAGAAAATATGCTTTCTTTCACGTCTTTAACTCCGTTTTGAATGGTGTTTTCAATAATATCTTCAGAAATAAATTTATCTTCATACCACTTTTTGATATATTCAGCACCTTCACTTAGTTCCATACCAAATAAAATTAATATGTCGTTAAAGTGTTTATAGTTATACCATAGAGTTTTTTGTTTTGTAAATTCAACAACCCACTTTCTTTCTTCTGTGAAAATTAACCACATGGAACCATCGTGATTATAGATATCGGTCCCTTTAATTGAATCATCAAACTCTTGAAAGATTAATTT
>Ga0214923_10001952_pt1 | contig 28348 bp, 24 predicted proteins | sample LL1510_MetaG_FD_177993 | JGI IMG/M metagenome (GOLD analysis project Ga0214923, IMG submission 177993) | Freshwater microbial communities from Lake Lanier, Atlanta, Georgia, United States - LL-1510 | ecosystem: Environmental > Aquatic > Freshwater > Lake | place: USA: Georgia | collected...
TGCGCACAGGCCGTGGGCCGGTGCGCAAACACCTACAGCTCTTCGATCTTTCGCAGCAAAAAGCTCAGCGATATCTGCCACTTTTCTTTGGTGACTCGCAACCTCAAGGAGCGTTCCTACGATATTGCGCACCATTTTATAGAGAAAACCTCCCCCTTCAAACTCTAGACGAAGACCACCCCGTTCTTGCACAATATCGAGTCTCCTCAGCTGCCGTACAGTCGTCTTGACGGAACTGCCCAAATTGGAAAAACTTTTGAAATCATGAGTGCCAACGAAAAGAGTCGCAGCCTCTGCCAACAGATCAGTGGAGATAGGGAAAGGCACTTTATAACTGTATTTGTAGCTAAAGGGATCCGCCACAGGATCGAGCCAAAGATGGTAGTGATAGATCTTCCCTGTCGCTGAGTATTGCGCATGGAAAGAGTCTTTTGCCTCTTCGATCTTTATAATGCGTATGTCTTTCGTTAGAAGGCTATTGAGGGCATGTAGTTTCGGCATTTCATCGGCATCAAAGTGGGCAGTTTGCCCCATGGCATGCACACCTGCATCTGTTCGACCAGAACCGACGATTGAGACCGGATGGCGCAGCAGCAGAGCAAGAGCTTTTTCAATCTCCCCTTGAACAGAGGGGGCGTTGGGTTGCACTTGCCAACCAGATAAGTGGCTTCCATCATAGGCGATCAACATTTTAAATCTCACATAGCCTCCTTGCTATAATCAGATCTTCTTGCGTTGTAATTTTGAGGTTAGAGCGGCTTCCCTCGACTATTTGGACGGGATAGCCAGCAACTTCTGCGAGTGAAACATCATCTGTAACCGCAACTCCTTTAGCAAAGCCCTCCCACAAAATGTCTTTGCGTACCACTTGAGGTGTCTGTATCTCCCAGATGAGGGAGCGATCGAGCGTGCGCTTCACAATCCCTTTTTCACAACTCTCCTTCACAGTAGAAATCATCGGCATGCCTAAGGTCGCAGCACCCGTTTTCTGAGCTGCACAATAGACTCTATCAATCATCGCTAAATCGATGAAGGGCCGCGCACTGTCATGCACACAGATCCACTCTTTTGTGCACAATTCAAGGCCATTTCTCACAGAATCATATCTCTCCTTTCCTGGAAGAGCAAAGTGGTCGTGATCAAATAAATGCCGATACTCTAGAGCACAAACAATCACAATCTCTTCAATGCCAGCTTGGCGGAAGATTTCAAAGCTGTGCAAAGCGATCGGTTTTCCCTGTAAAGGAAGGAATTGCTTGGGTGTCGGGCTGCCCATCCGGCTGCCACTGCCACCCGCTAGCAAAATAAGAGAGAGGTTATCCACTTTTTTTGGCCCTCACAATCACTACCTCAGGAGGTGACATAAAGCGGAAAGGTTTGTGCCCGCCAATCCCGCGATTGACATAGAGTCTTTTGCCTCTTTCATGGAAAAGTCCGCGTGTCAGGTTGGGATTCTCAAGACGAGCCAATTTGCGTGAAACCTTCCGCATGAAAGGAAGATGGATCTGCTCACCATGGGTGTGTCCTGAAAAAATCCAGTCGCCCGGGTAGTCACGCAAGTGGGGGAAGCTGTCAGGATTATGCGATAGCACCACCCCTGGATATTTCTTGTTGTAACCGGCGAAAGCTGTGTCAGGACGGCAGCGTCCCAAAGCATAATCTCCAAGCCCCGTCACATTCAGTCCAATAGGCAGCGTCACTGTTGTATTTTCTAATAGAGTAAAAGGTGTTTCATGCAGAAGTTTGCAGAGCTCTTCGTGGTGCGCTGTTGATGCCGCTTCATTGGTGATGTGATAGATCTCTGGTTTGTTCCGGATGATTGTCCAAATAGCGCGACAGATCCCCATCGCCGGACTTGTCGGTTTTCTGACATCATAAAGACCCTGACTATTGCGACTCACATATTGAGCATAATCATGATTTCCAAATGAACAGAAGCAGCCGAGTGGGGCGTGGAGTCTATTTAGAAATTTTTTAAGTTTTTCAGCCTCCTGAAGCTGAGAATAACAGATGAAGTCGCCAGTGAAAAGAATGATATCTGGTTTTTGACGCAAAATGCGTCTTGCAACACGGTCTAAAAATTTATCTTGAAACTTAGAGTGGAAGTGAAGGTCGCTGAACTGTACGATTTTAAGGCCGTCGAGATGAGCCTGCTCAGGAGAGAGATCCCAGTCTAACTCTGTGACGCGTACAAGGTAAGGCTCGATATAGCGTGGCCAGATGCCGACGATGGAGAGGGTGCTGACAATGTCAATAAAGAGGGACATCCCTACATTATCGCCATCGTCAGCTATTGAAGCAATATACTACTTAATATGCTTCGAAACTTTCTTCGTCATTTGGAACATATCGACAGCACTTTTGGTCCCAAATACTTTAGAGAGTTTATCATCGGGGATAATGTTTCTCTTATTTTTAGTATCTTGGCATTTGTGCTTCTTAATATAGACCCAAAGCTGCTTAATGATCTCTGTACGCGGCATAGGGCCTGGGCCAACGACAGCTTTTAGATCGTCGCTGATCTCTACAGGCGCCATGAAAGCGCTATTCTTTTTTTTAGCCATCTCACTCGCTCCTATCAAAAGGTGTTTACTCTTCGTTCCAATTCTTTTATCCTCACTTTCATTTTTGAGTCAAAACAATTGTAGCCATATGCATGAAAAGATCCAATCGATTGGGCAGAAGATCCCGCTTTCAGAGAAAAATCTCCACAAACTCAATGAGCTAGAGAAGTTTTATTCCAGTATTGGTGGAGTTGTTGGCTACCACGAAAAAGTGCTCAGGCTCATGGAAGGAGAAGAAAAGGGAGACTTTCGGTTTTCAAAAGCGCCGACTTTATCTCTCTCTCCAAGAGCGGCTCTTGTCGGATTAGAAGCGATGCCGAGACTGGCAGAGATCTATCCTCTGGGTGGGCTAGCCTCTCGACTAGAACTGCGAGGAGAGAGGGGTGAAATGCTTCCCGCAGCAGCACTATCTTTTGCCGGCTATAGTTTATTAGAAGGTCTGATCCGAGATGTAGCTGCTCGCGAATATCTCTATTTCAAATGCTTTGGCAAAAAAATTGTCACACCTATCGCTTTGATGGCCTCTGATGAAGAGCACAATTTCCCCTATATTATTGACATTTGTGAGAAAGCGAATTGGTTTGGTCGGGGGGCTTCGAATTTTCGCATCTTCAATCAGCCCTCAGTGCCGGTTGTGACTCACGAGGGAGAGTGGGTCATTAATAACGATGAAATTTTTTGCCAACCCAATGGTCATGGAGCGATTTGGAAGAGAGCGCTTGATGAGGATATTTTCGCTTGGTTTGCCTCAATGGGTCGCGACAAATTACTGATCCGCCAGATCAACAATCCGATAGCTGGAGTCGATGACCTACTGCTTTCTTTTGTAGGGACCGGTGTGATTCATAAGAAAACATTTGGATTTGCCTCTTGCGAAAGGCCAAAAGGTGTGCAGGAAGGGATGCATGTCCAGAGCGAGCGGAATGGAGTAAAGCGCATTTCTAATATTGAATATACAGATCTTAAGAAGTATGCGATTGAAGATGAGGGATTCCCAGCAAATACAAACATTCTTTTCGCCGATTTAGACAAAATACTGCCGGTGATCAAAAGTCATCCTCTGCCTGGTTTGATGGTCAACTTGAAAGAGAATGGCCATGGTCGGCTTGAGAGCATGATGCAGAGCATTAGCGATGCTCTAGAAGCTCATGAGGTTTATCTCACCTTTACTCCTCGTCACAAAACGATCTCTTCAGCCAAAAAGCGCTATGTGCCAGGAGCGAGTCTGACAGCGACTCCTGAGGGGGCTTTTTATGACTTGATGCGCAACAGTCACGATCTTCTCGCCGAATGTGGCTTTGAATTGCCGCTTTTCCCGAGAGTGGAGGAATATCTGGAAAAAGGGCCAAGCTTTGTCTTTATTTATAATCCCTCTCTCGGTCCGCTCTATAGCATCATCAAACAGAAGCTGAGGGGTGGGCGTATAGCCGAGGGCGCCAAATTGATCATTGAGGATCCAGAAGTAGACATAGAAAATCTTTCTTTAGAGGGCTCTTTAGAAATCAGAGGTTCTACGCGTTTGAAGAATGTCAAAGTGAAAAGCGCCAAAATTTCGGGAAATTTCTGGGCTGAGGATGTGGAGTTAGCCCAGGATTATGAAGTGCCGGAGGGCGAATTTTGGAAGTTGACGCCAGAGGGGATGAAGAAGGGGGTGAGTTGGCAGATGACCTATCGTTTGGATAGGAAGCTTGCAACTCCCATCACTGTGATCTTCTCTGAAAGTGCATAATCCAGATGGCCTGGCTCGATCACATGAATACCATTTACAAGAAATGATGGCCAGATAGGGCGGGAAATTTGAGAGATCCGTTCTTGTCCTTTGTCTCAGGCTATTGTGGAAAATGCTTTTCATAAAGTTTTTTTACGCCATAAGCCAATGCAACTATTGGCAATACAATGAAAACTCCAGAAAGTATAAAAATCTGCACCACATGGCGCTCGGGGAAAAGAAAGATCCTTTGAATCACTTCCCAGCCAAATTTGGCGGAGAAAGCGGGCATTGCAAAGCTTTGCACTGCGATGGCTGGAAAAGCTGATATTGGAGGGAACATAAAGAGAGGCTATCCGAATTGACTTTTTTGAACAAGAGGACTAGACTGCTCGCCATGAAAGAAGAGATCAAAGAGAGGTGCCAGAGCGTCAAAGAACGTGTCCTTCACATGTGGAGGTATCTTTGACCTCGAGTCTAAATCTCACCGTGTGGAACAGCTCGAAAAGGTGATGGAAGAGCCCAATTTTTGGGACGACCAGTCAGAAGCTAAGAAAGTGATCAATGAAGCCAACACTCTCAAAAGTTGGACCGAACCTTACGCATTGATCAAAAGCGCATTTGAAGAAGTGGATGCTCTGCTTGCTGATGCTGTTGAACTCGGAGATGACTCACTCATCAGCGCTCTCCATTCACAGCTCGACCATGTCGAAAATGAACTGGAAAAATTGGAAGTCAGGCGGATGTTGTCTGGCGAGATGGATAGCTGCAACTGCTACCTCACGATCAATGCTGGAGCAGGTGGGACAGAGGCATGCGACTGGGGTGCTATGCTCTGCCGGATGTACCAGCGTTGGGCAGAAAAGCGGAAGTGGAAAGTGGAAATTGTAGATGCCCTCGATGGAGATGTTGCTGGCTACAAAAGTGTCACTTTGAAATTCACTGGACCCTTTGCTTATGGCTACACTAAGGCAGAAAAAGGGGTGCATCGACTCGTCCGGATCTCACCTTTCGACAGTGGAGCGCGCAGGCACACCAGTTTTGCATCAGTTGACGTCTCTCCTGAAATCAAAGATGATATCGAAATCGATGTTCAGCCTGGTGATATCAGAGTGGACACTTTTAGAGCATCGGGAGCAGGTGGACAGCACGTGAACACCACAGACTCCGCAGTGCGCATCACCCACCTCAAGACCGGCATTGTCGTCACCTGCCAAAATGAAAGGAGTCAGATCCAGAACCGCGAGAGCTGCCTCAAGATGCTCAAATCTAAACTTTATGAGAGGCAGGTTCTTGAGCGTGAAGAGGGTTTGAAAAAATTAAGTGGCGAGAAGATGAAGATTGAGTGGGGCTCTCAGATACGTAGCTATGTTTTTCAGCCCTATACTTTAGTGAAAGATGTGCGTACAAACTTTGAAACAGGCAATATTGTAGCGATGATGGATGGTGAGCTTTTAGATGGCTTTGTCATCGCTTATTTGAAGGAATTTGGCTAATGGATAATCTTAAAATTCGGTACACCACAGAAGCAGATGCCCCCTATTTGAATGATTGGCTCATGGAGCCGGGTGTTTTGGCGGGTTTCCCGATGTGCGATGAAAGGGAGATTGCGGATTCAGTGAAACATTGGATCAGCTTCTACCGTTATAAAAGCAGTTTAACAGTTGAGATGGATGGTGAGCCGATTGGATTGGCGACGCTCTGTCTGATGCCCTACAAAAAGCTCGCACACCAATGTCTGATTTCCATCATTGTGACTGAAAAAATGCGTGGCAAGGGTGTGGGCACAAAGCTTCTCAATAATTTGATTCATCTTGCTAAAGAATATTTTGGAATGGAAGTCCTCTATTTAGAGGTTTATCAGGATAACCCAGCGATCTCGCTCTATCTCCGTTTTGGATTCAAAAAGGTGGGGGAGCAGAAGCACTTCATGAAAGAAAATGGGAAATATATCAGTAAAATCGTTATGGAACGTATTCTCTAGGGCAAAATCTCCCGATTTTGAATCAAGATTGCACCGCTACCTCTCTTTTAAGGTGGAGGTGAAGGTCAATGAGAATAGGAAGATTGTTCTCAGCTTGCGCGATCGGATCCTCTCTGTGCATAAACTCTTTCTTGATGCTCCAGAAGAGGTGATTCGGGAGCTGGCTCGGTATGTGATGGGGAAGAAGACTTCGCCTCTCTTGCGGCAGTTTATTCAGAGTCAGACTTTTGAGACTAAGCGAACAGTGAAGCTTGAGCCAAAAGGAGAGGTTTACGATTTGGCAGAAATCATGGTGGAAATTGAGCAAAAATATTTTGGGAAGAGCTTGGGTCTGCAGATTGGTTGGTTTGGCAAGGAGGAGAAGAAAAAGCGGTCGCGGATGACCTTTGGTTTATATCTCGATAATGTGAAGGCAGTGAAGATTCATCGATTGCTAGATAGCGCATTTTATCCCCGCTTTTTTGTCGCCTTTATTGTCTATCATGAGATGTTACATAGTGTGATTCCAGGCTACCTAGACGCGCGGGGTCACTTCCGCATCCATGGACCGGAATTTAAAAATAGAGAGAGAGAGTTCCACGATTACAGTCGCGCAAGGAACTGGGAAAAAGTAAACAGGGAGAAAATCTTTGGCTGGGCATAGTAAATGGGCAAATATCAAGCACAAGAAAGATCGAGTAGACAAGCTGAAGGGCAAAATCTTCTCGCGGAGCGCCAAGGAGATCATTAGCGCTGTGAGAATGGGTGGACCTGATCCGAAGGCTAACCCGCGTCTTCGTCTGGCGATTCAGAAGGCCAAGTCTCTCAATGTGCCGAACGATGTGATCGAACGCAATATCAAGAAGGCATCTGATCCTAATACAGAAGATTTTGTCTCTGTGACCTATGAGATTTATGGTCATGGAGGTATCGGCATCATTGTGGAAGCGATGACGGATAATAAAAACCGCACCGCATCAGATATGCGCATTGCGACCAATAAACGGGGAGGCACTATTGCTCAACCGGGTGCTGTTACCTACAATTTTGACCGCAAAGGAGTGATCCAAATTCCAAAAGGCAACCTGGAAGAGGAAGTGCTTTTCCCAATCGTTCTCGATGCTGGGGCTGAAGATTTTGAAGTTGTCGATGATGGTTTCATGGTCACAACAGAGCCGACAGAGCTTTATGCTGTCAAAGAGAAGCTGGATGAGAAAGGGATCAAAGTGGGTGAGGCTGAAATCGAATGGATTCCCAATAATTTGATTGCTTGTGATGGCGAGACCTTGAAAGCAAATCAAGCGCTGATCGACTGGTTAGAGGAGCTAGATGATGTCGATTCCGTCTACCATAACATGGAACTTTGAGGAGAGTGAGCCTTTTGACCTTGCTCGCCACTATTGTGATGAGGAGGGGACGGTTCTGCTCTACTCAGGGGACCTGCGAGGCTTTTCCTATTTGGCACTTTTTCCTGATGAGAAGATTGAAGTGCCGCTCACGCCTAACTGCTGGGAGGAGTTAGAAGCGAAGATTGGTGATGATCTCTACTTTGGTTTTCTCAACTACGAGATGGGCTGTTACAGCGATGCCAAAGTAATTTCCCATAAAGAGATGAGGCTGGCAGCTCTTTTCTATCGACCAACAGTGGTGATCCGTTTCGATCATCAAAGTCAAAAAGCGACTCAATTTGGTAGGGCAAATTTGAAAAAATCCCTTCGTCGATTGAGCTTCTCGGCTAAGCAAGTGAGTGCTTCAGAAACTTTGGAGAGCTATTGTGCTAAAGTCGCGATGATTCAGGAGCGGATTCGGAGCGGAGATGTTTATCAAGTAAATTTTTCACAGGAGCTTCTTTTTGAAAAGGTTGGGTCGCCCTTTGCTCTTTTTGAGAGATCGGCTAAGGGCCATCCTTATAGCGCCTATATGCAGACAAGAGAGGAGACATTGGTGAGTGCAAGTCCGGAGCTTTTTGTGCATCGCAAGGGGGCAGTCATTAGGACAGAGCCGATTAAAGGTACAGCACCTCGTGGGAAAACAGAGACGGAGGATAGTTTACTGGAGAAGGGGCTTTGTAACTCTGTGAAGGATCGGGCAGAATTGATGATGATTGTAGATCTTTTGCGCAACGATTTATACCGTATTTGTTCTCGAGTTGAGGTAGAAAATCTTTGTCAATTGCACCGTTTCCCCTCTGTTTTTCATCTGATCGCAAGTTTAAAGGGGGAGTTGAAAGGTGATCCGCATCCGATTGGATTATTACGACCGCTTTTTCCAGGGGGGTCGATTTCAGGCTGTCCCAAACTTGCAGCACTGGAGTTGATCAGCGAGCTTGAAGAGAGTGTGCGTGGGCCTTATACCGGAACGATTGGGTTTATTGATGGTAGAAGAGAGATGCATCTCAATTTAGCTATCCGTACGGCTCTCTTATCAGGAGGGTCTATGCGGTTGAGACTGGGTGGGGGGATTGTGGCAGATTCCGATCCTCTCTCAGAATATAGGGAAACCTTGCAAAAGGGAAAAGCGCTCACACAAAATTGATCTTTGGCAAAGCAAAAGAATATCAATCGAGTATGTTGCGAAATATTAATAGAACATTTACAATGTCCCCAAAAGAATACCTGCGAGGTTTTGTGGATTGTTCAAAAGTTTGTTTTAAAGTCTCAAAGACTGCTGCTTCTGAAGAAGCAAAGCCAGCGACTAGGATTACACTTTCTTCGCAGAAAGTGGCGGTGGTTGCACTTGCGATTCTAGGTGTTGCCATGGCTACAATTGGCTTTTATGCGCTCTATGCTCCAAACAATGTGATTTTGGCCAAACTTGGACGCAATGCGTGTGCTGCAATAGCGGCTTTGGGATGCACTGCCCTCGTTGCGTCAGCCCTTCTCGCCTGCCTAAGCAGCAGTAAGATAGCTCAACCAACTGCAAGTGCTGAAGAACCGAATGCAAATGCTGAAGAAACGAATGCAAATGCTGAAGAATCAACTGCCAGTGATGAAGAATCAACTGCAAGTGCTGAAGAACCAACTGCAAGTGCTGAAGAATTAACTGCACAACCAACAGCAAGTGCACCACTGGCTAACCTTGTAGAACCAGCAGCAAGTGCACAGCAGCCTGATTCTGCTTATGTGGACCCTGTTGATCCTGATTTTTATATCTTAAGGTTCAAGGGTCAAGAAATTAAGGTGAAGATCCTGAGGGACGAAAACGGGCGCGGTGGAGTTAGAATCGACGGTCGCGGCAGAGCTGAGTATGTTCCGATAAATCCAATTGCTCAGCCTATAAAAATTGCTTTCACCCATGAGCAAGAAGAACAGCGTCTAGCCCTTGCTTTGCCAGCAATGAGTGGGATAGAACGTGCATTTAAAGCGGCGCAAGCTGACGCAGCGCGTGCAACGCATTTTTAAATCGTGTCGATGGTCTATTCCTCCGACTATACATTCGGTCATTTAGGATCGTTGAGTCGCGAGACTTTCATCTGGGTGAAAAACTGCAATTAGTATCAATTCAATAATTTGACAAATCGGCAGTTTTCAACTGAATCGACTAGAGAGCATTTTCCATTTTGCTAAATATTCACGAAGCGCTTACAATATCTTAAAAAACAACTTAGAAGAGGTTCCTAATGCGTTGCTCAAATCTCAATTTAGTTTGCTGCCGTAGTGCAAATGCTGCTCGTGAAGAAGAACAACCTGCTACAAAAGTAGCTCTCTCCTCTCAAAGGGTAGCAGCAGTGGCGCTTGCCGTCCTGGGTGCCGCTCTAGCAGGCGTGAGTTTTTATGCTCTCTTTGCCCCAAGCAATGTAATTATGGCGAAGCTTGGAGTTAAAGTTTGCGCTGCATTAGCGGGTGTAGGAGTTGTGGGTATTTTGGCGGCGGCTCTTGTGGCATGCCGAAGCAGCAAATTAGCTTCTTCAAATGAGCTCGATTTAGAACAACCCGAAGCGGCTTTGGCCTCTGGCCCTCAACCGGCAGCAGATAGCGATGAGCCGGCCTTTATGACTAAACTAAGACGACGACAGCCACCACCACACTCTGCACCTGGGCAACAATCAACCGATGAATTAGAAGCAGCTGAGAAAGCACAATCAGGTCAACTAAATTTAGTTGACAAGCCTCGAGTAGAACTCGACACTAAACACTGCACACTTCGTTTTGCTGGCCAGACTCTTCAAATTCCAATCATAGAAAGCGGACGGGGCGGAGGAGTTGTCATCGATGTCAATGACAAGCGAATCACTTATGTGCCTAAGGCTCTTGGAGAAGAAGTTGTTGTCGTCGCATTTTTAGGTGATGGTTGTTATGTCGATGTTGATAACTTTGCCGAAGCGTTCGCTAGGGTGAAAATAGATTTTCAGCATAACTAAAGAGTTATGATGGCCGTGATCTATCTCAATGGCCATTTCATTTCTGAAGCGCAAGCCGCGATCCCAATTACGGATCGCGGCTTTCTTTTTGGTGATGGTATCTTCACTACTTTAAAAGTAGAAGAGGGACAGCCCCTTTTGCTCGATGCCCACTTAGCGAAATTGGAAGAGCAAGCGGAAAAATTTAATATAATCTTGCCAAAGGTGGAAAGAGAGTCCGTTTTCGAATTGATCGCAAGAAATGGGCTGCAAGAGGGCAAGCTTAAAATCATCGTCACCGGCGGGGATTCAAAACTTCTCGCATTACCCAAAAGAGAGGGCCGCCTCATCATGATGACGGGACCTCTCCCCATATATCCCGAAAAGCTGAAGTTGCAGGTAATTGAGGCTCAGCTTTTTCCAGGTAAAATATTGGCCTATCTGCCGCGGCTTTTTTTAGCTGAACAAGCCAAGCCGTGCGATGACTGCCTTCTTATCAACGAGCGTGGCGAGATTTTGGAGACGGCTTTTGGGAATGTTTTTTGGGTAGTAGATGGAAAGTTCTATACACCCGATCCTGGGCGTCTTCCGATCTACTTCGGGGTCTCTATCGCAAAGCTTGTAGAAGAAAGAGGAGCTCATTTTGTCTCTGCAACCCTTTCTGACCTACCCAAGAACGCCCAATGCTTCCGGATTAACTCCCTTTCTTGCGTTTCTTGGGAGCCGCAGGAGCTGCAGGTGGCTCATCGGGCTGGAGCTTCTTCTTGTTTTCAGTCTGTTTAGTATCCCAAAGAGCCTGCACCGCTGTGAGGGTCTTCTTCGGTATATCGAATTTTTCACCAGAATTATAGTAATCCTTCTTCCAGCGGCCTGTTGTTGGATCATACTCTTTTCTTCTGTTTACAAATACGAAGCCACGGCCAGGATTAATAGTCATGGATTCGGGATCTGTCTTCTTGTGCCATTCTGAAAAGTCACGCTTTTGGATTTAATAATATCTGACCTCGCCTGCAGCAATCGCATCATTGTCACTTAATCTATTATTGAACTCCTTTTGGATCTCTTCGCCACCTTTCTCCCCAGTGTTCACAACGCCTAATTCATTTTCCAAGCAGGTATTGACAACGCTATGAATCGATTCACGCATTTCGCCCTCAGCCTCATCAGCAGTGGCCTCTTTCCAATTGAATTTTGTCCAATCTTGATTAGGAACATCAGCACCCTCTGCTCTCAAGAAAAGGGAGAGTCTTGTCAGACGGGCGTTTGAGAAATTGCCTGAATCTATTCTGCCGCTTGTGAGTAACCAGAGGTCTTGAATCATACGGATGCGCTGGCTCTTCTCACTAGCCTCTCGGCTGCGTAGCATCATACCCTCTAGTTTTGTAACATCAAAGTTTGGATCTCTCTGACGTTGCTCCTCAAAAGTTGTCTCCATAAGCGTGCTTACTTTTTGAAGAAGGGCTGCTTCTTGTAGTTGAGCTGCTTGTTCTGGATGGAGAAAATGACTAAAACGATTGGCGAGCTCGGCGTTGATTGCTTCCAGAAGAGCTGGATTCTCTTGCCGGTTGTACATGCTAGCTATAGTTTGTCGAACTGCATCATGAGCCTGAATATCAGCTGGGATGATTTCTCCAGTTACCCTTTGGTCAATGACGTTCTTCTCCTTTAGGAAGGCTCTTAAGAGAGGATCGCGATTAGCTGCAGTGGCAAGAGCTTGGGATGTCTGAGAGTGAGTGATGAACTCTCGCTCTGCAATAAGCTTTAGGTAGTTCTGCTCATCTTTCAGCTGAGGAAACTCGTCTGCTATTTTAGCATCTATCGCTTCAATAATATTCTGTGGCAAAAGATTATTGCCATATTTTGATATGATATGATCGTAGAGTTTCGTTATGTTCTTTTCCGATAGGTCCTTTCTTTCAACTTTTCCGCCAGATTCTTTAGCTAAAATATTTTCGCTTTTGAGGAAAGCTCTAAAAGTTGGATCTCGACCAGCATCTTCTGCTAAAGCATTTAGCTCTTTTGTGGAGAATCGTCCAACTTCATTGGCGTGTCCTACAAATTGTCTATGGATCATAAGAAGAGAATAGGCTCTTTGTCCCATGCCGTAGCGATTAGCTAGCATCTCAATGTGCGAGCTCATCTTAGCTTGATTGATTTCTGGGCTATTTTTAAAATCTCGGACATCTACTGTCGAAGCTTTGGCAATAATGCCCTCACGCTTGAGATATTCGATCAAAATTGCCCTGTCCGCATCGCTCAAATTTACCCCTTCTGGAGAGCGGGCATCAAGTAGGAGCTTTTGAGCTTGTAAATTTCTCTCCATACTATTTTTATAAATCATTTCCGCATCGTTGATTTCTAATCGGAGCTTAGCCTCAAGCCCACTTCTCTTCACTCCATAACGTTTCGCGATCTTGTTCAGGTGTTCTTCTAATTTCGCTTGGTCTATCTCTCCTTGAGGAGTCAGCAAATCTTCATTCTTGCCGTAAGCTTTAAGAGATTCATCAGCTGGCCTTTCTCTATTTTTAAGCCAGTTTAACCCAGCTATAAGGCTCTTCAAATCAGCGGTTCCATTCGGATAGAGGTCACGGGCGTAGGCAGCGAGTTTTTCGTCAAGAGCTGCCATAACGCTTCGACCTTGAGTATCTCCAGTTTTACCAACTTGAGTGTATTGAATCCCTGTTAGATCCATCACTTGGCATTGGAGGTGATCTTTCAGCTGTGCATAAACAAATTCTTGCTTCTTAAGGTGCTCCTTTAATTTATCAATGTTCGTATCATCGAGGCGATAGCGATTCAAATAGTCTCTTTCATCAGTAGTTAATCCGTTCATGTCGGTTTTCTGCATCAATTGAATTTCTAACTTTCTGTCAGTGTGAAGAGAATTTTTCGAATTTAGAGAAAGAGGGATTTTATTGAGATAGCGTTTGATTTCCGTCCATTTTTGTTCGGGTGTGCTATCACCGCGATTTCCCAATCCTTGAGGAGTATAAAACTCGACAAGTAACTTAGCTAACTTCACATCTTCTTTTTTGCGCGAAAGCGCTTGGAGATAACCATTGGTTGCTGTCTCCAGAGCCTCTCCTGAAAGTGGTTTTTCTTTCATTTTCTCAGCGATATCATCGATGATTTTTGCGTAAGTTCGTGCATAGCGTGCAAGCTCATCCCCTTTGACAAGCTCTGGCTTTGAAAAACTTCTCGTTCTCACTGTCATAGAGCGCGCTGAATCTGGAATAGCTCTACCATCTGCACTCTCTCTAGCTACAAGAAATGCACCCCGCTTATTATCACAATACAAGATACACCCATTCTCTCTAAAAGCTTGCCCCTTCTCGAGTTTTTCATTAAGAAAACGAGCGACATCATGAGCATCTCGCTCATCATAGCCATTCTGCGCAATGCGTTTTTGACGCGCAGCTTCCGCTTGCTGTCTCTCGCTAAAGGTAGCATTCCGGATGATTTCGCCACTCTCTGCAATCCACTTTTGCCGCCCCTCTTTTGTACCGATTGTATGAATCGCTCCAAAAACAGTCGCCGTTATAGCTACTTGCTTCGCAAGTCTTCCTAGGGCTGCAGCATCTCCTTTTTCGGTGAAGTTATTCACAAAGGACCACGCTTTCTTACCAGCACTCAGCAAAGTTTTCCTCGCACTAGGATGTGCCATAGCTGGCAAAGTCGCCGCAGCCGCTACCGCTGTTGCAGGAACACCCAAAACAGTCATTGCCCCTCGAACTACCGCCCTCAGAGCAGGGACTGCTGTATCCTTTTTAGCAGTAGATCGAACAACTGTAACTGCACGGCCTCCCAAATATCCAGTTGTGGTAGATGTAACTTCACCACCTTGAAGCCCCGCATTTTCCAGTGCTGCATCAGTGCGTATTTTTCCAAGCGGATCATTAGACATAGTTAAGCCTTATTATAAATTAAAAATGTATAACTATTATACAATAATATATTATTAATTTAAATTTATTAATAATTAATATATAGTTAATGATCAAAGCATTCCCAGCCACCACCAAGAGCCTTATAGAGAACTATATATTGCTCAAAGAGAGCGGCCCTTGCATCGATTAACCGAGTTTTTACTTCTAAAGAAGAGAGTATGGCCTGATCAATAGCACTTTTAGGCGCGAACTGTTCCCTATAAAGAGCTTCGCTATTTTCCAGAAGAATTTGATTGTCGCGGAGGCTCTCTTCGACTTGACAGAGCTGTTCTTGCTTGGATTGATAGGAGATTAAAGCATTATCAACATCGTGAAAGGCAAATAGGGCAATTTTGCAGTACTCGAGAAGGGCCTCTTGCTGCTCAGCTTTTGCGATCTTAAATCTTGCCAAAAGTCTGCCTCCCTCAAAAATGGGCCAGCGAGTAAAGAAATTATAAAGCGCTGTGTAGCTCTGATTCTGAAAAAGTTGAGAGATTTTCTGGCTTAGGTATCCCACATCAGCAAGGAGATCGAATTTAGGGAAGAAGTCGGACATCGAAAGTCCCACCTGTGCTGTCTTGATCGCAAGCGCCTGTTCGGCGGCTCTGACATCGGGGCGTCTACAAAGTAGTGTTGAGGGTAGACCAACAGCGAGAGGATGGGAAAATGGATGAAGGGGAGTATAGCAAGAGAGTCTTTCATCGAGTGAACCTGGCAAGCCGGTGACAAGATAGGCGAGGCCATTTTTAGCGAGACGTTCAAAGGCTCTAAGCGCTATGAGTTGCTCTTGCTGAGTATGCATCTGCTGTTTGATTTGCAACGCTCTTTGTGAACCGATCAACTGCTCTTTTTGCTGCAGTTTTGTCGCTTCAAGCAAAGAGCGTTCTATCTCTAAACTCTCTTCAAGGAGCAGTATCTGTCCTTGAACCCGCCGTAAATCGTTGTAAGCACGGGCAACTTCTGCAATGAGGGTGAGGGTTGTGGCCCTCTTTCTCTCGATTTCAGCAGCAAATGCGGCTTCAACAGCTTCGCTGCCCCGCTTTGCTTTGCCAAATAGGTCGATTTCCCAGTGAGCATCAAAGGAAGCATCAAAAACATTAAAGGCGGAACTTGTGGTAAGGAGAGGGAAGTCATCGCTAAGATGAAAGCGCGCAGCATCAAAATCAAGACCGATGTGCGGCCAGGCTGCGGAAAGAGCTTCTTTTCTGGCTGCACGGGCGCGCTTGATGCGCACCGTAGCGATTTGGCTGTCAAAGTTGCAGGCGATACTCTCTTCAATCAATTCAGAAAGTAGGGGATCTCCAAAGAGTGTCCACCACATTTGTGGAGGCTCTTCATTGAGTTCCGCAACTTGCCAATCAGATGGAGTTGTCACCACTGGTCTACAAAAATTGGGGCCAAGAGCGCAACCTGTACAAAATAAAAAAATGGTGAGCTTGCAAAGAGTTTTCATAGCATCTCTTCCTCCAATTGAGGGAAGGGCGGGCGAAGAAACCAGATGAGAACGATCAACAAAATAAAACCTACGGAAGAGATCGTGAAGAAATCGTTGACCGCAATCGTGATCGACTGTGAGGCAAGCTGTTCATGTATCCACGCAAATTGTGCAGCAGGTGGAAAATTGCCTTCTCGAAATTTCCCCAAAATCACAGCTAGCTGTGTATTTTTAACTGAAACCAGAGGGAAGAGCGCATTGTAGTGGATCTGCTGCAGCGTTTGAAAAGTAGAGATGCCAACCGCTGTGCCAATGCCGATGCCGATCACGCGCACAAAGTTGAAGACACTCACGGCATCAGCAATATCTGCTTTGGCCATATCGGAAAGGGCAACGATGTAGCTCGGTATACAGAAGAGTCCGAGTGCAACACCCAGGACAATCCTAGGACCTAGCAATGCATAAAAGCTCGCCTGGTCATTAAACTTCCCAGCCCAAAAAAAACTGAGGCCAAAGGCGATAAAACTCAAAGTGAGAATGATGCGCAAATCAAGACGCACTTTTTCTACAAGGATACCTGTAATCGGTGTCAGCAAAAGAATCGCACCCCCCAGTGGAATCAGTGCATAGCCTGCCCAAAGAGCGGTGTACCCCATTTCGATTTGTAGCCAGATAGGATAGAGCACAAAACCTGCATAAAAGGCGACATAGGCGAAAAGAGAGAGCACATTTGCTACTGAATAGTTGTGCATTTTGAAGAGAGCAAAGTTGATGATGGGATGTTGCGATGCCAGCGTCCAGGCAGCAAAAAAACTGGCAGTGATGATGCATGTGATGAGTGCTGCGATGACTATGTTAGAACTAAGCCAACCGTGATCATTACCCAAACTTAAGAAAAGTTGGAAAGCCCCGACAGCTGCTATCAGAAGAATCAAGCCCACAACATCAACTGGACGTTTTTCTAAAGGCGTTTCTCGATCTTTCAATGTGTACCAGCTAAGGGACGCACATATAAAACCAAGAGGGACATTCAGAAAGAAGATCCAGCGCCAACCGATCGTGTCGGTGATGTATCCGCCCACCACAGGGCCAAAGATAGGGGCGATGATTAAAAGCATCAGTGAAATGCTGAGACCTAAAGTGCGCAATTTCGCTGGAAAGCTTTTGAGTAGAAGGCTCTGGCAGAGTGGAACAAGGGGTCCTGCTGCAGCCCCTTGGATGAGGCGGTAGATCACAAGCGTGATGAAGTTGGGCGCAATACCGCATAAAAACGAAGCAATCGTGAAGATAAGAACAGAGAGTGTAAATAATCTCACTTCGCCGATACGAAGAGCTAGGAAACCAGCGAGTAGAATCATCGCTGCATTAGTAAGAGCGTAAGCTGAAATGATCCAAGCACCATCAAAGGGAGTCACACCAAGGTCTCCAGAGATTTCAGGGATACAGACGTTTGCAATAGAAATATCGAGTGCGTCCATGGCAGCTCCCAAGCTAAGAGCCAAGGTGGCTAAAACTAAGGTGAGTCCTTTGAGAGGCGCCATTTAGAAACCCCCGCTCCTCAAAAATGGCAGTTTGGAATGGCTGCCATCGATGAGTAAGGATAGCAGCGTGCTAGGCAGAAAGAAGTTTTCTTGAATAATCTGATTCACAAGAGCTTCTGCAGCGATCTGGTCATCGGTATAAATGGATGTAGAAAGATGTGAAACAGGGAGGGGGGTCAGAGGGAGCAGTTGACCCTCCTCATGAACATGGATTGTTGAGTGCATAGAAAGACCAAGAAGAAGAGGGTGCTTTTGAAGCTGATCGGGATCGAGTTCGATCAGGACAGGCACGCGCTGTACTACTTTAATCCAGTTCCCTGTAGCATTTTGTGCTGGCAAAAAGCTAAAAACTGCACCTGTTCCAGGAGCAATGCCGCGCACGCTCCCTCGATAAGGCACAGATTTTCCATAGAAGTCAGAATAAAGCTCTACTTTTTGTCCAATACCGATATGTTTGAGGGAACTCTCTTTGTAATTAGCTGCAACCCAAATGTCTGAAAGTGGAATCACATTCATCAAAAGTTTGCCCGGAGTGACTAGCTCTCCAGGTTGAACAGCTCGTATGCCGATGTAGCCCGTCACGGGACTGCGAATCTTAGTGTGTTGCAAGTTGAGATAGGCACTGATCAATTGAGCACTGGCATTTTTAACGAGGGGATGGCTTGTCACTGTGGATCCCTCAACATCGGTCAGCGCCTGTAGATATTGGGACTCTGCGATCATCAAACCCCGTTCTGCCATTTCAAAATTGGCTCGCGCAGTTTCTATTTCAACTCCAGAGAGAATACCACTATCTGCTAGATTATCATGGTGGACCAAACTGAAGTTGGCCTGAGCCAGTTCGATTTGTTTGATATAGAGAGCATCTCTTGTTTGGTTCACCCGCTCTTTCAGCTGCATGTAGTTGCGTACAGCTTGGGCGAGTCCACTTTTGGCACTCTCTAACTGAGCCATTGCTTCCATCGGATTGAGTTGGATGAGTAGATCTCCCTCATAGACAAGGTCGCTTTCTTGAACTAAAATGGAGGTGACCGGAGCCATCACTTCTGCTGTGATCGGGATGATATTGCCTTGAACATAGGCATCATCGGTAGAAATTTCAAAACGCCATACCAGAAGCCAAAGTAGCCACCAAGCAATTCCACCTCCAACAAAGATCATTGTTAGGATAGAAAGCGATAGCCAGCGTTTCTTTATTTTTTTCTCTTTCATCTAGGGAAGAAGAAGCAAAAGAGATGCCAACGCTATTCATCGAAATTATGAATAGAAACTTTATCTTCTATATCTATCTATCTTAATTCTTTAAGACGATCGGCAGCAGTTTTTGGATGGTCTTTAGAGAAGGAGTGCTCTGAAAGTTTAGCTGCGCTTTGAGGTTTTCTCGGTAAATAAGTTAAAGCCGCATTTACTGCTTTTGCTGTATCGCGTGGCAAAGGTTGAGAATTGCTACCATTAGTACGTGTTTCTGTGACTCGCATATATAAACTCCTTTTGCTGTCTCAAAGCTTATATAGAAGAAAAAAGAGGTTTCTGCCTAGAATAATTTATATGAAAAGAGTTTGCTTACTCATTCTTATTTGCACAAGTTGTTGTAATGTAAAGCCATACGATCGAACCTACATCATTGCAGAAAAAAGCACTGCAAATGTAGTCGATTAGGTTTGGTATCAGTTGAAAACTGCAGATTGATAGCTGAAGCAGTACAAAATTGCAGTATTTGACTGCGCCAAAGTCCTCGGGCTTCATCAATCACTTCGTACAGTTGATACTAATTGCAAGGATTAAATCCAGAGAAGAGAACCATCTATGACAGATCCTTTTCGCCCATGTTTAAAAACATGCGCTTCAAAACGATCTGTCAAATCTGCTCCACTATATGATCTTTTTTTGTCGATTCAACTCTTGCAATTAGTATCAACCCTCTGCTCCCGAGCCACTAGACTCCCACTCTTTCTTCAAAGAAGCGAGCTTCTTGTTGGAAATCCCTCCAAGAAAGGCGATGGCATTTAAAAGTCGCGCCCTTGTCACATCTTTTCCAAGTAAATCGACTGAAGCAAAGAGCGGAGGCCCCTGTCTCTTACCCATAATCGCTCCAAATAGCAGTGGAATGATCACTTTTTTGTGATGTACTGCAAATTTCTCTGCAACTTGATGTGAAGCCTCTTCCATTCCTTTGCTCGACCAATCTTCTAACTCTTCCATCGCCCAAATGTGTGCTTGAAGAAGAGAAGCTGCTTGCTCTTTTTCAGTCCCCTTCGGAACTAATAAATCATCACTGTATGGTAAATGGTTAATGAATAGAAAATCGCAAAGCTCAATAAACTCACCAAAAGTTTTGATCCTAGTATGAACAAGAGGCATCAATTTGGCCATGTAATCAGAAGAGAAACGCCAAGCTTGGAGCCGTTCCCATAATTTGTCCTGAGGAATCTGATTGATCAAATACTGCTGGTTTAGCCAGTCGAGCTTTTTAACATCAAAAACAGCACCTGATTTTCCAATTCGCTTAGGATCAAATTCTTTCACAATTTGCTCAAGAGAGTAGATTTCACGGTCATCGGGCATGCTATAGCCCATCAAAGTGAGAAAATTGAGAAATCCTTCAGGGAGATAGCCGCTATCTCTATAAAAGAAGATTGAAGTTGGATTTTTGCGCTTTGAAAGCTTTTTCCCATCCATTCCGAGTAGGAGTGGCATATGGAGAAATTCTGGAGGTTCCCATCCAAAAACTTCATAAAGTCGAATATGTTTTGGGGTTGAGCTGATCCACTCATCGCCTCGAATCACATGGCTGATTTTCATCAGATGGTCATCGACAACATTGGCAAGGTGGTAGGTAGGAAAACCGTCGGATTTAAGTAGAATTTGGTCATCGATGTCAGCCCAAGGAAAGGTGATACGTCCCTTGATTTTGTCCTCGAAGACACACTCGCCAGAGAGAGGCACTTTCAGGCGGATAACAAAGGGTTGGCCTTTAGCTTCCCGCTCTTTAATCTCTTCTGGAGATAAGTTGCGATAGCGACGGTCATAACCCTTATGCAATTCGCGCATTTCTGCAAGCTCTTCAGGCGTCGCAAAACATTTGTAGGCGTGACCATTTTCAATCAGTTTGTAGACATGCTCACGGTAAATTTCCGTGCGCTCTGACTGTTTATAGGGGGCGTAAGGACCCCCTACATCTGGACCTTCATCCCATTGCAGGCCGCACCAGTTGAGAGCATCATAAAGATTTTTCTCATATTCTGGTCTGCTGCGTGATTGGTCAGTGTCTTCAACGCGGAGGATGAAAGTACCACCAAAATGCTTGGCAAAAATGTAGTTGAAAAGTGCCATGTAGGCTGTTCCTACATGGGGGTCCCCCGTAGGGGATGGTGCTATACGTACGCGAACTTCACTCATGCTCGAAGAATATAGACTAATTCAGCAGTAGGATCAAGTCTTTGGTGATATTGATAGCTTCTATTAGCTGAGGATCGCCTTTAACAAAGAGTTCTATTTTCTCAGCAGAGGGGTTTGTTTCCTCTAAAGAGCTCAGAAAACTTTGATAAAAGCGGTCATTTTCAATCCGTTTTTGAGAATTTTCTTTCAAAATAGGAATAAATCGAGAATAGGTTTTGACCCGAGGCTGTAGATTATAGTGGTAGAGCCAGCTGATCTGATCCCTCTGCTTGGATGGAATGTCTTCGAGATTATCATCAAAATTTTCAGCAATCGCGTCATTTTCAAGAGGATATTTGGCAAAGCGCTCTCCAATTTCAAGCTGAGAATAGGGGCCTGGAACGACGATATCGGAGGCCACACCGACAAGTTGAGGGCTCTTTCCTGAAACCGTGTAGTAGCGACCTCGAGTCACCTTGTATTCACCCTTCGAGTTGACCTTCCCATTGCTCCTCGCATCGAGTGTAAATGTTTGGAAGGTGCCTTTGCCGTAAGTGGTCTCATCACCTACAATGATTGCTCGCCCATAATCTTGGAGAGTCTGAGCTACAATCTCTGCTGCGGAAGCGCTTAGCCGGCTCGTCAATACTACAAGTGGGCCATCGTAGGCAATTTTGCCATCGATATTGCGCAGATGCTCGATATGGCCGTTGTTGTCTTTTACCGAGCAGACAATTCCTTTTGAAATGAATAAACCCGTCACTGCGACAGCTTGTGGCAAGATCCCGCCTGAATTGGAGCGTAAATCGAGGACTACGCCTTTCAGTTTATTTTCCCGCTTGATCTGGGCTAACTCTTCATAGATGTCGGCGCAAGAGCTGTGGCTCGGATCTTGATAAAAGGCATGGAGTGCGATATGTGCAATCACTCCATCCCCAAAAGGGTAGGTGTGCGATTCGATGCGCGCTTCTTGAATGACAACTTCGCCACGGGTAATCGGAATCACCAATTTTTCTTCATCTTCGCCTTTGGGGCGGAGAACGGTGAGATTAACAAGCGTCCCTTCCTCTCCGCGGATGAGCTCAACGGCGGCTGTAATCTCAAAGCCCACAACAGGCTCTCCATCGATCGCGATGATCCGATCGCCTACTTTTAGGCCAGTATTTTGGCTGGCGGGCCCCCCTTCTATGATCTTCACCACAGAAAAGCCATTCAAGTCATCCCTTAACTGAGCTCCGATCCCAAAAAGCCGCTGTTGAACCTGGATCATGAATTGGGTCGCCTCTCCAGGAGTGAAATAGGAGGTATGGCCGTCGAGAGAGTGGGCGAAGGATTTCAAAACGTTAGAAAGCATTTGCTTTTCCATTTCACTTGGCGATGCCTGGCAAATTTCCTCTTCTTTCACTAAACGTCTTTTTGTGATCCGTTGCCAGATTTTTTCCTTAGCCTCTGGATCTAACTTCTCTGCAGCTTCCATTTGCAAACTACGCACTTTGGCTAGCCGCTCGACTAAAGCCTCCTCACTTTCAGCCCAAGCCAGATCGGTAAACTCATCGATAGAAACCTTCTCTGGGAGGGGGGAGCTATCTACTAGTTTTTCTAGCCGTTCACGTCTTTGAATCGCTAAAAGTAGCTTTTCCTGAATCTGACGGAAAAAGGAAAAATCTCCCCGGTTGATCTGTTTAAGAAGCGCATCATAGTTCTCAAGCCCTTGCCAGCATTCCACCTCAGATTTTAGGAAGTAGCAGCGAGTGGGATCAACCTCCTCAAGGTAGGAGTCAATCGCTCGACTAACAAGAAGAGAGGTCAATTCTTTATGAGAGGCATGACTTTCCATGATTTGCTTCAATATCGATCGCACATCAGAGGAGTTGATTTCGGGTAATTTCGCTCCAGTGAGGAGGGTGACAAGAGTTAGAAGTTGGAAAATGCGTTTAAACATACCCATCCAGATAGCAAAAGGGGGGTATTTAATGCTATAATAAAGAATTAGTAAAGATAAAAAAATGATTTCACAAATAAATAAATGTCAAGTGATTTAGAAAAAGAATTATTAAGAAAGCGTTAATGAGATAGTCAATTTAAATAAAAAAAGCGATTTTTGTTGAGATTAATAGCTCCCTTAATGAAAATATTACACTAAAACTGCCCTGAGCAGGGAAACAATTGAAAGTAAGATCGAGAATGGGTGAAAAATATTTACCTAATATTAAAAATATCTTGATCATTAAACCATAATTAGGCGATAATAATCTTATAGAAAATAGAAAGCAGTTTTAAACCAACTACTTCGACACCGCTAATATAAAGAAATTGCAAAACTGGTTTAAAATTCTAAAAAGTTTTTAATTAAAACCTTAGGGGGTTGAGGATGGAAATGCAAGTAAAGCAAGAGGAGAGAAAAGTTGTCTCCATTACTGAAGCTGCTAAGATCAATAACGTGACACGTCAGGCGATCTACGTTGCGATTAAGCAGAAGAAGTTGAGGGCGACAAAGAAGAGCCGTTGGGAGATCGATCTCAAGGATCTAGAGGAGTACCGTCGTAATAAGTATTCTCGCAAGAAGTCAATGTTTGATGGCGAGCTACTGTTTGACAATGAGAGAGGGTATTACTCAGTGAACCAAGTAGCAAATAAGCTGAATGTTCCAGCGCAGAAGATCTACTATGCAACACGCACAGGGATGATCAAGGGTACGCGCAAGGGAGCTGCTTGGGTGATCCACAGTGATGAGATCGAGCGCTACCGTGCAGATTACCTCAGCAAGAAGCAAGTGGAGTCAGACGCAGTTTAAGCAAACTCGTTAGCCTCGCTTAATTTAGCCAGCTATTATTAGCTGGCTATTTTTTTGTAGATATTCAGGAGGGATCCATTTACATCAAATAATTTCAGAGGTGAGAGCCATCTAGTAGGGTACCTTCGAAAGATCCTTTCTTGCTCATATTGAAAAAATGAGCTTCAAAACGCTAATTTACCGCACTATCTCTCATTTCTGAGATTATTTCGTGCATTATTATACATATACGTATAATATGTGTACGTATAAAAGGGAATGAGATCATGCTTATAGTAGAGCGGAGTGTTTGGACAAGAGCGTTGCCGGAGGCTGTTTGGCAGATTTGGGCCGATGTGGAGAATTGGAATAGTTGGGACCACGGTATCGAATACAGCACTCTAGAGGGCCCGTTTGCAGTGGGTACAAAAGGAAGACTAAAACCGCAAGGTGGGCCGCCTGTTCATACAGAGCTTACGGCGGTAGAGTTTCCCCGGAGTTTTGTTGATGAATCCCAATTGCCATTGACCCGTATCATTGTATCCCACCAAATGGAAAGGGAGGGGAGCATGACAAAAGTGACACATCGCGTCGAAATGAAGGGTTTTTTGTCTCCACTATTTGCTATTCTGATTGGACGGAAGATGAAGAGAAATATGCTGCAAGAGATGGAAGCGATGGTCCGCAAAGCAGAACGGCTATGATTGATTGGGATAAGTTATCAGAGTTTGAAGGGCCGGAACAAAGCCCCGGTTTTAGACTTTGGAAGCTGAGTACGCTTTGGAGACGGCAAGTTGAAGCAGCTCTTTCAAAAGTGGGATTGACCCATCCGCAATTTGTGCTTTTGGCCGTTACTGGCTGGTTGACGCGCGAGGGAGCACATGTCAAGCAGGTGGAGCTTGCGAAATATTGCGGTATGGATATCAATGTGACATCACAGGTGTTGCGAGCTTTGGAAAAGAGGGGTTATGTTACTCGTAACCAAGAGGATGGTCGCTCAAAATCTTTGGTAGTGACTCCAGAAGGGCAGAGGCAGATTGAGCGCGCTCTTCCTCTCGTAGAAGCAGTCGATTTTGATTTTTTCGCCCCTTCTGATACCATTTGAAAGAAATAAGTTCACAAATGAGAGCCAGATAGGGCGGCAAATTTGAGAGATCGTTTCTTTGTGAACTCATACCATTTACAACAAATGATGTTACAAATGGTATTAGTCTGGCATCACTTGGAAATCGCGGATCAGCAATTGAATACTACTCTTATTATGGAAACGATTGATCTGAGGCGTATAGGCAATCCTTAACTTCATATTGCGCTTCTTAATCTCTTTCTTCCGCTCCGCCATCCCAAAACCTATCCCTTCCAGCATCCTATCCCCTTGCTCTAAGTATAGTTTGAGGTGATTGCCTCCAATTACCTTTGGTGCCCATGCTTGCATCGCCTCGCAATAAAGCAGGGGAGGAGGATTTTCGTTTCCGTATGGCTCAAATAATTCGAGAGAACTCAAAAGATCATAGGTCAGCTGATCAAAATTCGCCTCAGCATCTAAATAGAGTTTCGAAGTGATATCCTGCTCCTTCAATGCTGAATTAGCTGCATGCAGAAAGCGTTTCGTAAACTTCGGAATATCCTCTTCTTTAATCGTTAATCCCGCAGCAAAATCATGGCCACCATAGTTCAAGAAAAGGTCAGATGACTTCTTCAATACAGGTAGCAGAGGAAACTCGCGGATCGTCCGCGCTGACCCCTTCCCAATAGCATTATCGATCGCAATGAGAACAGTCGGCCTTGTATACTGCCGGGTTAACCGAGCTGAAAGAATCGGAATCACCCCAGGATGCCATTTGTCAGAACCTAAGATGATGGCTTTCTCTTTTAGAATCTGAGGATTCGCTTCTAACATCTTCTCGATATCGGTAGCCACAAGCTGCTCAATCTTCTGCCTCTCCAAATTGAAGAGATCGAGTTCTGCCGCAAGCTCTTCGGCAACTTTTTCCTGGCGGACAAGTAAAAGCTCTACACCTTTTGTCGGATCCGCAACACGGCCCAAGCTATTGAGTCTTGGTGCAATCTTAGAGGCAATATCGACAGTGCTGATCTCGCTCTTCTCAAGACCGCAAAGAGCAAAGAGTTTGAGCAGTCCTACTCGCTTTGTTTTTCTAAGCTGCATCAGGCCGTAGCGCACTAAGATGCGGTTCTCACCATGCAAAACTCCCATATCCGCAACAGTGCCAAGAGCCACAAGATCCAGGTAGCGTTTCAGATCCACCCGGTTAGCTGCCATCGCCCCAGTTGAAACAAGTGCGTTCATAATCGCATGGGCTAGTTTAAACGCTACCCCAGCACCTGTTAACTCTCGATGAGGGTAGGTTTGATCCGCGATTTTGGGATTGAGAATAGCTGTACAGACAGGAACTTTTTCAGTCGGCTCATGATGGTCAGTAATAATCACATTGATGCCAGCCGCTGTAAGCTGAGTAATTTCACGTGCTGAAGAAATGCCGCAATCCACTGTGATCAGCGCTGTACAGCCCTTCTCTTGAGCAAAAGGTAGAGCATCAACAAATTGCTCTTTGCGCTTTAAACGGTAGTTCGGGATGTAGAACTCAGCCTTGCCCCCAATTCTCTTAATGAATTCAACGAGCAGAGCCGTTCCCGTAATGCCATCGACATCATTATCTCCATAAATGAGGATTCCCTCATTTTTCTCGATAGTCTTCAGAACTAGATCAACCGCCTTTGACATGTTGAGAAAAAGCTTAGGGTCGTGGAGGTCTGGCAACTTTGCATAAAGAAAGTTATGGATTGCCTTGACATCTGTAAAGCCCCGAGTTGCTAGAATCTGTGCTGTAATCGGATGGATACCGAATTGATGAATGATCTCATCAACCCAAGCCACATCTTTTTTCGGATAGAACCAAACTGGTTCATTGCTTAATGCTGTAGCATCAAAAAACTCCGTACGCTCACTCTCTGACATTATGCCCTCCTGCTCGCCAAAAAAGCATGACAGGGGCATAGGATTTATAGCCAAGGAGCTTAGCTATAAGCGTACCGAAACTCTTAGCACAGCTCTCCTTCAGTAAATCGTGTTTCATAAAATACCATTTTGCCCATGTCCGGATCATATCAGAAGCTGCGAACCAAAGCTAGGCAGAAATGGACATGTTTGGTGAAAAGAGCGCAAATTGATAGCCAATCTGATTGAAAACTTTATACCATTTATCACAAATAATGTCAGAAATGAGAGCCAGATAGGGCGGCAAATATGAGAGAGCGTTTCGAAGCTCATGTTTTTAAAGATGAGCGAGACAAGATCTATCGAAGCTGCTCGCTTAATAGCTCTCATTTCTGACATTATTTGTGATAAATCGTAGTACATTTGAGCTTGGCGAAAGCCGCTTCATTGAAAGCTTCTAAGCCTGTCAATATTTTTAATAGTAACACGATTTACAAATAGCCTTTCCCAAGCAAGGGAAAGGCTATTTGCAATCGAGATTTACAATTTTTTGAAAGCTTCTGAATCGCTTCCATCAGAGAGCATCTTCGCTTCTCTCTTATGCAAGTAGAGTAGAATTGGAGGCGCCACAAAGAGTGAGCTGCAAGTTCCAATCGCAATACCGAGTGTCATGATGAGAGCAAAATTCAAGATCGTCATCCCGCCAAAGAAGACAAGAGCGAGTAAGACAATCAATGTTGTTCCACTGGTCATCACTGTACGACTCAATGTTGCATTCAAAGCGTGATTGACAATCTCGCGGAAGCTCACTCGGCGCATCAGCCGGATATCTTCGCGGATTCTATCAAAGATGATGATAGTATCGTTCAGCGAGTAACCGACAATAGTCATTAAGGCTGCGATGACCTGCAAATTGATCTGAATCATTCCAAAGAATGCATGCAGTATGGCCAATACAGCAATTGTCAAAGCTAAGTCATGCACAAGCGCTACTGTTGCTGACAGCGCATATTTGAACTCAAACCGGAAGGTGATGTAGATCAAAATACCGACGAGAGCAAGCAATAGGCCGATCAATGCTTGGTTGCGCATCGTTGAAGAGAGCTGACCGCTCATCTCAGTCCAATGCAAGTTAAGGTCATTCAATGATGCTGGGTTGATTTGTAACCCACCCGCCTCTAAAGCATTCACAATCCAAACAATCCTAGGATAACTCTGGTAGGAAAAGAGAGGATTTTCAACTGTTGGCACAGTGTCAATATTGGCAAAGGCACCACCTGGCTGTTCCAATCCCATACCGAGCTGAATACGCAGCTGATTGGGACGGTTGAGCTCTTGAATCTGGAAGTCTGTTCCCTTCGCTCCAGCTTTCAACAAAGCAGCTTCGGCTTTTGGTCTGTAAGCTGTCCCTGGCTGTTCATGAAGATCTACTGTTAGAGCGTAACCTCCAGTAAAGTCCATTCCGAAAATAGAGTGGCGCTCTTTGACAAAGAAGAAGCCTCCAACCACCACTACCACAATCGCCGCTATGATCATAGGCCGCGCAAGCTTCAAGAAGTCGATCTTCGTTCCCTTAAAGAGAGTCACCATCTTCAATATTTTATGCTTCGGATTTTGTACCCAACCTGCAAAGAAGAAGCGGGTCATAAAGAGCGCTGTAAACATCGAGCTTACGATACCGATGATCAATGTGAGCGCCAACCCCTTCACCGGACCAGCATCGAAGTTCAGCAAGATGATCGCTGCCAAGATGGTAGTCAAGTTA
>Ga0214923_10001953_pt1 | contig 28347 bp, 20 predicted proteins | sample LL1510_MetaG_FD_177993 | JGI IMG/M metagenome (GOLD analysis project Ga0214923, IMG submission 177993) | Freshwater microbial communities from Lake Lanier, Atlanta, Georgia, United States - LL-1510 | ecosystem: Environmental > Aquatic > Freshwater > Lake | place: USA: Georgia | collected...
CACATTTACCATCTGCCCAGATGATGAACCGCCAAAGTTGTTTACCGCATTAACACCAAGATTGCTCTTTGCCATGCGTAATGGTGTTGTAGACATGACGATTGACCAGAAGCAGCTTATTTGGCCTGCCTCAAGAAAAGGGGTGACAAAAATAAATAATCATAAGGACAAATCAAATGAACGAATTTAAGCTAATAGAAGATAACGGCTTGACCTTGCACGGTGATATTGAGCATTTTGCCGAGTTGATTAGACAAGAAGAACGCCAAGTAGTGTTAGACGCTATTGACGCTTTGTGGGGCATGGAGCGTGACAGGAATGATATGTTTTCAGAAGGCTATGACTACGCTTTGGGGCATATCAAAGAGGTCGTTGATTCAAGGAGTGAGCAATGAAACGCGAACTATTGAGCCTTTTACATGATTTAAACGGTCAGATTAGGCCGATACAGATAAAGAAAAACCCGCCTTTTGGGCGGGTTGGTCAAGGTAGTTAAGACGAATTTTATTCGTCTGCCTCTGCCTCTGCCTCTGCTTCATCACGTGCTTCAACAGCAGCGAGTAACTTTTTGTACAAATCGCTAAGGCCCGAACTAATTTCTTGCTCGCCAAGCCAGTCAATAACTTCGTCGTATTCAAACTCAGTCAAATCAACGCTTACAAATACTTCGTCCATGATATACCCCATTAAATTGAAGATCCACGAAAATACGCAACCCCGTCGATCACTTCAGCCAATTCTGGTGGAAGCAATCTACCCGTATTATCATATGAAATTATTGCAAAACCGCTACACCAAGGAACGGGGTTATCCTCAATGTAATCAAAGGCTTGCGATTTGGGGTCGGCAAGCATACCGGTTGATACTCCCCAACGACGACCCCGGTAATCGCCCCAACCTTTTACCTCTAGCAAGTGAGTATGCCCGCTGACTGTACTGATTCCAGATTTTAAAACGTTATTATATCCAGAATGAATGCCTGAGTGTTGTAAACGATGTTTAATCATGGTGTTGTCATTAATTAATACAGACCAAGAAACAGACCACTCAGGCAAGTGGTCAGAAAGTCTAGTACCTCGGATGTCTTTATATTCAGGCACAAGACCCGATAACCTCTTTTCAAATCTGATGTCATGGTTACCAACTGTGCGATGCAAAATCGTTTCCACCCCTTTACAAGCTTTTACGATAGCGTCCATGTGGTACTGCACTGACTCTAATTCTTGCTTGAGTGTGGGTTTAGTTTGCCATCCCTCCGGGCCGTATTTTGAAATCGTTGCCCCATCTAAAATGTCACCATTTGCTATAACCATAACCGGTTTAATTTTCTTGATAACTTTTAACAAGGCATTGAACGCCACGCTTGTTTCATTGGGCATGAAATGCGCGTCGCTAAAAACGATGACTGGACCCTCAATGTTAGCAATCGACCGGATCTTGTCTTCAGGATGCAGAATCTTATACAACCGCTGGTCATTGAATGCGTCGAGTGAAATACCGCGCCGGTTCTCAATGCTCCTACGGCGCTCTTGCGCTTGCCTAAGACTTATTCCGACTTCTTTGGCTACGAGACTGGCACTACCTAACCGTCTCCAGATCTCAATAAACTCTTCCTCTGTGCAAGCTGCCTGTGCCATGATCGCTCCAAATTTTGGAAGACGGATGGGTTATACCACACTAATAAAAAAATTTCATTAAGGTGCAACTTATGATTTGTCCATACTGCGCTGACCCTAAAACAACGGATGGCTACCCGACAAGAGTGATAGACACACGCCGGTTTTTTGATGACGCAAGACGGCGGTTCTACATGGAGCGCAAGCGCGTATGTACGCATTGCGATCAACGGTTTACAACACGGGAGTTCTCCCCTGTCATAAAGGAAAAAACTAATCATGCAACCTGACTTGAGGGTAAGAACATGAGTCATCCTTTGAATAAATACATAGTACAAATGGGGTGGGGTGGGTTCGGAGATAGAACTCAAGCCTTGTGTTACTGCATGACGTTGGCAAAGACTAGGAACAGGGCGTTGGTTGTTAACTGGGAGGACGTGCAGTTTTCACAATCATTCCATGACTTCTTTCACATCATAGATCTACCCTACGCATACACCGTACCTGATGCACCAACTTATCCAAGAATATTTCGTCACCTGCGAAACCAAGGCGGCGATTGGTGGATATATGAATTAAAAGATTATAGAATTGATACCGCAAACGAGCAGGTGATTGTGCACTCAGGGCGTGGGTTTAGAAGTTATAATTGGAAAACATTAATAACGCATCTAAGATTTACCCCACAAACAGCCAAAGAAGTTTTGGACATACTCACGAAGACTGAGAACTTGTTGGGCGACCTACCACTTGTACACCTGCGAGGAACAGATCGGGCTTGGAAAGCGGAAGACGTACATGCGCTAGCCGAAAATAACGGCATAGCGGGAATTTTATCGGACGACAAACGTGCGGTGGATGCCTATATGTCAGTGCACCCTCAGTCAGTTGTTATTAATACAGGAAGGGATGACGGCAAACCTCTGCACAAAACTGATCCGTCGAGAGATAGAAATATAAAGATGTTGGCAGACTTCTGTCTGTTAAGTAAGCACGGTACGGATGCACTGAACAAAGAGAGTTTATTTTGGAGAGCGGCAAAGAAGTTAGGCACGAGTGTTGATAAATGGTTTATTCCCGCCGGGAAGTTAGAGAAATGGGAAGACATTTGTTTTAGGAGTAAATATGCAACCTGACACACAAGTACGCATCAAGAACACAGGAGAAATAGGCTACGTTGTTAAAGAAGAACCCAATGACATGTTGTACATACGCATACCATCAGACAACAACTGGCCGTTCCCAAGCTATGCGTATCTCAAACGTAATGCTGTTGTTTTAGTAAAAGTTGTTAAGAATCAAACACCGACCGATATAGAAGAAGCACCTTTTTAAGGACACACATGGATATCATAACAGTCGATTTTGAAACGTATTACGACAAAAATTACTCACTATCGAAGATAACAACCGAAGAGTACGTGCGCTCTGACCTGTTTGAAGTTATTGGTGTTGCCGTGAAAGTCAACAACGAGGAGACAGCTTGGGCTAGCGGTACGCACAAACAAATCAAGGATTGGTTGCATGGGTCATTCAAATGGTCGGACGCGATGGTTCTCGCCCATAACACAATGTTTGACGGTTCTATACTTGGTTGGCGCTTTGACGTTTGTCCTCGCGTATGGCTTGACACTCTGTGCATGGGTAGGGCTTTGCATGGTATTGAGGTGGGTGGGTCGCTCAAAGCCATGGCAGAGCGTTACAAGTTGGGCGAGAAGGGTACAGAAGTTATAGCTGCTATCGGTAAACGACGCGCCGATTTCGATGAGTACAGCCTGTCTAGGTACGGGGACTATTGCATCAATGATGTGAACTTAACCTATGAGTTGTTTAAGCAAATGGTTAGGGGATTCCCTAAAAAAGAGTTACAACTTATTGATATCACACTGCGGATGTTTATTGAACCAAGGCTTGAACTCGATAAGAACATGCTGCGGCAGCACTTGAAGGAAGTGCGGGAACGCAAAGAGAAGTTACTGGCTGACTGTGGGGTCGATAAAGAAGAACTGATGAGTAATCACAAGTTTGCAGAACTGCTGCTACAGTTCGGCGTTGCACCTCCGATGAAAGAAAGCCCTGCGACAGGACAGCAGACGTTTGCGTTTGCTAAGAACGATGAAGGGTTCAAAGAACTAGCGGACCATCCCGATGAACGGGTGCAGACATTGGTTGCGGCACGGCTAGGTACAAAGTCAACCCTTGAAGAAACGAGAACACAACGGTTTATTGATATTGCAGAGCGTGGCAAGCTGCCGGTTCCTCTGAGGTACTACGCAGCGCATACGGGTCGATTCGGGGGTGACGATAAAGTTAATATGCAGAATCTGCCAAGCCGTGGAGAGAACGCTAACAAGTTAAAGAAAGCGATCATTGCACCGGACGGGTATCAGATCATTGACGCAGATTCTTCACAGATTGAAGCTAGGGTGTTGGCGTGGTTGGCCGAGCAGAACGACTTGGTGGAAGCTTTTGCTGAGGGTAAAGACGTTTATAAGAAGATGGCATCAGCGATCTACGGCAAACCTGAACACGAGATATCAAAAGAAGAACGGTTCGTAGGTAAGACCACAATCCTCGGTGCAGGGTACGGCATGGGTGCGCTCAAGTTTCAAATGCAGCTTAAGACGTTTGGAGTAGACGTTGACATCGATGAGGCCCGCAGGATCATTGACATTTATAGACGCACAAACGACTGCATCACACGGTTGTGGCGTCAGGCGCAACAAGCTCTCGTTAATTTATCAAGGAGGGATGAGTCGCCTCTGGGTAGGGAGGGTGTTCTACAATTAGTACCCGCCGAATCGGCTATCCGACTGCCGTCGGGGTTGCTCATGCGTTACGACGATTTGAAGTTTACCGAAACCGACAAGGGGGTAGAGTTTCATTACAAGACACGCAAGGGTCGCACCAGAATTTACGGTGGGAAAGTTATAGAGAACGTGTGCCAAGCGATTGCTCGCTGTATTATCGGGGAGCAGATGCTGAAAATTTCTAAGCGGTACAAGGTGGTGCTGACCGTGCATGATGCGGTTGCAATTGTGTGCAGGGATGTCGAGTTAGAAGAAGCCAAGTTGTACGTAGAACAAAGCATGCGGTGGGTGCCTGAATGGGCAGTGGGTCTTCCAGTTAATTGTGAATCAGGATCGGGTAAGAGTTATGGAGATTGCTAAGGTGATTGATTACGCGCAGTGGTTGCTTGAAGTGGATAAAGGGCAGCGCAAGATGTATGACACGATGCAGGCGAAAGATTACGAACAGGCGATTGCGACAGGGTTTGAAATGATCGCCGCCCTGAAACTTGCCATCAATGCAGTCAAACACGAACAGGAAACCCAACGGTGAACGCTAATCCCTCATGGTCTTTCTCTTCCATTAAGACGTTTGAACAATGTCCGAAGAAGTACTTTCATCTTAAGGTGGTGAAAGACTATGCAGAGGATCAGAACGTTGAGCACTTGTTGTACGGCACAGAGTTTCATAAAGCTGCCGAGGATTACATCAACGGTAACTCTTCGTTTCCTGAGAAGTTTAAGTTTGCTAAAAGTTCTTTGGATAATCTTAAGAACCGCCCCGGTCAGAAGCTATGCGAATATGAGATGGGGCTGACCGCTAACTTAGAACCCTGCGGGTTCAAAGATCCTAACGTGTGGTGGCGAGGGATTGCCGACCTGATTATCCTAGAAGATAATGGCGTGGCTAGGGTGTTGGATTACAAGACCGGATCGTCTGCCAAGTACGCAGACAAGGGTCAGTTAGAACTTATGGCGTTGGCGATGTTCAAGCACTTCCCACAGGTGCAGTCAATCAAAGCGGGTTTGCTATTTGTCGTCGCAAAGACTTTTGTCAAAGCATCTTATAGCAAGCATGATGAGGCAGAGTTGTGGGAGAAGTGGCTTAAGAATTATGGGCGCATGAAGACTGCCCATGAGAAGAACGTCTGGAACCCGCACCCGTCTGGTCTATGTAAGAAGCATTGTGTTGTATTGAGTTGCTCTCATAACGGAAGGAACTGACATGCCCTATACCAAATCACCCCGCCCGTATGCACATGAATACGAAATGCAGAAGAAGCGTGGGGAACACGCTGACCGTATGGAGCGACAGCGAGCACGGCGAGGTATGGATAAGACAGGTGCAGATAAGAACGGTAACGGCAAAGCCGACCGCCGCGAGGGTAAAGACATCGACCACGTAAAGATGTTATCTAAAGGTGGGTCAAATAAGACCGGCCTCCGCATCCAATCGCCCTCAAAGAACCGATCACGTAACGGTCATAGCGTACGTGAACCGGGGGGCAAAAAACCTGCTTGACTTTAAGTATGTAGCGCAGTAAAGTTTTATTTCAATAGGCTAGCTGTTAGGCGTGAGTGAGCTAGCCGGGGAGTCGATAACCCTGTAACCGCGCTCGCATTGTTAAACCTCCTGTTGTTCTCCATTGGTGTTGTGTGGGATGAAGGCGAGATAAGGATTCCTTATCTCGCCGGATTCTTTTCCTGTACAGCTAGAAAGAGTTTATGCAAATCATTGAAAACAAAGCACTTTTACTTACGCTGAAGAACCCGCAGCGGGTTACGACAGTCATACCTAAGAGTAAAGAACTACAGAATAATCAGGTGCTTGTGAAGTGGGGGTTGGACGAGGCACAGGTGCTGAAGAACCTCAAGATCCGTAACGTGCCATCTCCCATACTCGGCCAATACAACTGGCCCGGACGACACAAGCCCTTTGATCATCAAAAGACAACTGCTTCTTTTCTGACCTTGAACCGCAGGGCGTTCTGCCTAAACGAGCAAGGCACAGGGAAGACAGGCTCAGTAATCTGGGCAGCGGATTATCTCCTTACCCAAAAGAGGATTCGGCGCGTTCTGGTTATATGCCCCCTGTCAATCATGGACTCTGCGTGGAGGGCTGACCTCTTCAAGTTTGCGATGCACCGATCTGTGGGTATTGCCTACGGTGCACGGAACAAGCGCCAAGCGGTTATCAAGGGTGGCTCAGAATTTGTCATCATTAACTACGATGGTGTGGAGATCGTAGCAGACGAGATCGCCAACGGTGGCTTTGATCTGATTGTTGTCGATGAAGCCAACGCCTATAAGAACGCACAGACTAAACGGTGGAAGACTCTAAACTCACTTATTAAGCACGATACGTGGCTGTGGATGCTGACCGGAACCCCCGCTGCACAGTCTCCGCTAGATGCGTATGGGATCGCTAAGTTAGTGAACCCCATGGGAGTGCCTAAGTTCTATTCCACATTCCGCGACATGGTGATGTTTAAGCTATCCAACTTTAGATGGATACCCAAGGAGTCGGCAACTCAAGTAGTATTCAACGCCCTGCAACCTGCGATTCGATTTACCAAAGATGAGTGCCTTGACTTGCCGGAAATGACTTACGTCGAGCGGCAGGTTGAGCTGACCAAACAGCAGCAAAGATACTATGAGATGTTGAAAAATCGGATGGTCATTGAAGCTGCGGGGGAAGCAATTACGTCAGTCAATGCAGCGGTCAACATGAACAAGCTCCTCCAAATAAGTTGTGGTGCAGTGTATTCAGACGCTGGCGAGACCTTGGAGTTTGACATCAGCAAGCGATACTCAGTCCTAAAAGAAGTTATAGAAGAATCAAGCCAAAAGGTGCTGGTGTTCGTACCTTTCAAGCATGTGATCAATATCCTGTCTGAAAAGCTGAACGCCGACGGCATTACTACCGAAGTTATTTACGGCGATGTGAGTGCAACCAAACGCACCGACATCTTTAATCGATTCCAAACAGATTCCGCAGGGACCAAGGTGTTGGTCATTCAGCCGCAAGCCGCTGCCCATGGGGTTACGCTCACTGCGGCGAATACGGTGGTGTGGTGGGGGCCGACGAGTAGCTTGGAAACTTACGCCCAAGCCAACGCTAGGGTGCATAGAAGTGGTCAGAGACACCCGTCAACAGTCGTCCAGTTAGTAGGTTCTAACATAGAAAGACATGTATACAAATTACTAGATAGTAAAATAGATGTTCACTCAAAAATAGTAGAGCTTTACAGCGAACTGCTTGCATAAATAAAAATCTGTCAGTACAATAACGATTCCTACACCACTGGAGAAAAGCACCATGAGCGAGGAAGATACCCAAGAAGTCCCTGTTGAGAAGCTAGTGAAGGTATATCTCAAGATGAACGCGGCCTTGACCGAGAAGCGTAAAGCTTATGAGGAAGAGGAGACCAAGCTGAAAGATCAGATGGCTAAGATCAAATCAAGGCTGCTGTCTTACTGCAAAGAACAAAACGTCGAGAGCGTACGCACGGGTGAAGGATTGTTTTACCGCACCGTCAAAGTTAATTACTGGACTAGTGACTGGGATTCCATGCGTAAGTTTATTGTTGAAAACAACGTACCGGAACTGCTGCATGACCGGATACATCAGACCAACATGAAAGCATTTATTGAAGAAAACCCCGACTTACTTCCACCGGGGCTTAATGTGGATAGTGAATACAGCATCACAGTCAGGAGGAAGTAATGTCGTTTGAAGAAGAGGTAGTACCCATTGAGCGGGTAGCCAAACATTTTACAGTGTCCGTATCAGCCGTACGTGCTTGGATGCGTACAGGCATTATTCCTAGACATTGTTACCTGAAGATCGGCGGCACGTATCGGTTCAGTATCCCTAAGATAATGGATCATCTTGCCAAGGAAAACGAGGCAAACCCTGAGAAGGAGCAAGTAGCACCCAAGACCGACACATCTATCAAACCCCCCGTGCAGTTGGAATTTGATTTTTACAACAACCCCGACAGAGACATCTAAAGGAGCTATCCATGTCTAATGAATTAACCCTTTTTGGTAAGAAGAGCAGTGCAGCCCTTGCACTTTTAGGTTCTATCGAAGATCCGCTTGCGAAAGCACTGGGTAATAACGGTAGCGGTAACAAGCGCATCAGCATCGAAGGTGGCGTCTTCCGTGAGTTCATCAACGGTAAAGAAGTTCGTGTATCCGAAGAGCGAGCGATGAACGCTGTGATTATTAATGCTGCACCCATATCCCGTATGTACTTTGCCGGTACGTATGTTAAGGGTAAGGTGAGCCGTCCTACTTGCTGGTCCAAGGATTGCGAAACCCCCGACGAAGCAGTTCCTGAAGAAAACCGTCAAGCTGCTAACTGCCGTGACTGCCCACAGAATATCCGTGGTTCGTCGGCTGGAGGTGCGGGTCGTGCATGTCGTTTCCAACAGCGTATTGCGGTTGTGCCGGAAGGTGATATTGCCCGTAAAAATATTTATCAGTTGACCTTACCAAGCACCTCAGTCTTTGGGGATGCAGAAGGTAAGAAGATGCCGCTGCAAGCGTACAGTCGCTACCTTAAAGCAAACAACACACATGTCATCAGTATCGTTACAGAAATGCGTTTTGATATTGATTCGCCTACACCTAAGCTTATCTTCAAAGCTGTCAGGGAGCTTGACGATAACGAGCTTGAGACAGTAGTGGAGTTACGTGAGCACCCCGATGCGATTAAAGCGATTACGTTGACGGTGTCTCAGATGGATGGTGTGCAAGCTGAACAGAAAGCCATAGAAGCACCTGCACCCAAACCCGCGCCGAAAGCTGTAGCGGAAGAGAAAGTTGAAGAGCCTGTAAAGGTTACTAAAAAATCTGCACCCCCTGTGGTGAAAGATGATATTGCTGATATCGTTGGTAATTGGGACGACTAATAAGTTGTCCGAGGGTAGGGTCGCTCCCTACCCTTTCTTTTTCGCACACCACCACGATAAGATCAGGCAGTTATGGAAACAAAAACATTCTTGGAGGCAGTGTTAGGGGGGTCTGGTTATTACTGCGTTTTTGCTAGTCGCAAATCCGATAACCGTAGGGTGCAGGAGTTCCACGAGACCATCGACGCTGTTATCCGTGCTGCCCACTCTCTGGATGAAGACGGGTTTGATACGTACTTTGCGTTGGCTACCTTTGAAGAATCTGGGTCAAGGAAGCTTACTAACGTAAAAGAACTTCAGTCGTTCTTTTTAGATCTGGATTGCGGGCCGTCCAAACCATACGCAACAAAAGGAGATGCACTAAGCAAGGTACGGGCGGTATGTAAGGAGTTAGGATTTCCTCGCCCTACCATTGTTGATTCTGGCCGTGGGTTGCATGTGTACTGGCCGTTAACGGAAGCTGTTCCACGTGAAGCATGGTTTGTTGTAGCAGAGCGGTTAAAAGCTTTATGTAAGCAGCATGACCTGCAAGCAGACCCCGTGGTGACAGCAGATGCGTCGCGTATCTTACGTATACCCGGAACCCATAACCATAAGGATGAAGAACCCAAACAAGTTTATATCGCCGGGGAGTTGAGCAAGCCAGTAGAGTTCTCTAAATTCAAAGCACTTGTCGAAAGTAATACCCCGCTAGATACCGCAAAGCCTGTTAGTAAGTATGTACCTAGGGAAGCTGATGCTGTCATGAATGCACTGACAGGTAGCTTTAAGAATAAGTTCAAGACCATACTTATTAAAACTGCGGAAGGTAAGGGTTGTCAGCAGTTAAAAGAAATTATCACGAAGCAAGAAACGATATCGGAACCGTTGTGGAGGGCAGGGCTGTCGATTGCTAAGTTCTGTGTGGACGGGAATCAGGCAATTTATAAGATGTCTAACAAACATCCTGAGTTTTCCGAAGACGAAACGGATTACAAAGTTTCAAGAATCAAAGGCCCATACCTGTGCGAGCGGTTCAATGAGTACAACCCCGGTATATGTGAAGAATGTTCGCACTGGGAAAAGATCAAGTCGCCTATTGTCTTAGGACGTGAAATTCAGGAAGCTGATGAAGAAGATAACGTTATTGTGCAAACCCCCAAAGATGTAGCAGGGGCTACTCCCATACAGTACGTTATACCTAAGTACCCATACCCATTCTTCAGGGGTAAAGGGGGCGGCGTATTCAAGCACTCCAAAAACAAAGAAGGTGAAGACAAAGACGTTCCTGTTTATATAAACGATTTGTACGTAGTGCGTAGGCTTGCTGATAAAGATATGGGTGAGTTGCTGGTCATGCGGTTGCACCTTCCAAAGGATGGCATGCGGGAATTCACAATTCCTTTAACGGCAGTAGGTAGTAAAGACGAGTTTAGAAAACATCTTGCCATGCAGGGGGTGGCAGTTCTTAACGTAGCAGAACTAATGGAGTACACCATGAAATGGGTTGCTGACTTGCAGTTTAAGAGCGAAGCTGAGGAAGCTCGCAGACAATTTGGTTGGACAGATGAAGCAGGGACATCGTTTACGTTTGGTAATGCGGAAGTATTTGCGGACAGGGTAGAGATCAATTCGCCATCGTCTGCCACCATGAAGATGTTTCCGATGTTCCATACACGAGGCACTATGGAAGAGTGGCTCAATGTTTTAGAGTTTTATAACAGACCAAATATGGAAGTGCACCAGTTCATGATTGGGATTTCATTTGGTGCGGCACTAATGCACTTTCAACCCATCAATGCAGCGGCGTTCCATGTCTTCAGTAAAAGTAGCGGTTTGGGTAAGACAACTTCCATGCTTGCAGGTGCGTCAGTATGGGGTGATCCTGATTTAATAATGATGCAGGAGCGCGATACGTTTAACTCCAAGATGAATCGCGCAGAAGTCTATAAAAACATTGTTTGTTATATGGATGAGATGACCAACACTGCACCGAAAGAACTTTCGGATTGGTCGTATCAAATGCCTAGTGGTATGCAGCGCAATCGTATGGGCGCGTCAGGTAACGCCGAACGCAGTCGGGGGCTACCTTGGAAAACATTGTTTGGTACCACGGGTAACACCAGCATCATTGAAAGAATTTCTTTATACAAAACACTGCCTCAAGCAGAAGCGCAACGTATCCTAGAGTATCAAGCGACACCTTATGAATTTAGTAACAAAGCAGAAACCGACGAGCTTGTAACCAAGCTTAAAGAAAACTACGGTCACGGTGCAGTACCGTTTCTGCAATACGTTATTAAAAACTTAACCACAGTCAAGGAGATTACTGACCGTGCACAGCGTAGGATAGATGAAGCTGCGGGGCTAAAAGCCGAAAACCGTTTCTGGTCAGCACTTGCCTCACGCACACTGGGTGCACTGATTGTTGCTAAGAAAGCTGGACTGATTAACTGGGATTTGGGTGCGTTGTTTAAGTGGACTGTTGAGGTACTGAAGCAAGCCAGAATAAATTTTGCAGATCTTGCGGTAAACCCAGAAGCGATACTGACAGACTACTTGGCCGAAAACTATAACAATATACTTCGCATCAAGTCTACCGATGACAGCCGTAAACAAAACACAGGGCTGGATCATTTGATTCACCCGGAAGCTATACCCCGTGCGATGTTTGTGGCTAGGTATGAATACGATGTTAAGAAGCTTTACTTGTTACCGAAACCTTTTAAGGAGTGGTGCGGTAAGCAGCAGCACAATTATTCGGGGCTTGTGGAAGCACTGAAGACAGGACGTACAAAAGCTAAGAGGGAGAAGATACGTTTAGGAAAAGGTACTCATATTAACTGGCCCGCCGTGGATACACTTGTGATTAACTGTTCTGAGTTTACAATCGATGAAGCTGAGCAAAGTATGGTTACAACCGCCTCGCTCTTTCAAAAACAGGATACTTAAGTATGACCTAGCACCCGACGGGATTCGGGTGCATGTTAACTGGCGAGAGTTCAAAGTGGGGACATCGATATTTGTCCCCTGCGTCAACAGTGTAGAGTGTGTGCGTCAGATGCGGTACATCACCGAAGATTGGAACTGGGTGTTAGAGTTCCAACCCCGTATCGAAAACAAGATGTGGGGGGTACGCATTTGGAGGAAGCTGTGATACGATGCACTGTTTCCATTTCTCCTTTTTCGCCCCGGTGCAACACCGGGGAATTTTTTTAATCTTCATCCCCATCAAACTCTGCGGCACTAGCTAACAACTCCGCACGTAAACCTTTATCTAACGTAATCCCTGCATACATCTCAGCGGAAGTTTTCATGTGTTGGGCCATGGACGTACGTATAGTATCGGCAGTAATCGCTCTACCGGGATGTTTTTCTGATAGCTTAGACATCTTCTCAAGGATATCCGCAACTTCTTCACTGTCACCGTTACGCGTAGCGATATAGTATCTACGTAGAAGCTTAGTCCTATTTTCAATGACGCTACGTTCGATGTTTTTCAGGGACGCATTGATTTCTAGCTGGCGGGTGTATTCGGCAGGCGCGAACCCAAAGAACTGTGCAAAGGCACTCCCCAAGCCAATCTCCCCGACGATGGGATCACCGCGCAGCGTATTCGCACCTTCAGTAGCAAACCGTATAGCCTTCATAGCGTTACCGATTGCTGCGGGGCTTACTTGCTCTAACCCACGTTGAACTTCACCTTCACTAATAAGTTTGGCTCCACGCGCCATCCGTTCACCGACACCATACACAGGACCACCGACAAGCTGCAAGAAAGACAGCACGATATTTTCTTGATCTTTATACCCTGTGCTTTGCATCAGCAGATCGGTTAACCCAATACGGTTGGAGATTGCAGTGCCTGTGATGTAGTTCAGTGCACCGTTAAACATACCTTCGCCTAAGTACTTACGGGCAGCGGTTTCAAAATCGTCCTCGTCGTCATCCTTAAACATGTTGTACAGCACCGCAGCTATACCAAACATCGGGACACCCTGCGCTCCTGCTAATAATGCGGAAGATGCGTAGATACCTGCGATCTGTCGTTTGGCAGCGGCTCGTACTTGTGGATCTTCGGCAGCTAGCATGTCACGTGTTGTCTTGAACAACATGTAGTACATCGACACGCCATAACGTTTGTACATAAACATGACTTTGCCAAGAGAGTTCTTAGCAAGTAGAGGTGCACTACCTGCACTAGCGCCACCGTTCAAGAGTTCAGTTTCCTCGATGGCTTGACGCGCCGCATCCTGTCGCTGCTCAGGTGTGGTTGTTCCGTCTTTACCTCGCATCTTATCCAGTGCCAACTTATAGGAAGCCAGCATGGTTACCTGTCGGTTCATGCGTTCGCCGTGGTGAAACAGGAAGCTTGCATACTTATTAATTTTATCTAGGATCGTTTCATCTTTCCCAGACTCAAGCAGGTCTTGCATCATCGAGCGGTTGAGCAGGCCGTACTCATTGGCTAGGCTTGCTAGCTCACGCAGTTCTTTTATGCTCTCAGGAGTATTTTTAGCGTCGAAGTCGTAGTTATCAAACGAAAAGCCAGCTCGCATCTGAATCTTGCTGCCGTCTTTCCCAACCTCTGTGCCTGACATCTGAGCAGAACGCTTTAACCCACTACCGAAGAAGATTCGGGTTGCTTCACCCACTGCCTTAGTAGCTTCTGGGTATCCATACTTGCCACCGAGATACGGCATAACCACCAGCGGCACGTGCGAAGAGTTCACGATAACCGATGACACGTTACCACCTAGCGTCCAGAAGAACGCACCAGAGGTCAAGGTTTTTGACAGCGGCGAAATGCTGGGCGATACCAGTGTCTTAATATGATTGTTAAGCTCTGTCAGCAGGGAGTTTGCCGTATCCGTATTATTTTTTGTTTTGACAAACGTTTCCATCTCGTCACGCAGCTTGTACATCTTGGCTGAGTATTCAAGGTTCGCAAGCTGGTGCGCCATGCTGATGGACTTGCCATAGAACGCTTGTGCGGCGTTGGGGTTAAAACCTAGCGTGCCTTTACGTGTTCTAAATGATTGAGCAAAAGAAGTTTCCGGCAAGGTTGCCAAGAACGCACGCATGATCTCATCAGTAGTTTCGGGGGCTACTTTGTTTGCTTCTAAGATACGCAGCACATTATTAACAAACGATGTGGGCGGTGCGTTCTTGTAAGTCTTCTGCGAGAGTTGTGCAAACTTTTCAATCGACCCCTTCTGCACATCTGCGTTCTGTTCAAGTTGCTTGACCGCAAGCTCACGCTCTACGGATGTCGGGAAAGCTTCTACAAATTTCTCAACATTACCGTCCGGTCCTTTGCCGATATACGAAAGCCAATATCCACCTGAGCGAGTAAGCGGGAAGTAGGGTTCAATCTTTCCCTTGACTGCAAGCCGTTTGTAGATCTCAGTCTTTAGACTCTTGCTTTCTTCCTTGGAGATACCAGCAGCGTCGATTCGATTAAACAGCAACCCCATTAGATCTTCTTGATAGTTGGCGTATGTATCCCGCATCTGTTTGTAGATAGCTTGCCCTTCTTCGCCTAACGACCTCCACTGCGGTTGCAACCGATCCCAAATGTCTACCTTTTTGGCCCCGCTCTTGGAGGTTTGACCATCGTAGTCACTACGATCTTTGCTGGGGTCAACTTCCTCAAGTGTTGAAGTTGTTACTACGTTATTAAGGACGGTCTCTTTATTCTTATCGGGCTTTAACCACCGCTGAATACGGACCATCGTCGCATCAGCTTCACGCCTGCGGCGGTCAATTGCACCACTCCACTGCTTTTCTAAGGTATCGAGTTCTCCTGCCATCGGAATGTCTTGAACCGCAACAGACGTTAGAGCATTAAGCGGTAAGCTACGCAACAGTACCTTGTTCGACAAGCCCGGAATCTTGTTACGTATAAGCTCGTAAACGCTAGACGCCCACTGGTTGTTGATCGCAGGTGTAGACAGTATCTTGTCGTCAATGAGTTTGAATACGTCTTTTGCAGAACCAAGCATCGATGCCTGATACAAAACGCCGGTACCACGTGACTGTGCATCAGGGGCAAGTAGATCTAACAAAGATCGGTCAACCGTATCCAATGCAGAGTTCAGACCTTTTGTATCCAACCCTATCAAGGTCCGCAAGTAGTTAGTTACGGAATTAGAGAACCGTTTCCACGCACTGATCTTTTCCCCACGGGTATTGATTGCGGCGAGTCTGGCTTGGAAGGCTGGGTTGCTAAATGCTTCTGATACAAAATCTTCAATAGACCGCGCACCGTACGCCGTATCGATATGATCCTTGACGGTGTTATATAAATCAGATATCTGCTTGTATGCAGGATGTGACTTGTTACCTAGTACCTTGGCAAATGCGGCGTGCGTTGCTTCGTGTAGCAACGAATGAGGACTCATGTATTTGTCCGCATTTAGCCGGATAGTGTTGGTGGTGTAGTCGTACGAACCTGCGAGGGGTCGGCCTGCGGCGTTCTTCAGATCCTCAACGAGTTCTACCTTGACACCTTTCATCAAAGGCATCAGCACCTTAGCGATTTGAGATGTTCTGCCCAGATGAGATTTACCCAAAAGATCTAATGCACCTTGCAGGTTCCCATTCTGAAGCGCCAGAACAACTGACGGGTGCATGGGTTGGTAGAAGAGCGCGAACTCGCGCTGCAATTCTTCGGGTGCAGGTTTAACAGGCCCACTGGGCAATCCGGCAAAGTCCATCGCACCGGGGCGTAGCCCCAACATCTTGGGCGGCTTATAGATACCGTGTTCGGCAAGCGGTCTTAATTTTGGAGCAGTTGCTTTCGGTCCAGCGGGGCCAGTGCGTTTGGCATCGGGCTGCTCAATCTGTTCTACTAAAGCCTTTTCGTAATATTGCCTTGCTGTAAATCTAGCAACACCCGTGCGGATTTGCGTTTCAACATTGGTAAATATATTAAGCAGGGAGTCAGTAAACCGCTTCAAGCCTGCCGCATCTAACGATTCAAAAAATGCTCTAGCAAACTTGCCACCTGACTGAGGATGTACCGCAGTGGTTGGGCCTCCGAAATTCAAACCTTCAGGTATCTTCCCTGCCCGTAAGTCTACGATCATGTTATTAAGTTTTGTGGAACTCAATAAGTTTCCGTCAGGCACCATAGTAGCTACATAGACATCATGCGCCAGTGCGTCAATCGCATCGTTCCTACCTACTAGGGGGACATCACCTCTACCTGCTGGTGTGACACCATTGACCGCAACGTCTCCATAGAACCCAAACTTGGGATCTGCTTTCTTAGCTTCAGTCTTCGGAGCTTCTTTCTTAGGAGCTTCTTTCTTGGCTTCGGTCTTCGGGGTACTTCTTGCTTTTCTAAACGCTCTAGCGTCTTCGGAGATTGCAACCCCAGAGTTAACATCAGGAACTTTTCCACCTCTAGCTTCCAGTGCGTTGTATAACGCAGTGGCTACACCTTTTCGACGATACTTAGGTTCCACAAATACATCAATAGGGCCACCCTTTGGCATATAAGTAAGTCGCCCAATCTCTTTACCTGATAAATCGGTGGCGTATATTGTCTTTGGTGTACCGTATTCCATACGTACAAGACTGGAAAAGGCTTGTGGTTCCTCACGCACAGCAAGGGTAATAACACTTCCATCTTTTAAAGTAACTTCTTCCTTATTGGGGGCTTCCTTCTTGGCTTCTTCTTTCTTTGCTTCTTCCTTCTTCGGGGCTTCCTTCTTAGCTTCAGTCTTAGGCTCTTCCTTCTTCGGGGCTTCCTTCTTGACTTCTTCTTTCTTAGGCTCTTCCTTCTTCGGGGCTTCCTTCTTTAGTGTGTCCCCAGCAGCCTCTTTTCGCATTCCAGCTTCACCAGCAGGTTGTGCACCAGCACCCACTCCATCTCGTTTAGGTGCTCCAGACTTTTCGGTATCTCCACTGGGTTTGGTTGACTCACCACTTGGAGTGCCAGCTCTACCTGCTTGTTTGTCAGTTTGTTTAGGTTCATCTTTCTTACCCTCTGGCTTGGGTTTTGGTTTGGGGGCGGGTGTAATGACCCCACCTTTTGGACCGAACAGTTCCCCTTGTTTCGCAAGCGCATTAAAAGCTTGCATAGCCACACGCTCAATAGCTTGTTTGGTACTTGTCGCTAAATTAGGGTTTGAACGCACATCCACCAGTACATCACGCACCTGCGTTTGCTGGTCAGGCACCGACATATCTTTATTGATAAGACGTTTGTAATACCCTGATTGTTTGGAGAGTCCTGTCTTATCTAACAAGTCACCAGTCAATACAGGCGACGGTGCAGCTTCTACTTCTTCGACAGCTTCGGGTGCAGGTGTAGCGGCTACGCCTTTTGGTTTGCCCATCCCCGGAAAGCCCATTTGCTCAGGCACACGGGTTTCTTTCTTTTCTGGAATAAGAACTTCCATCGCCGCGTTTTCTGCGGGCGCAGACGGTTCTACTTCAATCGGGGGTTTGTCTGTAAGTTTGGTTACTACATCTTTATTTTGCTGCCCGATCTTTGCAGCTAACGCTTCTCTTGCTTTACTTCTTTCCAACCTAACGTCATAAGCTCGTTTAATTAAGTCACGTTCTGTATCGGTTAATTTAGTGTCTCTAAACCCTTGTTTTTCAAGTTCTCTGACGAAGGCTTTGGGAATATTGGGTATATCCGAATCTAGTATAGGCAGTAGTACTTCAAACCTTTTTTCTTCGGTCTCTCGTTCTCTTGACTGCCGTACTCGTTCATCAGTTGCACGTAACGCATCATCAAAAGCTTTCTCTTCTTTTGTGCGCCCACCAGTCAGAGGTAACCTTAACTGGCGTGTACTACTTCTAATGTTTTCTTCTGCTTCGGGTTCTTCCCTAACTTCTTCTCTTTCGGGCATCACCATACCAAACAGATCCGGCTGCTTGGTTTCTAATTCTGACGGGCCAGCTTCGCCTTCAAATAATGACATCTGCCCTGCTTCTGCCGCAGTGCGTTCACGTGCAGGTTCTTCTGCACGGATTGCTGATTCTGGTGGTCCCTCGCGTTTAGCAACTTCTTCTTGCGCCTGTGCCAATTCAGCCGGAAACAACTCACCCTGTGGGGCTTCAGCAGTTGGGGGTTGTATGGTAGACGGTAGTGCTGGGGTCGATGGTGGTTGTTCAGCAGGTGGCTTTTCACCGAATCGTGCTTGTCTGACTTTACGCCCGACGGTCATATCAAGAATCAAACTTGCAAGCGCACCGACTCCTGCACCATAGGCACCTTCTTCTCCGGCACCCTCAACAATTGGTTGGTTAGGATCGTAAACACCTTTAGCAATAAGATTCTGAGAGATCTTCTGGGCAGCTTCTGTCGCACCCTCAATGCCACCACGTGCAAGTGCCGTAGTGATAATGCTCTTAAATCCGGGTAAGTTAGGTGCAAGTAAGTCAAGCAAACCAGTCGGAGCACCGAGCATGGTGGCAGTACGTCTTTCTTCTGCGGTAGCACCTTTGGCTTCTGCGGCTTCTCGTGCTTCACCTGCACCTGCTGCTACACCCAAACCAGCCGCAGCCCCCCGACCCAGTAGGCCGAATGGTCCCATAAGAAAGAACGGTAATGTGGAACCAAGCCCCTCACTAAGTCTGCGGCTTACAGAATCTTCATAACCTGCGGCAGCTTCAAAAGGTTTTTTGGCAATCCCTGCAATTTCTTTGATCTTCTCCCGTGCAGCCTTTTCGGTTTCTTCGGGAAGCGCGGCAGCGATACCAGTTCCTGCGGTCTCAGCAAGACCAATCGCACCGGGGATAACACCTTTGAAAAATTCTTTTACGTTACCACCAAACGTTCTTTCTGGCGGTTCGGGCGGTTGGGCGCGTAGCTCTGCTCTGCGTCGGGTTAACTCTTCAATCTTTTGATTTTGCTCGTATCGCTTAGCCGCAAAGATAAGATCTTGGTCCGTTGCACCTTCTGGTCCTTGTATTCTGTAGGTTACACCTTCGGGTGTCGTGACACGATACGTCGGCATAAGAGTTCCTTACTATTCGCGCTCTACTTTATAACCACTTGCCCCACCGCCACCAATAGCAGCTCTACGCTCGTTTGCCTGTCTCCTAGCTGTTGTTATGGCAAGTTCAATATCGGTTTCTAACTTCTCTAGCTCTGCCCTCTTAGCCTTATCTTTATTAAAGGCTTCGGGGTTCATTGCTTTGAGTGACAGCATAGACTGTAATGCTTTTGCCTGTGCACTTCTGTTAATGCTGTCTATGGTCTGATTTTCCACACGATCAACCTCGTTTAACAACCTTTGCCGTTGCATTTCAGAAGTCTGTTCTCTTGTGGCAGCGGCAATTGCTCTTTGAACTTCAGCGTTCATCGCTGCAACGCGTTCTCTTGACTGGTTGTCTAACACGCTATTGATTGCAGACATTTGAGACGAATAAGCACTAGTGCGAGAAGACAGGTCACTAGCCCCAGCTTGCATACCTACTTGACGTTGCTTGCTTGCGGCTTCCTGCCCCTTGAGCCCACCTTCGATACCAACTTTTGTCGCTTCACGTTCTGCACCAATAATGCCCTCTCGTAACTTATATATGTCTTCACTGGCTTTTCTACGGGCCGCACGTTGAGCTTCTTCATAACCCATAGCGGATGTTGCACCTGCACCAAGTTCACCGTAAGCACGCCCACCGCCACCAATCAAAAACTTCTTAAGGGCTTCTCTACGTTGTCTTTCAGGGTCGTACTGCTCTGCCATATCTTTTTCAAGTTCGGCAATTCTTTTATCTATAACCGCACGTTGCTCAGGTGTGTACTTAAGCATACCGGATATTCTTTTCTCTTCTGCTAACTGCCGTGCTACGGGGTCTACCGCTACATCGGCTTCTATAGCTTTTTGCACAGCAGGGTTCATCGCTGGCGCGGGCGGCATACCTGCCATTATTCCTTGCATAGTGGAAAGTTGGTTAGCCGCAGCGGGTGCAGGTGTAGCAGGTGCAGTCGGTGGTCCGGGGGGTCGTGCTGGTGGTCCGGGGGGTGGGGGTGGTGGTACTCGCCCTGCTTCTACACTGCCTGTCATACGGTCAGCCTTTTCGGCTGCATCGCTATCGGGAACAACAGGAGCTGGGGGTGGTTTAGGCGCGGGAGGTGCGGCAGGAGGCATCATTCCTCTAGCGGAAGCCATAGTCTGACCCCCACGCTCTGCGATTACTCGTTGCCTAACTGCATCAATTTGTTTCTCACGTTCGGCTGCTTGTTGCTCGCTAAGCTTTCTAGCATGTTCGATTAAACGCTTACGATACGCCTCATTACTTTCTCCGGGAAGCCTTTCGGGTCTTTTTTCTGGATCAGGCACTTGTGACCCTACACGTGGGTCATCTCCGGCAAAAGCAACAATCCCACCCGCAGCCATCGCTTGAGGTTGAGCAGCCGTTTGTGCACCGGGGGCGTTAGCAATTCCACCCATCAGGCGGTTAAGGTTCTGTTGACGTTCGTTTTGTTGTTGCTTTAACAAGTCTGCTCGCTGACTCACAAGCTCTTGCTTGGTCAAGTCCATCACTTCTTTTTCGCGCTGCTCTGCGACAGTAGCAGGAGCTTCACCGTTTGCGGCTTGTTGCTGCGCCATCTTCAACTGCATATCTCTAGCAGCAGCTTCTTTTTCTGACTTGATTTTCTGTAATGCTAACAAGTCAATAAGCTCTTGCGATATAGCATATCGCTGCTGTAATGCTTGAGGGTTACCGCGATAGGCAGCTACGCGAGAAGCAACTTGTTGGTCAATCATGGTTTAGCCCCTCCAAACAACCGATCATACAAGTCTAAAATACCACCCGATTTTTCCATAGCTTGAGACAACGCACTAGGTTGTGAGTAGGAATAAGACTGAGTGGCTAGTGGAAGGTTTTGCAGTAGTGACTGTTGGAACTGTACCTTCTTAAACGGATCATCCCGCTCAGCTTCAAACTGTCTGATGTCTGCTTCAACGCCTTGCTGTTCAATATCTCTCTGAACTGCACCCAAATCGGCTTGTTTTTGCAACCCACTAAGCCCATACGCACGGTCTGCTCCAATAGCTTCTAGTGCTTTGTCATACGCGGTGGCGTAACCTTTACCCGTAATTCCCGCTAAGTTTTGCAATAAGTTACGCTGGTTTTCAGACTCCATGATTGCTTGTCTTGACCCACCATACGCCCCAGCTTGACTGAGTTTTACTCTGTTTTGCAAGTTTTCAATTTGTGATTGCCTACGTGCTTCATCGATTTGCGGCTGAAGTACCTGCATGATGTAGGGGTTCATGTATTGAGAAACCGCATTAGGATCGGTCATCGACACATTAGTAGGTATGGTCAATCCGGCTAGCCCCGAAAACGCTTGCTGCTGTAACTGAGATGGACCTGCCGTAAGTGGTCCGGTATAGGCTTGATATCCTGTATTAGCAAGTGCCTGACCTTTGCCCAACAAGTCAGTGACATACGGACCTGCCCAATTTGAGAGTGAAGACTCTCTTCCAGTTTCTAACCCAACACCTGTTTGTGCAGCAGTTCCAGTTACACCAGTAGAAGTAGTCATATTAGTCTCACGCGGGAAGATGTTTATCAGGATTAATTTGCTTGCCCTGTTTAGCTGTGCCAGTGCGAGCCCTACGAATACGATCCATCATGGAGTAAAGACGTTGTGCACCTGCCTCGGAGTTACCGTTACCTAAATGACTTACTACATCCGCAGGTATGACAAACTCGCCATGAGATAGTGCAGCAGGTTGGGTCCCATCAATACTTGTGGCTATTTTGTCAGCCATTCCGTCTGTACCACCTTTAAGATACCGCCCCTGCTTAAGCCCTGCAATACCTCCACTAGCTAGTGGGGTTTGGTTCATAAGGTTGTTGTAAAAAGTTTGTCTATCTACAGGTTGCGTTTCTGTTGTAGCAGCAGGTTTAGGAATTGGAGTAGTCGGTACTTGTGCTTGGGATAGTGTGTCAGCCTGAGTTGCCGCAGCAGTATTTGCAGCGGTTATTGCTTCGGTATCTGTTTTAGGTAGGTATTTAACGTCAGTAAAATATCTTCTACCGTATTCGCCGGGACGGCGCGGCTGCATACCCGCAGGGGTTTCGGCTACTGGAACTTGTTGACGCACTGCGGTGTACTCAGGAATCTTACCTTGGTAGCCAACTTTCTGTGCGTTTTGACCTTGCATACCTTTATACAAACCGTAAAGACCGCCTGCCGCACCGGCTACCGCTCGCATATCGACATTGCCGTCTTTATCGGTAAACGCTTTCTTTAATGCTGAGGCAACACCTTGGCCTAACCTATCAAGAACACCCCCACCTGAAGGACTCCAAGCAAGCTCCCCTTTATAATAGTACTTACCGTCTGGCCCTATCGCGGTACCGTCTGAAAAATATTTCCAGCCATAAGCGGGGTCACCGGGGAGAGAAGCGTTAGGAATTTCGGTAACTTTTTCTGGTTCCGTCCAATCCCAACTAGCATAATCCCCCCAACTACCTACGTAATCACTACCTACACCATAGTCATAAAGATAGCTAGTGTCACGACTATCTGAACTACCCCCAAGGTACTCATCAGAACCACTATAAGTTCCACCCCCAACGTCGTAGTCATCTACATATTCGTCACCCATATCTCACCCCCGCAAAAACTTAAGTAGTTCCATCGTTACTGCATCGTAATCGGTCACCGCACCACCTCTGGAATAAGCGAAAATGGGTGCACGTTTGGGTGCATTTTTGTCTTCAGTTGCTGGTTTCGGTACTAAAGATCTTAGGCCCGACGGCTCAAGGATACTACCAAAATCATACAAATATTCCAATGCTTTACCTTCTTCCGTCTTGACTTGCGTCTGTTGCGGAGGCTCTGCCGCAGCCATTTGTTGTAGGGACCGTAAGTTCCCCATGCGTTCAATTTGAGCCTGTTCTTGACGACGAAGTTCTTCAAGGATCGACGAATCTTCAGAGGTTTCGGAAGTCTCTTCCTCGGTGGTCTCTTCCTCGGTGGTTTCTTCCTCGGTAGTCTCGTCAGATGTTTCTTCCTCGGTGGTCTCGTCAGATGTTTCTTCCTCGGTGGTCTCGTCAGATGTTTCTTCCTCGGTGGTCTCTTCCTCAGTGGAGGATTGGTCTGTTTCTAAATCGGTGTCAGAGTCATAAGTATCTTCTTCAGACGTTTCTTCTTCGGAGGTCTCTTCTTCGGAGGTCTCTTCTTCGGAGGTTTCTTCCTCGGAGGTCTCCTCTTCAGACGTTTCTTCTTCGGAGGTTTCTTCTTCGGAGGTTTCTTTTTCTGAGGTTTCTTCCTCGGAGGTCTCCTCTTCAGACGTTTCTTCTTCTGAGGTTTCTTCTTCGGAGGTTTCTTCTTCGGAGGTTTCTTCTTCGGAGGTCTCCTCTTCTGAGGTCTCTTCTTCTGAGGTCTCCTCTTCAGACGTTTCTTCTTCAGACGTTTCTTCCTCGGAGGTCTCTTCTTCGGAGGTCTCTTCTTCGGAGGTTTCTTCCTCAGACGTTTCTTCTTCTGAGGTTTCTTCTTCGGAGGTTTCTTCTTCGGAGGTCTCCTCTTCTGAGGTCTCTTCTTCTGAGGTCTCCTCTTCAGACGTTTCTTCTTCAGACGTTTCTTCCTCGGAGGTCTCTTCTTCGGAGGTCTCTTCTTCGGAGGTTTCTTCCTCAGACGTTTCTTCTTCTGAGGTTTCTTCCTCAGACGTTTCTTCTTCGGAGGTTTCTTCTTCGGAGGTCTCTTCTTCTGAGGTCTCCTCTTCAGACGTTTCTTCTTCAGACGTTTCTTCTTCGGAGGTCTCCTCTTCAGACGTTTCTTCTTCAGACGTTTCTTCTTCAGACGTTTCTTCTTCGGAGGTTTCTTCTTCAGACGTTTCTTCTTCGGAGGTTTCTTCTTCGGAGGTTTCTTCTTCGGAGGTTTCTTCTTCGGAGGTTTCTTCTTCGGAGGTTTCTTCTTCGGAAGTTTCTTCTTCGGAGGTTTCTTCTTCGGAGGTTTCTTCTTCGGAAGTTTCTTCTTCGGAGGTTTCTTCTTCGGAGGTTTCTTCTTCGGAGGTTTCTTCTTCGGAGGTTTCTTCTTCGGAGGTTTCTTCTTCGGAGGTTTCTTCTTCGGAGGTTTCTTCTTCGGAAGTTTCTTCTTCGGAGGTTTCTTCTTCGGAGGTTTCTTCTTCGGAAGTTTCTTCTTCGGAGGTTTCTTCTTCGGAGGTTTCTTCTTCGGAGGTTTCTTCTTCGGAGGTTTCTTCTTCGGAGGTTTCTTCTTCGGAGGTTTCTTCTTCGGAGGTTTCTTCTTCGGAAGTTTCTTCTTCGGAGGTTTCTTCTTCGGAAGTTTCTTCTTCGGAAGTTTCTTCTTCGGAAGTTTCTTCTTCGGAAGTTTCTTCTTCGGAAGTTTCTTCTTCGGAGGTTTCTTCTTCGGAGGTTTCTTCCGTGGGTTTTTCTTCAGCGGGTTTTTTCTTTTTCTTGGTTACATACTCGTCGATCCGTCTTTGTGCATCGACTTCCGCACTCACCCCTGCGAACTGAGCAACTTCATCATCGGTAGGATTGTCATACCCTAAGTCTTTCATCATCTGCTTAGCTTCAGCAAAGTCAGTGACTCGTGGGTCAATGTAACTATCGATTGCTTTTGTAAGATCGTCGCCCGTTAAGTTAGACGCTTGTCCTGCAATCTCTTCTACTGCACCAAGGGTGGGGTCAATACCTGCATCACGCAAGGCTTCTACAGTACGGAAAAATTCTTCTGTCGTAATAAACTTATCGTCCTCTACAACTTGTGAGTAGTTTTTAAAATCACCTGCGGTTAAATCGCCCGCTATCTTGGCATTGTTGTTAAACGTCGAAGGGTCTATCTGTTTCGTACCGTCAAGGTATTCTTTTAACGTAACGGGATTACCTGCACCATCTTTAGCAACTAATGCAGAATAGTTAATGGCTCCGGGGGCTATCATCGCGGAAGATATAGCCAACCCCATCGCACCCCCCATAGCACCTGCGGATTGTGCGTCGTTCCAATTTACCTTTCCAAAAGAATTATATTGTTCAGAAACATTTTGAGAAAATTCTTCACCCCAGTTAGTGATGTATTGTTTAGTCGCTTCCTTGGCTAACATGCTTGCAGATATTTTGGTCACATCGCCCATGAGCATCTTAACTATGGAGCTGTCTGCAATACCAGAACTAATCAAGGAAATACCAAGAGCCTGCACGCCCGTTTTTAAGGCTTGGGTTTTAGCGTACTCTTCTAACGCAGGGTTGTTACCCCCGGCTTTCATAATGTTGTCGTAAGTACCGCCAAACCCCGCGCCAAAAGCTTCGCCTCCCTGAAGCACTGCATTAGTACCCAATGCTGCGGAGGTTGCAAGGAATTTAGACCCTAAACCTAAAAATACTCTACCCACCCCACCACTTGCCAACCAAGCAGGAGCTTCTTGCACAAATTCTTTGAAGAATAATGTTGCCCCACCTAAGGGGTACTTCATAGCTAATTCAAAAGCTTTTATAGACTTTGCTACAACTCCTTCTGTAGCTTTCATCTCATTATTAATTAATTGTTCTTGTGCTTTTGTGATATCAGACTGCTTATCTGCACCCCATTCCTTAAGCATCTTGGCGGTGTTGGATACTACATTTTCGCGCCTAACTAACCCCGTACCCCATGCGGCGTCGTTAAGTAAGCCTGCTAATTCCGCAAGACCGTAAGTACCTGTGGCTAGGACATCTTTTAGAACGGCTTTAGTAGTATCGCTCCCGCCATACTTAGCAACTAATTTGTTAGCGTAATTAAGCGCGTTTATAGCGCCCATCGCTGAGGAGTCATCGGGTTCGTTTATAGGGTTGTCTTTTGTCGCACCTTCTGGATTGGTGGTAATAAAAGCCCTGCCACCATTTTCTGTATACCCTACATATACATCTTCAGGTAAAGACGCACCGTAGCTTTTAAACCAATCTGCTATCTCATCCTTAGAAGCGTACCGCATCCCATACGGCAAAATAAAAGAACCGTTTGGTGGGCGGTTTTCATTGTAATAGTTAGAGGGTTGCCCACTTACGTCAATTTTTACTGCACCATCGGAGGTTACAACTTGAGATGTCGGCCCCGCTAATATGTCACCTAATGATGCACCTGCAATATCTTTTACGGTACGGTTATTAGCCCAAGCATCAAATGCAGTATCAAAATTATTACGTAATTCACTGAGTTGTGAATCAGATATTGACGAAAGAGGTGTATCGGGGGATACGTTTGCTTTTGCATAATCAATAAGCTTTTTTATATATTCAGGACTAGTTTTTATCGCCTGTATTGCAGCAATTTTAGCATTACCAACACTACTTACCAGCGTATCTCTATCTGCACCCAGCAACGGAGCGATTTGTTCGTCAGTAGGATCTTCTCCAAACTCTGATTTCCATATTTGCTTAACATCTTCGTCGGTAGCTCGTAAGTTACCGTTGTTAAACTCACCTAAGTCAATCTGGTCTATTTCAGATTGAGATTTCCCTGCATGTAAGATTTCGTCAGGGTCGTCAGTTATAGAGCGTATAGCCTCCATCGCCACTGGATCGGCTTTTATACTTCTGATTGCATCGACCGACATGTTGGCTATGCGGTCTTTAGCTTCTGCACTTGCCATAGATTGGGATATAACTTGCCCAATACCCATACCGACAAACTTCATTGCCAGTGCATTAGGATCAAACTTACCCGTGCGGAAATAATTAATGGCTTCAGCCGCGCCGATCTGAAGCATGATTTTGGAAGTAGGGTCTAGCTTTTGAGATATTGCGTAGTTACTAATAGCCGAGCTAACCGCAGAATTAACTGCGCCGTTAACCAAAGCTTTCATGGGATCTTCCCCACGGAGCACGGCGTTTAATGCACTAACCATCGGACTGGCAATTGCCGTAGCAGTCTGCATCGAATTAACAACGCCCGAATCCACCATGGCACCGCCTATGGCTTGCGTAACTCCTTGTAAGATCTCACCTGTAGCGGCGCTGACAAAAGCTTTACCTAAATCACCACCATTAAAAACGGTGTTAACTGCCGTGCGTACTAAAAATTGAGATACCGCAGGTGCTGCCGCTGTGCCGACAACGCTACTGATATAGGGTGCAATAGCCTGACTAATACCGGGGATCGCAAACGATGCGGCAAACGATAGTGCTTGTACCAGTAGCGGATTTTTCTGTAGAAAATCCGATGCATTCCATTCTGGAACAATAACCGGCGATCCAAAGGCGTCGAGCTGTACTCGATAATCTGAATAACCCTTTCCTGCGTTGGTTGAACCAATGACATTGCTTCCCTTGCCGCCCACCATTTTGGTATCAAGTGGTTGGTTTGTTCGCTTGTCAAATAATTCATAGGTTGTGTAATCGTTATATCCAATCACTTCAGGTGTGTCACTGGAGGCAGAATATATGGGATCTTTACCGACGCCAGTTTTAACGCCAATTTGATTTAAATCTGAAATACCTAGGGCGGTGAGTCTTTTTGCGAGATCATCTACATGCCAAGCATCCGAGTTACCAGGAGTTTGATAATTTAATTTATATAAAGACTTGCCACTATTAATCTGGCCTCTTAAAAAATTGATCGTGTCATTATTGAGCCATTTACCTTCCCACTTTACATCGTTGGGGTGGAGTATGAATTGCTCATACTCCTCGCGGCTTAGGTTTTGTCCTGTTTGTGGGTTTTGGAATGGCTTTTCTAAAAATTCTGGTTCGTATACCCACCCCTCTTTTAACTCCAACCCAAGCGGTTTATCAATTACCGTATCGTCATTTGGAGAGGGCGGGTTGTCTGCGCTAGGTGTGTTTTCTCCTACGCCACCGTAATTAAGTCCCTCGTCTTCACTTTCAAGACTTCGATAGTTACGATCAGATAACGGCACTTATTTTCCTTTTACGGAATAGAAGAAACAAAAGCCATCGTGGCAATCACTGATGGTGTGGCTGGTCTTGTTGGAGAAGAACCCGACGGAAGATGTTCTACACTCACCGATGTATTGGTAGTGTGCCAATACAGCTCAACATAATCACCTGCTTGCATGGATAGAAATAAATTAAGTGCAGCAATTAAATGTCCGTCAACGC
>Ga0214923_10001954_pt1 | contig 28341 bp, 14 predicted proteins | sample LL1510_MetaG_FD_177993 | JGI IMG/M metagenome (GOLD analysis project Ga0214923, IMG submission 177993) | Freshwater microbial communities from Lake Lanier, Atlanta, Georgia, United States - LL-1510 | ecosystem: Environmental > Aquatic > Freshwater > Lake | place: USA: Georgia | collected...
ACGTGGATGCTACGGAGGACGGGCCAGTGGCAGGGCAACCGGACTCCCGACAATCAAGCTGCCAACAAGCTTGTAGATGCGGGTGGTAGCTGGTTTGAAGACGTGGGTTCAACTCCCACCGCCTCCACACTGATATATAGGTACTTACATCAATTATATTGATTAGTGGGCAGTTAGTGGACAGATTTAAGCCTATGGAAGATCAAAAACGGCCATTTCCAGCTCTTAAAGTGGGTACGAGAAAGCCGGCTTTCGGCAAACCCGAGGTAGTTGGGGACGGTTCGGTAAAGATCCTCATTTATCATGATAAAAACCCAATACGCTCGGGTTATAGGGTCGTTTACTGGCACGGAAGGCAAAGAGTCCGGAAGTTTTTCGTGGAGTATACCAGGGCCAAAGAGGAGGCCCGTCGCATCGCTGGCAATCTCCGGGCTGGAAAGATCCAGGTAGCCAATACGGACGAATCAGATCTGCAGGACCTAAGCCGTGCCCGTCTGGCGATTGCCGGTCTGGGCGTCAGCCTGGAGCAGGCAGCCCGGGATTACGCGGAGGCCCACAAGCTTCTCGGAGGTAAGAGCGTGAGCGGATTTGTTCAGACCCATCTGGATCGGGTGGGCAAACTCAAGGATGCATCCATGATTGAGGCCGCCCATGCCTTGATTGAGGAGAAAAAGGCCCGGGGGAAGGGACATACTTGGATCAAGAGCCTGAAAAATTTCCTACTTAACTCGGCCCTGAAGAAACTGGAAAAACCCATGATTGCGGTGACGGTGGAGGATCTGGAAAACCTTCTCAGAAAGTGGAAGGGAAGGACCCGGAACAATAAAATCCGATTCCTTGTTCAGCTGTTCAATTACGCCAAGGGCAAATACATCCCTGAGGCTGAGAAGTCCGTAGCCCAAAAGCTTCCCTTTGATGTGGAGACACCCGGGGAGGTCCAGATTTGGACCCCAGAGGAGGCCAAGAGGCTTTTGGATGAGGCTCTGCCCGAGGAATTGCCCTTTTTTGCCATCGCTCTCTTTTCGGGAATCCGTACCTGCGAGATATGCCGGTTGGATTGGTCGCAAGTGCGTCCTCACACGGATCCAGACGAGGCCCATATCGAGGTAAAAGCCGCCGGATCAAAGAAACAGTTGGGCCGCAGGATTGTGCCCATTCTGCCTGCTTTGGCGGCATTTTTGGAAAAGACGGGTGTGCCCAAAAGCGGTCGGGTTGTGCCAAATTCAAATATGATGACCCGGCAGGAGTTATTGGCTCAAAGGGCGGGGTTGAATTGGAAGCATAACGGTTGCCGTCACTCCTTTGGCTCCTACCGGATGGCCGATATTAAGAATGTCTACCAAGTCGCTGAGGAAATGGGGAACTCCCCCGCTATGGTGAAAAAACACTATTTCCAGGCGGTCACCAAAGCCGAAGCTACGCTTTTTTGGGCAATTCGACCTCATTAGCTTAGCCTAAATTTAACTGTTCATCAAAAGGCTTGATCCAGAAAAAGCGGGCTAGGCTTAACGTTTTGTATGGGAACTTCTGGAGCTCATTATTTTCAAAACAAAGCATTCACACTAGTGGAACTTTTGGTGGTGATATCAATTCTGGGTTTGTTGGTTGGTCTGGCGGTGCCGGCCATCCAATCGGCGAGGAACAAGGCAGATGATGCCGGGTGCCAGTCTAATCTACGCCAAATCTTTTTGGCGACCCAGCCTGCCGCGATGGATAACGGAGGGTGCTTCGTGGCGTTGAAAGTCTTTCCGTGGGATCCCAACGGAAAACTGAATTATAAGGCCGGTGAGGGGTGGGGCGCGCAACCCGAGCCAGCCTCGATCGGCGAAGTTTTGGGTCCGTACATGAACCTAGGCTCAGTCAAGACCATGGATGTCGATCCTGCGAAGGTGCCAAAAGTATTTTGCTGTCCGGCAGCGCAGAAAAATAAAAAGAATGATTGGATAAAAAAGTATGCCCAAGTCCGTTATAATGGATACGCGACAGGCAGGTCGTTTCCTCCCTTTGGGACCAGCCGAGCCATGCTCTTCATGGATGTTTGCTGGGGAGATTGGCCGGAAGAAAACTGGTCCCATCGAAGCCTTGCCCATGTGAATGTCGCCTATGCAGACGGAAGCATCCGATCGATGTCCTACAAGGAATTCATGCGGACCAATGGCGATCCCAATGCGGAATACCAAAAAGGATTCTTCATGGAAGGGTGGGTGGAATGAGCCGAGACATGTCAACCACGGACGATCAAGTGGCTTTAGTGCGCAAGATCCTGCGCACAGAGCAAGGACTGGAAATGGGCCTGCCAGAGCTGGCCGGAGAGCGGATTTCCGTCACGTTTTTTCGGCCGGATATCGTCCGGTTGCGGATTTCCCGGCAGGGGAAGTTTGAGGAGAAACCATCCTATGCCGTGCCCGATGCGATTGGGCAGATGGAACCGGCCCGGATCCGAATCGAAGAATTTAAGGATAGGTTCTTGATCGGCACGGATGCCATGGAGGTCTCGCTTTTTTTTGATCCTTTCCACGTGGAGATTCGACGCAACGACGGAAGTCCCGTCCTGGTTTCTTCACGGGACGCCGCAGGGCGTCGTTGGTTTTACCGGGAGGAAGGGGAGGGTTTTTGCGTCGGCAGGGGCATCGAGGGACAAGATGGAGTTTATGGGCTGGGGGAAAAGACCGGCTCGCTGAATAAAAACGGGCGGGCGTGGAAATTTTGGAATACGGATGTCCTTAATCCCAATGTGGCGGGCGGGCACCGGGAGACCCCCCACGAAAATCCCCTGCTAGATCCCACCAGCACCCAGTTTGATCCCTACTATGTCTCCATTCCTTTTTATCTGCACCGACCCTTTGGCAGTTCTCTGCTGGCCGGATCCTTTTTCAACAACCTGGGGAGATCCTCCTTTGATTTTACCCAGCCGGGCGAGGCGTTGTTTCGCTTCGAAAGTGGAGCTTACGAGGAGTTTGTTTTTTCGGGGCCTCATCTTCCCGGAGTTTTGAGGGGCTACACCGGCCTGACGGGCCGAATTTCGCTGCCACCCCTATGGGCCTTGGGTCACCACCAGTGCCGTTGGCATAACTACAACCAAGAGCAGGTGAAGGCCTTGGGAGCCAGGTATCGCCTGGAACAAATCCCCTGCGACGTCTTGTGGATCGACATTGACCACATGGACGGATACCGGGTTTTCACCTGGGACCAGCAAAAGTTTCCCGATCCCCCGAGGCTCCTTCGAGAACTGGAAAAGGAAAAGTTCCGGCTGATCACGATCATTGACCCTGGCATCAAGGAAGATCCCGGGTATCCGGTGTATGACGAGGCCATCCGGGAGAGACTCGTCTGTCTGGATGAGCAGGGGAATCCTTACGTGGGGCAAGTGTGGCCGGGACGCACCGTCTTCCCGGATTTCACCTTGGAGCAAGCCCGGCGTTGGTGGGGTCGGCTGAACGCCCGGCATGTTCAGGTCGGGATTGCGGGAATATGGAACGATATGAACGAGCCCGCCACGGGCGATGTTCCCGCAGAAGGAATGCGGTTTGATCACGGCCGGTCAGACCATGACCGTTTTCACAACGAATACGCCCTGCTCATGGCCATGGGGACCGTCGAGGGCCTGAAAAAGGCTATGCCGGGCAAGCGCACTTTTGTTTTGTCCCGGGCCGGATCGCCGGGAATCCAGCGCTATGCCGCCAACTGGCTTGGGGATAACTGCTCACGCTGGGAGCATCTCGGTTTAGCGGTTCGCATGGCCCTGGGGATGGGACTTTCAGGACAGCCTTTTGTGGGAGCGGATGTGGGTGGGTTCATGGAGGCCTGTTCCGCGGAACTGCTGGTCCGCTGGTACCAGTACGCCGCCTTCACACCCTTCTGCCGGAATCACAACACCGCGGCCCAGCCGGACCAGTATCCCTGGAGTTTTGGGCCCGAGGCCTTGAGGCTGATCCGGAAGGCACTGCAGCACCGGTATTTCTTGATGCCCTACCTTTACTCCCAGTTTCTCATCGCCAGTGAAACTGGCTTGCCGATCCAGCGGCCGCTGGCGCTTGGTTTTTCGCGCGATCTGAAAAGCTGGGAAGTGGAAGATCAATTTCTTTTGGGAGAACACATGCTCGTCGCGCCTGTGCTGGCCCCAGGCGCAACCCAGAGATCCGTCTATCTTCCCGCCGGTCATTGGTATCAATGGCCGAATGGCACCCATGAAATTTCCAAAGGGGAATGCCGTGTCACACCGGTGGACTTGGAAAGTATGCCCGTCTGGATCCGTGGAGGTGCGGTTATTCCATGCTGGCCGGAAGTGCCGCTTTCCACCATGGGATTCCATCCGGAAGTCATCGATCTCCATGTATTTTTTCCTGGGGAGAATGGGACCACGGAATCCGTGCTCCAAGAGGATGACGGGCTCACGGAAAACCATCGGCTCGGCCAACATCTGCGAACGGCACTTAACCTTCACCGCAGGGGCGAGCAAATCACCCTCCGTGGCACGGTGTCTGGGCGGCGATTCCCCGAGTTCCGACGTAATCTTTTCCGCCTTCGGCTCCATGCCCCCAAGGGAGAGACTTGGAGTCCGGTGAGCTTGCCAGCCTCAGCGGCTGGTTTTGAGATGAGCAATCGGGGAGAAGATTTTCAGGTTGAATTCCGAAGGGTTGGCTAAGGGGGAGGCCGTGGGCGCCTAGCGGGGCCTCAGTTTTTTGATCCGGTGGTGGCGATGCCCTGAATCAAGGTTCTCTGGGTCAGAAAAAAAAGAACGATCACGGGCAGGATCACGAGCGTCGAGGCGGCCATCAGGTGGTGCCAGGCCGTGCCGCCCTGCTGGCTTTGAAAGGATTGGAGGCCCAGGGCGAGGGTGAAGGTCCGCTGATCCGTCAGGTAGATGAGAGGTCCCAGAAAATCATTCCAGGTGGCCAGAAACTGGAACACCGCCACCACCAGCAGGACCGGCTTGGCGAGTGGAAGCACCGTGTGCCAGAGGATCTGCCATTCATTGCAACCGTCAATCCGGGCGGCCTCGGCTGTATCCTTGGGCAGAGAGAGGAAAAACTGCCGCAGCAGAAAGACGTGAAAGGCGCTGGCAAAAAAGGTGGGAATCCAAAGAGGCTTGAGGGATCCAATCCAGCCAAGATTTTTGAACAGCCCGTAAATTGGCACCATGATGGCGGGGAACGGAATCATCATGGTGGCCAGACAAAGGGAAAAGAGTTTGTTGCGACCGGGCCATTCCAACCGGGCAAATCCGTAGGCGGCCAGCGTGCTACTGACCAGGGTGCCGACCACGGTCAGAAGGCAGAGGAGCAGAGAGTTGCCCGTATATCGCCAAAAATATCCCATGGCACGGATAGCGTCCGGGTAGTTCTGCCACTGCAGGCTGCTGGGAATCCAGCGGGGCGGCACGGTCATGGTTTCGGCCAAAGGCTTCAGCGAAGTCGAGACCATCCAGGCCATCGGGGCGAGGAAGGTGACCGCCAGTGCCAGCAGGAGCAGGAAACGGATCGTTTTTCCCCAGGTCATCTTCAGGCACCCTCGTAATGCACGTGGCGGGAGGAAAGCCGGCTGGCGACCCACGTGAGTCCAAGAATGAGGCAAAAAAGGAAAAGGCCGATGGCGCAGGCGTAGCCCATGTTCCAGTACTCAAAGGCGTGCTGGTAGAGGTAGGTCGCCAAAAAAAGCAGGGAGCGCTCCGGACCGTCCCCGCCCTCGGTCATGACATAGGGGACGGCGAAGACCTGGAAACAACCGATCAGGGCCATGATCCCATTGAAGTAAATCACGGGGGACAGGGTGGGCAGCGTGATGTGCCACAGCTTTTGCCAAGCGGAAGCGCCATCGATGTCGGCAGACTCATACAAATGGCGAGGCACTTCCTGGAGTCCGGCCAGGAAGATGACCATCGGGTGGCCGACTCCCCAGAGGCCGGTCAGAACCAAGCCGGCGAGGGCAAAACGCGGGTCCTGCAGCCAGTTGGGTGGGGCCCACGAGGCGCCGAACAGATGATTTCCCAGGCCCAGAAAAGGACGCAGGCAGGCGTTGACGAGACCGAGATCCCCGTTCAGCAGCCAGAGCCAAAGGACGGCCAAGCAAACCAAAGGCATGAGGGAGGGGAGAAAAAACACAGTTCGGAAAAAACCGCGGGCGGGAATATCGGCGTTGAGCAGCAGCGCCAGGAGAAAGGAGAGAATTAGCCCCAGCGGCACCGAGACCAAGGCGAAGAGAACCGTATTGCCGGCCGCTTTCCAGAAAATCGGATCCTGGGCGAGGTTGGTGTAATTCTCCGGCCCGATCCAGACGGCCGGGGCCAGCACGGAATAGTCGCACCCCGATAGATAAAGGCTGGAGAGAAAAGGATAGAGGGAGAGGGCCAAAAAGCCCACCAACCAAGGCGCAATGAAACAGAGACCGGTGGTCAGGCGGCGACAGTCCATGGAGGTCATGGGGAACTCCACTGTTTTTGCAGGATCCCAGCCAGGCGGGACCAGCGATGCTGACTTTTTTCCAACTCGGCCTGCAGATGGTTTTGCACCTGCCGCAGCACCTCCTCCGGAGTGGCGGTGCCGTTCCAGACTTTGCCAAAAGCCTGCTTCATATCGTTTTCCATCATGGCCCAAAGGGTGAAGGGGGGAACACGTTTGGCCTGGGGGCTCTTCGCCAGCTCCAGAAACGTGCGGATATGCGGATTCGGGTGTTTTGCAAAAAAGTCCGGACTGACTTCGCGGAGAGGCGAAAATTTCCTCTGTCCCAAACAGAGCTTTTCCATGTTTCCCTGGCGGCTGACGTACCGTAGAAACTCAAACGCCTCGCGGGGATGTTTTGCGCCGGCCGGAATCACCAGCACATCGGTCTCCACCAAGGTGACCGTTCCCAGGCGGGCTGGGTCGGAGGTGGGGAAGGCAGAAACGCCCCATTCAAAACCCGCCGGGGCGTATTTCTCAATAAAGGTGTGGATCCAAGGCCCTTGAAGTACCATGGCCACCCGTCCCGTGAAAAAGGCGTTTTGTGGGGACGCAAAATTTCCGAACCCATCCCGGAAACTAAGGAGATCGCGGCTGGCAAAACGCTGGGGATAAGTGGAAATCCACTCCATCGCCGCAAGGTTGCCGGCATCATCCATGGTCATTTGCTCTCCGTTCCAGAGCTTTCCCCCAAACCACCAGCCCCAGATCGCCGGCCACCATCCGGGCTCAGAGGGCAGGTGACCGATCGACTGGAGGCGTCCGTTCGTGTCCCGACGGGTCAACCGGTCGTTGATGCGCTCAAGTTCGGCGATGGAGGAGGGGGGACGATCGGGATCCAGCCCGTTTTCGCGGAAGATTTTTTTGTTCCAGACCAGACCGAGCGAGGCGGGTGAGCTCGGTAACGCCCAGAGGTGGCCCAGGTGGTTGCAGATTTCCCAAAAAATCGGAATGTAGGCCTCTTCCCCCAATCCGGCCTCTTGGGCCAGTTGATCCAGCGGGGTAAGGGCGTTGTTTTCAGCATAGACCGCCAGGGTGTTGCCGAAGAGGCCGGCGATATCCGGGGGCACGCCCCCACCGATCGAGAGCATGAGTTTCCGGTTGATGTGGCTGGTGGAGGAAAACTCGACCCAGATCCGGTCCTGTGACCGGTTGAAATCATCGACCACGGCGCGCATAGCTTCGGCTTCCCAACCCGACCACTTGTCCCAATACCGGATCACCGTGCGACCGGCGGGAACGCCGAAATCTCCTGCGCATCCGGCAAGCCAAAGAGCGGCGAGCAGGGAAAGCCGAGGCAAAGAGCGACTCATGGCTTGGAAAGAGGGTCAACTGCACCGTACTGCAGAAGCAGAGTTGCATGCACGCAAAAAGGGGGCAAGGCCACGAGCAGGGTTGCGCCCTTGTCCTCCCACTTCACAGGGGTGGGGTGGGCAAAGCCGGTGGCGTCCGGCGAGCAGAATAAAATCCGGCGGGGGACAACCCCAGCGATCTTGGGAATTTCCAGTCGGGCTTCGCGCAGGGGTTCGGGCCACGGCATCGGGGAACTCCAGCGCCGATCCGGTCCCAACCGGAGAATCTGGATGGTCAGTGTCTGGCGATCTTGGGCGGCAAAGGTCCGGGTGAGGCCGTCTGAAAACGGGATGTCCAGGGGCACATGGATCACCTTTGGTCCGTGGGTGTAGCCATAAAGGAGGGCATCGTGCCGATAGTAGGCGGCCAGCAGTTCGTGATTGCCGGAACGAACGGCCGTGTGCTCCGGATAAAACAGGCTGTTGAGGCCGTGCATGGTCAGATTCTTCTCGTCCGGTTCCCCCCCGACCATGAGGGAGCCGGCACCGGTCATGGTGGCGCCGAGAATCCGGGCGAGGGTTCCGGGTGGCCACGAGGTCTGTTTGGGCTGCATGTCCGCCGGGTAGAGCTTGAGGATGACCCGCTGCTGGCGCGGCTCCCGCTGGCGCAGGCAGATGTCCACGAGCTCCTCGAGTTCATCGGTGTAAAACCGCCAAATCTCCAGAAACTGGAAATCGGTCACGTCCTTCATGAGTTCCGCGCCGAATTCGTTCACGCTGTTGAAGGAGACGAGGCCCTCCGGCTTGGCCTCGTGGGTCAGGCGCTGGACCTGTCCCACGAAGTCATGCAGGACATCGACGAGCAGATCCCCGTTCCGGCGGCTCCCCTGGGCAAAGAAGCGGGTGTCAGGTTTGTCCCCGTAGGAGTCGATCTCAAAACCGTCGAAAGAGAAGAGGTCTGCTGGGCTGTCGTTGAGGGCACGACGAAATTCCCCCAGAACGTGGGCCTGCCAGGGAGAGTCGTCGGCCACATTCATCAGCCAAAACCATTTGGGCTTTTTTTGCCGATCGGCCTCGGTTTCGGTCATGATGTCGCCGTTAAAGATTTTCGGAACCCCTTTTTCGTCTGTCATGGGGTGAGGATGTTTTCGGTAGACACTTTCCGAGGCGGCATAGGCCGCCACGTAGGCCAGGGAAAGGATCCCCCGCTGCTGGGAGGCCTGGATTTTTTGGCGGACGATGTCGCCAGAGATGGGAATTCCAAATGGCTCGTACTTGTACTCCTTCTCCGTGGGGGCGTAGATCCCGTGGGCAGGGAAGTAGTCGTAGAACTCGACGGCGTTGATGCCTAATCGGGCCAGCATGCCGGCCTGTCCCGCGGCATTGACCTCGGCGCCGGGGCGGTAGTCGGTAAAGAAGCCGTAGCGGAGGTCGTCCACCACGCGGGCGACGGTCGTGAGGACGATTTCGCCGATGGCGCATGGGTTTTTAGAATCTCCCCAGATGAGTTCCAGTCGCTGGGCTCCCTCGGTGGTTTTCGGTGGCAAGGCGAAGGTTTTGGCTTGGCCATTCCAAGACAGCGACTGACGGCCGGTCTCCTCCCCGGTCGGAGCGTAGAAAATCAGCTCGAGGGGATGTACCTGCTCTCCCGCCAAACCCTCCGGGGCAGCGACACGTAGTTCATGGGCTTGGCCGGGCTGAACCCAGGTTCGGACTGTCTCCAAGGATAGGCGGGGAGGGGAAGGGGGCCGGAGGGCGGGGTAACTCCGTGGCTCCCCGGGACCGGACCAGGTTTTCTTTTTCAACTCTGCGTCGGAGGGGCGGAAAATGGAATGACCCTCCCCGTCATTTTCTCGGACCGAGGGATCGGGCAGCCAGCGGAATTCTCCTTTAGGCGTTTCCACTACAAAGGAGTATCTGATCTCCACGGGGTGGAGTTTTTCCTCCCGATGCCAGAGACCAGCATCCGTTTTGCGCATGGCAAAACGCGGATTGGTGATCCGTCCGTTGTTATTGAAGGCCCAACCGTTGTAATTCCCGGCCAGGTAAACATTCTTGGCGTCGGCCTCGGTCTGAAAACGGAAGAGGATGGAGTCCCCGCGCTGCAAGGGGGGACCGACCCCATCGGAACCTTCCGGAAGCGAAACTTTCTTTGCGCGGAAACTTTCCACGTCCTGCCAAACTTTCTCCCATGAGGTGTTTTGGGGCATGCTTTCGACGGTCTTCGGCTTTTGCCCGCGGGAGTTGGTGCAACCGGTCAAAACCAAAAGAAAAAAAAGACACCTAAGGGCGCGTCGAGAGGATGACCAAGCGGAACTGGAATGGAGGGGAAGATTCAATCGATGGAATGTTTCTTTCTATCTGATATTGAGGAAATGTCTTCGGCTTTCCTGTTTAACTGTTTAACATACTGCTCATTGAAAGCCCAAGGTTCCAACTTGAGGATCGGTCCGGTGTCTGCGCCCACCATCCGATCTGTAGCGAAAGTGGCCAAGGTTTCCACCGCCACGGTCTCGATGGCCATGAGAAATGACCCTCGTATTACCCTGGAGGTCCGAGAGCATGTTCAGAAATTGGCCAAAAAATGCGGGTATCAGATCAACCCGGTCGTTTCCCGTCTTCTTTCGCAGATGCGTTCGAACCAATCCGCCGCCCGGCAGGGCATTCTCGGCTTTCTGTCCACCTCCTCGCATTCCGAGGACGCCTCTTGCGCCTTCACCAAAACCTGGTTGGCGTCCGCCCGCCAGCGGGCGGAGGAGTTGGGTTTTTGGCTGGATGAATTTGCGCTGCATGAAAAAGAACTCTCGCCGGGCCGCTTGCTGGAAATTCTCGAGGCCCGCAACATTCGGGGGCTGATGTTGGCCGGGCCCTTCCTCGATCACTCCATTCCCCGGGATCTGTACGACATTCTGGGACGCTCCAGCGTGGTGGTGGTGGGGGAGCGAACCTCGAAGCCGGCCCTGGATTGTGTTTTGAATGACCAGTTTTTGACGACCTCGGATGCCGTGGCCAAGTGTTTGGCCTCGGGCTACCGGCGGCCGGGCCTCTGCATTCATCCGGATTTGGATGGGGTGGTGGAAAATCGGTTTTCGGCAGGATTCCTGGTTTCGCAGAGACAACTCCCGGCCGACCGCCAGATCCCGGAGCACCCCTATCAGGCACGGGGTGAGAAGGATTTCGTGGCCTGGGTCCGCCGATATCACCCCGACGTGATTCTGACCCTGCACCCGGAAATCAAAATTTGGCTGGAGAAAATGGGAACGCCTAGTCCCCAGTCCATTGGGTTGGTGCATCTGGACCGAACCGAGGAGCTGACCGGTTGGTCCGGGATGAAGCAGGACCATGAACACCTTGGGACCGCCGCAGTCGAGATGTTGATCAACCATCTCTTTCACAATGAGGTGGGCATCCCTCCTTTCCAGCGTTGTCTTTTTCTCGGCTCCCGCTGGGTGGAGGGCCGGACCACGTTACGATTGGCATCTTCCCGTGAGGCTACCTCCAAACCCGGTGGCACCGGAAAGCCATCCACCCGAAACGAAACTACCCAAAGGAGAAAATCCCCATGAAACCCCTCGTATCCACCCTCATCATGATGTTGGCCGGTGGCCTTGCCTCCGGCGATGCCGCCACCCCAGGGGAAGACACCCCGGACTCCTCCGAATACGCAGGCGACAAATGGGAAAGCGGCCAAAACGCCGGAAAGGGGTTTGTGGGCTGGAACCTCGTCACGTCCGGGCCGGAGGCCGGCGCCAAGATCGGCGACTCCTCCAAGCATTCGATGGGCATCAATACTTCCGCTGGCAAGGCGTTTGGCCTTTTTGCCAAGGGCAAGGGCGCCAGCGTGGAGGCCTACCGAACCCTGGATGCGCCTCTGCAGCTGGGCCAAACCCTGGAACTGCAGCTCTCGGTTAATTTTCGCAATGGGAACAAGGGAATCGACCTGCGTAAAGTGGGCGACAACGCCACGATCTTCAACCTCAACATCGGTGGGGATGACTACAAAGTGAACCTGGCCGCCGCCGGGAACGGATCCTTGGGAAGCGAATATTCCGACAAAACCGTCTTCACGGTCGTGTTCACGCAAAGGGATCCCACCGGGGGCACGTGGAAAATCACCCGGACAGGCGGGGTGAGTTCCACCCATGAAGGCAACTACGAGGGAATCGCCGGCGGATTGAAGTTTTATGTCATGGATACGGATCCCGGCCCGGAGAATGAGTTTTGGTTTAACCATCTCAAGATCACCGGATCCGCCAAACCCTGAACCTGGGCCAGCGGGAGTCTCCTTTTCGGAAGATGGAGGATTAGGGGATCGAAAGGGCTTGGCCGTTGGTGGGGTCGAAAAAGCGGGCCCGGTCCGGGTCCGCGCGGAAGCTTCTCTTACTTCCGGCCTGGGCTTGGGCACTTTTCTCGTCCGTGCTCCGGATCACCAAGGAATGGCCGCCCGTCCGCACATGCAGGTAGGTTTCCGCTCCCATCGGCTCCACCAAATCCACGGCGGCGGAAAAAGTCACCGTCTCGCGGGGGGTGGCCTCCGCGATATGCTCCGGACGGATGCCCAGCACGATTTCCCGATCCCGATGGGAAGTCAGGTGCCGGGAGGACTCGGCCGTTAAGGACAGCTGCACGGGGCCAAGGGAGCCTGCGGGGATTTTTTCCCGGAAGGCAAGACGGTCGCCCGCCCCCACGAGGGAGCCCTCGAGAAAATTCATCGGGGGGCTGCCGATGAAGCCGGCGACAAAGCGGTTGGCGGGATTCCGATAGATTTCCATGGGCGTGGCGATCTGTTGGACCCGCCCCTGGTGCATCACCACCATGCGGTCCGCCATGGTCATGGCCTCGACCTGGTCGTGGGTCACGTAAATCATGGTGCTCTGCAGGCGGCGGTGTAGCCGGGTGATTTCCGCCCGCATCTCCACCCGCATCTTGGCGTCGAGGTTGGAAAGCGGTTCGTCAAAGAGAAAGGCCTTGGGTTGGCGCACCATGGCCCGACCGAGGGCGACGCGCTGTCGTTGGCCGCCGGAGAGGGCCTTGGGCTTGCGCTCGAGCAGATTGTCCGGTTCGAGCAGACCCAGAATCCGGGCCGCCTCATCGACCCGGCGGGCGATCTCGTCCTTGGCCAAGCCCCGCAATTTCAATCCGAAGGCGAGGTTTTCGCGGACGGACATATGCGGGTAGAGGGCGTAGTTCTGAAAGACCATGGCGATATCCCGATCCTTGGGGGCGACCTCGTTGACCTTGCGGTCCTCGATATAGATCGCTCCGGAAGTGATATCTTCCAGGCCGGCAATCATCCGGAGGGTGGTGCTTTTGCCGCAGCCGGAAGGGCCCACCAAGACCATGAATTCCCGGTGGCGGATCTCGATGTTCACATGGTCCACCGCGGTCTTGCCCGGGCGGCCTTTTTCCCCGGGGTAGGATTTGACTAAATTTTCGATCCGGACCGAAGCCATAGGGCTTGACGCTGAACGAAGGTCCTCCGCGGGGCAATCCGCGTGGAGGTCTAACTGTTAATCAAACATTTGGGCTTAAACCCGCCCCTAAGCCTCAGGATCCACCCCAACTCCTATTCTGTGGTGTTTAACGTGTAAATATTCGCAAACTTGATCCATACGCTTGCGAGGTAAATATTGTCTCTATGTCTATTCATATCTTTGCCAAAACGAGAAAAATCTTAACCCTGTTTTTGGGATGGGTGGGTTGGTTCTTGGCTGGCGAAGCCAAGGCTCAGTTTACTTTCGCCACGGACAATGCGAGCAACTCGGCTTACAGCGATGGTTGGACCAGCGGCGACAACGGGGGTTCAGGGTTTGCCGCTTGGAGCTTATCGATCCCCGCAGCGAATGCCGGCGTATTCATTGGAAATCCTGCCACCAATGGCATGGGGACCACCGGGATCGGCACCACGGCGTTTGGCCTGTTTTCTTCAGCCAATAACAGCGGTTATGTCAGCGCGACCCGCGACTTCAACACCGGTCTGCAAGTTGGAGACACTCTCAAGTTTAATTGGGCGATGAATTACGACAGCTCTGGCGGAGCCAAAGGGTTTGATCTGAAAACCTCCACGGGCGCCAATGTCTTTAACGTCAATAATGCCAGTAGTTCAACCAACACCATTAATGCGGGGGGAGTTGCCTCCACCATGGGTGGATATGGGACGATCCCGATGACCGTTACGGTAGCCAGAACCACCAATGGGTATAGTTTTTCCATGACCAGTCGCACCAACTCCTCCGTGGTCTTTAACACCAATCTTGCGACGACAAGTGTGATTTCAAGAATCAACCTCTATGAAGGCAATCAGGGAGACAGCCTCAACCAACGCAATATCTATTTCAACAACTTCTCCATTTCCAATTCAGGGGTTTTCACCCAGGGAGGAACCATCACCAACGCCAACACTTTCACCGGTACGGGTAATCTTTCGGTGGGGAACAACACCACGCTCGTGATGAGTGGCGGAGGGGCCAATAACTACTCCGGCACCACCACGATTGACGCAGGCAGCACCTTGCGCCTCGCCGGAAGCGGCACCTCGGGCTTCGTCAGCGCCATTTCCGGGAGCGGCGCGCTTTCCGTGGGCTCCGGCACGGTGACTCTTTCTGGGACCAACTCCGGCTTCACCGGCAAAACCGCGGTCACCGGCGGAACCTTGTCCATCGATTCCGATGCCCGTTTGGGAGCGGCGCCGGGCGCGGCCACGGCGGACCAGTTGACGTTGGGGGGTGGCACCTTGGCGACCACCGCCAGCTTCACCCTGGACCAAAACCGGGGAATCACCCTGAGCAGCGGCTCAGTCAGCACCGTGAACGTCGCCGATGGTACGGCTCTGACTTATAACGGGGTGACGGCAGGAGGCGGGGGTCTGGGCAAAAACGGCACCGGCACCCTGATTTTGGGCAGCGCCAATACGCATACGGGACAGACGTTTTTGCGGGAAGGCACAATTCTTCTGGGAAATGACCGAGCCTTGGGATCGGGCACGTTCATGTTCTCCTTTGCGACCAACACGGCCAAGACTTTGGCCAGCCTTGGCGGCACCAGCCGCCAGATCACCAATGCGATCCAGATCTATAACGACGCGACTCTGGGCCAGGCCTCTGGCAACACCGGTTCGCTCAATTTCTCCGGTACGGTTGATTTGGGGAGTGACGCGGGCATCCGGATATTGACCACGGCCGACGGCACCACCCATACCTTCAGCGGGCAGATCAGCGGGCTCCGTGGCATCGTCAAAAAAGGTGGAGGAACCTTGGTTCTGTCCGGCAACAACACCTTCACAGGGGCCAACTATCTTGTCGGGGGGATCACCGCAGTGGCCGCCAACACCGCAGCGGGCACCGGCACCCAGTATCTGGGCGAAACTTTTGGTTCTGACGCTGCCACCCTCGTTCTGGCGGGATCCGGGATCACCATGGCCAATGCCATCAACGTGCGGAGTGGTTCGTCCGGCACAAAAAGGATCGAAGCGTACAACACCTCGGGAACCTCGACCTTAAGCGGGACGATCACCTTGGACGCCAACACCACCCTGGGAGCCAACTACGGGGGAGCGCTGGCCTTGACGGGTGCCACCGCGAATCTTGCCGCGAATACCATTCTCACCGTGACCAACAGCGCGGCGGTGACAATCGCCAACCAGCTGATCACGGCCGGGGACGCGCTTTTGGCAAAGCGGGGGAGCGGAACCCTTTCCCTCACCCACGGAAGCAACTACGGGGATATGCGTTACGACCTCTACGGAGGCACTTTGGAGGTTTCCCAGGAGGGTAACCTGGGCAACGCCTCCACCTTTAAGGCCAACAAGGTGTATCTTAACGGGGGCACCCTCAAGGCCACGGACTCCTTCGTCTTTGGGGCCAACAACGGAATCACCCTTGGTTCCAACGGCGGCACTTTTGAGGTGGCCGCCACCAAGACGCTGGAACTGCAGCAATATCTCAATGACATGGAGAATACCGGTGTCTCTCTCAACAAAACAGGAGCTGGCACCCTGTCCCTGACGCGCGGGACCTCCTACGACTTGAGCGGAACCACGTGGAAGGTCACGGAAGGAACGCTCAGCACCTGGAATCCGAACGGGAACCTTTCCGCCACCACGGAGCTGGGCGGGGCCGCCACCACCGGGACGTTCCAGTTCCAAAAGACGGACGGTGCCGTCAGCACCGACCGGAGCTTTCTGGTCAATGCGGGCGGAGGAAAGATTAATGTGACGGCCGATGGTTTGACGGTGACCGGGGCCCTGAGCGGTTCGGGCGTTTTCTCCAAGGAAGGGAGCGGTCGCCTGACTCTTGCGGGAAACAACACCCTTAGCGGCAATACCACCGTGGCGGCCGGATCGCTGGTGGTGAACGGATCCTTGTCCAACAGTGCGGTCCTGGTGCAAAACGGGGCCTCGATCGGCGGTTCCGGTAGCCTGGGTGCGCTGACCATCGCCTCGGGGGGAACCTTGGCGGTGGGCAACAGCCCTGGAACCTTGACGGCCCAAAGCGCGCTTTGGAACGGAGGCGGTCATTACCAGGTGGAGATCAGTGGTTTCCCGCTTTCCCTGCAGGAGGGGGCCACCGGCAGCAATTTCCTGGGAGGAGCGGGGACTAACTGGGATTACTTCAACGTCTCTACGACCCTCACCATCAACGCGTCCTCGGGCAACAAGTTTATCATCGATGTGGCTTCGTTGCTGGCCGACAACAGTTCGGGCAACGCTTCTGGCTTCTTGTCACAGTACGACTACACCATGGCGATTGCCACGGCGGCGGGGGGGATTTCCGGATTCGATAGCAGCTATTTCGGCTTCGATCTGAGCAAATTCACCAACTCGCGGGACTATGCTCCCTGGATGACGCATGGGAATTATGCCCCAGGCAGTTTCAACGTCTCGCTCTCGGGCGACTCCAAGACTCTCTATCTCAACTACGCCCGGGCGATTCCTGAGCCAGGCAGCGGCGCGCTCGCGCTTGTCGGTCTTGGGGTGCTGGCTTTAAACCGCAGGCGCCGCAGGAAATAGCAGATAGGATATAGGAGACAGGGGGAGTCGTTAGCGGGGGCCAACTTGCTCGCCCCTACCGGGGGGTTGAAGAAGGGGGTCAGGCCCTGACATTCCACGATGCTGCATGTTAGGGTGCAGACCCCTGAAGAGCTGGGAGTGGAAGAGGGCGGTGCAGAATTTTATAGGAGCTAGCAGTTAGGAGATGGGGGTTCATGAACGTGAATGTGACCGTAAACGGAAAGTCGGAACCAGTTTAAGAAGGTAGAGGGTTGATATTGCTGCCTTCTCTTGAGGTGATGGCGGCCACCCTGCCAGCCAAGATCGCTTCCTCCGGCCGGGTCCAACTTCAGCGGATTTGAACCGGGAGGAGTCTTTTTCCCTTGGCGGAGTTAAGGGGTGACGATCACCTTGTAGAAACGGCGGGAGGGGCCCGGGTTGGCATCGGTCCAAGAAGTGGTGCTGCCCGCGGAGGCCGCGACTGTGATGCCTTGCATAGAATTGAAGGAGGAGCTGGAGAGGCTATCCGACCACTGGACCTGATAGGTTTTCCCAGGGACACTCGGCCAAGTCAGCGTCATCGTCCCCGCACCGGGCTGCAGCTGGGAGACCTGAAAAACGGACTGGGGGTTCATGGGGTTCGTGCCGGCGATTTCCTCGGCGGAGTTGATCATGCCATCCCCATCCTGATCGGTGCTGGGATTCAGAAAGGTGTTAGTGAGGCTGGCTGTGCCCATGGCACTGGTCTGGCTGTAATCCAAGGAGTGCAGGGCCTGCACCGAAACGGAGATTTGGTCGCCGATGGATCCCAAGACGGAAATCTCGGTCAACCCGGTGAGAGAGGTGGTGGAAACACCGTTCTTATTGACGATCACCCGATAAATCGCCGCGAATCCGTCGGACGAAGCCGCGGGACTCCAAGTGAACTTGATGGAACTGCTGGTGGTGTAAGGATACGGATTGGGGCCGATGGGGGTACCGGAAACGGCTGGGGGTGCGTTTGGCGCCGCCGAGGAGGCGGTTGCGGTGGTCACCGTGCCTCCGGTATCGGTCAGGCCGGACGAGTTGACGAAAGAGAACGCGAGGTTGGTGGCTCCCGAGGGCACCGGGTAGGTCATGGTCCAGATATCCGGGCTGACGCGGGTCATTGGCGGGAAGGGCAGGATTTCCTCGGTCCCGTTGTTCGGTCGGATTCTGGCCATCACGGCCGCGGAATTACTCAGCGAACGGCCACCCGCGAAGTAGGTGAGGGTGGCCTGTTGTCCGCGGACTGGAGAGGCGGGGGACCAGGAAAAATTGGTGGTGTTGGTCCGGAGGTAGACCTCATCGAACTGGGCTTCGGTGAGGGTTCCGTCCGAGTGACCGCAAGCGGCAAGCCCGACCAGGAAGGTGGTTCCGATCGAACTCACGTTGGTGGTACCCAAAAGGATCCAAGCTTGACCGTTGGTGGAGTAGTAACCCTCGAAGGTGGTTCCGGTTTTTCTGAGCCGGAGCCATGCCGGGGCGGAAAATCCAGCCTGCAGGGTTTTGGTGGTGCTTCCTCCGGTGGAGTTTCGACGCTGCAGGATCACCCCGTTGTCGGCCCCGGCCACATTGTCCGGGGTCACGAAGATCGAGGCATGCCGGGAGCCAGGGTTGGTCGTGCTACGAACCATCAGGCCGGCTTTGGCCCATGGATCCGTGGGGGCCAGGTGGGACACCTTGGCTTGAAGATCCAGGTCGCCGGTGCGGGACTGCCAGAGAAAATGGAGCTCATCGTTGGTGCTTTCGATGTCGGCCCCGGAGGCCCGGAGCAAATAGGAACGGGGCCCCGTGGACACCGTCCAGCCCACTGCTCCCACTGCCCCCACATCGGTGGACGCCCACTCGTTGGTGATTTGATAGGAGCGCGTCGTGGGACTAAAGCGCAGGTTGTAAAGGCCGTTGGTGGCGATGCTCAAAAGAAGATTACTCGTGGTGGGTGTGATAGCGATACCGTTGGGGCCCGTAGCCCCTCCCCAGTCGGTCCCTTGAAAATAGAGGTCATCGGCAAATTTTATCTGATAGTTGTTGCTCATCCCCGGATAAAGGTGCGTGCCGAGAGGGACACGGTCCGCCTGCCAGGCTCCATCAACCCAGCGCATGGGAATATCCTGCAACCGCCACTCCGTGAAGTTGCCACCGGCAAACATCCGGGACCCGGCCAACACCGTGTTGGTCTGGTTGAGATCGGCCGCGTAGACATAGCCACTTTTCCGGACATCCAGAACCTCCACCTGAATTTTGGGTGTTTCCGTCACCGTGTTACTGCTGACCAAGGTCACTTTGCCTGCCGAATCGGTTACCCCGCTGAGAGTTTCCTGGAACGATCCCAAAAAAGAGGCCGTCAAAGTCGCGCCGCTGGCGGGGTTTCCGGATCCGTCCGTCACGGTCCAGATGGCCCGGGCTCTCAGCCCGCCGGAGGCTCCGGCGACTGTGTCGGTGGTGAGGGAGCCCAGTCGGATCGCGGGAAATCCAGAAAGGGAAGCGGCGCTGGGGGCGAGACGAAAGACCCGGCATCCATGCGCCGGGATGCTATAACTGAGGGCGGAAGCGGTCCCCAGGTCGGCGTGTTGCCAGAGGTCACGCACCCGGGCGGAGGAAAGGCCGATCTGGGAAAGGTTGAGGGTGCGGGTCTGCGGAGTGTCCTCCCGGTTCAACAGGCCCACGATCCAGTCGCCATTCGACATCTGGCCCGTCCAGATTTGGCTGTTGATCGAGGTGACGTCATTCGTCAGGGGCTTGCCGACAAAACCGTCCTGGTTTAGAGCCAGCATCTCCGGGTTGGTGTAGAGCCATAGGTGACGTCCCAAGGTGGGAACGGTGTCGGACACGGTCACCGCTGCGCCGGCGAGCAGACAGGAGGATATCACGGTTTTTCGTTCCTCGTCGCTGACAAAGGTGTTCAGGCGAATGAAGTCAGGATCGAGGATCATTTTCCCGCGGCCGGCGATGGAGGACCAGTAGGTAAGACCATCCATGGGATTGGCGAAGACCGACCAACCCACGCGTTTGCTTCCGCGGGCCTCGTTGTTCCAGCGGGTCCAGCCGCCAAAAAAGGTGTCCTCATTGATGCGGATCATGTGTCCGTAAAGCTGTTCGGTCGCCGCTTCGTTGTAGAGGTGGGGCATCACCAGGCTGAGGAACACGCCGTATTGGTCGGCGGCCTCGCGCATCCAGCGGAGGGCGGTGGCATATTGGGTCGGATGTCCGCCCGCCCGGGTGTTGGGAACCGTGCCGGTTAAGTAGCGGTCGGTGCCGGTCTCGTACCAGGAAAGGAAATCGACCCGGAGATAGTCGATGCCCATGTCGGCAAAATATTTGATGTAGCCTTTCACGTAGGCCTCCGCACCGGGCCGGTCGATCTGCACCCACCAAGGATCGTCGGCGGCGAAGAGGCTGGACACCGGAAGGGTGGTGTTGGTGATAGTGGCCGTGGTGTTGTGGTTGTCCACGTGGAGCCAAAGGGGATTGCCATACATTCCCAGCTTCATGCCCCGGGATTTGAGGTTGGCCGCCCACCAGGCGAAGTCTTTTTCCCAATTCCGGGAATGGGTGAGGCGGTAGCCGTTGGCATTGATCTTGGTCGTGTCACCCCAGCCATCGACACAGACCATGTTGTATCCAAAAGGCTTGAGCTTCGCCTCGACCATGTCGACGTGGGCGGAAAATTCCGACTCCGGCATATAGTTCTGCGAACCGGGCAATCCCGTCCGCTCCCGCATGATGTGGTATTCATAAATACTCGAATAAAGGGGAGCCTTGTAGGGATTCGTAGGGAATGGCTGGGAATGAGCAATCTGGTGGAAAAATACCCAGAAAAGACCCAGGGCCGGCCAGGCTTTTAAAATGCGTAAACTGTTCACCATCTGAAATTTATTTTAAAGATGATTAGTCAATGTGCAACGACCGGATGGTTTAACTGTTTAATCATCCTCCCTTTGATTTGCGTTTATCGCGATATTAGCATCTTGATATGAAGTGTTTGCGTGATGTGGCACGCGTCCAACGGAGGGTGCCAAAAAATAGATGCCATTTAGGTCTCCTCCTTCTGGTTCTTCTTATCGTGTCACCCTTGTGGCGTGCGCAGGGTCAGACCGTAGTTGCCCAGGACAGTGCCACCAACGCCGCATACAACGCTGGTTTTGGGAACTCCAATTCTGGAACCGGCTTTGGGGCTTGGAGTTACAGCGGCACCTCCGGCACGGGATTTGCGGGCCGCTACATCAGTGCCACCAATACGAACGGCACCGTCTCGGGTATTTCCGGTTTTACCGGGAGAGCCTGGGCCTTGTTTGCCAATCCCACAAACTCCGGGGCTTACGCCTCCGTGGCGCGCGGTATCTCCAACGGCTTGGGGGTAGGGCAGATCTTCAGCTTTCGGTGGGGGTTGAATTTTGATTCTGCCGCGGCCAGCGGCAGCAAGGGATTCCGCCTGTTGGCTGGCGGCACCAATTCCAACAACGCCGTTCTCACTTTGTCCATGTCCAATAATGCTCAGATCCGTGCCAACGGGGCCCTTTTAACAACCAACTACGGCACCCAGTCCTTTGTCGTGAATATTGAGCGCCGGACTTCCACCCAACTGCGGGTTTATGGAACCGGGCGGAATGGTTCGGAGACGTTCGACTTGGTGGTGCCCGTTTCCGGATCCTTGCCGGATCAGATCCAATGGTATGCCAATCAGATGAGCAGCGGGGGCGAACGGGAGCCGAGATTTAGCGAATTTCAGATTGTGCAAAGCAATCTGCCTTCGGCCACCCCGAGTAACCGCTTGGTCACGATCGCAGGGAGTTTCCAAGGATGGAACGCGGCCGCCACAAATACTGGCACCCTGAGCAACAATGTCATGTCGGCTGTCCCTGGTCAGACCAACGCCTACGTGCTGAACTACTACGCCTCCCAGGCCGGTTCCTTTCTTTTTAAGTTCACTGACGGCACCTTCACCGGCGCCCGCAGTCCCTGGGGGATGTCCCCCTTGGCGGGCTATGCCATGACCCAAAAAGGCAATGGGGGTGATATTCCCCTGATCATCACCAACCGAGGCCTGTACACTTTTCAATTCAACCCGGAAACCCTGGCCTACAGCGTGGCCCGTGCCTCCTATGCTAATTACGCCGCTTTCGCCGCCGCCTACCAGATCGGGGCGGGTACCGACGATGCGGACGGGGACGGGTTGACCAATCAGGAGGAGTTTGCCGCCGGCACCGACCCCTTGGCCAGCGATACGGATGGCGACGGTTTGACCGACAAGGCCGAATTGGAGGGGGCGTTTGGCGCCTCCGTCGTCACCAACCCGCTCAATCCCGACACGGATGGGGACGGATTACGGGACGGTTGGGAGGTCAGCAACGGGCTTGATCCCACCGACAATGGCACCGCCGTCTCTTACGCGAATTACACCGGGCTGCCGGTGTCCGCCAACCCCAACGGACCGGGTTCCGATCCGGATGGCGATGGATTGACCAACCTGCAGGAACAGACGGGCAGCACGAATCCCCGCGCCGCTGGCGGACTGGCCTCCGCCTACTCCTCGATGGTCATCGCGGGAAATTTCACGTTTTGGAACCCTGGGTTAACCGATCTCTACCGCATGAATCTGACAGCCAACTGGACCTGGGAGGGAATTCTTTATTTGGCCGCACCCCTCGCGGATCCCCGTTTTCAATTTGCCGCCAACGGCAGTTGGGCGGACAAGTGGGGGGAGGATAACGACCCTGCGGACGGAGTCGCCGAGAAGAACACCAACACGGGCCACATCCGCGGGCTCACCAATGTGATCTCGGCCAGCAATCCCTGGGCCCGGGTCACGTTCAACGAGTCGACCCTCGCCTACAGCATTACTCCCATGCCGATGACGGATGCGGATGGGGACGGGCTCCCGGACTATTACGAGGCCTTTTACGGGGCTCGCCTGACTCCGCCGGTCACCAATCTGGACCCCTCGGTGGATTCCAACGGCGACGGCCTCACCAACCTGCAGAACTTTCAGGCGGGCACGCTCCCCGTCGGGGATGGGGCTCCGAATTACAGCGCCTTGGCCCTGCGCTGGAGGGAACAGCATTTGGCTTCTTCCGAGCGATCCGACGCGGTACTCTTTTTGGGCAGCTCGAGCATCCGGCGGTGGGAGTCCCTCAAGCGCGACTTGGCCGATTTCGATGTGATCCAGCGGGGAAGCGGTGGCTCCACCTTTGAGGATTTAAACCAGCTGATCCACCCCTTTGCCGTCCAACTGGCCCCGCGGGCCGTGGTGATCTGGTCCGGGCTCAACGATATCTACAATGGGGCCACCGCGGACATGGTGTTCGGGCGTTACCTTCGGTTTACCCGCACCCTCAATCGCTTGCTGCCCAACACCAAAATTTTCTTCTTGGGCATGACCCTGAACCCCTCGTTCGCGGCCAATGCGGCACAAAACACCGAGAGACTCAATGCCAACACCGCCATCCAGAACCACGTCAACACTTCCGGGAACGCCAATCTATACTACGTGGATCTTCCCGCCTATTTTGAGAATCGGCCGGTGGGAAGTTCCGCCTCCCCGTTGCCTGGGGACCTTTGGGCGTTGTTCGTGGACGATAAACATATGAACCGCGCGGGCTACGACATTTGGAAGACCGTCATTCGGCAGGCGCTGGTTTCCGGGGGTGTTTTGGCAAACCGGATTCCTGTCGCCAACCCGCTCGCCCCGGCGGGGGGAAAGAGGATTCTTTTCGACTTCGGACCGACGGATGGGACGAACGGGGATCCGACCACCGGCCCAGATGAGCGGGGGAATTACTGGAATAACTGGTACACCAACGCGATCGGCGGGTCAAAAGTTATTGCCGGAGAAAAGGTGGGAAATCTTGTCGATGCCCAAGGAAACGCCACCGGGGTGACGTTGACCTTGACCGGGGATTACGCGGTGAACGGCAAGTTGACGGGGGGGTTGATGTCGATCCCTTCCCAGGCTCTCGGGAATCTGGGGGTGGTCAGCGCCACGCAGGACTTCTTTTACACCTCGGCGGACAACGCGGTGGGCGGCGGAGACGATGACGTGTCCGGGGGATTCATGCTTTCGGGGCTGAACCCGGCGCTTTCGTACGACCTGAAGTTCTTTGCTTCCCGCTCCGCCACCGATACGCGGCGGACGTTGTATGAGGTCTATGGGGCTTCCTCCAACTCGGTGATTTTGCAAACCACCGGAACCGGGATTGGAGTGGAGCGGGGCAACGGGAATGACAAAAATCTGGCGGTCGTAAGCTCGGTCCGGCCCAACGCTTATGGGGAAATCTTCGTGGATATGTCGGCCCTGGTGGAGCCGGGCTCCAGTATCTTCGGTTATATCAGTGCCATGGAAATTGCGGTGGTATCGCCCTACGAAACATGGGCCCGATCCCAGGGTTTGACCCCGGGGGTCAACAACGCCTTGGTCAGCTCCAATCTGGAAAGCTTTGCCTTGGACGGCAGTTCCATGGATCAAGCGAGCCTGCAGGGGAAGATTCGCGGGTTGACGACCACCGGTCCGGGAGCGCAGGCACTGAACCTGGCTCTGCCAGTCCGCAAGGGAACGAGCTTTAGCGGTTCCACCTCTCTTTCGGCCACGCAGGACGGGGTGACCTATGAGGTTCTGGGGAGTAGCGACCTGATCAACTGGAACCTACCGGTGGAACTCGTTTCGGCGGGAGACAGCACGGGACTGCCCTCTTTGAGCGACCCCACCGGCTACGAGTACCGCAAGTTCCGGATCAAGGACGCCAGCGGAACCTTGACTAAAGGATTCCTCAAGAGCACGGTGCGTTCCTCTGGGGCTAGTGGTGTGCCGGCGATTGCGGGGAAAGCTTCGGTTTCAGCCGCCTCGTACTCGGACATGTCGGGAGTGCAGACGAACAGCGGAGCCGTCACCTCGATCGACGGGGGCGATTGGCTTAAATATTCCGGGGTGGATTTTGGCAATGGGGCCACCAGCGTGACCTTCTCCGCGTCCAAGAGCGGGAGCGGGGGCACGGTGGAGATTCGGTTGGGAAGCCCGACAGGCCGGCTGATCGGCACGTTCACGCCGCAGGACACGGGAGGATGGGGTAACTACAAAGAAGAGCTGGCTCAGCTCAGCGGCTTTGTCAGCGGCGTGCAGGATGTTTACCTGGTGGCGGCGGGTGGCACAGGGGTCTGCAACCTGCAGTCCTTCCGGTTCTCCCAGTACGTGCTCACTTGGTCCGATGAGTTCAATGGAACGACGGTCAACACCAACAACTGGGCGGTGACATGGAATGGGGATGTGGCCAACGGGGAATTGCAGTTCTACACGGACCGGACCAACAACGTCCGGGTCACCAACGGGGTGCTTCAACTCACTGCTCTCAAGGAAACCTATACCGGGCAGGGGCCGTGGATGACGGCTCCCAAGACGACCGCTTACACCTCCGGTCTGATTGAAAGCCTAAACAAGGTTCAGCCGCAGTACGGGAAAATTGAGGCCAGCATGAAGATCCCCAAGGGAGCGGGGCTTTGGCCGGCCTTCTGGATGATGGGAGCCAATTATTTCACGCCCGGGGTGGGTTGGCCACTTTGTGGGGAAATCGATATCATGGAATATTCCGGTGCGAGCGGTGGCTTCACCTCGGCGTTTCACACCGGGGCCTACAACTACTTGAACGGGGGAGGGGGCATCAGCAATGTGCAGGGATTTTCCCTTACCGATTACGACACCGCCTTCCACGTCTACGGAATCGAATGGACGCCTACCCGCGTGGCTTTTTATGTGGATGGGAAGATTATCCTGACGGCGGATAAGACAACGATGGGAAGCTCGGCTTCCCAGTGGCCGTTTGACCAACCCTTCTGGCTCAAACTCAACCTGGCGGTGGGCGGACCGTACGGCGGGACGCCAGCCGCCACCTCATTCCCAGCCACCATGGAAGTGGACTGGGTGAGAGTCTACCAGGAAAACAATTCCTCAAACTAAGTGTAAGTTATTCATCTTCAATATCTTTAACAAGATAACCGGACTTCTATTGCAAATCGAGCAATCATAATTAAATTGTGGTATGAGGATTTTTATTGAGGGTAAGTCCCGAGCTCTGCCCTTCTGTTTAGTCGTAAGCATCTACTTCTCTTTCTCCTCATTTTCTCATACGGCCGGTTATGATGCGGACAACGCAAATGCCTCTGCCTACGCGGGCGGATGGGGGACCAACTCCCCTCAGTGGAGTTTGGACGGCACAACCTTTGTTCAAGGCAACAATTCGGGTTTTGGGGGTTGGTTGCTAACCGCAGATGTAAATGCGGCGGTTCGAATCGAAAGTGTGGCGAGTTTGGGGGCAGGCTCTGCCATCGATACAGGAGGCAAATCATTTCGTTTGAGCGGCGGTTATTACAGTCCTGATGGGGGTACAACCTGGAATCAAGCCTATTCTCACGCCACTCGTTACCTTGACCCCTCCGGATTAAGCGAGGGCCAAACCCTTTCCTTTCAAATTGCCGTCAACTATCGGAACGGAGCCAAGGGCGTGGATCTTTTTGATACCAACGGGCAAAAAATCTTCAACTTCAACGTCGGCGGGGACGATTATGGGGTGAACAATACCCAAGCAGGGAGCGGCAGCGTGGGAAATGCTTATAGTTCGGATTCTGTGTTTTCCTTCCTCTTTGCCCAAACCACCTCCAATGGTGGCACGTGGAAAATCACCCGCAGCGGCGGTGTCGCCACGGTGAGCGAAGGAACCTACGCGGGAATTATTCGTCGGGTGGACTGGTATGCGGGAGGAACGGACAACAATAATCCCGATGCACTGTTTTTCAATAATTTGGTCATTGGCCCCGCCCGCACCATCAACCTTTCGGTTGATCTCAAGGCCAAAATTGGAAAGGCCTCCTTCAACCCCAACAATCACGGTTTGGTCGTGAAGGGATCCTTTGATTGGGGGGGCGCCGGATTTCCGCTGACCGACACAGATGGTGACGGCATTTATACCGGGTCGATCGTTTATCCCGGAGCGGCAGGGACGAGCGTGGAATACCGCATGTATGCCACCGGCACCGCGGCTTTGCAATGGGAGGATCGGTGGCAGGTTTGGAACGCCACGGGCGGAACCAATGGCGGAAGTCACAACCGGTCTCTTGTTTTGGGGCCGGATGGAAGCGCCCAAAGCGTTGAATTTTACTTTGGCGATGACGATGGAATTGGGCCCGTGGTCGCGCGTACGGGTCTGGAGACCGTGAATCTGCAGGTCGGGGACTCTTATGTGGATCAAGGAGCCACGGCCACCGATTTCGTGGAGGGGAATTGCGCCGTGACAGCCTCTGTGTCTCCGACAGCGGTTCTGGCCAATATTTCCCAAACTCCAGGAAGGTACGTGGTCACCTACGAGTCTTGGGACGCGGCTGGGAATAAAGGCAATGTGGTAACCCGCACGGTGGTGGTATCTTCCGCTGTCAATGACGGGTACGACGACTTTATTTCCGGCAAAACGACTAATTCCCAGACCCTTGCGGAGTATGCCTTTGGAGCCACCGATGTTGGGGTTCTTGCCTCCGACAACCGGCCCCAAGTCTCCGTTTCCGGTGCCAACCTCGTCCTTGCCTATCAAGTCCGCGTCACGAACCCCGCCTTGGTCGTGACCCCGCAACTCAGCACGAGCCTCCCTTCATTCGCTGCAGACAATTCGATCGCCATTCGCACCAATAGCCGGACCACAAACAATGGGGTGGTCCTTGAGCAACGCACCGCCAGCGTGCCGATCGACAGTGCCGGACGTAAATTCCTCCGCCTTCAGGTCCAGCGCGGCCCATAATTATTAATCCTTCACTGACTTATCGAATCCAAAGGGATTTCGGTGTTTGCCATTTTTTGTGGGACAAAATCCAACGGTGCGAAACTCTGTTTTATAATCTGAGAGGCACGCAAGGTATTGGCCTTAGGTGGGGATTCCTTGTTCGTTGCTAGGCGTTGGAGGTTTTTTAGCCGGGTTAAGAACCGATATTTTGCCGAGTAGATTACCGTAGGAACACCGGTAAACCACCGGAAAAACCGCCGAGAGCATTAAAAAACCCATTTTTTATCCTGCGAAATGCATTTTTCGTCGAAAAAGGGGATTCCGCCGCCTCTAGCGCCCTTTTGAAGGGGCAGATAAAGGCGTTTCCTTGTTTCGTGGTGCCAGAAAAGGCCGGTTCAAACCGAGAGCTAGACCGTGAATTTACCGGTAAACCAACCGGAGAATGCATTTAAAGGCAGGTTTTTAGGGGTTTTGCCGGGGTTTATTAAAAAAACTTCCGTCAATGGCAGATCAATACCATGGTCAACACCATGCGGCACCACAGTCATCCACGGTCAATCCATGGTCAACGGCCAAACAACGCCATAAACAATGGGCAAACAACGAAAAACAACCCACGAATGGCCATGAACAATACAAAACAATAAGAAACAACGCTCGAACAACGCGAAACAACGCCATACCCTAGGTGAAAGTGGCTTTTTAGGTCAGGTAAAGGTGACTACAGGGCAAAAAAAGGCCATTCCAGACCGAGAATCAGGCCGAAAAAATACCGAGAAATTACCGGGAGTTTGACCGGGAATTTACCGGGAACTGAAATTAAATACCCCTAAAATAGGCCGAAAATAGCC
>Ga0214923_10001955_pt1 | contig 28332 bp, 27 predicted proteins | sample LL1510_MetaG_FD_177993 | JGI IMG/M metagenome (GOLD analysis project Ga0214923, IMG submission 177993) | Freshwater microbial communities from Lake Lanier, Atlanta, Georgia, United States - LL-1510 | ecosystem: Environmental > Aquatic > Freshwater > Lake | place: USA: Georgia | collected...
TGTCAGATTATTTTAGAATTATCAATCGTGTTTCGAATGCTTCTTCGAACAAGGACATAAAAATAAACAATTCTATTTTGAATTATTATTTCAATTTTAATGATCTGAGTATTAATGTTAATCGACAGATGCAAATGAAATATGAAGATAAAAAACTCAATTTATTAGGAAACTTCAAAATAAGTTATGATACATCAGCCAGCAAAATCAAACAAATTATTTTTCAATCTCCTGATAAAACTATTATTATTTCTGGATCATTTATTTTAAAAGACGATACCCTAACTTACTATAAAAGAATTAGACCATCCGTTAATGTTATGTAGATAACAATTTAATTTTCTTGAAAATATGAGATAATAATACTTCAAGGTTATCATTTTGTATTTTATTATTACCTCCTTGTAGTACTGGTGCTGGTGCTTGTTCTTGTACTTGTTCTGGTGCTTGTTCTTGTACTTGTACTTGTTCTGGTGCTGTTGCTGGTGCTTGTTCTTGTACTTGTTCTGGTGCTGGTGCTGTTGCTGTTGCTGGTGCTGGTGCTGTTGTTGCTGGTACTTGTTCTTTATTTTCAGATTGTAAACTTTTGTTATATAATTGATATACTTCATTAAGTTTAATATATGAACTTTGTTTATTTTTAATTGCTTCATCTATTTTATTTCTATTATCAAATATATATGATGCATTACTTATATTTAATATTTTATTATTAGCATCTTCAGCATACAATTGTACCAACGATTCTATGTTTAAATATATATTAGCTATAGCTTGTTTTAGCTTTAATGATATATCAGCTATATTTTGATTAATGTGGTTTCTGTTTATATATAGACTTCTTTCTTTATAGGCTAAATGTGCATATTCAATTTGTTCATATATTACTGCTAAGAATTTTACTACATTTTTTGTTGCTATTAATGCTCTATTATCAGTATCTATTACAACTTGTTCTAATTTGTTTTCTTTTATATTTGCTATTTTTAAATTGGTTGCTGCATCTCTTTTTGATTGCTCATTATTGTTTATAATAGATTTGATATATATATAAGATTTTAGTGCTACATTAAATGATGAATTTAGTAATTCAATTTTTTTAGTTTCTGCGTCTTTTATTTTATTTATTGCAATTGTTTGTAAATCTAATATTTTATTTCTATGTGTTACTATATCTTCTTCTTCTTTAGTTTTTTGTATGTCGTCGTCTTCTTTAATTAATAACCTTTTTTTTATTTCTATTTTTGCTTTATTTACTATACATGCTATTTCTGTATTTTGTATATATGATGTTTCGAGGGTTTGTATATTTTTTTCGAGGGTTTGTTTTTTTTCTTTATTTGCTGCTTTTTTTTCGTCGTTTTTGGTTTTAACTTGTAATATAATATACTCTAAGTTTGCTTCTTTTGCTGCTACTGTTGCTTCTTCTGCTGCTACTTTTGCTTCTTCTGCTGCTACTTTTGCTTCTTCTGCTGCTACTGTTGCTTCTTCTGCTGCTACTTTTGCTTCTTCTGCTGCTATTTTTGCTTCTTCTGCTGCTACTTTTGCTTCTTCTGCTGCTACTTTTGCTGCTATTTTTGCTATTTTTGCTGCTACTTCTGCATTTTCTGCTGCTATTTTTGCTTTTTCTGCTTTTTCTGCTTTTTTTGCTACTTCTGCATTTTCTGCTTTTTCTGCTTTTTTTGCTTCTTCTGCTTCTTCTTCTGCTTTTTCTGCTGCTGCTTTTGCTTCTTCTTCTGCTTTTTCTGCTGCTGCTTTTGCTTCTTCTTCTGCTTTTTCTGCTGCTGCTTTTGCTTCTTCTGCTGCTTTTTCTGCTTCTGCTTCTGCTTTTGCTTTTTCTGCTGCTGCTTTTGCTTTTTCTGCTTTTGCTTTTTCTGCTTCTGCTTTTGCTTTTTCTGCTGCTGTTAATTTTAATATCATTTTTTTACTTATTTTATCTTTTTTTTCTTTAACTTCTTGTAATTTTGCAACTATATCAGTTATTACTTTATTTGCTTCTGTTTTTGCTATTTTTGCTATATTTGCTGCTGATTCTGCTTTTGCTGCTGCATTTGCTATACTATTTTTAAGTTTTTCTATTGGATGTATTTGTTGTGCTTTGCTTGTGTTGTTTTTATTACGTATATATTCTTGATTTTTTTTGTATAATTCGTTTAATTTTTTTTGTGCTTCTTTTGCTTCTTCTGCTGCTATTTTGTGTGCTGCAGTTGCTACTTTTGCCTGTTTTACTATTTGTTCTATTTCTTGTACTTCTTCTTGTACTTTTTTTAATTTTGTTTTTTTTAATTCTAATTTTTTTGCTTCGTTTGTTATATATATTATATTGTTTTCTTTTATGTTTTCTTCATTTGTTAGTATATTATATGCATCAAATGCTTTATTTATCGCTATTTCTACTGCATCTATTTCATTTTTAACTGCAGTAATTGCTGTGTCTTTATTTTGTTTTGTTAAATTTTTTTCTAAATTACTTATTGCTAGTGCTGTGTTTTTTTTTAATATTACTAAATTTTGTTTTGTTTCTGCTGCTAGTTCTAACTTTGCTAAATTTTCTACTGTAGTACTTATTATTATTGCGGGATTTATATATGTTTTGTCGGCTGTATTTTTTATTAATTCTGTTTTGTCGGCTGTATTTTTTATTAATTCTGTTTTTTTTGCTTCTAAATTTTCTTGTACTTTTTTTAATATTGCTATTTTTAATTTTAATGTATTTGCTTCGGTTTTTATATTATTTTTTGTTATGGTTGTTTCATCTTTTAGTATATTATATACAGCATATGCGTTAGTTATCGCTATTTCTGCTGCATCTATTTCATTTTTAACTGCAGTAATTGATGTTTCTATATTTTGGTTTGTTAATTTTTTTTCTAAATAACTTATTGCGTCTTGTGTTTTTTTATCATTTAATTTTTTTGCTTCGTTTATTATATCTATTATATTTTTTTCTAAATTACTTATTTCTAGTGCTGTGGATTTTTTTAATATTACTAATGTTTGTTTTTTTGCTGCTAATTCTGCATGTGCTCTTTCTATAATTTCTAAATTTTTTATAGGTGGTAAATTTAATATTATTCTTTTAAATATTATATTTTTATTTACTGTTTTAATTTCTGATATTATTTTTTCATTTTCTGATATTATTTTTTCATTTTCTTCACTTAATTTAATTTTATTTTCTATATAAGTATTAAAGTTATTAATGTTTATTTGTGAATTATCGTAAGTTAGTATATTATAATTATTATTCATTATAATAGTCATATTAGATATAGTTTTACGGAACTTCTCGATTAAATCATACATATTTATTTTATAATTATATAATGTTACGTTTATTTCCATTAGTATATCAACATCAAATAATCCAAGTTTTTTATGTTTATTCATTGCATAAAACCTATCTTCATTGCCGCTAATAAAAAGCGTAAATAAGTCATGAAGTTCAATTAAAATTCTGGTCCAACAAGTTATATATAGAAATAATTTACTAGTATAATTATCAGTTTCGCTATTATAATTAAATAATAGAAAATATTGTCTATAATATATTATTTCTGTATACATATAAAACAATTCTTTATAAATAAAAATAGGTGTTTTAATATCAGTATTCTTTATTAGCTCCTCATACATTTTCTCAAAAATACTATTATATGAATCTTTAACATTAATATCAATTATATTTTTTAACTTTTCATATATCTCTTTAGTTATATAAGTATTATTAATAATTTTACTAAGATAATAATACCAATTTATATATAATAAAGAATCTAAAAATATTTTATGATTTTGTATTATTAAATATGTATATTGCTCTTTATCTATACTGGAATATTTTATTAACAACTCACTAACTATATGGATATAGTTATTAATAAAATATTCTCTAATTGAATATTTTTTACTATTATCTGGAGGTGTATATTCATTCAATCTTACAGTATTTCGTGTAATTTCATCTTTATACATAATAGATAAATAATACTCGTAAACAGTAGATAGATAAATACATAATATTAAAATATTATTTAAAATTTCATTATATTGTTTATTTTTACATATATCATAATTAACTTCCTTAATTTTGGTTTTTATTAATTCTACTAGTTGCTTATATTTAGTTTTGTCATATACATTATTATTATATATAATATCTGTTGATGTATTATCTGTAAATAATAAATACGTACCTATAGTATCTTTTATATATTTCTTATCATAAAAACTATTAGTTATATGCATTCTAGTATTGTATAAAAAATCTAATGCACTTCTTGTATATATTGTTATTTTTGTTTTTGTTTGTGTTATAAATTCTGTATCATATAATAAAGAATTTAAGTTGTTAATATATATGTTTTTTTTATACTTACTACATTGTTTAAATTGTGGTTTTTCATTTAAGTTTTGTATGATATCAGTGTGTATTTTTTCTGTATCTGATCTATAAATTTGTATATTAAACTTAATTGGATCTGGTGGGTTAATATTATCTATAATAATTGTAGCAGGTAAATTTCTATCAAAAATAACTGTAGACGCTTTATATATATTGATTAATACATTTTCAATATCATTTATTGTTTGGGCTTTTTGTAAATCTGTATTAATATTTGAAAATTGTTGATCCACTAGTTTATAATTCTGATTATAATAATAGTAAGGATGAACATATTTAAATATGTTCATTACAGAGGTTTTATAGGGAATAAAAGATGTGTTATATTCATATTCACTTTCATCTCTTGTTATAATACCAATATCATTTAAGATAGATATATATACTTTTAAATATTCATTAAAAATATATGTATAATTATCATCATCATTATACATATTGGCTTCAAATATAATATTATTATCTAATAATAAATATTTACATAATATTAAATAATTAAATGAATATCTAGTTGTTTTAATATTTACGTTATTAGTATGTTTAATATAATCATCTAAAATGTTACAACTATCAATTCGATAATCAAATATTGCTAATATACGTTTGATTTCTTCATTAAATTTTTTATAAATATTATAATCAAATACTTTTAAATTACTTATATAGTCGTTTAATAACTTATCAAGTATGTTTTTAATATATATATATGTTTTTCTTTTAATAAGTTTCTTGTTAAAACGAGCAACATTTATTTTAGTATAATTTGTTAAAAAAATTGTATTATGTAAAAATATTTTGTAACAAAATGATATTGTTTGTAAAAATAATTCATTTTTAATTATACTAGTATTTATTGTATCACTTGTTGATACAGGTGATTCTTCAATATTAGAAATTGAATATAATATTAATAAATATGTATAAATATTTTTGGTAATTACGTCATTACATGTATTATATGTTTTTTGTTTAATAGTGACTAAAAAATAATATGCAAATACTGATATCATAAATACATATGTGTATATACTAACATCAAATATATATTTTGTTTGATCTAATATTTGCTGAGGTGTATATATCATATAGTTGCGATATACACCGGTCATATTTAAACCTGTATATGTTGAAAGGGAATTTATTTGATTAAATACTGATAGGGGTGCTCGATAGGTAACAATATCACCTGTAACGTTGGCGTTAACGCCACCTGTTATTTTTTTTAAAATATCGTCTTCAGTTAATGTTTCTATATCAAATAATTTCTTAATTTCATCTATAATTTTTTCTTTAAATATATCAGTTAATGTTTTAAATTTTTTATCAAATAAGTTCTTATATAATACATCTCTATTTGTTACAATTGAATTAGTATTAAAAGATTCTTTAATATAACTTTGATCATAATTATGTGTATAAAATACATAATAATTATATAAATATTTTAATGAAATAAGTGTTAAACTATCAGTTGAACAATCTTCAGGTCTTTCTTCTGGAAGATTATAACATAATCGTTTATAATCACCTTTACCATGTATATTTAGATTATAATTTATAACTTTATTTGTTTCATCTAAATCATCAATATCAACTTGTATATTTGATATTTCTTTCAATATTGGTAATATATTATTAATATTTTTATTATATATATCCCATAAATTATCTTTAATATGTTTACGATATTCTTCTTGATCTTTAATATATAGACGATATTCTTCTTGATCTTCTTGTGTATGTTTTATAAGATTTAATTTTTTATTTATATATTTCTTATTTATAAATTCTAAATTAGGTAATAAAATTTTGGTTTTTATATTTTCAAGAATTGGATCAGATCCAATTCTTGAAAATATTCCCGCTCCCCCTTTAGTTATTTTATTTGCATTTGTTAATAATCGATATAGTAAGCTTATATAACATAGATTTGTTTGTTTGCTTAATATTTTTTTTATATAATATAATGCATATTTATTATTTTTGTTTATGTAATTTGATTTGAAGACAATTTTTATTATTATTTTTAAATCATTTTCATAATCTTTTTTGAGATATTTGGTTAGTTTATATTTTTTAAATGCTACAACTTCTTTATTTTTAATATTAGAAAATAGTGAATAATCGTAATTATTAAAATTTTTGGTTTTGAGTTTAAATATTAATGGTGATAAATAAAACATATAAATATCCTTATTTTTATCAAAGTCTTCGATTACTTTATCATATAAAGTATTCTTTAGTAATTTCAAATTCATTAAATAATTATATTCTATTAACAACAATATAAAATAATTATTTTCTATACAAGAATTAAGATTAAATTTTTTTAATAATGCCAATATCGAGAAGTTTAACAAAACCGCCTTTAAATAAATATTCGGCTGCAACAGGTGTTTCTATTATTATTAGTATTCTTTTTATTATAATATCATTATTTATTTTAGATTGGCTAAATAAAATAGCAAAATGCAAATGTACTGATATCCCAGAACGTAAATTTTTACCTGAATGGTGGTCATTCGTAATTATTTGGAGTATATTTATGTTATTTTTATTTATTGCATATGAAACTGATATTGACGAATATCCGGTTTTCATAAAAATCATAGGAACAATATTTTCAATTGTAAATATTATTATGATTGTGCGTCTATTTATGTATATCCGCAAATTAAAAGAAATGAATTGCGACTGTGGATTATCACCAGAACAAAATTTAATTTATTATTATTTAATAATATTCATGTCATTATTAGCCGTTTTAGTATTTTTTATTATCTTAATGTTTCTATTTAATATCCAATAATTATTTTAAAAATACCAATAAAATATAGATAATGAATATAGAATTAGCAATCAATCAGATTATAATAATTGGTATATTATCATTTGTTGTTTATTATTTGACTAAAATAGAAAACTGCGTTTGTGCCAGCAAAATACCTGAAAAGAAATATTTGAAAGAATGGTTCATAATCCAAATAATAATAACATTTATAGCATTAATTATAACTACAATTGGTAATTATGATTTTATGTCACAATTTATATTTTTAGGGATATATATGATATTTGTAATTATAAATTTAATTAATTTAGCAAGATTATTTATATATATTAAAAAACTACGCGAACTTAAATGTAATTGTGGTATGTTAAAAGTCCAGAATTATCTTTATTACGATCTTATGATTGGATTTTATATTATTTCTTTTGTATTAATTATATTATTGATATTTGGAATATATATGGCTATTAAATTTTTTAATAAAAGCCACAACAAAAATAAAAAACTAAAATAATAATAGATAAAAACAATAATGATATTACCAATAATATCTTTTATATTTATATTAATAGGTTTTGCTTTACTTTCTTTCATCATATATTGGTTATATAAAATGGATAGCTGTGCGTGTGGTAACAAAATACCAGAAAAGAAATATTTGAAAGAATGGTTTATATTTGTGTTTATTTACAGTTTAATAGCAGAAATTTATTTACATACTAATAATCATGATTTACAATCTTTACTGTATTTTAATATACTTTTATGGATACTATCATTTATAAATATTGTAATGTTTATTCGAATGTTTATTTATATTAGAAAATTACGAGAACTTAAATGCGATTGTGGAATGTTAAAACAACAAAATTTTATTTATTATTATCAAATAATTGCTTTTAGTATTTTTGGATTTATGTTCTTGATGTTATGTTTAGTTGGAATATTTTTTGCAATTGGTTACGCAAAAGTGACAAAAAAAATTACGAAAAAATTAAGATAGTTTGTTATTAATTTCTACTAGTAGAGCATAAATAGTATTGAGATTTACAGGATTATTGCGTAGTGAGTTGTTTAGTTGTCGTTTCTTTTTGTTTGCTTGATATGTTTGAATATCTTGAATAGTAATTTTATATTTTTCAGCAGCTTGTTCGATGGTAATTGAATGATCTTCATCAATTAGAGATAGGGCTTTTACAATTAGCCGTGTTTTAATACTTCCAGAAGTTCGTTGAAGAGTTTTTGCAATATCTTCAATTGTTACATTTTCATCGATTTTATTTAATAGTGCATTATCTTCTTCAATTTCCCATTTAAGACCTGCTCGAGATGTTTCAGGATTTTCGCGCTGCTTTCGCAGTTTTTCTTGATACATTGAGTAAGTTGTCATTATAGGATATCCGGTTATATTCCTATTATAGTTATTAATATAAAGTCTTATATCAATTTTTTAAATAGTAATATGAAATGGTTTAAGTAGGTTATTTACAAATTCTTTAGGATAAGTCAAATTATTTTTTTCAGCAAGAAAAATAATCAACAGTGCAAACGAGTAATTATCATAATATTTATTAATATTTTTGGGAGGATTATCAATAAGTTTATTAATACTTATTTCTAGTTTTCCTTCTATACTTTCTAATGATTTTAAATTCAATATCCATTCAATTTTTTTATAATCTAATTTTTTGAATATAAAATTAAGGAAATTATAAAAAAATAGTGGTATTCCTTTGTTATAAAATTTATATGGATGATTAAATAAGAAATTACCTCTTACAATCAATGATTTAAATATTGATTTCGTATTATATGCTTTGTCCCAATCGATTATTTTATATTTATTCTTACAATGAATTATATTATCGGCCTTTAAATCATTATGTAAAAAGTTATTATATTGTAACAACTTTAAAGTATTATAAATATCTTTTATCATTTTATTAAATTCTTTTTGTGTAAATTTAATATTATCAATCGTATTAAAGCATTTTTCTTGAAATATAAAATAGTTCTTGTTATATGACAATGCATATATATCAATATCATTATATGTAAATAATGGTTTTATAGTTGTATAATCTTTTATTTTAGTTTTCATGAATTTATATATTTGTTTGATTGATTTGAATTCATTTTTAAAATTAAATCTTGCGGATCCTATAAAGATATTACCTCGTTTAATTCTTTTTGCTATGAAATTTTCTTTGTCTTGAATATAATTCAATAAATTTATATTTTTAATTTTAATTATTTTATTGATTCCATATAAATAAACAGTTTGAGGATTATCTTTTTTTATTATATTGAAAAAATCTATAGTGTCGTATTTATTATAAACATCCATTGTTATACCAACATAACCTTCACTTATGTTTTTGCCACCCAACATTTTTATAATATCTATAAATAATAAATGAATTTTATTATATCTTTCATTATTACTTTTATAATATTTGCAATTTTAGATATATGTTGGATTACATTCAATTATAATTATTATACAACTTTATGTAAAAGAATACAAAAAGAACCATTTATACCCAAATTACCAGCTGCTATGATTGCATATATAATTTTAGGCATTGGATTGTTTTTATACCTAAAATTTATTTTATATGAAAACAAAAAAAGAAATTATTTAGCAACCATTTTATATGGATTTTTATTTGGATTAGTTATTTACGGAACCTATAGTTTTACTTCTTGCACTTATTATAAAAATTATAGTTATTATGATGCTTTCATTGATACAGCTTGGGGAATATTATTATTTATAATTTCTGGTACAATTTTCATTTCTATTTATAAATAGATATTAATTTATCTTTTTTCGTATTGGTTGCATAAATATACCATTTTTTCGCATTCGCATCCCATCTTGCGCCATTAGCTTTAGCTTCGTCTTTTTCTTTATAAGGAACATTCAAATAAATCTTTTCTGGTTCTTGTTCTTTTTCTTTTTCTACACTACCAGAACTTCCACCAATACTATCATTTGCCAATTTGTCTGCATAATAATTTGAAATAGAATGAATATCTTTGGCATTAGTATGTGCTTTAATATGTTTATATTTAATGTTATAAGTATTTGTCAATTCGTATATTTTTTTAATTAAATTAACATTAGGAGGTTCTTTTTGTTGTTTAGATGATAACCATTTATTTTTTTCCAATTTGCTACCGTAAGTTGTAGCACATTTAATAACATATTCAGAATCTGTGACAATAAATTTATTATTATAATCCATATTTTTAATTATTTGAATAGCTCTTATTGCAGCTGTTAATTCGGCTATATTATTTGTTAAATTATCGCCTTCCAATTTTTCTGAAACATTGTTTTCATTATCCTTACTAAAATAAATGCCAATTCCTGCTTTTGCGTGTTTTTCTCCATTACCATAACACGCGCCATCAGTATAAACATAAATAGCATTTGTATAATCATTTATAATTTTTTTTGCATCTTCAATATTTTCAAAAATAACATAACAAGGATTTGCAAATCCTTTAATGTTTTTATTACAATCTTCCAATGTTTTATACGTATCTATCTTTTGATTAGATGATATAACATAATAACTCATAACTTTATTTTATTTATAATAATAATAAATAATCATTTTTTAAATGATTTGTTGCATAGGTTGATATTTCTTAAATTTCTCATTATATACACATTTAAATTTTATTGTTATTGTAGTACTCTTATCTTTAAAAATATTTCTCATCATATTACTATTTTGAATTGATCCTATAAAAGCTATTCCTATCTTATTTGCCGTTAATATATTATGATTATCATAAATATTATAAATATCCGGTTCATCCGTCTTTGATATCCATAATTCAGTTTGATCTGGTTGTTGTGCTGGTTGTTGTGCTGGTTGTTGTGCTGGTTGTTGTGCTGGTTGTTGTGCTGGTTGTTGTGTTGGGGTGTGTAGTTCTTTAAAGATTGCGTTATCTTTAATTTTCTTTTGAACTGAAACAATAATATTATCATTAAAATTTAATAGTTTAGGTTTATGTTTTAAATAATAGGATGAAAAATAAATACCTCTCGATGTATAATTTAATTCTTTTGAAAATACCAATAATTCATTCATAGATTTTTTAGATAAATAATAATAATTTTTGACTTTATAGTTGCATACATCGACAATATCATCTTGTGTATATTTAGTTGCTAAGATATTATAAATAATTTTTAATCGTTCCGGTAAAATAACATTATCAAGTTTATTACCTTCGTATGCAATAATATCATTAATAATAAATATCCATTTATTATCAAATGTTTTTACCATTTCACCTTCCAATAATGTATTTTTAAATAATGATTTATCAAATAGACCTCGTGCTAATATTATACGAGGTTTTTCATAACCTGTATGAATTTTCATATCAATATAATAAATGATTGGCACATCATTATATAGAGTAAAATAAATATAATATCTATTACCATTAGATCTTAATGATATTAGATGGGGAATTTTATTGAGATATTTAATATTATTATCATCAATATTAAAATAATGTTTTTGGATTATTCTAATATTAAATAAATTTAACAATTCGTTTAAAATCGTGTCTTTAGTTATGTTGCATTTTATATTCCATGCTACTCTATCACCAAAAGATATTATCCCAGTTTGCATATTTATATTTAAATTATATAATTATTGATTCATTTTTTATTTATATTAAAAAAAAATATAAACATTAGAATATAATAATAATTATAAATCTTTTTTAAAAAAATGTCAATTGATGAAAATAAATATTTGGAATTATTAAATATTGTCAAATGCGAAGGAATAAAAAAAGAAACAAGAAACGGAATAACATATTCTTATTTCGGTCATCTACTAAAATTTGATATTTCAAATAATATTTTTCCTCTCTTAACAACTAAAAAAATGTTTTATAGAGCAATAGTTGAGGAATTATTATGGTTTCTTAGAGGTTCCTGTAATTCAAAAGAACTCGAGGAAAAAGGTATTAATATTTGGAAAGAAAATTCAACTCGAGAATATTTAGATAAAAATGGATTTTACGATTATGAAGAAGGTTATTTAGGTCCAATTTATGGATTTCAGTGGCGATCTTTTAACGGTGAAACAGATCAATTGAAATATATCTTAGAAGAATTACAAAAAAATAATAGTCGTCGTATTTTAATCAATGCTTGGAACCCTTGCCAATTATCTCAACAGGCCTTACCGCCTTGTCATGTTCTTTATAATTTCTTTAAATATAATGATGGAATTTCATGTATGATGTATATGCGATCAAGTGATTTATTTTTAGGATTACCTTTTAATATTGCTTCAACTGCTTTATTAACTTATATTATTGCTAAAGTAAGTGGTTTAAAAGTTAGAGAAATTGCAATAAGCATTTGTGATGCGCATATTTATGAAGAACATTTAACTCAAATAAATACACAATTAGAAAGAACGCCTTATTCATTCCCGACAATTAATATTAAAAAATCAATTGATTTAAATTTGTCAATTGAAGAAAAAATAAAATGGATCGAAAATTTAGCATTTGAGGATTTCGAATTAAATAATTATATTTCACATCCTGCAATTAAAACAATTATGAAATAACCCCAATTTCACTCAAATAACTTAAATTATCTTTTAATTTAAGAGAACATAATTGACCCGTATATTTATCGGGTGATTTAATTATTTTTTTAATTTTAAACCATATATAGTTATTATAAATAAAATAATTATTATCAGTTGGTGGTATTTTAATCATATAACTATTGTTTATATAATTGGCCGACAATAAAACACCAATTTTAAAATAAATATATTTCAATTGAAAAAACAATGCCTTATTAGTTGTATTAATAACAGTATTCAATTCTTCAAATCCTTCTATTATTTTTTTAATTTGAATATACGACAATTGATTTATATCGGTCAATGTCAATAATTCAACATCGTTTAAATTAAATTTAATTGTCGTCGTTATGTTATTATTAAAAATTTCAAATGGTATATTATTAGTCTGTAAATAATTATTTAAAAATTCTATAGTGCTTTTATTTAAGTTATTATTCAAATAAAATGCCGATTGTTTTAATAATAACAAACCCTGAAATCTATATTTATCATAATTATCATTATCATTATTATCACCAGAATTATATGGAAATCCAATATAATCAAATTCTGTGATATTACTGACATTTACAAAATTAGGGGAACATATGCGAGTATTATTTTCTATAAAATCGGGACAATCTTTAATTTTCAAATCATAAGGGATATTTTGAATACAATAAATTTTATTTGTTCCGCCTAAATAATAATTATCGATATTATGAAAAGTTTTTATTTTATATAAATAATAGTTTTTAACATTTGTTTTTGTAATTTCATCAATTTCAACATAGACAGAATTATTAGTATATAAATAATCAGCCTTTGTTAATTTGTCTATTCTTTTTATTCCGTTATTTGTATAAATTAATAAATCTCCTCTTATCATTATTTTTATCATTAATTATATTTGTTTATATACATTTTTAAGTTTGTGATTGATCGCATCGCAAATCACTCCAAGGAATACCGCATATTTTAGAATAAGCACAACGGACATTATTATTACCATTATCATTATCATAAGATGCTAATAATGATGGATATATTTCATCACATATTAATGGAATATTACAATTTAATGTTCTAGCTGTATTTCTAGTAATAGTGTTTGGTCGCATTGCGTTTTTATTATAAATTTGAATTATAGGATATTCATTATCATTTAATCGCGACCCGACTATTTTATCAGCAGAAATCGTAGTAGTACTTAACGTAGATAAACTAATTTCCTCATAAGTAATTGTTATATTTTTATTACTCGCCGTTCTTTTAAGAATATTTGATGTAAATGCTGGTAAAGTAGTTGAGCCTGTATATTGTAACGATCCTTTAGTTATATATGTCATATTAAATTTGGGCTCTTTTTTCATATCATATTCTATTAAAATTGATCCCAAATAAACATTATGTACACCAATACTAGCACTAACAGGATTATAATATACATATAAATTTACATTGCTACTATATATTTTATCAAAATCAATAGCTCCTCTTGATGCTAAATTATATGCGCGCTCTGGGGTAAGTTTTTGCCAATCTAATATTATAGAATCATAATTAGAAATGTCACTAGATGCAGTATTTATTCTAGAAGGTGAACTGAGATCACTGTAATTCCATACAATAGGAGATAATATAGATGAAGATGGAGTATATACATTTGATGTATAATATAAATCAGATAGTGTAGTTTTGTCTGTTTCATTAAATTTATAATTGTTTTGAATATAAGCAACTTCTTCTAAATTTTTATATATATTACTAGCTATAGTATCACTATTCGTATTTATATACGATTTAATATTGCTATAGTTAGCAACATTATACTTATTTAAATTTTTATATATTTTTGCTAAATTACTATAGTTATTATACTCATTATTAAAGTCAGCATCTTTAGTTGAATCATACATACTGTATTGTGTTATATTTGATAATATATTAGTATATCTTAATCCGGTTCCATCAACATTACTAGTATTTATAAATAATTGTTTTTTATCATAAATATTGTCATTCATAATACATTTATATTTAAATAAATTTTTTGAATAATTAGGATCAAATGATTTTTTAATAATTTCATCATTTACAATTTCAACCTTCCAATAATCAGGACAAGAATAATTATCATCATTATCTATAACAGGGACATTTACAGGTACATACGAAAATATAAAATATAACATTAACATAATAATTAGGATTGTACCAATTATAAAAATTAATGTAAATGGTAGAAATTTAATAAATACTATATCTCGCATAGTATCGTTAAAGGCAGTAGCAACTAACAATACTAAAGCGAATACGCCATAAACGATAGAAATTGCTATTGTACCCTTAAACATATTCTTCTTTTTTTCTTCGTTTATGGGTAATTTTTCTTTAACAATAGTTTTATCGTCGGTTTTTCTATATTCTATAACATTGGTTTTCGGCATTCTTAAAATATATTCTAATTATACAAATGATTTTATTTCAAGTATTTTCGTGCCTTTTTGGGATGGCAATTGCGATCTTTCAAGAGGCATAGGCAAAGTACTAACATTTTCTTTATATTTTAAATATTGTTCTATATTTGTGATTATTTCATTAGAAGCCCATTCAACAACCATACTATTTAATCTTTCAATTTGACTATTAATATTATCAGGCAAATTGCGTCCATATTGTAAATAATATGATCTCATAATTATTAATAATTCTTGTTCGCTTTGTTTGCAAATAGCATATTTTCTAAAACTTTTATTATAAACTTCTGTTATAATAGCCGTTTGAAGTTTTTCAATATTATCTTTTGAAAAAAAAGCAATAGATAACGAAGTATTCTCTAAATTTTGAGAAATAGAACTTGAATTATTTTCGCTTAAAATCGATTCTTTAATTATTTTAGTTGTTCCTTTAATTCTTTCGAGAATATCGATACGACCATTTTTAATATTGTCTGGAATCCAAATATCATTAAAATCTATATCCATAATCTTTTTATCTTCTTATTTTATAGAAAAGATAATGAATAATTTTTTATATACGACGAAATCACTGATTAAAGCGTTTGATTTAAAGATAGATAGAGATGATATTCGAGTTGTATATAATTTACTCGAAAAAAAACTAGAAACACTTGTTTTTAATGTTATTTCTATTGCTGCTATTATTTCTTTAATTAATAATAGCAAAACCATTGAAAAAGATGCCGTTGAATTAGTTAAAGCTTATATTGCTGATAAATGTGATACATACATTAAAGGCGGAACCTCAATGCCTTCTGACTATTTTGGGGTTACTAATAATAGTTATAGTGAAAATAATATAACTCCCGATGTTTTAAATGTTGATTTTACTAATGGAATATTACGACATCAAATTGGAGGAGGAGGTTATAAACAATTTAAATTACATACTGAAGAAGAAAAGGCTTTAATTAATAATATTAAAAATATTTGTAAATATTATAATCTTAAAATATCAAGTTCTAGTGTTAAACAATTACTATCAATTATTGTCAATAATATGGAATGTTTATTCAATTACCTTAAATCAGTAAAAAAACCGGTAACTTCAGCATTAATTAAAAAAATGATAAATCTTAATAAAAAATTTGAAATATTTAAATAAATGGTGATATATACGATCGACGGTAATATTGGTTCTGGCAAAACTACCATTTTAAATTATTTGCATAAATATAAAAATATTCAAATCGATTTAGAACCCGTAAATAAATGGAAACCATTCCTTGATAATATTTATTTATCTAAAACCGGTTATTTTAATTTTCAAATAAAAGTCTGGCTCGATAGAGCATGGATACAAGAAAAAGAACATAATTCTATTATTTTTATGGAAAGAAGTCCTTATTTTATTAGAAATACCTTTAATAAAAATGATTACATTAACAATAATATAAATATAGATGAATATACAGTCATTAATGAATTATATCAAAAAACCGATATAATATGGAAATCAAATTATTATATTTATTTGCGTTCATTGCCGGATAAATGTTTAGAAAGAATTAAAACACGTGGTCGGGAAAATGAACAAACCTTAGATATTAATTATATTACAGCTATTCATGATTTACATGAAGAAGCTTATGCCGAATTGGCTAAAATAAATGATAATGTTATTGTTATAGATGTTGATAATAAAACTATACAAGAAATAGTTGAAGAAATTTTATCTAATTTTTAAGAATTTTAAAAAAAAATGATTAGTAAATTATTTTTGTTTAATCGTGCAAGTTCAAAAATGGAAGCAGTTTGCGAATTTGCCAGGAATTATATCAACAATGTTTTAAATGATGATGATTATTACGAGTCTGAGTGTAGGTCTTTCGATCTCAACGATTTTGAAAGAGATACTGAAACTACTAATATTGAGACCACTTGCAATATTACTAATCGTGATATTTACATCGTTGAGATACTGGAAAAAATGCTTGAAAAAGATATTATAGCAGTTTCAAACATTAGAGAGAATTACACCGATACTTTAGTTGCTGATTTAGTTGTCACTGAATATATAGTGCTTAAAATTTCTGTCGGCTTTAAAAGACAAAATTCAACTTCTACTGATTATAATTGGATTGTAGAAATTGAACCGACTGAATCTTATGTGATGTGAGGATTGGAAAATAAAAAAAGAGCAAAATGAATGTTTTGTTCTTTTAATATTTCTTTTTTATGATTGTTTTTATATTAACATTCCAATAACATATAGTTTCATCAGCATTTAATATTGTATCTATAGCTATTTTAACATTTACATAAGCGGCAATCATTGCATCCGCAACAAATGTATCTAAAGGTCCATAATTACTAACATTAGAAATTAATATAATCTCATCTATTGTTTTTAATTTTGTTATAATATATTCGTTGCATTTTTCAATACTTTCAAAATCTTCTTCCAATTCCATTTCAATTTTTTTTTCTAATTCTTCCATGCTATTTCCATTAATATAATCCTTGATAAATTCGCAAATAGCATCCATTATAATTTTTTTAATTTAATTTTATTATCATTTTTTTAATAATAACCAAAAGAACAAAATTTTGTTCTTTTTCGATTTCTCTCTCTTCAACCATACAATATTTTTGCTTCCAATTCGACAACCCAGTAGTCATTTGATCGACTATCCAGATCTGTTCCAATTGAAACAGAAACAATTATATGATTTGCAATTATCAAATCAACACAATAAACATAAAATTCGCTATCATGATTAACATTTGTTATTGCCACGATTTCTTGAATAGTATTTACGTGTTGCTGAATATATTCTACTTCTTCCTCAATCGTCGAGAAACTTTCAACCATATTAATCATAGGAATATATCTAACTTTCTGTTCGAGGCAGTTGCCGTTGATATATTCCCTGATAAAATCGCAAACTTCTTCCATTTTAATTTGGACGATTTTTTTATAAAATAATCAAAATCATTTTTTAATAATAATTTTTAAAATTAATACATTTTTTTATAAAAAATGCCAAAAATAATTCAATTGATGACTGAACCAAGATTAATAAACCATGTATTACTCAATTCACATATATAACCATATCTATTTTTGTAAAAAAATGCCACAAGTCCTAATTCGTCATTAACATCAACGATAATAACATCGTGTTTAAGAATTTCAGTCAATTTTTGAACGATATGATTATTAATAGAAACATTACCACCTATATAATAATCATCGTTTTCAGCCAATTGTTGTTTAAAATAGGTATAATGAGCCAATACGCAATTGTTATACATGATATAATGGCATACGTTATTCATTTCGAATAATTTAAAATAAATAACTAAAAATCAGTTTTTAATAATTATACCATAAAAATTTAACAAAATAAAAAAATGATATAAATAATTTTATGATTATTTATAATATGACTACTGAGACTGATAAAAAATATAAAAAACATGAACTACGAACGCATATTTATAGTCGTCCGTCGATGTATATAGGTACAATCGACCCATTTACGATTGATACTTTTATTATAGACGATGATGAAAAAATCATAAAAACAAATATTACTTATATACCTGGATTATTTAAAATATTCGATGAAGCAATTGTAAATGCAATCGACCATTCTGTAAGAACAAGAAGTGATGAAAATAATACAAATATTGTTAAAAATATTAGAGTAAATATTAATAAAGAAACTGGAGAAATTGAGATTTTTAACGATGGAATGGGAATAGAAATTATCAAACATAATGAATATGAAGTATGGATCCCTGAATTAATTTTCGGTGAATTATTAACATCATCTAATTATAATGATGATGAAATTAGAGTTGTTGGCGGTGTTAATGGATTGGGAATTAAATTGACAAACATATTTTCAAAATCCTTTATTATTGAAACAATTGATAGCACACGAAAAAAGATTTATAAACAGGAATTTAAGGAAAATTTGACAATTAAGGAGCAACCAGATATCAAAAGTTGTGCTAAAAAGTCTTATACAAAAATTACATTCAAACCAGATTATGAAAAATTTGGATTAACTAATATTACCGAAGATATATATAAATTATTCAAAAGAAGAGTTTATGATGTTTCAGCATGTACTGATCCATCAGTAAATGTTTATTTCAATGATAAAAAGATTAGTATTAAAGATTTTGAGAAATATTGCGATTTATTTTTAGATACGAAAACAATACAACCACGAGCTTATGAAAAAGTCAATGAACGATGGGAAGTTGTAGTTGCCATAAGTAAAACTGGCAATTACGATCAAATATCATTTGTTAATGGTATTAATACGATTAGAGGTGGCAGACATGTAGAATATATAACAAATGCCATTACTAAAAAACTTGTTGAAATTACTTTAGCTAAAAAAAAGAAAACTATTAAACCGCAACATATTAAAGAGAATTTATTTATATTTGTAAAATCGACAATTGAAAATCCTACATTTGATAGTCAAACAAAAGAAACTTTAACAACATTAACAACAAAATTTGGTTCAAAATGTGAATTATCAGAGAAATTTTACGAGAAATTATATAAATCTGGAGTAATCGAATTAGCATTATCTGCAACAGAAGTTGTAGAACAAAAAAAATTAGTTAAAACAGATGGCAAAAAAGTTAATAAAATCATTGTTCCTAAATTGGACGATGCAAATTTAGCAGGTACTAAAGATAGTAAAAACTGCACTTTAATTTTAACAGAAGGAGATTCAGCAAAAACAATGGCTATTTCTGGTCTAAGTGTAGTTGGAAGAGATAAATTCGGCGTATATCCATTAAAGGGTAAAATTATAAATGTTAAAGATATTAGCTTACAGAAAATATCAGATAATACTGAGATTACTAATCTTAAAAAAATCTTAGGATTAGAACAAAATAAAGATTATTCTAAAGGTATTGATTCGTTGCGATATGGTAAAATTATGATTATGACCGATCAAGATCACGACGGAAGCCACATTAAAGGATTATTATTTAATGTTTTCCAGACTTTATGGAATTCATTATATAAATTTGATGGTTTCTTAACATCGATGCTAACACCTATTATTAAAGCTACAAATACCTCAACAAAAGAAATTATATCTTTCTATAACATGAGTGATTATGAAAATTGGTTAGAAACAATTGAAAAGAAAAGTTCATGGAAAATTAAATATTATAAAGGGCTCGGCACATCAACCGATCAAGAAGCAAAAGAATATTTTAAAGAAATGAAACAGATAACATATACATTTACTGATGAATCTGATATATCTATTGATCTGGCTTTTAATAAGAAACGTGCAGACGATAGAAAAAAATGGTTATCGACTTATGATAAACAAGATGTATTAGATTATACACAAACTAGTATTTCATATGAAACATTTATTAATAAAGATCTCATCCATTTTAGTAATAGAAATTTAGAACGGGCTATTCCTCATATTTGTGATGGTCTTAAGGAAAGCACAAGAAAAATATTATTTGCATGTCTAAAACGAAATCTTTATAATAATGAAATCAAAGTAGCACAATTAGCGGGTAATGTTAGTGAGGTTACTGCTTATCATCATGGCGAAAATTCATTACAAGAAGCTATTATTGGAATGGCACAAATATTTGTAGGAACTAATAATATTAATTTGCTTGAACCAAAAGGACAGATGGGTACCAGAATTAGTGGGGGGCAAGATTCATCTTCTCCAAGATATATATATACATTATTATCAAAATTGACTAAATTAATATTCAAGGAAGAAGATAATTATATATTGAATTATTTGAATGAAGATGGGTTATCAATTGAACCTGAATATTATATTCCAATTATTCCTATGATTTTAGTAAATGGCGGCATTGGTATTGGCACAGGTTATTCGACTAATATACCACAATTCAACCCAGAAACAATTACAAATATTTATTTAAATATTATTAATAATATTGATGAAACTATTGGCAAAATCTTAACATTAGATGATATTGACAAATGTTTAAAATTAATAGATGAAATAGAAATAGATGAATTATTTCCATATTATCTAGGGTTTAAAGGTGAAATAATAAAAAACGATAAAGGCAATTATATAAGCAATGGTATTTACAAATGGCTCAATGATACAACAGTTGAAATTACTGAATTACCCGTTGGAACATGGACTGAAAATTATAAAGAATATTTAGAACAATTGATTATAAACAATAATAAATATTTGAAATCGTTTGAAAATCATTATACAGCCAAGAATGTAAAATTCGTATTAAAATTAAATGATGACTGTAAGACGGAATTAGAACCTAAATTTTTAAGTGAATTCAATTTGACATCACCTAAAAATTTAAGTTTAAATAATATGCATTTATTCTCAGTAAAAGGAGCTATTAAAAAATATAATACGACTACTGAGATTATTAAAGAATGGTCTGTTACAAGACTTAATAAATATTATGAGAGAAAAGAGCGACAATTAGAAATATTAATAGAAGATTTTAATATAATGTCAGCAAAGATCAAATTTATTACAGATATTATTAATGGTAATATTATTATTATGAATATTAAATTGAAAGAAATTGAAGAACAATTAGAAAAAGCTGATTATTATAAACATAACGATAATTACGAATATTTGTTGAAAATGCCTATTTCACAACTGACATTAGAGAAAAAAGAAAATTTAGAAAACGAAGTAATGAAACTAAAAAATAAGATAGATGAATTAAAAGACATGTCTATCATTAAGATTTGGGAAATAGAATTACAAGAACTATTAACAGAATGGAATAAACATAAAGCAAATATTGAGGAGGATTATTTAAATGACTTAAAAGGGGATGTGGTAAAATCCACAGCTAAACGAGGCGCCCCAAAGAAAAAGTAATAGGATCATCTATAGCCCATTTATTAAAATTAGTTCCATAATATTTCCATTTGAACGGTAATATTAAACTTTGATATTTTTTTAATTTTATGGCTATAATTTTATCGTCAGGATCAGGATTTGTTTTTTTTATTTCTGCTTTATAAATAATAATTTCGGTATCTTCATTGGCATTTATAAATAAATATTTATGTCTATTTTGGCTCCAATCATTAGCTATATCATAATCTTGATATTTAAAATTGAATTTGAACCAACTTTCAATAATTTCATTTGGATTTTGGAGTAAATCTGTGATTACTATTGGCTGTCTTAATGCTAATGAACTTAAATTAAAAGTATCTATTTCAGTTTGTAATATAGATATTTCTTTTGGAAAAATATAATAACACATTCCATAAACAATAATACAGCAAATAATTATTAATATTAATTTCATTTATTTATATTAAATAGAAAAATATGGTTAAAAAAACAACAAGAAAACCTAGAGGCAAAAAACAAACAGGAGGTAGTAAAAATACGGATATGTTAGGTCCGCTTATTCCACAGTCATTATATGATTTAGCAAATAATGAACCAGAAAAACATAAATTAGAAAAACTTGAAAATATGTATAAAACTAAAGCAGATGAACTTAAATATGAATTAGAAGATTTGGAAAAACGATTAAAAGATACACAAACGGCAAATTTTAAAGAAAAAAACACTAATATAGCATCAAGAAAATTAGATGTTGATAAAAATGATAGAGACAGAAAATTTGGTTTAAATGTTGCAAAATATGGAACAAATATTGTATCAGCAACTTTAACAAATATTGTTATGTTTGGATATTATATTATTGAAAATGGTAAATTTGGTTTAACCACATTTACAAATGCAGGTCAAGGTTTTTTTATAAAACTTATTGGTATTATCGTACTTATTGTTGTTATAGTTGTTGGTTTAACAACTTCTGTATTTTCTAATCCAACGAGTATATTAGGTTCTAATGATATCATTAAAAATATTTTAAATACTGATGGTGAAAATTATATCATGCCTTATTATAATAATTCATTTTCTTATTTAAATACTATAACTAGTAGTATTAGCAATTTATTACCAGATACTTTTAAATATAAATTTGCATCTTTTACAAATTCACTTAATTATATAACTACTGGTAAAAATCAATATGATGATTTATTAGTAGATAGAGAAACAATAACCGATGGTAGAAGCGATAATATATTTCATATAAATTTCAAATCACAAAGTTTATATCCAAGTGATAAAACATTTTGTGCTCTAAGTCCTAAAGATGTTAAATTTAATTATAATAGCAATTTATATACATCTGATTATAATAACTTAGATGAAAAATTGAAAACTGATATTAACTATCCAACTTCATATACTATACCTATTACAAATGATGCTAAAGGAAAATATGTATTAAATCCATCAGCATCTTATTATAATGATGATATTAGTAATACAACATATAAATCTTTACCTAAATTATTTAAAGTATCTGGATCAACAAATGAAATTACATTTAATACAGTTCCATCAATTAATAATTATTGGAATAATATGTATGGGATTATTGGATTATATGGAACAATATTATTAAATCCAAATTATAAAGGTCCAATATTAAAATTAACAACAATTAATTATAGTCAGTCTGGTATAAATACAAATCCTGAAGATAAAATTGAAACACCTGTATATTATGAAAATGGACTATATAAATATTATGATAAATATAATAACTATGTAGAAATAACTAAAAATAAAAATTATTATGTTAATATATTATACGATCAATCAGGAAATAATAGAGATTTTCAATATAAACCAAGTGATAACAAATATCAACCTGAATTCAAATTAATTAATAATATAAGATGTTTGCAATTTGTATCAAAAAATATTTTATATTTAGAAAGACCAATTAATAATAAACAAATGAGAATTAAAGCAAAAATTAATGTTAATAAAGATGATACTCATTATACATCCATTCGAAATCAAGATGAAAGTTATATGAATTTATTAAGCACCAACACAAGACCAATAATTAAATTAAAGATTAATAAAACGGATGATACATATTCTATTGATATACAAAAAGAAAATGCCCCAAATGAAAATAATAATAATGATATATATACTCCAGGTAATATAACTTATATAAATACTTATATTAATGGTAGTGATAGTGGTATTGAAACAATGGGAACGGTTCATGATGATCGATCTGATATAACTAAAGCAATAGATAAAGATGGAACCAAATTAACAAGTAGTATAGAAGCCCATAATTTTATAGGTGAATTATATGAATTATATATATATGATAGTTCTAAATTATAATAATTTATACATAAATGTTTCCATAAGATTGTATCCAAATTTTCTATAATAATTTCTAACGCCTGTGCCTGCAATAATTGCTATTTTGTTAAAACCATTTAATTTAGCAATTTCTTCAGCCTTTTCTATTAGTTTTTTTCCATATCCTTTATGTTGTAAGGAATGATTATGATTATTACCAACATTTGACAATGTCGAATAAACGTGCAATTCTCTAATTAATGCGGCATTTTCTAAAATTGGTAAGACTTTATTATTATCTTTATTTAATCTTAATCTAATAAACCCAATGAGATAATTACCACTCTCAAAAGATATAAAATATTCGGTGCCTTCGCTTGCTTCGTATTCCATGATTTCTAATTCGACATTATCGATTTTATTACCTTTAATTTCTCTACATCTAATACATTTACAACTCCAATTATTTGTTTTCATATCTTCTAATAACTTTTGTCTGGTGCTTACAAATTGCTGAGAATATCCGCCTAGAATATAATGACCTGATATATCTCTAATAATACGATTAATTCTAAATTGTTTTGTGATATTCATTTTAAAATATTTGATTAGATCATATAAATATTTGTCTTCGTATGGTTTATAAATTCCTGCTTCAAATAATTCTTTTATTTTTGTAAAAGGAACTACGGCACACGGATATATTTTTAATTGATCTAATTGTAATTCTGGATTTGTTAGAATTTCATCTAACATTGCTTTATCTTTTTCGACAGAACTACCATATAAATTTAACATCAAATGACCGTCGATTTTATAACAATTATTTTTTAATAGTTTAATTGCTTGTTTTGTCTTTTCTACTGATTCGCCTCTATTATTCATTCTAAGAACTTCATTATCTGTATGTTGAATTCCTAATTGAACTCTGGTACAATTGAACCTTCTTAATCTCTCGATTTCTTTGATATTGATACTATCGCTTCTCATTTCTAATGTCAATCCAATAATATGAATTTTGGCTGTTTCATTTATTTCAATTTCTTCTTCTAGAGTTAATATTTCTTCTCTTTTATTATAATAAACATTTGCAGCATAATATAATTTTGTTATAAATTCGTCTTGATATTCTTTTGGATATTCGCTCCAAGTGCCACCTAAAACCAATAATTCTATTTTGTCTATTTCATGTCCCATTTTTTCTAATGATGAAATACGAGAATTCATTTGTTTGATTGGGTCAAAATCATTTTGATTTGCTCTTAAAACTGCTGGTTCTGTATATAAATAACTTTTAGGTTGTTGGGTCCAATTATTAGCCTCAGATGGTTTTTCATTAGGACAGAACGAACAATTATGAAGACAACTAAAAGTACCTTTAACTCTTTCGCCATTTTTATTGGTATATTCAGGGGTTCCACTGGTTAAAACAGTGACACTAATAATACCAGATTGAGATTTTTGAATTTTTTTAATTAATTTCTTTTTAAGATTGTAATCATCATAACCAAGAGAATTATAAATTTTAATCAAATCAATTTTGCTACAATTAAATTTATATGTTTTTTGAATATACCTAATAAAATCAATAATTTTTTCAAATTCATTTTTAAGTAATTCTATTTTCAATAATGTTAATTGTTCTTCACTAAGAGGTTTATTTTTATTAACAATGATGTCTTCTATATCCATTTTTATAATTATAAAAATAGTTATTATAATCATTTTTTTAATTATTAATAAAAGTTAAATGGATTTGGATATTTCAAATAACAACAATGATTTATTAACTTGTATTACAGAATTATTAAAAAAAACCTCATTAAAAAATTTAGCTAATGAATTAAATATTGCAACAGGAACAATTATAAGATGGATAGAATTAAAGAACGTACCAAAACAATATGAATTTAATATATTAAAATAGATTATTCAAAATATTCGACAAAAATAAAAGATCAGTTTTTTTACACCAATAGAAACAGCAAAACATTGTTTTGAAATTTTTAAAGATATTATAAAAAAATATTCAGATGATTATATTGAACCATCCACTGGAGATGGTAATTTTTTAAAAGTTTTACCAGAAAATACTATAGCATTAGATATAGAACCTAGACATCCATCAATAATTAATTATGATTATTTAGATTGGAAACCTATAGAAAAAAATAAATATATAATATTTGGTAATCCACCATTTGGACTAAGAGGACATATGGCACTAAAATTTATTAATCATTCTTATAATTTTGCTGATTATGTATGTTTTATATTACCTCAATTATTTGAAAGTAATGGCAAAGGAGTACCAAGAAAACGAGTAATAGGATATAATTTAATTTATTCAAATAAACTAGAAAGTAATTTTTATGAACCAAATGGAAATATAATTAAAATTAATACAATATTTCAAATATGGTCTAAATATCATAAAAATAATCAATATGATATTGTTGATTATAAATCAATTTGTGTTTATTCTATATCTGATGGTGGCACTAAATCTTCAACTAGAAATAAAATAATGATAGGCAATTGTGATATATATATTCCATCTAGATAATATGAAATGTTATAATAATTTCGATGATCTACCAGGAAAAAAGGGATATGGAATAGTTTTTAATATAGATAAAGAAAATATGATAAACAAAATGTTAGATATTGATTGGAGCAAAATTGCATTCAAATCTACAAATTCAGCCTATAATTTGCGAAGTTCTCAAATATATAAATTATTTAATTCTTTGATTGTAATTTTATAATTTTTTTATATTTGCTATCATTCCAAATATTAATTTCTTCTTCTTTTTGTATTTGTTAAATTAATCATATCTATAAAAATATCATTTAGATTATCATTATCAGTAGTTGTTGTCATATTTAATATAATTTATAAATTCATAGTCATTTTTTAATAAATAATTATAAGCTTCTAATAATATTATCAAAATGAACCAAGCATTTTACGACAAATTCAAAAAAAATGAAAGTATTAAAATTGGAAGAATCAAGAATTATATTAAAAATAATTCAAATGAAATTGCTAGTAAATTAAAAAAAGTTATTGCAGAATTAAACAGCAAAAGAGAGCAAGAAGTATTAACACTTAAAAGCGATTTATCTTATCAAAATAGATATCATGGAGCTGTATTATCAACGAATGAAAGTATTTGGACGGATTTTGATAAATCAATTGAATATGAAGCTATATTATCAGCTGTTTTAGAATTCATTGATGTTTGATTAAGTCCTTTATATAGTTATTATGAATTTATAATAATTATTTTGTATATTTATGAAAAATAAAAATGAACCATCAGGACATAATGGATAATTTCAAAAAATCTGAAAATGAAATAATGAAAAATTGTAGAGATAAAATTAATAATAATATTACCGAAAAAATAAAAACCGTTATTGACGAACTAACTGAAAAACGACAACAATATTATTTAGGATTTGCAAATTGTTATAATAGTCCATATGGTCAAGCACAATATGGAGGACAAATATTAACTACTAATGGTGGTCCGCATGCTGATATTCAAAAATCTGTTGAATACGAAGTATTATTATCATCAATATTAGAATTTATCAAAAAATAAACAGTTTTTGTTTATTCGCAATATTCCTTTAAGTCCTTTATATACATTTTAATTTGATGTTCTTTAAATAGTTGATATTTATTGATATATTTATTCATATCATCAAAATAAAATTTATATAATTCTGGTAAGTCGTTATTTTTTGCTATTTCATATAATAAATTAGCCTCTTTAATTAAATCATCACA